>ORMF010304532.1_pt1 | contig 34180 bp, 33 predicted proteins | sample 1779871 | NCBI WGS metagenome assembly ORMF01 (sample SAMEA104232316, study PRJEB22302) | groundwater metagenome | biome: forest; feature: aquifer; material: groundwater | place: USA | collected 2011-08-07 | depth 5.4 m
TCGCGGAACATGTGACTCAGCCGCGCGAGGGGGAGGGCGGGCGGGGCGAGCCAGTAGACCGGCTCGTCGCCGTCATTCCGGTAGTCGTGCCAGGCCCACCAGGGGGTCGTGATCAGGTCGCCATCCTCCATGGGGAAGGCCTCGCCCTCGACGACCATGACGGCTTTCGGGTTGCCCTTTACGATGAAGCGGAGGCCGGCCTGGGTGTGGCGGTGCGCCTCCGCGACCTCGCCCGGCATCAGGACCTGGACGCCGAAGCCGAGCTTGGTGATCTGCTTGCGGCCGGCCATCTGGCCGGCCAGCGCGCCGGTCTGGTCCATCGAAACCACTTCGCCAGCGCGCCGCAGCGCTTCCTGGTACTCCGCTGCTTTCCAGATCAACGCATCGGTTTTCGGCGCGCCCGCCGGTGTCCCGCCCGCTCGGCGACGCCAGGACCCCGCGAGCCCGTGCTCGTCGAGGTACTGGTCGAGTTCGGCGATGCTCTTCACAGATGCAATGTCCAAGGGCGGCCTCCAGTCCGATGATCAGCGCCGATCACACGGGCGATTGTATTCCAGTTGCATTCTGTCTCGGGGGCCGTATATTGACGACGATTTGATTCATGAGACTATCGACCACACACTCGCGTCGTGTCGCGACTGAGGGATGCGCCAGTGGTGAATCATCGGCTTGTTGTGACTCTGATCGTCCTCGCGTCCGTGGGGCTCGCGAGCTGTGCGCCGCCGCAAGGCTCTCGCGGAGACCCTGTACCGTCCTCAACTCGCATCGGGCCGAAGCGCCTGATCGCGGCGATCCAATCCGATCCAAACACGCTCGTCAATACGCTGGTGATCAGCAGTGGCCAGCCGGGAGTCGCCGAGATCGAAGAGATGATTTCCGCGGGACTAACCGAGGCCGACCCAGATGGCCTCCGGCTCCCATTTCTCGCGGAAGCCGTGCCCTCGTTGGCCAATGGCCTCTGGAAGTTGTTCGCCGACGGGACGATGGATACGACGTGGACGATTCGGCCCGGTGCCGCGTGGCACGATGGAGCGCCCTTCACCACGGATGACCTGGTTTTTACGCTTCAGCTCGTCCGCGATCCGCAATTGATCGAGTTCAACAACCCGAGTTTCCGTTTGATCAGCGGTGTGGACGTCATCGATGCGCGGACGATAACGGTCCACTGGTCGGGCCCCTTCATCAACGCGGATGCGATTTTCAGCAGGGGATTGGCATCGCCCCTGCCAAGACACGTCGTCGAGAGTTTGTACCAGCAGGACAAGGCTGGGTACCACGACTGGGCATATTGGACGTCGAAGTTCGTCGGAACGGGCGCCTTCAGAGTCAAAGAGTTCGTCCAGAGCGATCATATGACGTTGCAGGCCAACGACGCCTACGTCCTCGGCCGACCAAAAATCGATGAGATCGAAGTCAAGTTCATTCGTGACTCAAACACCCGGGTGGCGAACGTCCTCGCCGGCGCCGTCGAGCTGACGATCGGCCGCGACGTTCCGCTCGACCAGGCGGTCGAGGCACGCGGTCAATGGACCGGTGGGAAGCCAGAAACCTACGCGGGGAGCTGGATGGGAATCCATCCCCAGTTGGTCAACGCGAGCCCGGCGGTTGTCGGCAACGTCCAGTTCCGCCAGGCCCTGTTGCATGCGATCGACCGGCAAGCCATGGTCGAAACGATCTTGCACGGGATGTCGTCGATTCCCCACGCCTGGCTCGCGCCCGCGGAAGGGGAGTACTGGGACATCCACGACCGCGTTCCTCACTATGAGTACGACCCGCGCAAGAGCGAACAGCTCATTGCGGACCTGGGCTATGCAAAACGCGATGGGTTCTTTACGCAAGCCGACGGCCGGCGGCTCACGGTAGAGATCCGCACGACGGGTGACAACGCCAGCCATATCAAAGCGATCTATCCTATCGCCGATTACTGGCAGCGCATTGGTGTTGCCACAGAACCGGTCGTGATCCCGGTCCAGCGCCAGCAGGACGCGGAGTATCGCGCGACGTACCCTGGATTCCAGGTGCTTCGGGGCAGCGGGGGAACGGGTGGGATGGCGGCCGTGCTCAGCACCAGGGCTGGCCTTCCCGAAAACAACTTCCGCGCGTCCGGCAACTATTCCCGGCTCATGGACCCTGCCTATGACGCGCTGTTCGAACGCTACACCCAGACGATCCCGGCCGCGGAGCGCAAGCAGCTCGTCGAACAGGCGATGCGATTTTTCGCGGAGCAGCAGATCAAGATGGGTATCTTTTACGATGTGGCTGTGGTGCTCGTCAGCAATCGAATCAGCAACGTGGTGCCGAGGCGCGTGTCCTGGAATAGCCACGAATGGGATCTTGTCAACTGACCCCGCAGGGCGGGCCGCGAATTCCCTAGTGCTGTTCGTAATGTTCGATGACGCGAGCCACACCCTCTGGCAGCGGCGGTGGCCCTCCGCCCCGCGCCCGGGAGCGCTCGTCCAGCACGGCCTGGCTTTCCCAGAGCTCGATCAGCGCATACTTCTCGGGGCGTGCAACGCTGCGGAATACCTCGAACTGAAGGCAGCCAGGCCCTTCTTGGACGGTGCCGGAACGTTCCGCCAGCGCCTGGACCTGCTTGTCGGCGATCTGCGGGCTGTCAGCGGTGAATTGAACGACGACGCGGACTGCGGCCATAATTTCCTCCTATTCGATGTAATGGTGTTAGCTGCGAAGATAGCACCCTTCACCAGCGTCGTCTACTCGGTCTGCGGCACCCGCGTGGATTACTGCGCCGAGCACATTGACGCGAGCGGCGTGCGTCTTTAAGCTGAGGCAGTCGCAAGCTGAGTCGCCCCCGGCGGGGGGCGTAAAAGGAGCCAATCATGTTGACTGCAAGCGATATTCGTGGCGTGACCGGGATGATCCCGACCCCGTGCAAAGAGGGAGCCGGTGGCTGGGCCGTGCCGGACTCGGTCGACCTCGACGAGACAGCGCGCATGACCGAGATGCTCATCGACGCGGGCATCGGCGGCATCGCCGCGTGCGGCACGACCGGCGAGTGCGCGGCCCTGCTGTGGGACGAGAAGCGGGATTTCATCGACACGATCGTCCAGGTTGCCCGCAAGCGCGTCCCCGTCTTCGGCGGTGCGACGGCCCTCGGCACCAAGGAGATCGTGCGCCAGATGCGCGGTTTGCGCGATGTTGGCGCGGATGGCTCGTTCGTCGGCTTGCCGCTCTGGCAGACGCCGACGATGGAGAACTCGGTCCAGTTCTTCGCCGATCTCAGCGAGGCGAACCCGGACATCCCGATCATGGTCTATGGCAATGCCATGTTCTTCAAGTCCGACTTCCCGACTGAGTTCTGGGGCGGTGTCGCCAAGAAGGCGCCGACCGTGATCACGTCGAAGATCGCTTATGGCATCGACCATTTGCAGGAAGACCTCGACGCCGCTGGGCATCAGATCAACTTCCAGCCCGGCCAGGGGCACGTCTACCACGCATATAAGAAGGTCGGGAATCGGATCACCGCGTTCTGGTCGACCTCGATTGCGATGGGGCCTGAGCCGACGATCGCCTTGATGGACGCGATCGCGCGCGGCGACGACGCCCGCGTCGACGCGATTTGGGAGGACATCAGCGCCATCCCGCCCTCCGTGCCGCGCGGTGAGTTCGCGGACGGCTTCCCGCTCTACAACGCCCAGGTCAATAAGGTGTTCACGAACGCGGGCGGGTACATTAAGGGCGGCCCGATGCGCGCGCCCTATTCCGACTTGCCCGAGCACTGGCGGAAGCAGGCCGAGGCGCACGCCGAGGGCTGGACCAAACTGCGCCAGAAGTACGCCAAGGTGACGCCGACCGCGTAGTTCGCGGCTCGGCCCGCGGCGATCGACGAGAGGTTGCGGATGCTGACGAAGGAACAACAGGACCTGTTGACGCAGACCGGCCCCGGCACGCCGGGCGGTGAGATGCTGCGTCGCTACTGGCAGCCGATCGCCCTCGCGGCGGAGCTCCCGCAAGGCGGGGCGCCGGCCCCGGTGCGAATCATGAGCGAAGACCTCGTCCTCTTTCGGGACGATTCGGGGGAGATCGGCCTGCTCGGGATCCATTGCGCCCACCGCGGCGCAGATCTCAGTTACGGCCGACTCGAGGATGGCGGTCTGCGCTGCATCTACCATGGCTGGCTCTACGACCGGACGGGCCGCTGTCTCGAGCAGCCTGGCGAGCCCGCGGGAAGCACCTTCCACGAGCGGATCCATCAGACCGCGTACTCGACGCGAGAGGTAGGGGGTGTGATCTTCGCGTACATGGGGCCCAGCCCGGTGCCGCTCTTCCCGAACTACGAGTACTTTCAGGTGCCGGACGGCCACCGCTGGTTCCATAAGTACTACCACGAGTGCAACTACCTGCAGGGCAACGAAGGCAACATGGACCCGACGCATCCCTTCTTCCTGCATCGCTTCCTGCCGGGCAGCGAGCTCGCCCAGACCCGCGTGCCGATCGACGGCCGGCGGTCGACGCCGGCCTACGACACACGCGTCCACGCCCCGCGGGTGCGGGCCGAGGAAGTCGACTTCGGCGTCCGCATCGATGCGTTCTACGACGCCAGTGACGAGCACACCGACGTCCGCACCTCGCAGTTCGTCATCCCGACGACCTGCGCCGTCGGTGGCGGTCCGATCCCCCCCGGCGACGGGTATCTGATGAACTGGCACATCCCCATCGATGACACGCACCACTGGCGCTTCTCGATGGCGTTCCGCCGCTCACAGCCGCTCGACCCGCGGCACTCGGTGGAGCGGGCCTCGGTGACGGACGCCAGCTATCGGTTCAAGCGCAATCTCAGCAATCGCTTCATGCAGGACCGGAACGAGATGCAGACCGACACGTACTCCGGGCTGGGGGCGATCTTCGTCGTCGGCGATGCCTATGCAACCGAGACGGCGGGGCCGATCCAGGACCGGAGCACGGAGCGACTCGGCTCGGTCGATGCGGGCGTCGCGCTGGCGCGATTGATGCTGCTCCGGGCGATCAAGGATGTGCAGGAGGGGCGCGACCCCCCGCACGTGATTCGCCAGCCGGAGGACAACCATTTTCCGGAGATGGGCGTGACCGAGGAGCAGATCCCGCCGGAGATGACCTGGCCCGAATACCTCGAGCGGCGCCGCAAAGGGCGAGCGTCCGCAGGTGGGGTCTCGTCGAATGGCTGAGCCGCGGCTTCGCCTCGGAATCGTCGGCGCGGGCCGCCGCGCCCAACAACACTTCGCGACGATCCGCGGCCTTCCCGATCTCTTCGACCTCACGGCCATTTGTGACGCCAACCCGGACGTTGCCCAGAAGGTCGCCGCGCAGCTCGAGTGCGAGCCGTTCACGGACGTGCGCGAATGCGTCGCGAAAGGCGCGCTGGACGCAATCGTCATCGTGACCCCGCCCGAGGCGCACCATCTTGTGGCAACCGTCGCGGCACGGGCTGGTGTGCCGATGCTCATCGAGACGACCCTCGGTTTGACCCGGCGGATGATGGACGCAACCGCCGATGCCGCGGCGAAGTCGGGCGTTTTCGTCGAGGTGGCGGAGAACTACAGTCGCCGGCCGCCCGAGCAGCTCAACGCGGCGGCGATCCGCGCGGGCCTGGTCGGCGATCTGGTGCACCTCTCTTCCTACAACGCGCCCGCGAACGAAGAGAGCAGCTACCACATGATGAGCCTCTTCCGCTCTTACGCGGGCTGCGACGTTACCGAAATTCGCGCCTCTGGCTGCCAGGTGCCAAACGGCCCAGTGCGCGAGGGCTGGCCGGAGTCGTGGATCGACGCGACGCTGACGTTCGAGAGCGGCATCACGGCCTCCCTCAGCTACGTCACGACCTGGGTGACACCCCTCCGCTGGGGTCGACCCCGGATCGTCTCCGCTGAGGGCACGAATGGCTACATTCTCACGAGCGAGGGCACCCCGGATCGGCTGCGCCGCGGCGGGAACGGGCAGGTCGTGGACCCCCCACTCCAGGTCGAGACCAAGCCGGCCGCTGATGGCGACATCCCAACCAAGTATTCCTACGGGCCCGGCCTTGGCGTGGAGTGGATCAACCCGTTCGCCGATCGCGTGCTGGCGGACGGTGGCCCGGTGGGGATCGCCGATGGGCTCGCCCGTGCCATCGAGCTGCGCAACCTGCATCGCGCGGTGACGAGCGGCGGGACGCCATGGTGGAGCATTGCTCAGGCGCGGCGCTCGCAGGAGCTGGGCATCGCGATCGCGGAGGCCGCGCGGCTCGGCAAGCCAATGCCGTCTCACCTCGAGGGCGAGACAAGCTGGGAACGCGAACAGCACGAGGCAGTCGCCAAGCGCTGGGGTATCGATCCGCTGGACGACGTGGACCGGGTTCTGGACCACCTGGCAGCGCGCCGCTAGAACGGACCTCATGGATTGCCGACGCCTCCGGTCTGGATCACTGCGCACGAATCCGTAGAATGGGCTCAAGCGTTATCAGGGGAGGGATCAAAATGGCTGGGGTTGAGACCCGATCGATGACCGACCTGCAGGAGCGTGCCCTGCGCGAGCTGCGCGAAATCGTGGAGAAGTACTCCGCCGGCGAGGCGGAAGTCGTTCGCGCCTACTTCAGCAAGCAGCACACGAATGAAGAGCACATCGAAGTCATGCTCAAGCAGATGGGCCGTGAGATCCAGGCCCGCCAGTGGGCAGAAGAGGTCGTCCCAATGGCACGCGATCTCGAGCGAGGCGTCGATCGTCACGACTACGTGACGTACCTTCGCGAGAACGCGGAGGAGGCCGAGCACTATACACTGCTCGCCGACATTGCAGAGTGGCTGAACGGCGGCCCGCTGCCGGCTGATCGCCTGCTCGGTTATGAGATCGTCGCACGCTTCGATCCGAACCTCGACCCCAAGCTGCTGTACAACCCGAAGCTTCCCGAAGCAGCGCGCAACGTGGATGTGGGCAAGGAGATCGTTGCCGCGCTCGGCCGCGAGCGTGCCCGTGAGCTCATGCATCTCTCCGAGGGCGGCGGCGGTGGCGCGTTCCTCGAGGCCGCGAAGCTGCACGGCGACGAGTTCAAGGACAAGCTCGGCGCCGCGATGCGCAAAATCGCGCATGACGAGATGGGCCATGGCCCGGGGCGAGTCGTCCCTTTCGTCGAACAACGCATCCACACCGAGGCGGAGCTCGAGGCGGACAAGCATTGGCTGGACGCGTTCATGCTCGCGCATCTGCGCGTCCGCAACGAAATTTGGGGCAACCCCCTGAGCAATGAGCGTATCGCCCAGATTCAGCGTGGCGAGGGTGCTCCGGTCGCGTAGACGATCGCGCTTCGAGATTGCGACCCCGATCTGAACAAGGCCCAAGATAGGTCGAAGGAGAATGCTCATGCGTCTGCAGGGAAGCGTCGGAAATCGTCTCCCGCTTATGGTCCTTCGTGCAGTAGCGACGGCCCTTGTCGTGTTGGTCGCCGTCGGAGCACCGGTGGGAGCGGCTCAAGCCCCCACGACGAGCGTCTGCGTGAATCCCGAGGGATCCGGCGGCTGTGTTCGCTCCATTCAAGCGGCGGTCGCGTCCGCGGCGCCCGGCGCTATGGTCTGGGTCGCGCCCGGGATCTATCGGGAATCGCTCTCCATCACGACGTCGCTGACGCTCCGGGGAGCCGGCGCGGACGCGACGACTCTTGACGCGGCCGGGAGCGACAACGCGATCCATATCACGGCGGATGGGGTACGGATCGAGGGCCTGACCATCACGGGAGCTCGCCTCGACGGCGTCCTCGTCAACGCGAATCGCGCGCAGATCGTGAACAACAGGGTGACCGGCAACGCGCAGCTCGTCATCCCCGCGCCATCGGCCGAGGCGCACCCCACGGTCTTCAACCAGGTCAATCTTCAGAATGCCTCGGATGCGCTCGTGGCGGACAACGTCCTTACGGGCAGCCGGGGGCGAGGCATCCGAACCGAGGGGAGCGCCGCGTACGATGCCCCTGAGCATGGGATCCGGAAGGTTGTGCTGGGCCGCAGCGATCGCAATGTGATCATCAACAACCGGATTTCCGACAACATTGGCGGCTGCGGGATCGTCCTGTCCACTGACTCGAGCAACAACGTCGTCATGAGCAATACGATCACCAACAATGGGACTGGGCTGGTGATCTCCAACATCCCGCCATTCGGGCTACCGGCCACGCCGTTCGCCGATCATATCCCGCACGCTGACGGGAACATCATCATGAACAACACCGTTGTCGGCAACTCTACCCAGGGGCTGGCGGTGCACCCAATTATTGGGGTCGCGAACGCCAATGTGATTTCTGGAAACACTGTGCGCGACAATGGGACGAGCCCCGTGACTGGCGACGACACGGTCGGGATCTACGTCTGGGCGGGGCCATCGCCTGAAGGGCCCTTTCCGTCCACTGCTATGGGCAATGTCGTCGGGCCAGGCAATGTGACGGAAGGACAGGTGCGAGGGATCTTCGTTGGCGGGGAGGCCGCCGAGACCCAGGTCCTGGAATCCTCGTGGTAGCGCCGGATCCGGAGCCATCGGCCGGTATCGATCTGCGGGTAGGCGGCGCTTACCGCACGATGGCTCGGAGGAAGGCGTCCATCTCCTCGCGCATTCGAACGTACGGTTCTTTGTAGTTCGGCTGCAGCTCCACACCTGGCTTCGGGACGAGGAACTCGGGGAGATGGTCTACGGGCGTGTCGGCCCGGCGACTGGCATAACCGGAGGCCCGGGTCCATTCTGTTTGGCCCTCTTGGGACAACAGGAAGTTCAGATAAACGCTGGCGGCGCTAGGGTGCGGAGCGCGGTTCACCACCGCAACCGCTCCGAAACCGGGTGTCAGATAGCTGCCCTCTTGGAGCGCATCGCCCCTCATCAGCTCGATCGGCAACCCTTTCGATCGCATCTCAGCGGCAAGGAGGTCGCTTGCCGAGATGGCCAGCGGGTATTGGCCCTTGGCAACCCAGTCGAGGATTTGGCGTTCGTCTGTGGCCAGCACGACGCCCGAGTTGAGCAGTTGCTCCAGATAGGCGGGCCCGAGACCGGGTGTCGAGTAGAGATGGAGCGCGGTCGCCTGGCCTGAGCCGGGGGTTCGCGGGTCGCGCATCGAAACCTTGCCTAGCCATTTCGGGTCGAGCAGATCCCACCATGACTTCAGCTCAGTGGGTGAGACGAGCTGCGGGTTGTAGGCGACGGGGGACTCACGTTGGTTGAAAAGACGAGGGCGTACACCTCGTCGTCGTCCGCGAAGTCGAGCTTCCCCTCTAGCCAACGCGGCCCCTCGCCGATATCGGGACCGGCGAGGAATGGGCGAATCGGATCGAGCGCGCCCTCTGGCCGAAGGTTCAGGATGAACGGCCCGGCACCCGAGATGATGAGATCGATGCGGTACAGGCCAGCAGCGCGTTCCTGAAGCAGCTTTGGCACGAGCTCAGGGGTGGCGGGGGCCGTGTAGTCGACCTGGATCTCGGGATATCGCTTCTGAAACGGCTCGACGAGGGCGTCGCGTACATCCGCCCCGGGCGGACCGAGGATCACGACAGTGCCCTCGCGCTTTGCGTCGTCGACGGTGCGATCCCATGCGGACGACGCACTCGGTCGCTCGGGAGGCGCTGCGGTCGGAGCTGCGCAAGCCGCGAGGATGACCATGAGGGCGAGAATTGCGGGGTGCGCACGGCTCATGGCCTGAATATACTCTGGATGGATTTCGGAATCGAGTCCATGGCGGCAAAGAATCTTCGGGGGATGGGTGATGGCACGCACGTACCGGGTCATATCGGGGGACTCGCACCTCGAGATCTCGCCTGAGCGGTGGCGGGGACACGTTGATCCAAAATACCGGGACCGGGCCCCACGCCTCGTCAAGCTCGCCACCGGCGGGGACGCGACCCTGGTCGAGGGCAGGGGCCTGAGCGTCCTGGGCCTCGCGGTCACCGGGATCCCGTACGACCAGTACAAGCCGACGGGCGTCACGTACGAGGGCGGTCATGGGACCGGGAGCCCCCAGCAGCGCATCGCCGAACAGGACCAGGACGGGATCGATGCGGAAGTGATTTTTACAGGCCCGGGCAACATTGGCGTGTGGCGGGGCATCCGGGACGATGTCACCTTCGCGGCCGTCGTCCATGGCTACAATCGATTTCTTGCCGAGGAGTATTGCGCTGCCGCGCCGGATCGCCTGCTCGCAATGGCCGTGCTGCCGGCGTCGGGTGTGGACGATGCGATCCGCGAGATGGAGTACTGCAAGCGAGCGGGGCTGAAGGGCGTGATGCTCGGCAGCTTTCCCAGCGGACGGGGCGTGCCGACGCCGGATGACGATCGATTCTGGGCCGCTGCGATCGACCTCGACATGCCCCTCACGGTACACGTGCGTTTCATCGGCGACGAGCGTCCGGTCTTCGCGTATCCGCGGCGACCGGCCGAGGTCGAGTCGTTCGGGGTCGATCCCGTCTTCAATCTCGTGCGCTTCGCGGGCGAGCAGTGCCTGAACGCAATGCAGATGGTGATGGCGGGGGTCTTCGATCGCTATCCCCGGCTGAGGATCTACTGGGCCGAGACGATGATCGGCTGGATCCCGTATTTCCTGACGCAGTTGGGTGACAACTGGGCGCGCACCAGGCACTGGGCCGAGCGGTTCTACGGGCTCGAGGCCCCGCGGCGGGACCCTGGCGAGTACCTCCTCGAGAACTGTTGGTGGGGTTTTCTCCGCGATCCGTTTGGCGTGGAGATGCGGCATCGGCTTGGCATCGAACACCTGATGTGGGGCAACGATTTCCCGCATTCCGCGGGTGATTGGCCGCACTCTCAGAAGGTCGTCGACGACATGTTCGCCGGCGTCCCCGACGCTGAGCGTCAGAAGATGGTCGCGCGCAACGCCGTCGAGTACTTCAAGCTGGAGTCGGCGGTTGAACAGGCGGCACCAGGGGCGATACGGACGGCATAAGTCATGAACGGATCGTGGCTCGCAGGAAGCCTTCCAGCTCGTCGCGCACCATGATGTACTGCTCCTTGTAGTTGAGTTGCAGCTCCACGCCCGGCTTCGGGATCACGAACTCGGGCAGGTGATCGCGGGGCGCATCGAGCCGGCGACTGGTGTAGCCTGATGCCTTGGTCCAGTCCGTCTGGCCCTCCTGCGACAGCATCCAATTCAGGTAGAGCTTCGCGGCGTTGGGGTGCGGGGCTTGATTGACCGCGGCCACGCTCGCAAACCCGGGGGTGAGGTAACTCCCCTCCCGCAGCGCGTCGGCGGAAAGCTGCTCGATCGGGACCCCGCGTTCCTTCAGCTCTGTCGCAAGCAGATCGCTGTGCGCGATGGCGATGGGGTACTGGCCGCGGGCGACCCAATCGAGGATCTGGCGGTCGTCGTTCGAGAGGACGACGCCGTTGGCGAGCAGGGCCTCCAGATAGGCTGGGCCAAGCCCGGGCGTGGTGAAAAGATGCGTCGCGGTGGCCTGGCCGGGGCCGGCGATGCGGGGATCTCGCATGGCCATTCGCCCGCGCCATTTGGGGTCGGTCAGGTCCCACCAAGACCTGAAATCGGCGGCTGAGACTTGCCGAGGGTCGTAAGCGAACGGGGACTTGACGTTGCTGGCAAATACGAGGTTGGAGACCTCGGCGTTGTCGGCGAACTCGAACCTGCCGTCCGTCCATTTCGAGGGGTCCTGGAGCTCCGGACCAACCAGAAATGGCCGAATCGGGTCGATCGCGCCGGCGGGCACGAGGTCGGCGACGATCGTCGAGGTGCCGCTGATGTACAGATCGGCCCGGAACTGGCCGGCGGCTCGCTCCTGGAGGAGCTTGGGCACGTGCAGGGCCCCGGAGCCGCCGGTGTAGTCCACGCTGATTTCCGGATAGCGGCCCTGGAACCCCTGCACCAACGCTTCACGCGCGTCTGCTCCTGGCGGGCCGAGGATGAGCAGCTCGCCCTCCCGCTTTGCGTCGGCAATCACCCGCTCCCACGCTGGCGTTTGCGAGGGTGTGGCGTCGCGGACTGGTGCGGCGGCGGGCGTGCAGGCAAGCCCCGCGACGGTCAGCATGCTGACGATGATCTCACCCACCCTGCAGATGGCAGCCGCCCACCGGTGACTCCAGCCGTGTGTTTTCATGGGCCCGTTCTCCTCCGCCTGAAATTCGTGGTAGCTTGCGCCAGAGATCACTCCCAGCGTTGCCTCCGGCGACGTTCCGATGCACGTTTTTGAACGGGCTGGCCTTTAGCTCGCCTTCACGTCCCAGAGGTGCGCGTTCCACTGATGGTCGGCGAGGCGGCTCGTGCCGACGTGCTCGACGCGGTGGGCGATCATGAACGGGTTCGAGCTGTGGAACATCGGGATGATGACCAGCCGATCCGTCATGTGGTGCATCATCTGGCCGAGGACGTCGGTCCGCTCAGCACGCGGCACCGCGGTGAAATAGCGCTGAATCAGACCTTCGAGCTCCGGGTTGGTGTAGCGCGGGTAGTTGTCGCCAACCCAACGGTTCTCGGCCAGGGGAACGCGGCTGCTCCGGAAGCGGTCCAACGACGCCAGCTTCGTGCTCTGAATCTGGATTTGGAAAGCCGGGAAGTTCGCGCGGTACTCTTGGTCGCGCACCCGCTGCTGCGGAATGATGAGCTGATCGACGCTAACGCCCGCCCGCTGCCAGTAGTCGGCGACCGCAAGCATGGACTTCTCGTGGATGTCCTCCTTCGTCGTGCGGAGCTCGACGTTCAGGCGCGCCCCCGATGAGTCGACATAACCGCCCGAGCCACGCGTGTAGCCGAGCTCTTCGATGAGCTGCGCGGCTCGACGTGGGTCGTAGTCGTACTTCACGAGGTAGCGCTGGACCGCTTCGTACTCGGGCTCGTTCGGGCCGACGTAGCTGTGCGCCACCGGCAGCAACCCGCTCTGAATTGTGTCCGCGAGATCCTGGCGGTCGACCGCGTGCAGCAGCGCACGGCGGAACGACAGCTCCGTCACGACGGCGGGCGTTGCGTTCATGAACTGCGGGTAGATCTGGATCCAGGTGTTCGCCGGGCCGGGGTGCATGCGGCCCGCGGGCCATTGCTCCTGCAGCCGCATCCCTTCGTCGAGCGAGATGCTGCGCCCAAGGGTCAGCTCGACGGTGCCAGCCAGGATGTTCGCGATCAAGGTGCCCGCATCGGGGATGAAGCGCACCTCGATCTCGTCGAGAAGCGGCTTCCCGAGCGGGTACGCCTCGTTTGCTTTTAAGACGGCGTGGCTTCCCTGCACCCACTCTTTCAGCTTGAAGGGCCCCGTGCCGACGAAATCGCGGCTCCAGTGGGGGAGCTGGGTGAAGGAATCTTTGTCCTCGAGATAGGTTGACTCCAGCAGGTGCTTCGGTGCGATCCAGCCGCTGAAGAGCAGATCCGCGTAGATGTACGGCTGGCGCCAGCGGGCGATGAGCGTATGGGGATCAGTCGCCTCGAAGCCGGACGTCACCTCGAACGCGCGGTCGCGGCTCAACGGTAAGTCGCGATCCTGCTCCACCCTGGCCGTGAAGAGGAGGTCGTCGACCGTGAAAGGCGCACCGTCGTGCCAGGTCGCATCGGGGCGCAGCTTCCAGGTGGTTTCCATCGTGCCGTCGGGTAGGAGGACCCAGAGGCCGTTCTCGATGGCCGGGACGCTGGTCGCCAGTAACGGCGCCTGGACGCCGGCATCGTTCTTCACGGAGAGGCCAGAGCTCAACAGCGCTTCCACCTCGGCGGTACCCGGAATGTTGCCGGCGCCGGCGGAGTTGATCTTCTGCGCGAAGGTTGGCGGGTTGCCCATGATGCCCGCGAGGAGCTTCTTGGGCGCAGCCGGCCGTGCTTGGCTGTTCGCGGATTCGCCGCGCGGACCACCGGCGGGGGCTGCACACGCGGCGAGCAGGATGACGATGAGCAGCAGAGAGGCGACGTGGGGCAATGCGTATCGTCGAAGCAGGCCAGGCATGGGAATGGAGACCCTCCCGTAGCCCCCCTCGAGCTAAGGGAGGCGTTTCGTTGCGTCTCAGCCAGGGCGTCGCCCAAGGATAGCAGCACCGCGGAACAGTGCGCTGTCCTGAAGCGAGGGGTGGACGAATCACAGAGTAAGGATCCGTCAGAAACTACTGCACGTGGGGGCGGCGAACACGCCCCCACCCCGCCCTCTCCCAGAGGGAGAGGGGACCGGTGCGTGTCGCCTCTCCCTCTGGGAGAGGCTGGCCGAAGCACGCGCCAGCGGGCGAGGCCGGGTGAGGGCGTCAATCCCGCGCGTCGGCGCGTGCGTTTGACGCGTCAAATGGTGGCCGGTAGGCTAGAGAGATGGGTGGTCCGGCCCTGGTTCCGCCGCAGGGAACTGTCGGGAGGCGTTGATGCGCTCCGTGTTGTTGGTGCTACTCGCGATGGTAGTTGGGCTCGGCTGCGCGCCGGGGCCGCGGTCAGGGCAGGCACCGACCGATGCGGCGCCGCGGGCGCAGCGAACAGCCGCAAGCAAGGTGCTCGCCATGGCTATTCGCGTGGAGCCCAACACCCTCGCCTGGCAGGGCCTCGCGGGGGCGAACTCGGCGGGTACCGTCGTGGGGACCCAGAAGCGCGTCTTCAATGCCACGCTCGCGATGCTGGATCCCCGCGGGGTCGCACTGCCGTACCTCGCGGAGGCGCTGCCGGAGCTGAACACGCCAGACTGGCAGGTTCACCCCGACGGCCGCATGACGACGACCTACCACCTGCGGCCAAACCTGGCCTGGCACGATGGCACTCCGCTCTCTGCCTCGGACTTCGTGTTTTCGGGCCGGATCTACGCCACGCCCGAGTACGGGCTGGCACGCTCCTCGCCGTGGAACCGCATCGAACGACTCACGGCGCCGGACGACCGCACGCTCGTCATCGACTGGCTCGCACCGTTCCCGGACGCCGCGGTCCTGGTGGACACATTGCCACCGCTCCCGCGCCACATCCTCCAGGCGCCATTTCAGCAGGGACCCACGGACAACCTGCCTAATCTGGCTTTTTGGAGTAGTGAGTACGTCGGACTCGGTCCCTATCGGTTGACCAACTGGGTGCCCGCTTCGTTCATCGAGGCGGAGGCGTTCCCCGGGCACGCCCTCGGCCGGGCGAAGATCGATCGCATCAAGCTGGTGTTCATCAGCGACCGTAACACCGTGCTCGCCAACATGCTTTCCGGTGAGGTCCACATCACCGTCGACAGCAGTTTGAAGTACGAAGAGGGCGTCGTCCTGCAGGGCGAGTGGGCGGCGCGCGGCGGTGGCGGCCAGGCGCTCGTCATGCCCGCTCAATGGTACGTTGTCTGGTTCCAGTTCCGGCCAGAGTACGTCAATCCTCGCGCCGTTCTGGATCTCCGCATTCGGAAGGCGCTGGCGTACACCATTGATCGCCCGGGGATGAACGACGCCCTCTTTGGTGGGCAGGGCTTCATGTCGGACACGATGTTCGCCTCCAGTATGGAGGGGTTCGACGTCATTGACCGCACCCTTGCCAAGTATGGGTACGACCCGCGCCGTGCCGAGCAGCTCATGGCCGAGGCCGGCTTCGACAAAGTCGACGGCTTCTTTGCCAGCTCGGCGGAGGGCCGTTTCAACGGCGAGATCATGGTGTCTTCCTCGACGCAGAGCGAGCGTGGCATGGCCATCATGGCGAGCGACTGGCGGAAGGCTGGCTTTGAGTTCCAGGAGCGCGTAATCGCCGCGGCTCTCGTGACCGACGGCCAGGCGCGGTCAACCTTCCGGGCGTTGGGCGGTACGGGCGCGAGCTATGGGCAGACGGCGCTGGTCGGCAACTTCTCCACCGCGCGGATTCCGGGCGCGAACAATCGCTGGAGCGGCAACAACCGCGGGGGCTGGTCGAATCCGGAATTCGATCGCCTCGCCGATGTGCTGGAAACGACGCTGGATACGAATGAGCGCTTGCAGCGCATCGCCGAAATGGCCCGGATCGTCAGCGAGGAGGTGCCGGCCATCTCGCTCTATTTCAACATCGACGTCGTAGGGCTCGCCGCCGGGCTGCGGGGGCCAAAGCCGGTCGCGCAGGGCAGCGAGATTAGCTGGGACGTCCATACCTGGGAGTGGGACTGAAACTGCTGCCATCCTAAGCGCAGCGAAGGATCCGTGCCCCGTTGTCGTGACTACGGATCATTCGGCTGCGGCCTCAAGATGACCGGCTATCCTAGCTCTTCCACTCCCAGGTGTGGACGTTCGTGATGCTCGCCGGGGCGTCGGGAGTCATACGGGCGGTCGGGCCCTGTAGGTTGGACGTGTGACCTGTGACCACTACCGTGAAGTAGTGGGGAATTGCTCCCACAGCTTCGTTGAAGATGGATTCCATCTGCGCGGTCTGCTGGATCCGCTCGGTGCGGTCCAGCGTCGTGTTATAGGCCTGCCAGAGCCGCTCGTACTCCGGGTTCTCCCAGCCGCCGCGGTTATTGCCGTTCCAGCGGTTCTCGGGCCTGGCGATGGCATCGCTCCCGTATTCGGATAGGCGATCGGACCCGGCACCGCCAGTGAACAGGCCGGGGAGAAGCGCGCGGAACTCCGCGTCGCGCAGCATCGCCGCGCTGAGCGTCTGCGAGCTGGCGTCGATACCTGCCTGACGGAGGCTGTCGGTAAAGATGCGGTTTTCTCGCTCGTAGACGTTCCCCACCGTGCTCCACAGGTCGACTTTGAATGGCAGGCCGCCCGGCCCGACGTAGAAACCGTCGGAGCCCCGGGTCATGCCCGCTTCCTCGAGCAGGCGCTGGGTCTGGCGCGGGTCGTACTCCCGCTTCGTGATTACCCGCTCGACGGCCGGGTAGTAGTCAGCGCGGGGCGACGTCAGTGAATAGGTGATCACGCCGCGACCGCCCGTGAAGACGTCCAGCGCGCCGGGGATGTCAAAAGCATGCGCCAACGCGCGCCGGACGCGAACGTCTTGAAGAGCCTTCGGAAAAACGTACTCGGGACGGTGCTGGATCTGCGAGATGCGGATGAGGACCGGAGCGAAGAAGAGCGTGCCGCCGCTGCGACTGGCCCACTCGCGCTCCAGCGTGATCCCCTCGTCGTAGCCCAGGACGAACTCCGCGACGTAGTGGGCATCGCCGCTGAGCATGTTTGCCATGGCCGTGTTCGGGTCAGGAATGAAGCTTAGTCGCATGCGGTCGATCTTCGGTCGCCCGAGGGCATGCCCGTCGAAGGCGACGGCGTCGATGAACGCACCTGGCTCCCAGCGCTCGACGCGATATGGGCCCAGGCCAACGTAATCCACGGTCCAGAAGCTGTGGTTAGAAAAGGCGACCGGGTCGAGCTGCTGAAACGGCGCCTCCAGGATGTGGCGGGGTAGCGCCTGGAAGCTCGTGTCCAAACGGTCCGCATCGGGGTAGGGAAGCTTCCAGCGAATCAGCACGGTACGTGGGTCGGGCGCCTGGATATCCTCCATCTGTCGGATCGGCTTCGTGCCACTGGCCCCGAGCTCTGGTGTGGCATACACCTGGTGCGCGAACACGAAGTCGTCCGCGGTGAGGGGCTGGCCGTCCTGCCAGGTCAAATTTGGTTTGAGCCGGTGGGTGGTTTCCATGCGCCCATCAGGGAAGACCCGCCACGTATCCGTATTGAGCTTTGGTAGGTCCTCGGTCAGATAGGCGTGCGCAGATTCGGCCTGATCGATGTAGTCCAGCGTGGCATTGAAGAGCCGGGTTGGTGGCCCGAGCGAGCCCGAGTAGGGAACCAACGACTTTGCAGCCAGGCTCGGGAGCTCACCGCGACTGATGATGACCAGGGTGCGTTGAATCCGGGGCGGCGCCGCAACCGTCGCGCCGGACCCGCGCGTCGCAGTTGGGGGCGGTGGCGCGGCGCAGGCGAGCAGCAGCATGGTGAAGATCCAGGTCATCACGAGCAGGCGACGGGGCATGTGGTGGCTCCTGGCTGGCCCCGGACGGCAGGGCCGCGTACTTCGGTCATTCAGGGTCGGCCTACGAGCCGCCTATGTGGCGTGAGTCTATTTCGTAGGCCGGTTGTCGTCAAACGCGTTCGGAGTTGCGTCAAATCGCCCCTGCAACCACACCCTGGCAACCTCCACGTCAGAAGGGTTCACCTCCGCGTAACCCAAATAGCGTTGCGCGGGTGGGCACGACAGCGTTGATGGTGTTATTGGATGAATAACACACGCTGTTTCATCCGAGACCAGCTAAGGAGACGTCTTGTATGGCCGTCGATCGGCCGGACCCGTGCATCGGCGTGGACGTCTCTGGCTCATCGCATAAGCGCCGACTGAGGCGTACTCAGCCGCTATCATGGACGTCGCATGGGTGGCCTCGCCGGGTGAGTGGTATCGCGTCCTGCAGTATGATGCGAACTGGGCGCTCGGCGTGTTCGAGAGCGATCCGACGAATACCGCGGCTTGGATCTGCTTGGACGAGCGCGTCGAGCTCGCGCCGGGCGACGCCCCGCACAGCCCCCGCCTAGAAATCTTGATCCGCCAAACTTGATGCATTTGGGTCAAGTTTTTGAGCTGGCAGGACATGGCTCGTCGGGCTGGGGCGAAGCCCCGCTAGGGTTTCCCCTACCGAGGCAGCAGAAGAGGCCCCGTCTCCCACCTGGGAGGCGGGGCCTTTTCGATCGCTGTGTTGTAATGTGAACTCTGCCGAGCGCGGACTTCTGCGTGTCGGCACGCGGAGAGTTTCGTTGCTCCGCGCTCGGTACGGACACGGCGGTTCATCTTCACAACCTGCGGAGGATTGATGGCACGCGAGTATCGACTGATCTCGGCCGATTCGCACCTGGAGATCTCGCCTGATCGCTGGACCGCGCGCGTCCCCGCCGCGCACCGGGACCGGGCACCGCGCCTCGTCAAGCTGGCGAGCGGCGGAGACGGCGTGCTGAGTGAGAACACTCCGCTCTACGTCGTCGGACTTGGCGTAGCGGCTCGCCCGTACGACGAGCACCGGATCTTCGGGGTGACCTACGAGGGAAATGCTGGCACGGGCACGCCGGAGCAGCGGCTGGCCGAGCAGGACCGGGATGGCGTCGATGCCGAGGTCATGTTTACGTCCACGCGCAACGCGGTGGCGTGGCGGGCCATTCGCGACGATGCGGCGTACAGGGCCGTCGTTCACGCCTGGAACGAGTTTCTTGCCGAGGAGTATTGCGTCGTCGACCGCGACCGGCTGCTCGCGATGGGCATGATCCCGATGACGGGCGTGGACGATGCTATCGCCGAGCTCCAGTACTGCGCGCGGGCGGGGCTGCGGGGCATCTGTCTGAGCCAATTCCCGAGCGGCAAAGGATTTCCGACCCGGGAGGACGACCGGTTCTACGCGGCCGTGCAGGATCTCAACATGCCGCTCACGGTCCACGTTGGCTTCGTCGACGCGCCCGGCCCGTTATTCGAGTTTTCGCGGCGACCTCTGGAATCCAGCACGGGGCCCGGCAGCGATCCGATGTACGCGCTGACCCGATTCGGCGGTGGCATAGCCCGAACTGCGATACAAATGGTGTTCGGAGGCGTCTTCGATCGCGTCCCCGACCTCCGGGTCTATTTCGCCGAAACGATGGCCGGTTGGGTGGGCTACTGCTATGAGGAGTTAGACGACACCTACCGGCGGATCCAGTATTGGACCGAGCGGGACTACGGCCTCGAGGCGCGACCGCGCCCACCGAGCCAGGATCTCCGCGCCCATTGCCTGTGGGGCTTTCTCCGCGATCCATTCGGCGTGCGCCATCGCCAGGAGGCGGGTGTGGCGAGCATGATGTGGGGGAGCGACTTCCCGCACTACGTTGGTGATTGGCCGAACTCCCGCGGGGTGCTCGACGAGATGTTCGCCGGCGTTCCCGCCGACGAGCGGTACCAGATCACGTGCGGAAACGCGATCGAGTTCTTCCACCTCGACCAACAGCACAAGCGAGTCACGGCTCCGTCGGGCGCACCCAGGCATCTCGCGAGCACATGAAGCGAATTCAATCGGCATGATATTCGCGCGCTGGAGCCGAACGGGCTATTAGCGAAACCAGTCTCGCTGCCCGATGATGTGCTCCGCGGTCCGATAGGCGAGGGCGGAGATCGTCGCCGTGCCCGGGTACGCGGTCACCGTGGGGAAGACGGCCGACCCGACCACGAAGAGGTTGGGCACGTCGTGCGCCCGGCACCTGTCGTCGACGACGGACGTCCTGGGGTCGCTTCCCATACGGATTCCTCCACTCGCCCGAGTGCCCGTGCGTCCGAGCCCGCGCGACCACACCGTGTTTGCGCCCGTCTCACGCATGATGCGCTCGCCAACTTCTGCCAGAAAGAGGGCCATTCGATGCTCGTTCTGGTGGAACGTGAAGCTCATGCGCGGCACCGGTAGGCCGGCGGCGTCCCGCTTGGTTGGATCGAGCTCCATCAAGTTCTCCTCGTGCGGCAGCGTCTCCAGCGTGATGCCGATCCGAAGCGTGCGCGTGAAGTAGCGCGCGAAGTACTCCTTGTACTCCTTGCCCCAATTCGGCATGCCCGGCGGCACGACGTCCATCGCCTCCACTGGCGTCCCCAGGCTGTTCGCGCTCATCGTGCCGCCCCGGATGAACCCGAGCTCAGCATGGTCGAAGTTGTTGCCGTTGAAGTCGTCCAGCTTGAGGCCGCCGGAGCCGGGGCCGATGAATGAGTTCACGACGTAGTCGTCGAACAGTCCGATGACCGCCACCGGGCCGAGGCCGCAAATGCCCTTGCCGATCATCCCGCTCGAGTTCGCAATCCCGGACACGAGCAGCAGGCGGGCCGGCTCGGCGACGCCACCGGTCGCCACGATGACCACCCGCGCGTGCTGCTCTTGCACCTGACCCTCAGGGTCAAGATAGGTCACGCCGGTCGCGCGGCCTGAGTCGTCGGTATTGATGCGAATGACGCGGCAATTCGTGTGGAGGTCGACGTTGCCCGTCCCGAGTGCCACCGGAATCACGGTGTAGAGCGCGGACGCCTTCGCGTTGACGTGGCAGCCGTATCCGTTGCAGTGCCCGCAGTACACGCACGCCTGACGCTCCGGAATACGCGTGTCGAAGGGGGCAGGCGGGCGATAGGATTCGGAGAGCACGCCGGCGGCGGACTTGTATGGGTGGTAGCCCAGCTTGCGGGCCGCGGGTCCGAAAAGCTCTTCCTTCGCCGTCGTGCGTAGCGGCGGCAGCGGGAACTCGCGGCTCCGCGGGCCCGCGAACGGGTTGTCGCCACTCAGGCCCGAGATGCCGAATTCCCACTCATAGCGCGTGTAGTAGGGCTCGAGGTCGTCGTAGGTTAGCGGCCAATCGACCACGTCGTAGCCGGTGAGATCTGCACCGGCGCGCTCGGCGAGGCCGGTCGCAATCTCGTTTGTGAAGATCTTGAAGTCGCCCGGCTGGTAGCGCGCGGACTGGCCGGTCCAGTGGAGGGTCGCGCCGCCCAGGGCGCTCGTCCAGGACTTGTCTCGCACGATAGACCGAATCGCGTCGCGCGCGCCGTAGTCCTTGACCGTCGGAGTTGGGCCACCTTCGAAGGCCGCCACCTTGAGCCCCGCGGTGCCGAGCTCCTTGGCGAGAATGCCCCCCACGTGGCCCACGCCAACGAGGCAGATATCCGCGAGGTCACCCCCCATGGTCACTGGTCCTCCGGCGCCGGCGGTCCTTCGACGGCGACCGGGGGCAGGTCGATAATCCTGTTGATGTACGGATCTGCGTAGCCGTAGCGCTGACCTGGAAATCCCACTAACGCCCAGCCCACGAGTCCCCTGTTGCCGCCATAGGTGGGTTCGCAGAACACCCCTTCCAGGACCTGGCGCCACACCAGCGCGAAGAACTCCGCTCCGTCTTGCACCTCTGCGATCTCGCCGGCCTGGAGCGCTCGAAGCACGTCGTCCTGACGCGATTCGTCAAGCGCAATGAACGATGCTCCCTGCCCGGCGACACAAGAGCGTTCGAGCTGCTCCAGCCCCCGCCGGTATCGAGCCAGCGCCGACGCGTACGCGCTCGCCAGCGCGGTGTTGACGTCAGGCTTGCCGTTCCCCGGGAATTGGGGCATCCCTCATGAGTCACTCTCCGATTTGAACGGTCCGCGGTACTCCAAGCGGCGACCCGGAGTGTAGCCGGATCCCACTCGCTTTGCGAAACTAGGGCGGTGACCGCCGTATTATTTCTCGATATCGATGGCGTGCTGAACAGCGATCGCTTCCGCTTCGCGCAGCCCTGGGGCGTGCGGGAGGTGGATATGTTCGATCCCGCGGCCGTCGCGACGCTCAATGCCATCACGCGAAGGTGGCAGCTGAAGCTCGTCATCTCGTCGTCGTGGCGGGTGATGCCTGACCTCGAGGCAATTCTTCGGGCGAAGGGCATCGAGGCTGAGATCATTGGACTGACGCCGCATGCGGAGGGACCGCGCGGGTTCGAAATCGCAGAGTGGCTGGTCGGACATCCGGAGATCACCAGCTTTGTGATTCTGGATGACGATGCCGACATGGGCGAACTGACGGACCATCTGGTGCGGACGGATCATCGCCATGGCCTGGTCCCCGAGGACGTCGAACGAGTCGCGCGGGTACTGAACCTCGAGAAGAGCGAGCCGGCACGGGACATCCACCCACGGTAACGAAGCGTATGGCACGCAGGCTGGGAACAGAGTATGGTGCAGCCGCGACAACCACAGAGGAGGATTCCGATGACCCTACGAACCCTCACGGCGTTCATCATGCTTGCTCTTATGGCAATCCCTGCTACCCTCGTGTATGCGCAGGCGACGCCCGTCGGTACCGGTAGCACGAGCCTCGGCACCATTCTCGTCGACGCGAACGGCATGACGCTCTACACGTTCGCGCCTGACTCCCCCAACACCAGCACGTGCAGCGGCGCCTGTGCAGGGGCCTGGCCGCCGGCCACCGTCGATGCGGAAACCGCCGCCCTGGTCCAGACCGGTGGGGCGGGCATGGCGGAGGTCGGCGTCTTCGACCGCGGCGATGGCATGCAGCTCACCTGGAACGGCAAGCCCCTTTATCGCTTCGCGCCTGATTCGGCCCCCGGGCAGGCGAATGGCGACGGCATTAACGGCTTCGGCGGCCTCTGGAACGTCGTGCGTGTCGGCTAGCTGGGATTTTTGGTTGGGGGCTGGCCCCAGGGCTAACCCCCAACTCCCAATCCCCAGCCCCCACGTAAGTCCCAGCGCTCGACGTCGGTGACAATGATGCCCTTGGCGACCCCGGTTACGCGGTTCGCGACTAGCGTCGTGCCGACGTCGTAGAAAATAGGCATGGTCACGACGTTCTCCGTCATGTGGCCCACGACACCGCGCAAGGCGTCCATCCGCGCGGACCAGGGGATCGTGCTCTCGAAGCGCTCAACCAGCGTGTCGAAATCCTGGCTCACATACCGGGTCTGGTTCGCGCCGACGTAGCGGTTCTCCGACACGGGCACCCGGCTGCTCACGAAGTTGCTGATCGCGCTCACGCTGGAGCTGTGCCGGAGCATCTCGAACCCAGGCCGCGTGGATCGCCACTCCCGGTCCTGGCCCCGTTGCGGCGGGATCGGCAGGGCGACGACGTCGGTGATCGGGTAGAGACCGGTGCGCCGATACGTTTCCGCGATCGCATGCGGATCCGCGATGAGCGGGCGTACGCCGGCGGGCAGCGGCACCTCGTGGTCGAGGATATCGGGCCCGAAGAGCGACCAGTAGCGCCCTTCGAGGTTCGAGATCATCGCGTCCAGCTCGCCCCCGCATGAGCAGCTCGAGGTTCTCCTGATCGGACGCCGGCCCGCGGATAACGTCGAGCCCCAGGCGGTCCCGTGGCGGATTGCTCGGGTTGCCGGAGTGCCAATGGACCTCGTTCAGCGGGATCCCGTAGCCCTGCTCCAGCATCATCAGCACGCCGGAGCGGGTGCCAGATTGCAGGGTCTGCCGCGTTCCCACATGCTTGCCGATCAGATCACGCGGATGCTGGAGCGGAGAGTCGGCGCGCACGAAGATGTTGCGCTGCATGTGCTCGCGGTCGAGGAAGACCGGTAGTGCGTTTGCCGGACCCCCCCGGAGACGTTTCACGATGAAGCTGCGGACACTAAACCACCTTCCGTATCTGATAGACTGGCGCCCGAATCGAATGCTGCCGCCACGGAGGAGCCATGCGCTTTCACACGCACCTGCTGCCGACGTATTTTCCGGAGAGCGATCCTCCGTTCGACGTCTTTCTCCAGCAGATCCTCGAGCAGGTGCAGCTTGCGGAGGAGCTCGGATTCGAGTGCTTCTGGTTCACCGAGCACCACTTCGTGCTCTATGGCGGGCCGGTCCCCAACCCCGCCGTCATGATGTCCGCGGCGGCCGCCCGCACCTCCCGCATTCATCTGGGCTCCGCCATCTCGATTTTGCCGCTGCACCATCCGGTCCAGGTCGCCGAGGACTACGCGATGGTGGACGTCATGTCCAGCGGGCGACTGGAATTCGGCGTTGGACTCGGCAACGGTCCGCGCGACCCCGAGGTGTATGGGGTCGATCGCGAAGAGCGTCGTGGCCGGTTCGAAGAGTCCATCGAAGTGATCAAGGCAGCGTGGACGAACGAGCGGTTCAGCCACCACGGGAAGTTCTGGAACATGGATGACGTCGCGCTCTACCCCCGGCCCGTCCAGCAGCCACACCCGCCGTTCTGGGCGGCAGCGACCTCGCCCGAGGCGATGCAATGGGCGGGTCGGCAGGGCTTCAACGTCATGACGGTCGCGCATCCTTTCCCGCCCGAGCGCGCGCGAGGCGCGGTGCCCGCGTGGCAGGCAGCGCTTCAGGAGGCGGGGCACGATCCGGCCGCGCACGACTGCAAGGTTCACGTGCGGCTGTTCGTCGACGAGAGCTCGGCGCGAGCCCGCGACGTCGCGGAGACGGCCATCGCGCGCTACGACGCTCGCCAGCATGAGGCGGGGATTGGCCGACTGCCGCCACCCCCGGTTTACGACTTCCAGGCCATGCTGGAGCAGGGGCGCAACGTCTACGGCAACCCGGACGAGTGCATCCGATTCATGCAAGCGACCCAGCGCAACTACGACTTCAACATCTTCAGTGCCACGTTCAATTTCGGCGGGATCCCGCACCAGGACGTCCTGCGCGCGATGCGCCTCTTCGCGAAAGAAGTCATGCCCGCCTTCAAGGACGAGAAGCCGATGCTGGCTACGGGGGGGCGCCACTAGCCACGTACGTTTCGCGCCGTAACGTTGCCGCGGCCATGACCGTGGGGTCATTATTGATAGAGACGAGATACGCCGGGGGATGCGGGACGCGTGCCGAAAGGAGGCGCTATGGAACCTCGTAGTCCGCAACCATCGCCGTTCTTGCGCGTTACCGTCGGCGCACCTGTTGTGACTGCCGACGACGAGAGGATCGGGAGCGTGAAGGAGGTCCGCTCGAGTGCGTTCAAGGTGGACACCGGGCTTTTCCGCCGCGATATGTGGCTGCCGGCGTACACCGTGGCGCGGGCGGTACCCGACCTCGTGGTAACGCTGACGCTGGACAAAGCTCAGATAGCCGAGCACAAGCTGGATACCGCGCCCGAACAAGCGGCCTGAGCGCACGCGGCCGAAAGCCTAACGGCCGAATCCCCCGGCGCCTCGTCCCCGTCTTCCGCTCACGCCCGTTCCAGCAGACCCCGCTCGGCGGCCCAGGCGGCGACCCGCGACCGCGTATTGAAGCCGAGCTTGCTGAGGATGTTGGCGACGTGCCGCTCGGTCGTCCCCTCCGCGATGATCAGAGCGTCGGCGATCTCCCGATTAGTCTTTCCCTGGGCGATGAGCACCGCCACCTGCGCCTCGCGCGCCGTGAGTGGGTGTGCCGGGTTCGCTTCCGGGGTGGGGCGCGGTAACACGGGGCTGAGCGCCAGGACCGCAAGCGCCTGCGCCACGACGGCCTCGCGCGACAGTGCACCGCCCGCTGCCCAGGCGGCCGCGAAGTCCGCGTCTCCGAGCGTCGCCCGCGCTGCCCCCACATCCCGATCGAGTGCCAGTTGCGCCGCCGACGATAGGACAATGCCTGTCGCCGACCGCAGCCTCGCCGCCGCACCGAACAAGCGGGCTGACTGCTCGCCTTTTCCCGAGGCAAGCGCGAGCTGGGCCAGCTCGTCGATCGCATCGGCGACGACGGGGGTTGCGCCGAGCTCACGCGAGAGCGTCAACGCCTCCGCGAGCAATGCGGTGGCCATTTTGCGATCCCCCCGGCTCACCGCGGCGCGCGCGAGGGCGGTCAGGGAGGCGGCGACAGCGGGCCGATCGTTCAGCTCCCGCCGGAGCTGCAGGCTCTCCTGCAGCGCCGCCTCTGCCCGTTCGGAATTCCCTGCCTGCAGCGCGGCGGCTCCCAGATTGGAGAGCGCCGAGGCAATGCGCTCGCGGTCGCCGAGCTCCCGCAGGAGCATGAGGCTCTCCTCCAGCAGGGGGATCCCCTCCTCCAGCGCGCCCTGACCCGTGGCCAGCAGGCCCAGGTTCCCAAGCGACAGCGCGATGCCCCGGGCATCGCCGAGGTCGCGGCAGAGGGAAAGGCTGTCGGTGAAGAACGCCGTCGCCTGCGCGTAGCTAGCCGGGTCCGAGGCGAGCGCGTGGGACACCATCCCCCAGGCGCCGGATAACGCTCGGACCTGGACGGATGCGGGGAGGAGCTGGCTTCTCGAGAGCACCCCCGCGAGCCATCGCTGACCTTCTCCGAGGTGCCCGAGGATCCACCAGAATCGCCAGAGCGCGGCCCCTAACCGGACCGCCGTGGCGGCATCGCCGGACTCGAGTGCCCAGCGAAGCGCGAGGCGCAGGTTATCGTGCTCCCGTTCGAGCCGCGTCAGCCACTCCACCTGCTGGGGGCCTCGCAGGTACGGGGCTGCCTCTTCGGCCAGGGCGAGAAAGTACGCTGCGTGGCGGCGTTTGATCGCATCGGCCTCGTCAGAAGCCTCGAGGCGCTCGCTCGCGTAGTCGCGAATTGTCTCCAGCATGCTGAAACGGCCTTCGCCTTCCGCAGTCTCTTCCTGCCGAAGCAGGCTCTTATCGATGAGGGAGGCGAGCCCTTCCAATATCTGCGCCGCGGCTCCGTCGTCGCCACCCGCGATCGCTTCCGCGCCATCGAGTGGCCAAGACCCAACCAGCACTCCCAATCGCGTGAACAGCCGCTGCTCCTCTGGGCCGAGCAGGTCGTAGCTCCAATCCAGCGTGGCCCGAAGAGTCTGCTGCCGCGTCGGCAGGTTGCGTGCGCCGTCAGTCAGGAGGGCGAGCCGATTGCCGAGCCGCCCCACCAGCGCCTGGGGAGGGAGGAGGCGGACCCTCGCGGCAGCCAGCTCGATCGCGAGTGGTAAGCCGTCGAGATGGACGCAGATCGTCGCGACCGCCGCCGCGTTTGCGTCGGTCAGGGCGAAGTCTGGCTTCACCGCGTGGGCCCGCTGCATGAACAGCTCGACGGCTTCGTACTGCCCGAGCTCCCCCAATGGCGGCAGCGCTTCGAGGTCGGGGAGTGCGAGCAGGGGAACCGGGAACTCGTGTTCTCCTTCGAGGTGGAGCACGGAACGACTGGTGACCAGAATCTTGAGCCGTGGGCAGGCTTCCAGGATGCCGGATACCTGGGAAGCCGCCGCGAGGAGCTGCTCGAAATTGTCCAGCACGAGGAGCAGCTCCCGATCCTGGAGCGTAGCAGTAAGGGCGTTGAGCTGAGCTGCGTCCCCACCTGGGTCTGACCCGGGCGCTGACTTCGTCGCTGCTTGGTCGCCCGCCGCGGCGCCGCCCTGCGGGCCGAGCGCGCCTGCAATCGCCGAGGGCACCAGCACGGCGTCGTTCACCGGCGCGAGATCAACGAAGGCGACGCCGTCCGCGAATGACTCGCTCGCCTCAGTCGCTACGGCCAGCGCCAGGCGGGTCTTCCCGCTTCCGCCGCTCCCCGTCAGCGTCAGGAGCCGGACCTCGGGCCGTTCCAACTCGGCGCGCAGCTCCGCGATCTCCTGGGCGCGGCCGACGAGCGGCGTGAGCCGCGCCGGCAGGCTGGCCAGTTGGGACGTCCGTTGCGGGTGCATCTCGGCCACGGCGTCCTCCACGGAACCTCGTCTAATAGTAAGCCCTCTCCTCTGATCTACATACCCCCAGCCATCCCAGGCCGCTGCATGCCCTCCCTCAAAAGATACATACCGTCTACATACCTTCCCGGATGTTTGCCCGTTTAGGCGATCAATATCATGCCAATGTACCAAGCTGTCCAACAAAAACGGAGGTGAGTGCATACGAACGAATACAGAAGCCAGAGGAAGCGCCAGAAGAGCAAACCAATCGACCGGATACCAACAAGTAATCGCGAACAAACAACCAGGAATCAGGACATCAGAAAGAAAAGAGGAGAAGCCCGGTGTTTCGACAATCGATTTTCAGCAAGCGACCCGAATCCGAGCGCGAAATCAGCAACCCGAAAAGGGAAATGAAGAAGGAGCAGGCATCCGTGTTCGCAACGCTGATCGCCGATCTCAAGAGCCAACTGCAGTTCCAGCCCCGGATGCCCCGGTTCGCCAGCCAGATCGCCGCGGCCCTCGCGGTCGCCGGCATGGTGCTCGGCGCGGCGCCCCAGGCGGCCGACGCGTCGGCCAATGCGAACGACCATGCGTACTCGGTGAACTTCAAGCGCCTCGAGTGCGTGAGCGAGAGTGGTGAAATCGGCTCCGACGAGCCGTACGTCCTCTTCTTCGTCGGCGATCTCGCCAATCCGGCGGGTGGCAGCTACGTGCGCCAGACGACTACGTTCAGCGGCGTCGACAGTGGGGATGACCGCTTCCAGACCGTGCGGCTCTGGGGTCGGAACACCGCCTCGGCGATCATGCCCGGGCACAACGCGGACAACCTGATCGTGCTGGCGCAGATCATGGAGAGCGACAACTCCAGCAAGTCGGCGATCGTGTCGAAGCTGCAGCAGGAGCTGCCGGTCCAGCTCGCGCTGTACAAGGCGGCGGGGCTGAGCCGGAGCCAGATCGTGAGTGCGCTGAAGGGCGACATGTTCGACTACATCGGGTCGGTTGCTGAGGCCACCGACGGCTGGACCGACAACGCGGACGAGCGGGTTGGTGGGGTGCAGGAGCTGCGGATCACGGCGGCGAACCTGGCCGCGGCGCACACGGGCACGACGATCAGCAAGACGCTCCAGGTCGCTGATGGTGGCGACGGCACCTACCGCATGTACTTCGAGCTCCGCCGCGGGTAAGCCACGCAGGAGCAAGCTCAAGTCCATACGAAGGTGAGTCGGTGACGACCAACGACGAGCTCAGCGGGGGTCCTGGCCGCGGTCAGGGCCCCCGCTCACAAAGCCCAGTCAGTGAAACCGAAAGGAAGATAGAGGAAGGACAAATGGAAAGAATCGCGCGATACACCCGCTGGCAAGCCCGACGAGGCCTGGCGGTGGTCTCGGGGCTGGCGGCCGCAACGCTTCTCACGTTCGTCGCGCCAAGCACACCCTCCCACGCCCAGCGACTCATCCTTGCTGACGTGACCCAGCTCGAGCCCATTCGCCTCGAGGTGACCCGCCTCCCCATCACCGGCCCCCTGGGCGGCATCCGAACACTCGTCCCAGTCACGCTGACCCACACGGTTCCACCAATCGTCACGCGGACATTGGGGCCGATCGTTACGCGCACGCCGGTTCCAAGCATCGTGACGGCGATCCCTACGATCACCCCACCGGAGCCCGCGGACCCCGTTTCGGATCCTGGGATCGCCCCGGCGACGCCACTGCCGCCGATCACCCCGACACCAGCGGAGATCACGCCGCAGCCAACGAGCTCACGGACCCCGGTCCCTCAACAGACCGTCGGCGTGTCAGACGCACCGGTCGTGTGGGGCACGCCGGTTCCCGAGGAGATCTCCACGGGGGGCACGAACCAAGAGACTCCCGCGTCGACCCGAAGCCCCACGCCCCGCGGCGCAGGGGCCGGCAATGCATCCGGCACGCCCAGTAACGGCGGCTCCTCGGTGGAGCCCAGTCAGCCCAGCGACGGTGGCGACGCCGATGCTCCGACCTCTGTTGCGCCCGCTCCGACGAATCGTGCTGCGCGCGGCGCGTCCGGCGCACCGGCAACAAGTCAGCCTGGATTGGGACAGCCAATTAATGCGCCGTCCCCGGCGGATGATGCAGGACCAGCGGGCGATCCGGCTGGGAACGCGGCGGATGAGCCGACCGACCAGGCAAGCGACCTGGAGTTCGGCTCGCCTGAGGAGAGCGAGGGGTGTGGAACCGCTTGCTCGGATGTGGTCCCCGAGGCCGCCCAGACTCCGCCCGCCGCACCCGGCGTGTCCATCGCGCCGATGGGATCGAGTGGGGCGCCGTCCCGGTGAACCGCCCGACAACAGAAGAGTGCGCTCGAAAGGGACCTACTCGACACGTCGAGTAGGTCCCACCCTTGTCCTCAAATCGATGGATCCCTGACCCGCCGAGTCGGCGATGCCGGGGGAGTCGGTGTTAGCGCCGGTTGTTGGACGGAGGGACGCGATCGTTCGCTTTATCGGCCCGGAGGCGGGGCCAGACGCTGCGCAGCCAGAGAGTCGTTCCGCTTCCCCAAATGATCAGGGCGGGCACGACGACGCTCGTCGGATATCCAGCCGCTGTCCCGTACGCGGCAATAAGAAAGGGCACGACCAGGGTGGCAACAATGGCCAGCACTCGACCCTGGCGCACCGCGGCGTCGCTTGTCGGCGGTTGTTCCACGCGTCGCCTCGGGCCGAGTGACTCCCCGGCCGGAACACCATACCCGCTGCGGGGCATCGCCACCTAATTACTACGAGTTGCCACGACTTTGCACGGCATTCCGCGATTTACCTCGACGATTGTGGTACCTTCTGAGCGGCGAGCCAAGAGGAGTGGCGAATTGGTCGAAGAGCGGCTGCTGACCGTACGGGAAGTGTCGGAATGGCTCCGGGTGAATCCGGAGACGGTGCGACGATGGCTTCGACAAGGGCGATTGAAGGGAGTCATGATGGGGGGCGACCGGGGCGGTTACCGGATCACGGAGACTGAGATGCGCCGGGTCACGTCACCGGAGTTCCGGTCCGAGGGAGACGCATGATGGCCGCGAAAAACGACCCGAACTGTGCGGCCATCGTCGTGCGGCCAGGCGCCTGGCTATGAAAGAACGATCCGTTCGCGCCCCTGAGGGCACCTGGCTCGCCGAGCAAGCCGTTGTCGGTGGGCAAGCAATGCAGCGGGCGTGGCTAACGATTACGTCGGAGCACGCAACCTTGCGGGTGGATTCCGCCGCACTCCCCGTGCCCGCGCCGGTCGAGGGATACGAGTGCGTCGTGGACGCTGGCGGGTGGCGCTGGACGTTCCTCGGCGTGGCCGAGAAATGGACGGTGCCCGCCGCCTACGGGCGAGGCCGCGTAGCGACGGTGGCCCTCCACTCAATGGAAGGCGCGACGGGCGTGCCCCTGTTGGGTCGGATGTAGAAACCCGGCAAGGCCGTTTCGTTTTGCGCGGCGACTCTGGGTCGAAACACATGTACAAAAACTCATGCGAATTAGATCATGCTTTGCGGTACACTAACCGCATTATTATCATCGTGGGCAGTACGAGGGAGTTTCCGTGACGACCGAGGAGTTTCTCGCAACCAAGCTGGGCGAGGTGGACGACGAGCTGCGGGGCGCGATCCTCAACCGCGGTAAGTGGAGCGCGCTGTGCGACGATCGCAAGCTCCTCGTGTTCCTGGAGCAGCGCCACCAATCCCCGGATTTCTTTGGTGTCCAGGGCGAGCTCGAGCGGATCGCCGCCGGAGACGCCAGGATCCCGGGAATCGAAGGTCCGCGTAAGAAGGCGGCGGACTTCCTTCGCAACTGGGCAGGTCATTTCCAGACGATCGAGTGATTGCGGAAGGATTCCAACGCCGGGTACGCGGAAGGACCACCATCTATCGGAAGGACCACCACCTAAAATGAAGGCGCGGCCCGAAGACGGCATGAAGACCATTGTCCGGCATGACGCCGTGGATACGTTTGCAAGCGCGTTGGCCGAGGCGGCAGGGCGGCCCATCAACGACGTCGTCTGGCTCGCCAATCATGGCAACGATCAGGCGATGCGCGTTATGCACGAGACCTTTAACGAGACCATCCACGCCGTCATCAAGGAGCGCTGGCCCGGTTCCCGCCTGAAGAACCTGCAGCCAGCCGCGCTGGCCGAGCTCCACCGCGAAGTGCGCCGGCGCCTCGCGGTAATGCCCATGCGCCATACCTGGCGCTGGAACTGATCGACCACCGGGCCACCGACGGGGAGACCCGTTGCCGCGGAGGCGAGCGCCAACCGCGGGCGTTGAAGGCAGACGCGATGCTCACCACTGATCAGAACGACGCTCTCACCCACGTGCTTCCAGGAACCCGAATGGGCGCCCTCATGCGGCGCTACTGGCACCCGGTCGCCGCGTCCGCGGAGCTGGTCGGCAATCCCGTGAAGGCCGTGACCCTGCTCGGCGAGTCCCTCGTTCTCTACCGGGACGGGCGTTCACAGCTCGGGCTGCTGGCAGGTGCTTGCATTCATCGGGGCAGCTCGTTGACCCAGGGCGCGGTCGAGGCGGACGGCTTGCGATGCCCGTCCCACGGCTGGCTATTCAGTCGGGAAGGCCGCTGTCTCGAGCAGCCGTTCGAGCCTGCAGGGGCAGCGATCTGCGATGCCAAGATCACGGCGTATCCGGTGCAGGAGCTTGGTGGGCTCATCTTCGCCTACCTCGGCCCGGCGCCGGCGCCACTCCTGCCGCGCTACGGCGTCCTCGCCTGGTCGGACGCGCGGCGGGCGACGGACGGCAGCGTTATCGCCTGCAACTGGCTGCAAGTCATGGAGAACCTCCTGGACCCGATGCACGTCGAGTACCTGCACGGGCGCTATTTCGCCGATGTGCTCGCGCGCAAAGGTGGACCGCAGCTTCACGACTTTCTCCGCTTCCACGTCCCGCCGCCGATGAAGGAGATTCGATTCGACCGCTTCGCGGACGGCATCATCGAGCGCCACATGGTGCGCGACGACGACGACGCAAGCTGGCATGCAGGGACGCCGTCCTTCTTCCCAACTACATCGCTCGTCGGTTCGAACGGGAAGCGCGCCTCGCTCGTCTTCATCGTCCCGATCGACGACACGCACACCTGGTTCCTGCTCCATATGGCGGAACGGACTGGCGCGCCGTTGGTCCAGGGTACGATCCCGTTCACGGATGTGCCTGGGCTGAACGCGGCGGGCGGGTTCATCCTGGATTCGGCGAACGGTCAGGACCACATGGTCTCCGTGACGCAAGGGGACATTGCCCGGCGCGACGTCGAGCACCTCGCCGCGTCGGATGCCGGCATCGTGATGTATCGGGAGCTGTTAGTCGAGCAGATGGCGCAGCTCGAGGACGGCCGCGACCCAATGAACGTCTGTCGCGACGCGCCCGCGGACTGGATGATCGACGCACCGCCGGGCCTCCAGCCGCCCGCGCCGAACTGGGACGGCTGGTCCCGGCAACGCCGGCGCTGGGCCGAGCGCCACGAGCTGGCGAAGCGGAACTAGCGCTCGGCGACGAAAACCCCAAGATCGTCAACAAACGTTCCCCGCGTGGGCGTTGCGGGCATCGATGGCCAGCGGGTGAGTCCTAGCCACTCGACGAGCTGGCAGGCCTGCTGCGGATCGAAAGGGTAGAGGACGACGCTGCCCTGAACCGCATGGTATTCGGCGTCGTTCGGGCCGACGAAGCTGTCCGCGAACGTGCTCAGCCCGCCGAGCAGCGCATCCACGATCTGCCCGCAGCCCATTCTCCACGGACGGCAGGCTGCCTCTTCAGTCCAACAGGCACGACATCCGCCGATGAATCGGAAGACGCAGTCGTCCATACTCGAACTCATGCCTTTTCGGGATCCCGAGGGAAGGGACTAAATTGACTCGAGTCTACATGCATGCCGATGAAGCAGGTAACTTCGACTTCAGCCGTGGACACGGGGCGAGCCGCTACTTCATTCTCGCGACCGTCGCTACCGGTGATCATCGGTGTGGCGACGACTTGTTAGACCTGCGTTCGCGACGAGGTGTATGCGGTTATCAGCCGGCATGACTTCGTTATTGACGCGACAATTCTTGATGTCGTTCGCCACGACCTTTAGGCCACCCCGTCGCCATTAAGCTTTAGGCCACCTCCGGTCGCGGCGTGGGTAGTGTAACGCGCTTCTTCAGTCTGACTCACTCGGGGTGCACGCTGCTGCCGGTAGGCGGCCGGCGATCCTGCTACGGCTGGGAGGGGAAGGCCGTAGCGATCCCTTCCCGCAGGTCCTCCGTCTTGCCGCAGGCGGGGCAGACTCTCCCCACGCGGACAAA
>ORMF011465829.1_pt1 | contig 34178 bp, 35 predicted proteins | sample 1779871 | NCBI WGS metagenome assembly ORMF01 (sample SAMEA104232316, study PRJEB22302) | groundwater metagenome | biome: forest; feature: aquifer; material: groundwater | place: USA | collected 2011-08-07 | depth 5.4 m
GCCCACGGCATAAAAGTCATGCCGTGGCTACCACTGCAGCGCCTTGTTCGGCACAGGGTTATGCCCGTGGCATCACCCCTCCCCTAGCATTTCGAGGTCCGCCAAATCTCTCTTTCTACCCGTGGCGCGTTTGTTGGCAATGAACTGTTCCCGGCCAATGTAGTACACAGGCACATCCCCGTAGCTCCCGGCGGACCTGCCAGCGCACACCTCGTCCCACGAGGTCCCTGTGAGCGAAGTGATCAGGTCGATGCGCACGGGAGGCACGCCAAGTTGTATCACCTGATCTGGATGGCAAAAATCTCCCGGCGTCACGCCCGCCGAGACAAATCCGAACGCCTCGAGGGCGGCAACGATACGTTGGGCGTTCTCCGGATCGGGTTTGACGAGAACATCCAGATCCCCAGTGAAACGCGGCGCCCCATGGAAGGCCAGCGCATACCCACCGACGATCGTATATTCAACGTGGTGGGTGTTGAACAACGCGAGCAACTCTCCGAAGTCTGGCTGCATTTCCATAGTATTGTTTGCGCAGATATTCCACGGTTGCGACTCGTTCCTCCGGCGTTTTACTCAGCCAGTACGTCAAATCCTCTTTCGTAGAGGCAGGGTCTTGTGCGCTGCGTTTCGTCACTGTTTTCTGGATCATGGCTTATCCTATCACACGTCCCGGGAGAGGGAGCGCGTAGCCACGGCACGTTTCTCAGTGCCGTGGGTTTGTCCCGGAACGTGCCCACGGCATAAAAAACATGCCGTGGCTACCCGCTGAAGTGTGAAAGCAGAAACTGCTCTACGAAACCAATAACGCTACTAACGTCCGGTGCAGAAATCTTTTCCCAGTCCGCATGCATGGCGTAATTTCTGATTCTGGGCATCGTGTCCAACAAAGACTTCTGTGCTCCGGACACAAGTCCCTTGGATTTCAATGCGCCAACCACTTCCTGCATTGATTTCTCTCCGACATCGAGGTCATTTGCGGTTGCGAACCGCTTTAGAGTGTCTTCCAGTGCAGCACAAGCAAGCACAGCCGCAACATCTTTGTGTCCCTCTGATAATGCCTGTTTTGCTATTGCGACGAAATCACCAAAGACCTCTCCTGAAACCCGGAGGTCAACATCAAAGACGTAGCCACCCTCAAAGTCGTCTTTTGCGCTAAGGAAGATTCCCTTGAGCACGTTGACATCGTCATCGTAGCCCGCACACTTTTTGAATGCGTTTATGAAGTTGGTATAGTGCGGTGAGTTTTCACCAAACACGGCGCGAATCAGGTTTTGCGCGCTCGTTGCCCATTGTTCCCAGAAGCCTGAAGGAACATGAGTGCCGGACCTCGTGCTATTTGGATGGAAAGGCATCGCTTCAAATTGAGCCTTCAGTTCGTTAAAGCGCTTCTGGAAGAGAGAACTAAGCATTTGTGATGGCTAATCCTTGTTTAGGTCAACACTCATCAACCGCGTTGGTCAAGCGGCAAAGGGGATGATTTCCAACTCGACGGAGGTATCAACCCTCGAACGTCATTTCCATCGGCGGGCAAATCCGTCGATTCGATGAATCGCTTTCTCGAGCATTTCTTCGGGAGGCAGGAAGACCAGACGAAAATGGTTGGTGCCGGGCTGCTGGCCAAAGCCCGATCCGGGGACTACGACAACGCCGGTCTGGCGGATCAGGTCGGCTACGAACTCTGAGTCCGAGCGCGCGATGTCCAGACGGGGGAAGGCATAGAAGGCCGCTTGCGGCTCAAAGCAGTGGATGTTGGGAACCGAGTTCAGGAGCGATACAACCAGGTCGCGGCGGCGCTTGAGCTTTTCGACCACCATGGGGATATGGCTTTGGTCGCCTTCGAGCGCGGGACGGATGGCATACTGCGCCGGATGATTGGCGCACAGGCGCACGCGCAGCATCTTGTTGATGGCCTCGCGGTAGGCCGCGACGGCGTGTTCGTCGCCGCTGAGGATTCCCCATCCCACGCGAAAACCGGGAGCGAGATATGCCTTCGAGATGCCGTTGAACGTGACGACGGGCTGCTCCGGCGAAAGCGATGCGAGCGTTGCAAACTCGCGAGGGTCGAACAGAAGCTTATCGTAAATTTCGTCCGAGATGGCCAGCAGACCGTGCCGCGCCGCTAGTTCCAGGACGGCGGTTAATTCCTCACGATGGCAGATCGCGCCCGTGGGGTTGTTGGGATTCATGATGACGATGCCGCGGGTCCGGCCGTTGATGAGGCGGGCGATTTCGTCGGGGTCGGGCTGCCATCCGTTTCGCTCGTCCAGATGATAGAAGATGGCCTCGCATCCCAGCTTGACCAGCGTCGCCTCATAAAGCGGGTAGCCGGGCGCGGGGATCAGGAGGTTGTCTCCCGGATCGATCAGCGCGGCGATGGAAATTTCGATCCCCTCGCTGACGCCGGAGGTGACAAACACGTCCTGAATGTTGCGAATCCCCTTGCGCGCCGCTTCGCTGTGGATGGCCACCCGGGCCTCTTCCACGCCGCTCGAGGGAGCGTATCCGTTGTGTCCGGCGAGCATGGCCTGGTGGGTCGCCTCAATGACGTGAGCGGGCGTGCGGAAGTCGTAAAGGACGGGATCGCCGATATTGAGGTAGAGCATATCCTTGCCGGCGGCCTTGGCCTCGTCGGCGACGATCATGATGTCGCGGATGGCGTAGCGGATGCGGGTGGAACGCTCCGAGGGTTTGATCTCGGCGGAAGCGCACGACGGAGTCCCGTGCTGCGCGATCCGGCTCGTTTCCACCTGGTCCTTCATTTCCTGCCTCCATCTCTGTTATGCTTCCCGGACCCGATCCTGACTGCTCGAACCCATCCTTGCCGCGGAGGATCGATCTTTCCTTCGCTCCGTTTCGCTCCAGATTCAATTCTACCGCTTCGTCGCGTTTCCGGCGAATTCCTCCCGGCGCGCGTGGCCGGGCGGACCACATCCTGCGAGCGCTGCATCGTGCGATCCAGGCGCCCGGCTATACGAGCGCGGCGGCGCGGCTCAATCGCAATTGGCCCGACTTAAAGGCGGCGTCCAATGCGCGGGCCACGTCCGGATCGTATTTCTTATTGCTCATGGAGATGATGTGCTCAATCGCCACGGCGGGATCCATGGCGGACTGATAGGGCCGGTTGGTGGTCATGGCATCGAAGGTGTCGGCGACGGCGATGATGCGGGCCATCATCGGAATCTCGTCCCCGCGCAGCCCGTGCGGATAGCCGCGGCCGTCGAGCGATTCGTGGTGCAATTCGATGCCCGGAACCATTTCGTTCAACTGCTCGACGCGCCGTGCGATGGTGGCGCCTTTCTGAGGATGCTGCCGCATGATCTCGAATTCATCGGGAGTGAGGAAGCCCGGTTTCTTCAAAATCTTGTCTTCGATCCCGATTTTCCCTACGTCGTGGAGCAGGGCGGAAATGCGGATTTTCTCCAACTCCTCCTCCGGCATGCCCATATTCGAGGCGATCAGGTTCGAGTAGCGGGACACGCGCTCCGAGTGCCCGTGGGTATACGGGTCCTTCTCGTCGACGGCGGCGGCGATCATGCGGATTGAATCGAGAAACAGCTTGCGGTTCCGCTCGGCTGCGTCTTTCAACTGCTGCACATAAAGTTCGAGGTCCGAGCTCATGAGGTTAAAGGTCGAGGCCAGTTCCCCGATCTCCGTCCGGCTGCGCAATTGAACCCGCTTCGAAAAGTCGCCTCGCGCGATGGCCCGCGTAGCCTGAGTCAGAACGCGGATGGGACTGACCACCCAGAGGCTGAGAAAATACGAAAGCGCCAGGCTGATGGCCAGGGCAGACAATCCCCAGGTCGTGGTCGTGTAGATCATCTGATCGACGCCGGCATAGGCGTCTTTGCGTTTCTTTTGAGCGACCACCGCCCATCCCAGCGACTGTACCGGGCAGTAGGTGCCCACCATGGGAACCGGATTCCGGCCCACCGGCAAATCAAAAGTGCTGGTTGCCGCCGCACGCGAACCCCCCTTGCTGAGGAACATCTGGACCAGCGGCGAGGACCTCATGTCCTGGCCAATGGGGCTGTCTTTCAGATTGGAAGTCAAAATCAGACGGCCGGCGGGATCCACCACAAACGCCTCCAGGCCGCGCGTGCTGCTCGATTGCAGCCGCTCGACGAGGAATTGCAGGTTGACCACAAGCGCCACCATCCCCCGAAACTCGTTGGCGCGGATGATGGGCTTCGAGAACAGCATGGCCGGAAACTGGTTTTGCAATGGAGAAATCAGAACCGGATCGCTCTGGTACTCGCGGCGTTGTTGCGAGGCGGCAAAGGCCCTTTCGAGCATCTTCACCATGAAGGGATCGCTTTCGCCGCCGTAGTTGCCGGCCTGCGCCCCGCGCCCTTGCGCATCGAGATACGTGACGTAAACGATGTGGCTCGCCGGAGTGACAAACCGTTCCAGCGTGGCGCGCAGATCGGGACTCGAGGAGTCGCGTTGCCCGTCGGCCGGGTTGGAGTGAATCTGCAGGACCCGGTCCAGGTTGTCGAGCAGTTGCTGGAAGTTTTCGTTGTAGATCGAGATTTCATCCGCGATCGAACGCGTGGTGGTGTTCTGAAGCTCTTGTTCGTTGGTCTCCAGAGCCTCGCGGTTCAGCGCCAGCATCTTGAATGCGTAAAACAACAGAGGCCCGACGCTGGCCACCACCAGAACAGCCAGTATGACGTAGAGAAAGCGAACCCGTTTCATTTTCATCGTTTTGAAAATCCCCGCGCGATGTGCGTCTTAAATTGTAGAAAATTCATGCGCTAAGAGCAAGCTGAAAAGAGGGGGGGATCAATTTTCTAACGGCAACAGCCAGGGGGCTGGGAGATGCAGAGGTAGCCACGGCATGCCTTTTATGCCGTGGGCACGTTCCGAGTAATTACAGTCTGCCCGCTATGATTCGCTCCGCCGGATCGCATCTTGTACAACTCGGGCGGCCGCTTGGTTGTAGTCCTCGCGGGGCGCTCTCTTCGTCTGAGCGACTGGAACTTTCTCTTTTTTCGGCTTCTTCGCTTCGCGGCTTCTCCGGTCTTTGTTTCCCATTGTCATAGCATGACACAAATGGCCTGCTAAAGGCCAGAGGGTCAAAATTCGGACTGCACCGCTACCAACCGCTCCGTTCCGACCTCGCTCGAATAACCACTCGTGATACAATACTAATCCTTGCGAGGGTTCGCGACAGGGGACCCCGACCATCTGATGGAACGAGGCGCATAGCATGATATCCGCGGGTCTGACAGGAGGAATCGGTTGTGGGAAGTCGACGGTGGCCGCGCTGTTTGCTTCTCTGGGAGCGGCGACGCTAAACTCCGACGAAATCGGGCGGCAGATGATGCAGCCGGGGCACGTCGTCTACGACCGCATCGTCAGCGGCTTTGGGACCGAAGTGGTGGACGCCGGCGGCCGGCTTGATCGCGCCAAGCTCGCCAATATCGTCTTCCACGATCCGGAAAAACTGAAGCACCTGAACGCCATCGTGCATGCCCCGGTGCTGCGCGAGATCGACCGCCAGGTGCAGTTAAACCGCCAGAAAAACCCCGACTCGGTGGTGCTGGTGGAGTCGGCGGTCCTGTTCGAGGCGGGACAGACGCGGCGCTTCGACAAGATGGTGGTGGTCTGGTGCACCCCTGAGCAGCAGATGCAGCGCTGCGTCGCCAACTTCAAACTTCCCGTCGCCGACATCGAAAGCCGCATGGCCGCTCAGATACCGCCGGAGGAAAAGAAGAAGCGCGCCGACTTCGTCATCGACACTTCGACCACGATCGAAGACACCAACCGCCAAGTGCGGGAGGTCTTCGCGCAGCTCCTCACGCTCGCCGTGGCGCATTCCAAGTCCGCGAGCTAGTCCATTTTCAGGGTTGCTGTATCGCTCACATGCACTGTCATCCCGAACCCTTCGACAAGCTCAGGACAGGCTCCGTGAGGGATCTGCACTTCTTCGTTCTTTCCGCGAAATATACACCAACATCGAAAAGGTCCGGCCCCCGCGCTTGAGGTGCCCGGAGTTCTCGTGTACCCTATCGGGGACGATTTCCCGTCTATATATTGGCGGACCTCATCGCGAGGTTGTTCACACCGAGTCGATTCCCTTAGGAGAATTCCATGAAGAAGCTTGTTCTGCTTGCCTGCGTCGCATCGCTGGTCGCATTTGCCGCCACGTCCCATGCAGCAGGCGGTTACCGCCTCGTCAAGACGATTCCGATTCCCGGCGATTGGTCCTGGGACTACATCGGAATCGACAGCGTCAACCGGCACGTTTTTGTCTCGCATGGGCCGCAGCTCGAAATTCTGAACGCGGACACCTACCAGATTGACGGAAAGATCGTCGCTCCGGGAGTGGACTTTTCCAAGCCCGAGACGCTGACCGGCCAGGGAGTGCGCGGCGGTATGGCTGCCCCCGGCACAGGCCGCGGTTTCGTCCCCAACGCGCGCGACGGCTCGGTCACCGTCTTCGACCTGAAAACGCTCAAGGTCATCTCGACTGTCAAAGTGGGCGACAATCCCGACGGCTATGTTTACGACCCCGCCTCCAAGCGCGGCTTCACCTTCAGCAACCGAACCAAGGGCGCGGCGGCCGTGGACATCGCCGACCCGAAGCTCGCCGGCACGGTTCCGCTCGGAAGCAAGCCGGAGGCCGCCGCCGCCGATGGCAAGGGACACGTTTTCGTAAATATGCAGGAAAAGGATATGGTGACGAAAATCGACTCGCGCAAACTGGTCGCCGAGGAGAGCTGGCCCACCGCCCCCTGTAATCAGCCTTCCAGCATGGCTATTGATCGGAAAAACAACCGCCTCTTCATTGGCTGCCGCGGTAAGACGCCGATGCTGGCCGTGATGGATTCGACGAACGGAAAAATCATCACCACGCTGCCGATCGGCGTCGGCACCGACGCCGCGGATTTCGATATAGAAAAGCGCCTGGTTTTCACCTCTAACGGAGAAGGCACCATCACCGTGATCAAGCAGGAGTCGCCGGACAAATACTCCATCCTGGAAACCGTGAAGACGGAGCCCAACGCCCGGACCATGATCGTCGACCAAAAATCGCACAAAATCTTTCTGATTACCGCCGATCGGACCACTCCCTCCGCAGTCGAAGGACAACCCGCTCCCACCCGCGAACAAGTCCCCGGCAGCTTCCGGGTTTTGGTTGTCGCTCCGGAGTAGAAAAGCTCAGCGTAGTCCCTTCCCGCCTGCCCGAAGGGCAATCCCGTGAATAGCCGTAGGTGAAACCTACGGAAACGGATTCACAAAAATGAAAACGGCCCCGAAGGGGCCGGACAATCGCCGGATGCCGGTAAACCCCTTCCGGGGTTGCATTGACTCCGTTGGCTCTATGATCCGTAGGTTAAAACCTACGGCTATTCACGGTTCGGCCCTGCCGGGCCGGAGGCAGACAGGATACCGTCCCATCTCGAGAAGTCCGCCCTTACGTTAACGTTTTACCGGCTTCTGCCGCGTTGGATTCATCGTCAGGCTAGTCGTTAATTCGACGGTGGAAAGAACCCATCAGTACCGAGGTAGCCGCTCACAATCTCCGGTAGAGCGCCCAGTGTAGCGAATTCGATATGCGACAGCCGATAGAGGATTGTGTGACCCGAGATCGAATTCACAGACCAAGCGTGGTCAAGGTAGAGAACTGATCGCGATACTGCGTGAGGAGGTGTTTGAAGGTTTCCATCCGATGTGTAGTCCACCTGCCACAGAAGGTCCGTGGGAACGACGAGAAGCGGCACTATCGCTTTGACTTGACGAGACGATCCTGTGAACCGAGGCTGGGCGATTAGGTCTTTGCAGCTATTCACCGCCTGATTCAGTTTGTCAAAAGCTGCCTCATCGTTGCTGACCAATACATTCGAATTGTCCCGGCCCACTTGGTCGGTCTTTTTGGCAACCATGCCTCCCGGTTTGTAGGCGGAATCATTTCCCGTCACGTGGCGGACTGAGAGTTCCCAGATTTTCTCTGGGTTATACACGACAAGGTCGTCGAAAGCCCCAGGCGTGGTTCTCGGAACTGCACTTAGCAGGATAGGATTATTGGGCCGAAAGTTCTTGCACTCGACCGCGAGTGCGAGCGTAGATTGGTCTTGGTGCTTGACCGCTCGAATATCGTACTGCCGGATCTTCTCGGTCACCGGATCGCGATATGTGCCCGAATGGGAGCACTCGAATCCGAGTTCTCGCAACTGTTTAAGAACCCGCATCTCGAAGGCAAAATCAGAATCATGGTTCACAAAGTCCGCAAGGTCCTGGGCCGTGATGGGATCGTCTTTTAACTTGGCCATGTTTATGCAGTTCGGGAAACCTTTGTTTAGCCCGACCCGCCCAAACCGCCACGGCGGGCGGCCAAACGATTCTGCGCGTTACCCCCGCCGCGTTATTCGCCACCGGAGAACTGCTTGGGGTCTATCAGCCTGGCGCCGTGGTGTACCGTTAGAATCTCAACATCCCCGGATCGCATTCTGTATATCAGGCGATAGTTGCCAAGAATGATCTCCCGGAAGTCGGGGTTGTTCAGCTCCGGCACAGTTCTGCCTGACCTTGGAAACCGGGCGAGCCGGTCCGTGGCATCAAACGCTTTCTGAGCGAACACGGCCGCAACGGGAGGTGCATCGCGGGCAATGAACAGACAGATCGCTTCCAGATCGTCCAGAGCCTGAGGCGTCCATCTTACTTCAGCCATTTCGCCATACGGCGCCGGGCCTCGTCTTGAGTAACCAGTTCGCCGGCATCCGCCTGTTTGATCCCTTTGTCGACCTTGTAGAGAAGATAGAGCCGCTCCAGAGCGTCTTCCAGGTTTGCCTCTTCGGGCAACTCGGAAATCGCTTTCAATATCTCTTGCTTTGTATCCATCTGCGTCCTCCGCGGTACGGAAGAACTAGCCCCGCTTCATTTCTTAATAATCGGCCGGAACCCGTCGGCCTCCAGAACTGTTTTGGCGTGCTCGGCATCTTTCATGTTTTTATACGGTCCCACCAACACGTGAAACAGTGTATCGCCGGTGCCCGTGACGACCATCACCGGAAGTTTTTTCTCCCGGATGAGCGACACCAGGGCATTGGCGTCTTCCCGCCGGGTCAGTGCCGAGACCTGCAGCAGAATGCCGGAAGGAGTCTCTGCGGGTGCCGCCGGCGGCGAAGCGCCTGCCGGTGCCACCGCCGCAGCGGGAGCGGTCCTCTCTCCAACGGCTTGGCGCGGCGCCGCAGGAACCGCGGCAGCCGCCGCCGCGGTCGGAGCCTCGGCAGGCCCCAGCTTGGACTCCGGCGCTTTTTCCTCCACGCTCTGATAAAAATTCAAATCCGTGGCCGCAGCGGGCTGCTCGCCGCTAGTCTCGCCCGCCGGGGTTCCGGCGCTGGGAGCCGCGCTGGGAGCTGGAGGCATCGGACTCGGTTTCGTCACAGCCTCCCCCGCCCCCGCAGCCGCCTGCGTCACGTGTTCCACCGACGACAACGTGTTATGCCCTACGATATATCCCAGCGAGAAAAATACGCCGCACAGCGCCACGATCGCGAAAAACACGATCAAAAGCTGCCGGTTCTCCAGCACCAACTCGACTTGCCCATCCGGATTCTTCCGCATCCTTCTTCCCTACTCCCTATTCCCCGCCCCCCGCACGGCTGTCATCCCGAGCGCAGCGAGGGATCTGCTTTTTCTTCTGACTTCTGCGCCTACGTCTTATTAAGCAGCTTCGCAAAAATATCCACCGGCAGCGGAAACACAATCGTCGTATTTTTCTCTACTCCGATTTCGGTCAGCGTCTGCAAGTACCGCAACTGAATCGAGACCGGCTGCACCGCCAGAATGGCCGCGGCCTCCGACAGCTTCTTCGACGCTTCCAGCTCTCCCTCTGCGTGAATGATTTTGGCCCGCTTTTCGCGTTCCGCCTCGGCCTGCTTCGAGATCGCCCGGATCATCTGTTCCGGCACGTCCACTTGTTTCGTCTCCACTTTCGACACCTTCACGCCCCACGGCGCCGTATGCAGATCGAGAATCGACTGGAGCCGCTCGTTCAGTTTTTCGCGCTGGCTCAACAGCTCGTCCAACTCCACCTCTCCGATGACGCTGCGCAGCGTGGTCTGCGCCAGTTGTCCCGTGGCGTAGAGATAATTCTCCACGTGCACGACGGCGAGGTTGGCGTCCATCACCCGGAAATAAACCACCGCGTTGACCTTCACCGTCACGTTGTCTCGCGTGATGGTATCCTGCGGCGGAACTTCCATGGTGACGATCCGCAGCGAAATCCGCACCATGCGGTCGATCGGCGCAAAGACCAGAATCACGCCCGGCCCCTTGGCGTTCGGCAGCAGACGCCCCAGCCGGAATATAACGGCCCGTTCATATTCGGAGAGGATCTTGATCGACGATAGAACATAGATCCCCATCACGATCAGCACCACCGTAGTGAAGGACAGCGGCAAATCCATTGAATTAAGCTCCTTTCGCGCTCTCCTCTTTCGATTTCGCGGCCGGCGGCTCCGCTGCCGGAACCTCCACTCCATCCCTCCTCACCGGCTCCACGCTCAGCGTCAGGCCCTCGATCGCTTTCACGCGCACCTGCGCGCCTAGCCCCACGGGCTCGGCGCTTCGCGCATCCCACAGTTCGCCGTTCAAATACACTTTGATCCGTCCCTCGCCGTCGGCGCTCGCTCGAACGCTTCCAATCCCGCCGATCAGCGCCGCCTCTCCCGTCGAGATCTTCAACTGCCGCGCCCGCAGCACCAGACGCAACAGAAAAATCGTGATGAACCCGAACGGCACGGCGACCGAAAGCGCCGTCACCAGCGTGATGCTCCCGCCCGGCAGGCGCGTGTTGATCAGCATCAGCGCCCCCAAAATCATCGAGAGCACGCCGCCCGCCGCCAGTATACCGTGAGTGGCGAACTTTGCCTCCAGCACGAAAAACACGATGGCCAGAAAAATCAGCGCCGCCCCCGCCCAGTTGATCGGCAGCAGCGACAGCGCAAAAAGCGACAGCACCAGCGCGATCCCTCCCGCCACTCCCGGCAGGACCGCTCCCGGATGCGTGAACTCCACGTACAGCCCCAGAACTCCGAGGATCAGCAGGATGAACGCGATATTCGGATCGAGGATTCGCGACAGAAACGTCTGACGGAAGTTCGGCGCATAGATATCGACCTGCACTCCCTGCAAGTGCAGCGTCTGCTTGCGCCCGTCGAATCGCGTCACTTCAAATCCGTCGAGCTTCTTCAGCAGCTCCCCGCGGTCCGTCGCCACCAGGTCGATCAAATGCCCTTGCAACGCCTCGCCGTCGGTGAACGACTTGCTTTCCGTCACTCCCTTTTCCGCCAGCTCGACGTTGCGTCCCCGCTTGCTGACGATGCTGCGCAGGTATGCCGCCGCATCGTTGGCCACTTTCTGCTTCATCACATCGTCCGGCTGCGCGCCTCCCATGAATACGGGATGCGCCGCTCCCGTGTTGGTTCCCGGAGCCATCGCCGCCACGTCCGCCGCAAGCAGAATGTAAAAGCCAGCCGACGCCGACCGGACGCCGCTCGGCGCCACATACACCGCCACGGGAACCGGACTCGATATAATCTTCTCGATGATCTCCCGCATCGAAGTGTCGAGGCCCCCCGGCGTATTAATCTGGATCAGAATCAGCGACGCCTGCTGCCGGATCGCCTGCTCGATCCCCGCCCTTACGTACTCCGACGAGACCGGATGAATCATCCCGTCAATATCGATCTCCGTCACCCGCGCCGTCTCCGCGCGACCCTCCGCCGCCCCCGCCATCAACGCCAGTCCCGCAAGAAACGCCCAGACAGGGAAGAATCTCCCCCGCGCCCGCCCGCCACTCCGCAATTGCACGACTCTTTTCATCTGTTCCAATATTTCGTGATTTCCAGATTTCTCAATGGGAATCTCTCCGCGCCCCGGCCCATTAACCACCGGCTATCATCCTGAACAAAAACGGCTGTCATCCTGATCCCGCTTGGCGGGAGAAGGACCTGCTTTTCTTCTAACTTCTACCTTCCTTCTCGTCACTGGTCACTCATCACTTCTTCGAATTCAATTCCTGCATCAAAATGGCCGCCGCGGCGCTCGACGGTTCCAGCCGCAACGCGGCGGTCACCTGCGACTGCGCCTCGTCGAGTTTCCCCTGCTCCAGGTAGATTTTCGCGATCATCAGGCGCGCCGCGGCGGTTTCTTTTCGTTGCAGAGACTGGTTCAGCGTCTTCAGCGACTCTTCGAACCTCCCGGCCTTGGAGTAAATGCGCGCCAGCTCCAGGTACGCCTCCACGTCGTCGGGATTGTAGTCGATGGCCTCTTCGAACTCGTCCGTCGCCTCGCGGTCGTAGCCTTCCTCCAGCAGTTTCTTGGCCTGCCGCAGGTGCAGCGCCACGTGCTCCTCCAGGGGGAGCTTGGCGTGTTTCATCTCCGTCTGCAACTGGATGAGCATCCGCAACTGCCGCAGGCTGGCCCCGTCGTAGTCGTTCTTGGGACGCTCCAGCTTCTGAAAACGGCTGGGGTCCTTGACGCCCACCCACTCCGGCGCCTGCTGCTGCAACAGCTTCGTCTGCCGCGCCGCCTCGTCGATCTGCCCGGTTTTTTCCAGGCATTGAATGTAGATCGCGCGCCAGGCCGGCGGCGAGTTCCCTTGCAAGGCCCTCCGCAGATGCGGCACCGCCTGCGCCCAGCTTTCCCGCTTCCAAAGCGCATAGCCCAGGTTGAATTGGAAATCCGTATCCCCGGCGTTACTCTGGATCGCCTGTTCAAAGTATGGAACCGCTCCCGGCTTGTTGTCGCGCAGCAGTGCGATCCCCAGGTTATTGTAGACCTCGTTCAGCGGCAACTGCTGCGCCACCACTCGGAACGCCGCCGCCGATCGCTCGTACTGCTCCTGATACAGATATGCCAAGCCGAGGAAATAGTTGGCCTCCAGATATTCTTCCTCTCCACGCCGCAGCTTCGAAAGCCACAAGACGCTCGTCGGATAGTCGCGATCGTGGAAATAGAGCAGACCCAGCTCAAAGGCCGGCTTGGTGAACTGCGGATCGAGCCGCATTGCGTTTCGCAGAAATCGGATCTGGTCCGCGCGGTTTTTCGCGATCAGCCCGCGCAGGTAATTCTCAAAGGCATCCAGCCGCGCCCCGCGATGGTCCGCAATGAACTGGCTTTTCGAAACCGGCAGCAGCGGCCGCAGAAATTGCAGAATCTGCCAGGCCAGTCCCGTCTGCAACTGCATCAGGTCGGCCAGCGGCCCCGACTCCGTGAACTCCTTGCTCAGCGTCGGTCCTTCCATATCCATCACCCGCGCCGAGGCCTTAAACACTCCGTTCGAGTAGTCGTAGCGGCCGAGGATCAGCTTGTTGGCATCCACTGCCTGCGCCACCTTGTAGATCGTGGCGTCGCTCAGAATGCTGGTATTGGGAATCCCCAGGCTGTCGAAGGCCGCGGTCCGCTCCCGCCGGTCGAGCATCATGAAGCGCGGCGACGCCAGATTCGACGACAGCGCCTCGCCAAAGCTCTCCCCGATCCAGTCGAGCTGCGGGTCCCGGCTGTTATTCTCAAACGGCAGGACAATCCCTACATCGAATTGGGCGAAGGCGCCGGTAGCCCACAGAAAAATCGCCAGGAAGATCGCGCTTCGAATTTTCATCCTTGCCTTTGGCCCGAAGGTTAACTCGCATGAATTATAACAAACTTCGGCCCTGGCGGCTTTCGGATGGTGCGAGGAATGTTTGGGATGTGTTGCCATCGACGGGGCAGGAAGGATTCACGAATAGCACATCCCAGAAGTGGATGCCCGTGAATAGCCGGAATTTCAACCTCCGGAATGGGAATTCTAATCCGCCGAGGGGTCCCCACAAATGTCCGTGTACCGAGATACCGAAGGATTTTTTGGAATGGACATAGTTGGCCCCGCTGGAATATAGTGAACTCAATGGAAATCCGACCGTCGTTGTGCTTGGGGGATGTGTGAAAGTTATCAACGATACGGTAGTAGCGACCGCAGATGCCTTGCGATCCGTTCAGGGCCGATATAAGACAATCTTGGCCGATCCGCCATGGCGCTTCACGAATCGTACTGGGAAGGTCGCGCCTGAACACGCCAGACTGCGGCGATACGAGACCATGAGTATTGAGGAAATCTGCGCATTGCCCGTTGCGGAGCGTGCTGACAACCCAAGCCATCTTTACTTATGGGTGCCCAACGCTCTTTTGCCATGGGGACTCCGTGTCATGGAGGCGTGGGGGTTTTCCTATAAAGCCAACGTCATCTGGTACAAAGTCCGTAAGGACGGCGGGCCGGATGGCCGGGGCGTTGGTTTCTATTTCCGCAATGTTACTGAAATTCTTCTCTTCGGGACCCGTGGCAAGATGCGAACGCTGGCTCCGGGACGTCGGCAGGTTAATATCATAGCCACACGCAAGCGTGAGCATTCTCGTAAGCCATCGGCTGTTTATGGGCTTATTGAGCGATGCAGCCCTGGCCCCCGCCTTGAACTATTCGCCCGCGAGCGCGTTGATGGTTGGACCCAATGGGGCCTTGAGGTAGACACCTATGCAGAAGGGCGCAAGGCCAATCCGATGTACGACAGCGACGAGCGGAGCGCCTATGACTTTTCGTCATAGCCAATTGCTAGGAATCGGAAATGAAGCGTAGCGACGAAAACCATGCGCCCACTAAGTTTCACGCGGAATCTCGGTGGTTTTGAGAAAGCATACAACGCGATACGAGCGGGCTATGCACCGGGTGTTACAGTAAAGCAGTTTCAAGATCGCTGTGGCCTGAGCCACGATGTCTCTTTCGTCGTCACTGAATTCTTTCTTGCCACGCAAATCCATGACGGCGAAGAATACATTCTCGCCGACACTTTGATTTCGCAAACCCTGAGCCGACCCTTCAATCGACTTATAGCTCGCCTGTACTTCTTCGCACTTAACCTAAACATGCCCGGTGAACGCCTCAAGGAATTACACCGGAATCCCGCCATCATGCAGAACACCCTCGTGCGGGATCATCTGTTTATCGACGATGGGTTTAGGTATAAACGTTTTGACAAGGACGGCTCAATAGAACCTGCAGTCAATAGATTCGGAGGCTTCAATTCTCCCGACGCTCTTCGGAAGTGGGTTAACAATTATAGTTACATGGCGCAGCAATGCGACTTCGTTCGGACTCCTGACGGTCACGTAGAAACATTCGCTGATACTTGGGGCGCTCTTGCCCTGCGACTTTTCTTTGAGAGGTATGCAGCGACGAATCCCACGCCGGATGTAAACACGCTGGTATCTACGGCACTGGACTTGGAATTGTACAAGCTACTTGGTGTTCCGAAATCCTGGTTGATTGACAGGGTCAATGGAGCGGCCGAGATGTTTGTGTCCGATCAGGACTCGATGTTCTTGGGGTTCGAAGAAAGTGAAGCTGAACGACAAGCAGCAACGCACGGTGCGGTGCCGCCCCCGCCGCAAGGGGAAACCCAACGGCGAGAAACGCTCATCCAGCAAATCATTCGACGCGGGGAGAATCGGCGATTCCTGCAAAAGGTCTACCACGGAGAATGTCAACTCTCCGGCGTGAGACTGATTATGCCGGACGGATCCTTTTCAGTTGACTGTGCCCATATCCGGCCACTTGGAGCACCCCATTCCGGTATGGATGATGTGAGCAACATGCTGTCTCTTTCGCCGACTATGCACCGACTCTTTGACCGAGGCTGCGTTCGCGTTGATCCACACACACTCGCCATCCAACTGATTCACGGCAATAATGTTCCACATCGCACGCACCTGTTGGTTCGCGGGAACCACAAACTCCAGCCATCGAATCTTGCCTACCACATAGCAAGAATCCTGAAATGACGGTTTGACCGCCGGAAAGAAGTGGCAGCCCTGGGGAGACTCGAACTCCCGACCCCCGGTTTAACCCGATGGAGGGAATCAACCCCGAAAGGGGTTGACCGGAACGGTCCGCGCAATCCTACCCCTCATCCGAATACCCCGCCCGCTTCTCATACAACTGCGAATAATAACTCTGGTAGGTACGCCCCCGCGCCGCTTCCACCCAGGCGCGGTTCTCCTGATACCACCGCACGGTTTGCTCCAGCCCCTTCTCGAACCCGATCTGCGGCTCCCACTTCAAAACCCGCTGCGCTTTCGAGGAATCCAGTGCATAGCGGAAATCGTGCGCCGGCCGGTCCTCCACAAAACGAATCAGGCTCGCCGGTTTATCGAGCAGCCTCAAAATCTCCGTCACAATGTCGATATTCGTTTTCCGCTCGCCGGTCCCGATGTTATAAATCTGACCCGGCTCGCCGCGCTCCAGCACCGCTTCCACCGCGCGGCAGTTGTCTTCCACATGCAGCCATTCCCTCACCTGCATTCCTAGCCCATAAACCGGCAGCGGAATCCCTCCCAGCGCATTCGTCGTCATCAAGGGAATGAGCTTTTCGGGATGCTGGTATGGCCCATAGTTGTTGCAGGCGCGCGTGATGATCACGGGCAGGCGATGGGTCCGGAAATAGGTCATGGCCAGCATATCGCCTCCCGCTTTGCTCGCGGCATAAGGGCTGTTCGGGTCGAGCGGCGTCTCCTCGGTGAATTCGCCGGTAGCCCCCAGGGCGCCATAGATTTCATCCGTGCTGATGTGAACGAATCGTGACACGTTTTTCTGGCGCGCCGCCTCCAGCAGCCTGTGCGTCCCCATGACGTTGGTCTCGACAAAAACACGCGAGGAATGGATGCTTCGGTCCACGTGCGATTCGGCCGCAAAATGAACCACGGCGTCTACGCCATCCATCAATAAATCGACGCCCGTGTCCGAAATATCCCAGTGGAACAACTGATGTCCCCGCGGCAGCCCTTCAAGATTCCGTGGATTGCCCGCGTAGGTCATTTTGTCGAGGTTTACAATCCGGTCCCCCGGATGCGTCTTCAGCCAATACCGGATAAAATTCGACCCAATAAACCCAGCTCCGCCTGTAACCAATAGTTTCATTTCACCCTCGAACAGTTTTTTGAAAAAGCTTTCGAGGCTGTCATTCTGAAGCCCGACGTTTTTTTCGGGCTGAAGAACCTGCTTTGCTTTCAATGCTGCAATCCATACAGCAGATTCTTCGCTCGCCCCGGCGTCCGAAGCCCCACGACTCTGGGGCGCAGGTCGCTCAGAATGACAGCCTTTCATATTATAGTTTCTTAACAAACTGCTAATCGGAATGCATGACAAAACCCCATACAGTAGCACGACACGCCTCGTTTGCAAATTCGCGGCACGTCCAAACTTTACATTATCACGACGCACGGCCCCCGCGCCGTCTCTCGCATTGACAGGCCCAAATCCGGCCGCCCCCTGGGAAAATAACTCCGAATTCCCCCTCCGCCCCGTTGACAGTCGTTTTAACCCTGTGTTAAATGTGATAGTTTCGCGGATCGAAATCCAGATCAACTCCCGGGTTCCCTGATCCATTCCCATGGCGGAAGATAAGAAAGACGAACAACCGAAACAGGCCGCGCCGGCCCAACCGGCCGCCAAGGCCGCGCCATCCGAAGCCGCGCCCAAGGCCGCCGCACCTGCCAAGCCAGCCGGTCCGGCTCCCCTTCCCTGGCAAAGCGAGATTGCCGACGCCGTACGCAGCGCCTTTCCCGAAGGCCCGCTGGAAGCGCTCACCTATCTCGGCCAGAATTTCCTCGTCGTTCCGAGCGAACGCATTCTACCTGTCGCCATGTTCCTGAAATCGGAGTTGGGTTTCGACATGCTCGCCGATCTCACCGCCGTCGACTATCCCAAACGCGAAAAGCGGTTCGAGGTCATCTACGAGCTTTACTCTTTTCCCCGTAACGAGCGCCTGCGCCTGAAAGCGCCGCTCGGCGATGGTGAGACCATCGAAAGCGTGGTCTCCGTCTGGGGCGTCGCCGACTGGCTGGAGCGCGAATGCTTCGATATGTTCGGCATCCGTTTCGCCAACCACCCCAATCTCAAACGCATCCTATTGCCCGACGAGTGGGAAGGCTATCCCCTGCGCAAGGACTACGGCATCTTGCAGCAGGACGCGAAGTGGGTTCGGGAAAATCTGCACATCGAGAGCGGACAATGAATTCTCGGTGCCAGGTGTCAGGTGCTAGGCCCTGACACCCGACACCTGATACCTAACACCTAAGATGAGCACCACACCCCAAGCCACCTTTCTCGACTCCAACGAAATCATCATCAACATGGGGCCGCAGCATCCCTCCACGCACGGCGTGCTGCGCGTCATCCTGAAGCTCGACGGAGAAAAAATCCTGGGCGCCGATTGCGTCATCGGCTACCTCCATCGCGGCGTCGAAAAGATCGCCGAGAACCGCACCTACGTGCAGTTCGCCCCCTACGTGGACCGCATGGACTATGTCGCCTCGGTCTCGAACGGCTTGGGCTATTGCGAGGCAGTGGAAAAACTCTTGAACGTCGAAGCGCCTCCGCGCGCCCGCTACGTCCGTACCATTCTGACCGAGTTGAATCGCATATCAAGCCACCTTCTGTGGCTCGGGACGCACGCCCTTGACATCGGCGCAATCACCCCGCTCTTCTATTGCTTTCGCGAGCGAGAAGAAGTTCTGAAGATATTTGAAGCCTATTGCGGCGCGCGCCTCACCACCCACGCCTTCCGCATCGGCGGGCTGCAATTTGAAACCTACGATGGCTTTGAGAAGCAGTGCCTGGACTTCTGCGACATGTTCCTCACCAAAGTCGCCGAATACGAAGCGTTGCTCACCGGCAATCGCATCTGGCTGGTTCGCACCAAGGGCGTCGGCATTCTGAAATCCGCCGAGGCCATTGACCTCGGCGTCACCGGCCCGCTGCTGCGCGCCAGCGGCGTCAAGTGGGACATCCGCAAGGCCAAGCCTTACGCCGCGTACAAAGACCTTGAATTCGATATTCCGACCGGCGAAAACGGCGACACCTTCGACCGGTACATGGTCCGCATGGAAGAGTTCCGCCAGTCCGTTCGGATCATCCGCCAGGCCGTCCAGCGACTTCCCGATGGACCCATCATGGCCAAGGTCCCCAAGATCATGAAGCCACCGCCGGGCGAGATTTATCATTCCATCGAAGCGCCCAAGGGTGAACTCGGTTATCTGATCGTCAGCGACGGCAGCACGCAACCCTATCGCGTCCGGGTGCGTCCGCCCTCATTTATCAATTTGCAAGCCCTGGACCGCATGGTCCGCGGCCACCTGATTGCCGACGTAGTGGCCATCATCGGAACCATTGATATCGTTTTAGGGGAGTGCGACCGCTAGGGAGAACATGACGTTGCCGTTCCAGTTGCCCCAATTGCCCGCCGGTTTGAGCTACGATCTGCTGCTGCGGGTTTTCTACATCGTTGTCATTATCGCGGTGTTTCCGCTCATCGCCGGCTATATCGTGCTTCTCGAGCGCAAGGTCATGGCCGATATCCAGGCCCGCCTGGGACCGATGCGCGTCGGTCCGCACGGCCTGTTGCAACCCATCGCCGACGCCGTCAAGCTGCTCATCAAAGAAGACATCATCCCAGCCTCCGCCGACAAATGGGTCTTTTGGTTAGCTCCTTGTATCTCGGTGGTGGCCGCGCTGGTCTCTTTCTCGTTTATTCCCTTCAGCGACAAGATTTACGTCACCGACGCCAACATCGGCCTGCTGTTCATCTTGTCCATCTCCTCGGTGGGGATCCTCGGAATCATCCTGGGCGGGTGGAGCTCCAACAGCCATTACCCGCTGCTCGGAGCGCTACGCTCGGCGGCGCAGCTTGTCAGCTACGAAGTAGCGCTCGGCTTCGCCATCATCGGCGGCCTGATGGTCGCCGGCACCTTAAGCATGCAGGAGATCGTCAAGGCGCAATTCGATCAGAAAATCTGGTTCGTCTTTTACCAGCCAGTCGCCGCTTTCATTTACCTGGTGGCGGCGATGGCCGAAACCAACCGCGCTCCCTTCGACATGCCGGAGGCCGAATCGGAAATCGTCGCCGGCTATCACACCGAGTACAGCGGTTTTCGCTTTGCTCTTTACTTCCTGGCCGAGTACTCCAACATCGTCATTGTATCGTCCATCGCCGTGACGCTGTTCTTCGGCGGATGGCTGCGTCCCTTCGCCAACGTGCACGCCTTGGATTTTCTCGATTACTTCCCGGCCGCCGCGACGGTCGGCGTCGGCGCACTGTGTTTACTCGGCGCAGCCAGGGAGCAGCGCATGCTCGACAAGGCCGGCATGGGCGCGCTCGGAGCCATCCTTGTGCTGGTGGGAGCGACCTTTGTCTGGGCCCCCGTCCTTGGCATTGTCAAAGGCCTGTTCTGGTTTTCGTTCAAGGTGGGTGTCTCGATCTATATGTTTATTTGGGTCCGATTCACGTTCCCGCGTTACCGTTACGACCAGTTGATGAACATCGGTTGGCGCTTTCTGATCCCGCTATCGATCGCCAACGTAATTGTCACCGGCGCGATTATGATGTTCAAGTAGTCACCGGGATCGTGTCTCATTTGGGCCGTAAGGGCACGGCTTCAGCCGTGCCGGTAGCGGGTAATCAACGTAGCGGCTTCAGCCGCTGAGGTCAGTCTTAAAACGCTTATCAGACGGACGACAGAAGACTCACCTCAGGCGCTAAAGCGCTTATCAAACGCAGCAGAGCCGGTAGGCTGAAGCCGTGCCCTGACGATGCCTTTGGGGTAAACTGAGATACTACCGTCTCCGCCGAAAGTTACGCGCTATGCAAAACGTTTTACCCGGTTTTTTCTTTTACGTGCTCGCCGTCATCATCCTGGTCGGCGCGATTCTCACCATCACGCGCCGGAACGCGGTCCACAGCGCCATCTGGCTGATCGTGACTTTGCTCGGCGTGGCGGGCCTCTATCTCAACCTGAACGCCGAATTCCTCGCCGCCGTGCAGGTCCTCCTTTATATCGGAGGACTGATGGTCCTGTTCCTGTTCGTCATCATGCTGGTGAACCTCGACGAGGCGGCCAAGCAGCGCCGCTTCAGTCACCAGTGGACCATCGCGGTCGGTTGCGCCCTGGTGCTGCTCGCCGAGTTTGGCTATTTCCTCGTAAAAGGAAAAGAGTCGTTTAATTTCGCCGAAGGCGGCACCGGCGCACTCGAACCCAATATCCAGATGATCTCCTGGGCGCTCTATCGCGATTACATGCTCCCGTTCGAGATCGCTTCCCTGCTCCTGCTGGTCGCCATCGTGGGAGCCGTCGTTATGGCCAAGAAAGAAATCTGAGGGAGAATTTCGTGCTACCAGTCACCACCATTCATTACATTTTCCTGAGCACGGCGCTGTTCACCATCGGCACCATCGGCGTCCTGACGCGCCGCAACGTGGTGATCATCCTGATGTCGATCGAGCTGATCCTGAACTCGGTCAACATCAACCTGGTGGCCTTCTCGAAGCAGCTCGTCTCCATCAACGGCCAGGCCTTTGCGGTTTTTATTATCGTGGACGCGGCGGCGGAAGCTGCTGTCGGACTCGGCATCATCATTGCCATGTTCCGCAACAAGGATACGGTCAACGCCGACGAAATCGACCTGATGAAATGGTAACGCAATGAATTTTCTGGATTCCATCTGGCTGATCCCGCTCTTCCCGCTGGCCGGAGCCGTGATCATGCTCCTGTTCGGAAAGAAGCTTCCCAAAGCTCTCGTCAGCCTGATCTGTCCCGGCGCGGTGCTGGTTTCGTTCCTGGTATCGCTCGGCGCGGTGTTGCAGTTGAGCTCGCTCGCCGAGCGCACCCACGAAGTTATCAAATACACATGGCTCCCCGGCAGCCCCTTCCACATGACCAGCGGCCAGATGGGCTACTTTCAGGCCGATTGGGGCTTCTTGCTCGACCCGCTCTCGTCCGTGATGATCCTGGTCGTCACCGGAGTTGGCTTCCTGATCCATGTCTACTCGGTCGGCTACATGGCGCACGAAGGCGGCTACTACCGTTTCTTCGGATACCTGAACCTCTTCATGTTCGCGATGCTCACGCTGGTGCTGGCCAATAACTACTTGCTTTTATTCGTCGGCTGGGAAGGCGTCGGACTCTGCTCCTATCTGCTCATTGGCTTTTATTTTCTGCGCGACTCCGCCACCAAGGCCGGGATGAAAGCGTTCTTGGTCAACCGCATCGGAGACGGTGGTTTCGTACTGGGCATGCTCCTGATGCTCGCAACTTTTGGCTCGTTGCGCTTCACCCAAGTCTTTGAGGTGGTGCACCAGCAAACCGCATCGGGCCTGCTCACTCCCGGCAACGCCACCATTACGCTGATGACCCTGCTGCTGTTTGTGGGAGCCACCGGCAAGAGCGCTCAGGTTCCTCTCTACGTATGGCTCCCGGACGCCATGGAAGGTCCTACGCCCGTCAGCGCCCTGATCCATGCCGCGACCATGGTCACGGCCGGCGTTTATATGGTTGCGAGGTCGAACGCGCTCTTTTCGCTTGCTCCCACGACGATGGCCGTTGTCGCCGCCGTCGGAGCATTCACCGCCATTTTCGCCGCCACCATCGGCATCGCCCAGAACGACATCAAGCGCGTTCTGGCCTACTCCACCGTCAGCCAGCTCGGCTACATGTTTCTGGCCTGCGGCGTGGGAGCCTACGGCGCAGGCATCTTCCACCTGATGACGCACGCCTACTTCAAGGCCCTGCTCTTCCTCGGCGCCGGAAGCGTCATCCACTCGCTTTCCGGCGAGCAGGACATGCGCAAAATGGGCGCGCTGGCAAGCAAGATTCCCATCACGCACAAGACCTTCATGTTCGCGTCGCTCGCCATCATCGGTACGCCGCTGTTTTCCGGCTTCTTCAGCAAGGACGAAATTCTCTGGAGGGCCTGGACCTCGAATCCGATTCTATGGCTGGTTGCATTCGTGACCGCCGGGCTGACGGCCACTTATATCTGGCGTCTGGTCTTTCTCACTTTCTACGGCAAGTCGCGCGTGGACCACGAAGTCGAGCACCATATTCACGAATCGCCTCCTTCGATGTGGGTTCCGCTCGCCGTCCTGGCCGTCCTTTCGCTCGCCGGTGGATGGATCGGCTGGCCCAGCGTGATCGGCGGAAGCAACCGCCTGGAGCATTGGCTTGAGCCGGTCTTTGAAGCTTCCAGCAAGGTGCTCCAGACGGAGGCCGCCCATAGCAGCTTCGAGGAGCTGCTCTTCATGGCGCTTTCCATCGCCATGGCCGCAGCAGGCGTCGGCATTGCGTACTACTTCTTCTTGAAGAACCCCGCCGCATCCGACCGCGTTGCGCAGTCGTTTTCCGGCGTTCACAAGACGCTCGAAAACAAGTATTACGTGGACGAGGTTTATAACGCCCTGTTTGTACAGGGTCTGGCAAAGGGCGGCGGAACGGCCCTGGGCGCTTTCGACTCCAAGATCGTCGATGGCGGCGTCAACGGTACAGGCTGGCTCACGCTGCTGACTTCGCGCGTCTCCATCTGGTGGGACACCTGGGTCATCGACGGCGCCGTGCGCCTCGGCTCGTTCACCGTCAAGATCCTTTCCTACCCGGTCCGCCTCTTGCAAACCGGCCAGGTGCAGTCTTATGCACTGTTCATCGTAGTGGGAGCGCTGATATTTTTTAGCTATTACCTGATTCGCTGAGTTTCGCATCAAGCGGTATTGGAAACCGAGCCCATGACCTACGAAGAGATGGAACACAGCATTCAACATCTGGCCCAATCGATGAACCAAGGCCAGCGGGATTGGAACGAGCGGTGGGCCAGCCTTACCGAACTCATGCGAAGCAACGAACAGGGCGTCGCCGAGATGCGCGCGAACATGACCCGGCTAACCGAGACCACCAACCGGAACGAACAGGGCCTTGCGGAGTTCCGCGCAGCCGTGGCGCGGTCTATCGAGCGAATGGATCGCCGGGATGCCAGCACTAATGAGCGAATGGACCGCCTGACCGAAGTCACGCGGAACAACGAACAGGGCCTCGCGGAGTTCCGGACGGCGATGGCAAGGTCGATCGAGCAAAATAATCGCCGCGATGCCAGCATCGATGAGCGAATTGACCGCCTCTTCGAAGCCATGCGGGACCACGAAGAGGGTGCCGCCGAGATGCGCGCGGCCATGAACCGCTTTTTCGAGACCGAAGCCCGCCACGAGGACTGGATCGCCGAGATGCGCGCCGCAATGAACCGGCTTTTCGAGACCGAAGCCCGCCACGAAGACGGCATCGCGGAGTTCCGTGCGGCCTTGGCCCACCTATTAGGCCGGACGGATCGTCACGAAGAGGAAATGGCGGAATTACGTGCTTCCATGGCGCGCCTTTCTGAATCCGACAACCGCCTGTTCGGCCGCGTCGACCGTCACGAAGAGGAAATGGCGGAGATGCGCGCGGCCATGAATCGCCTCTTCGAGCGCATGGACCGCTTCATTCAAGGGCTCGAGCGAGATAACGGAAAGAAGGGACCGCGTGGTCCAAAAAACAATTGAGTTCTTTGGTACGCGAATTTGGCCCCGCACCAAATCAATCGACGATTTACCGACAAGGAATGACGGAGAATGTCTAACAATCATATTCTGAGCATTGTGCTGTTCCTGCCGCTGGCGGGCGCGGCGCTGCTGCTGTTCGTGCCCAAGGACCAGAAGAATCTGATCCGCTGGCTCGCAAACCTCACCGCCTTGGCCGGCTTCGCGGTCTCCGTGCCGCTCTGGATGAACTTTGACGCCTCCGCCGACGGCTATCAGTTCGTAGAGAAAGCCTCCTGGATTCCTTCCATCGGCGCCAACTACGCGCTCGGCATCGACGGCATCAGCCTGCTCCTCATCATGCTGACCACGGTCCTGGGCTTCATCGCCATTCTTTCATCCTGGACGGCGATCGAGGACCGCGTCAAGGAATACTACGTCTTCCTCCTGGTCCTGCAATCGGGAATGCTGGGCGTCTTCATGTCGCTCGACTTTTTCCTCTTTTACGTCTTCTGGGAAGTCATGCTCGTCCCCATGTACTTCCTGATCGGCATCTGGGGAGGCCCCAGGAAGCTTTACGCGGCGATCAAATTTTTCCTCTACACGCTGGTCGGCTCGGTGCTGATGCTGCTTGGCATCCTGACCCTCTACTTCCAAAATCACGCCTCGTCGGGCGTGTATACGTTTGACGTTCCCACGCTCCAGCACATGACCCTGCCGCATCACATCCAGATATGGGTTTTCCTGGCGTTCTTCGTCGGATTCGCCATCAAGGTTCCGATGTTCCCGTTCCACACCTGGCTTCCCGACGCGCACGTCGAAGCGCCCACGGACGGCTCCGTCATCCTGGCCGGCGTTCTGCTGAAGATGGGGACTTACGGCTTCCTGCGTTTTTCGCTCCCCATGGTTCCCGACGCGGCTCGCGATCCCCGCATCGTAAGAATGATGATCGTGCTTTCGATCATCGGCATCATCTACGGCGCTCTCGTCAGCCTGATGCAAAAGGACATGAAGAAGCTGGTGGCCTACTCCTCGGTGAGCCACCTGGGATTCTGCACGCTCGGAATTTTCGCCCTGAACCCCAACGGAATTTCCGGCAGCATCATCCAGCAGATCAACCACGGCATCTCGACCGGCGCACTCTTCTTGGTTGTCGGTCTGATCTACGAACGCCGCCACACGCGCGAGATCGCCGAGTTCAGCGGCATCTCGACCATCATGCCCGTTTACGCCACCCTGTTTATGATCGTAATGATGTCGTCGCTCGGCCTTCCCACGCTCAACGGCTTCATCGGCGAGTTTACGATCCTGCAAGGGGCGTTCGAGGAAAGCAAGATTTGGGCCGCCTTCGCCGTCTTGGGAATTATCTTTGGCGCGGCCTATCTGCTCTGGCTCTATCAGCGCACCATGTTCGGGAAACTCGATAATCCCAAGAACCAGTCGCTCAAGGATTTGAGCTTCCGCGAACTGATGACGCTGGTGCCGCTGATTATCTGGGCGTTCTGGATCGGCCTCTACCCCAAACCGTTCTTCCACGTTTTGGAAAAGCCGGTCGCCAATATCGTGCAGCGCGTCCGCCCCGACTATTACGCCGGCCATCCCGACGCCTTCGGCTCACCCGGCGCGGCCAAAATTCCGGAAGCATCCCCCGCCGCCGCCCTCCCCGCGAGCACGCCGGCCGAGGCCCCTGGAAACGCGGCTCCCGAACAAGGCAACGCCCGATGAAAGGACTCTTTGCTCGTCACTGGTCACTCATCACTCGTCACTGTAGTTAGGAATTGCGAATGTTGACAGAATATTTCTCGGCCGTTGATTTTCTGGTATTGAAGCCGGTCATCCTGCTCGCGCTTTTTGCGATGGGCGTGCTGCTGACCGACCTGCTTCTGGAGAAGCCCTACAAGTATTTCAACGCCGTGACGGCGCTGGTGGGCGTGGGCTTCGCCGCGCTCCAGTTGTGGATGATTCAATCGCAGATGCGCGAGGCCGGCGTCAACGAGATCGAGGCTTTCCGGGGCGCCATCATATTCGACCGTTTTGGAATCTTTTTCATCTGGATTTTCCTCATCTCCACCGCCATCTGCATTCTGATCTCCATCCGGTACTTTGAAATCGAGGAGGAAAACCACGGCGAGCATTACGCCCTCATGCTGTTCGCCACCATCGGCATGATTCTGCTCTCGGTCGGCATGGATCTGGTCACGCTGTTTATCTCGCTCGAGCTGATGGTCATCTCGATTTACATCTTGACCGGATTCCTGCGGCGAGACCGCCGCTCGAACGAAGCTGCGCTGAAATACCTGCTGCTGGGCGCGTTCTCGAGCGGCATCCTGGCCTTCGGCATGTCGCTGCTCTATGGCATCAGCAACTCGACCGACTTGCGCGTGATCCAATCGACGCTAGCGCAGCGTCCCGCCGGAGACCCTCTCGTCATGATGGCCCTGGTCACGCTTGCCGCGGGCCTCTTCTTCAAGATCGGTGCGGTTCCCTTTCATCAGTGGCTCCCTGACGTTTACGAAGGAGCACCGCACCCCACCACCGCCTTCATGTCGGTCGGACCCAAGGCGGCGTCCTTCGCCTTACTGATGCGGATGTTTCTGGTCCCGCTCGGCCCGGTCCGCAACGAATGGCTCCCGCTTTTCATCGGCGTCTCGATCGCAACGATGACACTCGGGAACCTGGCCGCCATCAGCCAGTCCAACATCAAGCGGATGCTCGGCTACTCCGCCATCTCGCACGTCGGATACCTGATGCTGGGCCTGGTCTCCGGCAACGACACGGGACTCAAGGGCATCTCCGTTTATCTGCTCGTCTACGCCTTCATGAACCTGGGCGTATTCACCGTGATCGTCGCCATGCGCCGCCGCGACCTGATCGGCGATGAGATCGAAGACATGTCCGGACTGATGTACAAGAGCCCCACCGCGGCGATCCTGATGATGATCTTTCTGCTTTCGCTCGCCGGGATTCCGCCGACCGCCGGGTTCCTGGGAAAGTATTTCATCTTCCTCTCACTGATCGAGACGGGACATGTGACGCTCGCCGTCGTCGCGGTGCTCTACGTGGCCGTGGCCCTCTACTACTACTTCCGGATCGTCAGCGTCATGTTCATGCACGAGCCGCTTGATCGCGAACTGCCCAGCATCTCGCTGGGAATCCGTATCGCTCTCGGCGCCACCGCCGCCATGACGCTCCTCATCGGTCTCTATCCCAACCCATTCATCGAGTTCGCCAATAAGACCGTTCTGGCCGTGATGCGGTAGCGCCGGTGGTGACGCGCTTTCCCTCCGCCCATCCAACAAAAACCTTGACGATCTGTTACTGCCAGAATAAACTAGTATACTAGACTAGTTTATGGAGGTTCCTTCCATGGGCTCTGTAGGCGCATTTGAAGCCAAAACCCATCTGGCGGAGTTGCTGGATCGCGTCGCCGGTGGGGAGAACATCACCATCACTCGCCACGGAAAACCCGTGGCTCAACTGGTCCCCCTTTCCGCTTCTCGAAAGCGCCGTCGCGCCGACGTCGTTAAAGATCTGCTGGATTTCGGCAAAGGGCGCAAGTTGAAAGGCCGAAGCATCCGCCAAATGATTGAGGAAGGAAGGCGATTTTGACCGGCCTCGTAATCGATGCTTCGGTCACAGCGGCTTGGTGCTTCGAGGAGGAACAGACCAAGTATGCCCGCCAGATTCTGAAGCGCTCGAAGGAAATCGAGTTTTATGTTCCGGCCCTCTGGCCCTTCGAGATGACCAACGTCCTGCTGGTGAATGAACGAAGAAAGCGTATTTCGTCCGCCGATACAGTCCGCTTCGTCGCGTTGCTTCAGGAACTGGATATCCAGGTGGACCGCCCGCCGTCGTCCCTCCAGCCCTTTGATGCCACGCTATTGCTGGCCCGCGCGCATGGCTTGAGCGCCTATGATGCCGCCTACCTGGAGCTGGCGCTTCGAAAGGGATTACCCCTCGCCACCCTGAACATCAGACTGCGCGCCGCTGCCAACGCTGCCGGAGTCAAAATTGACGTTTAGAGCCGCCGCTACCTATGTTACGATGCCGTCGGGCAACATGTAGGGACCGGCTTTCCTGCCTGTCCCCTTCAGCCTTTGTTTGTTTTTCCTTTTTTCGACAAGACTTTCTCTTCGCCTCCGTGCCTCTGTGGCTAACTCGTATGGCAGCTCCCGACAAAAAACCCGTCTGGTCCAAAATCGGCGATTACGCATCGCTCGGCTTCATGCTCCCGGCAACGACGGTGGTAGGATATTTAATTGGTGTGGCGCTCGATCATTTCTTTCACACCTCGTTTTTGTATATTGTTTTTCTGATCCTGGGCATCGCCGCCGGTTTCGTGGAACTGGTCCGCGTCGCCACCAGGAATTCGAAGTGAGTGCGATGGATAGCAATCCGATCTCCGAGAACCCTGGCGCCGCCCCTCCGCGCATTCCCCACAAAGACGAAATGTTTCTTTCCGGCGCCGGCCGCCGCATGTACCGCGACATGTGGGTTCTGGGATCGGCCGGAGTGGCCGTCTGCTGGTTCTGGCTTGGAGCGAGGTGGGCGGCCGGTTTCGCCGCGGGCGCCGTCCTTTCCGCGTTGAATTTCCATTGGCTCTGCAGCGCCGTCTCCTCCATTGCCGAAAAGCTCCCGGGCCAGGGCGATGGGACCGCAGACCTTCGCCGCGCACGCGCCCCCGGCCCCCTGGGCAGCGCCTTTCGCATTATGCTTCGCTATGCGTTGATCGGCGTGGTTGGCTATGTTATATTCATGAGTTCGTTTGTGAATTTGAACGCATTCTTTGCGGGACTGTTCTTGTTTTTGGGAGCCGTCCTGATCGAGGCCGCCTACGAGATCTACTGCGGCCTCCGCAGCGCCTAAGAATCCGCTTGGAAGAAATTAACGACGATGGAACACGAGTTCTTCCTGACCGCCATTCTGAACGATACCCTGGGCAAGCCCGTGAGCGCCTTGCTGGGAATGTTCGGGTTCTCTCCAGAAACACCCGGCCGCCCCATTGCGAATTATTTCACGATGGAGCTTCTTGTCGCGGTTTTTATCGTGGTCTTGCTCGCCTGGCTGCGCAGCGGACTGTCGGCGGACCGGCCCGGCCGGATTCAGCAGGTCGTGGAAATGATCGTCGGCGGACTGGAGAAACAAGGCGAGGAAGTGATTGGCCATGGCGCCGCGCGGTTCGTTCCCTTGCTTTTCACGCTGGCGCTTTTTATTTTCCCCAGCAACGTCTTGGGAGAAATCCCGCACCTGGAAACGCCCACGTCCGTGATTCAAGTCACGCTGGGCTGTGCCCTTGTTGCTTTTACATATTACAACTTTTGGGGATTGCGCCATCACGGCTTCGTCGGCTACTTGAAACATTTTCTGGGTCCGGTCTGGCCGCTGGCGCCGTTGATGCTGATAATCGAATTGATCAGCCACCTGGCGCGCGCGATGTCGCTTTCCGTCCGCTTGTACGCCAACATGCTGGCGGGAGAAAACATCACACTGGTTTTCTTCTCGTTGCTGCCGGTCGCCGTGCCGTCGGTCTTCATGGCCATGCACGTCGCTGTTGGCGCGCTCCAGACCTTTATTTTTATCCTTCTCACGATGGTCTATCTTTCCGGCGCCGTTTCGGAGGAGCACTAAATTCAGCCTCATTACCGGTTGTTCTTTGACGAATCTGGGAACCCCAGTCCGAAAGACAGTGTCTCGCGATATTTTTGTCTTTGTGGTTGCATCTTTTCTATGAAAGTCTATAAAGACGAGTTCAGGCCGGCTGTAGAGGCGTTTAGGGGTAGACATTTCCCCGAACACGATAGAGAGGATCCCGTGATTTTGCATCGCGAAGAGATCAAAGGCAAAAGGGGATATTTTGCGCCTCTACAAGAAGAAGAAAGGCGCATTTCTTTTGATATGGATTTGCTTTCAATCCTCGGCAATTCTCGGTACGATCTCATAACAGTTGTGCTCGACAAGCGAATGTTCTTTGCTCGCTGTGGGGACGAAGCAGATCCTTATATTAGATGCTTGTGGGAATTGCTGGATGGTTATTGGGCTTTTCTGGGGACGAGACAGGAAACAGGTGATGTATTGGGAGAAGCTCGGAAGGAACACCTAGACCAGCAGATAAGAAATGCGTACAAGCGATATTATGACTTCAATCCGGATTCTCAATCATTGCTGACAAGTAAGGAAGTCAAGCTAAAGCCTAAAACAAATGACATTCTGGGAACTCAGCTGGCGGACCTGTTGGCTCATCCGACCAAGCAAGATATTCTGATCGGACGAGGATTACTGGACGACACTGGCGCTTTTACGCGGCGCGTATGTGAAAAGATACAGGAGAAGTACGTTGCAAAGGCGTTTGTGGAAGCATAAAAAAGCCGAGACTTAGTCTCGGCTTTCGACGGTCCTAACGGACCGTCGTTCTCTCCAAATAATATTGGACTGCGTTAAATATATGCGACTTCAGCCCGGTTGTCAACAGAGGTAGTCTTGCGATGATACCAACTGGTTTCAAGCCGAAACTTTCAAAAAAGCTCACCCGGGTTTGCTCCGGCAGCCCGATCTCGCCTCAGCGTGAGGCTCCATTGCAAGAGGGTTGTGGAGCAACCACCCACTGGGGCATATTCTTAATTCAAAAAGGAGTGTGTATGAATAAGTTGTACAAAACCGCTTGGGGTCTGGTGCTGATGGCAGCGGCCACCCCGGCCTTTGCCCAGGGCGGCGCCGCGCCAGGCACCGGAGCCGATTGGGTCGTAATCACATCGGGCTTTGCAATGGCCATCGCGTCCGCCTTTTGCGGACTTGCGCAGGGCAAGGCAACCGCTTCCGCTGTCGAAGGCATGGCCCGCAATCCCGGCGCCGCCAAGGCCATCCAGACCGCGCTGATTTTGGGTCTGGCTTTGATCGAATCCCTGGCCCTTTACACCCTGGTCATCATTTTCGCCAAGGTGAAGTAACCCGACCGCGCTCTCCGATCCGAGCCGCGACCGAGAGGGAGCGGTCCTGCCAGAGGGACACATTCCGTCGTGAAGGACCGCTCCCTTTCGGTCGCGGCTCGGATCAACCAATCACCACCCGGCGCCCACCGGCGTGCGCTCTTCCGCATTCGCCGCAACCGGCGCGAGCTTCCCTCCCCGCAACACGCGGAGCCGCACGCCGCGCCACTCGATATCGTCACCCACAAAGGCCCAGCACCAAATCCCGAAGCTCAGCAGATCTTCGAGCGGCAGCAGCCACCAATATTTCCGGAGTTTATCGTCGCGCAGCAGCTTCCATCCCACCTGCCACGTGAGCAGAGCGCGAGCCACGAGGCAGACTCCCAGCAACGCCATGAGTAAAGGGTACAGCGGGTTCAGCGGGTTCCACTCCGGCGTGACGGCCCAGGCCAGCAGGGCCAGCGGCAGGCTATGCGTAAAGATCTGCCCCCAATATCCCGCCGGCCGCGAGCAGCGCGAGCTGCGTTCCCATCGCAGCCGATGTCCCAGCGATTCGCTCCTCGTCTCTCCGCCAAACAAATGATCCGGAACCTCCTCCGAAAGGACCACGCGGTACCCCGCCCTCGCGATGCGTTCTCCCAGCACAAAATCGTCGGCCAGATAATCGCCTACCGCCCGAAACCCTCCGATCTCCTCCACCTGCCGTTTGCGCGTCACCATCGTCGGACCCAATGAAAACTCCATTCCGATGAGCAGCCACGCCGTCAGCACGCCCGGCAGATACTGCGTGTTCATTCCCAACGATTCGAGCAGCGACCAGATCGAGCGCGCCGGCACTCCTCGCGACAGGCACGTGACCATTCCCACAGCAGGGTCCGCGAGCGGTGCAACGACGGTGCGCAAGTACTCGCGGCCCACCCGCACGTCGCTGTCGCTGATGACCAGGATTTCATGTCGCGCCTCTTTGGCCATCTCCTCCAGGCCATGCACCTTGGCGTTCCGATAGCGCGGTGGACCGGTGACCTGCAGCCGCATCGGAACGGATGGGAATTGTTGCTGCAAGCGCCGCACCACGGCGGCGGCCGGGTCGCGTTCCTCCCGGACGCTGAACAGGATTTCGTACGACGGATAATTCTGGCGGCAGAAGCTCTCGAGGTTTCGTTCCAGTTCCCGGTCCAGTCCGCACAACGGCTTCAGCAGTGAGACCGGCGGAGCGAATCCATCGGTAACGGCGCGGGGCCTCATTCGGAACCGGCGCGCGGCATAGAGAGCGATTGCGGAGTAACACGTCGCCGCCGCCACCATGGCCCACAGCACGCCCGCCAGCATCCCCCAAATGACCGTTCCCCAACTCACCGCAACCTACCTCCACCCCGCGCGCATTTCGCACCGGCCGCCCCAGCGTGCGACCATCTCCGATCTTAGACGCAACCCCCCGGAACTGCAAAATCGCAAACCGAAACCGCAAACCGAGCCGCGACCGAAAGGGAGCGGTTCTTAAACAGGTGCAACCACTGGTGGGAAGAACCGCTCCCTTTCGGTCGCGGCTCGGATCGGCCTTTTCGTCCTCTCACTTTTGTCTCCGCACGCAATCGTGCGAGAGCGGTTGCAGCCGAAAGCAATGTCCGTTACTATCTAGAAGGTTTCGCCGGGCCATCCGCCCGGATTCCGACCGATCACGGCCAGCGTCGAATCGAATCCCATGCCGGTTGAGGAAATCACAACAGAGACGGCCCAGAGGTCCCGAGCAAGCATCGCTTCCAGCGTGATTGCTTTTGGCGTCGTCATGGCGATCTGCTATTTCGCCGGCTCGGTGATCCAGACCGTGCTGGTGTCGCTCCTCCTGGCCATCTTTCTCGACCCCTTCGTCGAACTTCTTCTGTACATTCGCCTGCCCAGGATGTTCGGCGCCTTGCTGGCGGTTCTGATTTTGATCGCCGTCGTGGGTGTGACATCTGTCCTGCTCTACAACCGCGTCCAGGATTTTGCGGAGGGCCTGCCCCGCTATTCGAGCATTATCCGCCAGAGTGTGCTTGATGTCCGCCGCCGCGTCGAGCGTTTTCAGCGCCAGACCGAGCAAGTGATTCCCCGCTCCCAAGAGAAGGTCCAGACGGTCACACTGTCGGAGCCATCGCTGCTCTCCCAATATCTATTCCCGGGGTTCCAGACTGCCGCCAGCGTACTGCTGACGATCGGCTTCATTCCGTTCCTGGTATTCTTCATGCTCTCCTGGAAGGACCATCTGCGCCGCACCGCCGTCGATGCCTTCGATGAGACATCGCGTCCGGGCATTGCCAACGGGCTCCGGGCCATAGCCACCGCCATGCGCAGCTATCTGGTGGGCAACATTCTCGTGGGACTCGTTCTCTCGGCGGCGTCGATTATCCTGTTCCTGGCCCTGGACCTTCGTTTCGTGTTGATTCTTGGCCTGCTCAGCGGCTTCCTGAATCTAATACCGTACCTGGGTGTCGTGCTGGCGATGGTGGGCCCGATTCTGGTTGCCTTGCCGCAGATTCACGACTTGGGGCCTTACCTGATCTTGATCGGCTGCCTGTCCGCGTTTCATATCATCGGATTAAACGTCTTATTTCCAAAGATCGTCGGTCGCCGCGTCAACATGAACCCCGTGGCGATGACCCTGGCTCTGTTGATCTGGGGCTGGATGTGGGGCGCCATGGGTTTAATATTAGCGGTCCCCATCACGGCGGGAGCCAAGGCCGTCTGCGACAATATTCCGAGCCTGAATAAGTTCGGACGCCTCTTAGGCGAGTAGTGTTGAAAAATCCCAATGACCAAACTATAGAGCATTTCTTTCGTTGCTGTAGACCAGCAATTGCGGCCGTCAGGGCACGACTTTAGTCGTGCCGATCAAGAATCGGTGTCA
>ORMF010431502.1_pt1 | contig 34168 bp, 33 predicted proteins | sample 1779871 | NCBI WGS metagenome assembly ORMF01 (sample SAMEA104232316, study PRJEB22302) | groundwater metagenome | biome: forest; feature: aquifer; material: groundwater | place: USA | collected 2011-08-07 | depth 5.4 m
ACCACCGCGCAGAAACGAAAAACTCCGATGCCCCGCATCTACAACCTCTCCGGCCGCCCCGCTTTAGCGGCCGTTACTTAAACGATACGGGGTGACAGAATCTCGTTGCAGTTAATACGACATTTTCTGGTTGCAACAACACGTAACGGAAGTCACCGTAAAGCAGGTCTCAGGTCTTAGGTCTCAGGTCTCAGGAAGCGCAACCACCTGCTTCCAGCATTAGCTTGTCGTTTTCCTGTTTGGTTTTTCCTGACACCTGACACCTGAGACCTGCCTTTGATTTGCTGCGTTTCCGGCGCGGATGGTAACTTAATCAGTTCCAGATTCTGACAGCCCAGCCACTGTCTGACCGAGGTATTTCTTGTCTGCTGTTCAGGCGACTCCGCCCGTGGTGCGCAAGACCGCGCTGAACGCCGTCCATCGGGCGCTTGGCGCCAAGATGGTCGAGTTCAACGGTTGGGACATGCCGGTGGAATACCCCGCGTCAATCGGCTGCGGCATTGTGGCCGAGCACATGGCGGTGCGCACCGGCGTGGGCATTTTCGACGTCAGCCACATGGGGGACATCCGGCTGAGCGGGCCGGGCGCGCTGGCGGCGGTCCAGTACATCTCGATGAACGATGCTTCGCGTTTGGCGGTCGGGCAGGCGCAGTATTCGGCGCTGCTTTATCCGCAAGGGACGTTTGTGGACGACGTAATCGTTCACCGGCTGGGCGAAGACGATTATCTTCTGGTGATTAACGCGGGCACGCGCGAGAAAGACTTCAACTGGGTGCGCGACAACACGCGACAGTTCAAGTGCCGGGTGGAGCATCTCTCCGACGATTTCACGCAGATTGCGATCCAGGGACCGAAAGCTGTCAACCTGCTCCAGAAGCTCACAGATGCGGACCTGAGCGCGGTGAAGTTTTACTGGGTGACGCGCGGGATGGTGTGTGGGCTGCACGAAATTCTCATCGCTCGCACCGGGTACACCGCCGAAGACGGGTTCGAGATTTACATTCCTTCCGACGAAGTGACCAGTGCTCGGGTGTGGAACGAAATTCTGGCGGTGGGGAAGGAATTCGGCGCGATCCCGTGCGGGCTGGGGGCGCGCAATACGCTGCGGCTTGAAGGCAGGCTGCCGCTCTACGGGCACGAGATTTCCGGCACAATCAATGTATGGGAAGCAGGGCTTGATCGTTTCTGCAAGATGGAGAAGCCGGAATTTGTGGGCCGGGCGGCGCTCGAGAAGGCTCGGGCTGAGGGCGTCAAGAAGACGCTGGTTGGACTCGAGATGGTGGAGCGTGGCATTGCTCGCGACGGATATAAGGTTCTGGATTTGGGAGGGCGCGAGATTGGGTACGTCACCAGCGGCTCTCCGGCGCCGTTTCTGAAGAAGAATATTGCTTTGGCGTACGTTCCGCCGGAGCATGCGGCGATCGGGAACACCGTGTTGGTTGAGATTCGCGGGCAAGGCGTGAAGGCTCAGGTGGCGCCGACGCCGTTTTATAAGCGTCCGCGAAAGGCTTAACCACGGAGGACACAGAGGAGCACGGAGGAAATCGTTAACTAAGGCCACGAAGGTTCAAAAGAATTTGATTGCCAGAAGCTGGAAGCCAGGAGCTAGAAGCCATCATGCCCTATCCCACCGACCGCAAATACACCAAAGAGCACGAGTGGATTACCGCCGACGGCACGGTCGGCATCACGCACCACGCGCAGGAGTCGCTGGGCGACATCGTGTTCGTGGAACTGCCCAAGGTGGGGACTGAAATCAGTGTGGGGAAGACTTTCGGCACGGTGGAGTCGGTGAAGGCTGTGTCGGATTTGTACGCTCCGGCTTCGGGAACGGTGACAGACGTCAACGGCGAGCTGGCGACATCGCCGGAGAAAGTCAATAAGGATGCGCACGGCTCCTGGATGGTCAAGATCAAGTTGAAGGATCCGGGCGAGGTGAACGGGCTGCTCTCGGCGGCGGATTACGAGAAATTTGTGAGCGAAGAGTCGGGACAGTGAAAAAGCTTGAACCACGGAGGTCACAGAGGAACACAGAGGAAGATCGTTTTTTCCCTGTGTTCCCCTGTGTCCTCCGCGGTTCCAGGGGTTATCGTGCGAATGTATCGCCGTGAATCCATCTCCTCTCCAAAACTGCCTGCACCATGCCACAATCGTATCGACCGTTAGTCACATCGATATTGGATTCCTATGAGATATCTGCCTAAATCTCCCGCGGACCGCGAAGCCATGCTTGAGGCGATCGGGGTGCGCTCGATTGACGATCTGTTTTCTCCGATTCCGGCGGAGTACCGGCTGACTCGCGACCTGAACGTCCCTCGGCAGATGGCCGAGTCGGAAATCGTGGACTGGTTCAAGCTGCGCTCCAAGGAGAACGGAGACGGATACACCAGCTTTCTCGGCGCCGGAGCTTACTTTCACTATCGGCCGGTGGTGATTGACGCGCTCGTGCAGCGCGGCGAATTCCTGACCGCTTACACGCCGTATCAAGCGGAGTTCGCGCAGGGCACGTTGCAGGCAATCTTCGAGTTTCAGACGATGATCTCGGAACTCACCGGCATGGATCTGGCGAATGCCTCAATGTACGACGGCTCGACCGGCGCGGCCGAGGCGGTGATGATGGCGGTGCGCATCACGGGAAAGAGTTCGGCGGTGGTGGCGCGCAGCCTGCATCCGGAATATCGCGAGGTGCTGGGCACGTACGCGACCCATCAGGGAATTCCGCTAAAGACGGTTGCGTTCACCGATTCGGGACGCCTGGACCTGAAAGAACTGGAGAATGCGGTTGCGGACGATACGGCGTGTGTGCTGATCCAGTCGCCGAATTTCTTTGGGACGGTCGAGGACGTGGAGGCGATTGCGGAGATCGCGCATAAGCGCGGGGCGCTGCTGATCGTGTCGATTGCTGAAGCGCTGTCGCTGGGGATCGTAGAGCCACCGCGTGTGGCCGATATCGTCGCGATGGAGGCACAGTCATTTGGAGTGCCGATGAGTTTCGGCGGGCCCTACTGCGGAGTGCTTGCCACAAAAGAGAAATTCGTCCGGCAGATGCCGGGGCGGCTGGCCGGTCAGACGGTGGACAAGAGAGGGAAGCGCGGATTCGTGCTGACTCTGGCAACACGCGAGCAGCACATTCGGCGCGAGAAGGCGACCTCGAATATCTGCACGAACCAGGCGCTGGTGGCGCTCATGGTGAACATCTTCATGACGGTGTATGGCAAGGTTGGGCTCAGGGAACTGGCGAAGCAGAATCTGGCGAAGACCGCGTACGCGGCCGATCAGTTCGGTAGGAATGCCAAGGTGCTGTTTGCGGGGGCGCCGCGCTTTAACGAGTTCGTGGTCCAGACCAGCGAAGATCCGTCTGCGATCAATGCCCGTTTGCTCGGGCACAAGATCATCGGTGGGTTGCCGCTGAAGAAGTTTTATCCGGAGCTGGGGGACGCAGCCCTGTGGTGCTGCACTGAACTGACCACGCGCTCGATGATTGATACCGCGGTCGGGCTGGTGGCGGAGAGCGAACGCTCGGTGCGCGGTATGAAAGAAGCTGAGGAGGTGGCGCTGTGAAGCACATGACCCGCAAAGCCACGCGCCACGTTAATCAGAACGAGAATCTCATCTTCGAGAAGTCCTCGCCCGGGAAAGCGGCGTGGAAGCTGCCACCGCTGGATGTTCCGGAAGTCGATACGGCCAAGTTGCTCGGCAAATTGGAACGCAAAGATTTGGGCAACATGCCGGAAGTGAGCGAGATCGAGATCATCCGCCACTTCACGCGGCTTTCGACGTGGAATTACGCCATTGATCTCGGGATGTATCCGCTGGGTTCGTGCACGATGAAGTACAACCCGCGGGTGAACGAGTTTGTATCGCGCGTGGAGGGGCTGGCTAACGGGCATCCGTATCAGCCGGCGAGGATTTCGCAGGGCGCGATGCGCATCATTCAGACGTTGAGTGACTGCCTGATCGAAATCACTGGCATGGACGCGATCACGCTGCAACCCGCGGCGGGCGCGCACGGCGAATTTACGGGATTGCTCATGGTGCGCGCGTATCACGAGTCCAAGGGCAATGCGCGCAAGAAGATCTTGATTCCGGACTCCGCGCACGGGACGAATCCGGCGACCGCAGCCACCGTGGGCTACGCGGTCGAGAATCTCAAGTCGAACGATCGCGGCATGGTGGACGTGGCCGCGCTGGCCGCGCAGATGAACGAGGACGTCGCCGCGCTCATGGTGACCAATCCCAACACGCTGGGCGTGTTCGAGCAGGAGATCCACAAGATTGCCGACCTCATGCACGCCAAGGGCGGCCTGCTCTACATGGACGGCGCCAACATGAATGCGCTGGTCGGCAAGGCGCGGCCAGGAGATTTTGGCGTGGACGTGATGCACCTCAACCTGCACAAGACGTTCTCGACGCCGCACGGGGGCGGTGGTCCGGGATCGGGGCCGGTGGCCGTCAAGAAGATTCTTGAGCCGTTCCTGCCCACTCCGGTCGTGGTCACTAAGCCCGACGGCACGATGGCGTTTGAATACAACCGTCCGCAGTCGGTGGGGCGCGTGCGCGCGTTCTACGGGAACTTCGGGATGTTTATCCGCGCGCTGGCGTACATCTTTGCCAACGGGCCGGACGGGCTGCGGCAGACGACCGAAGACGCCGTGCTCAACGCGAACTACATCCGCAAGGGACTCGAAGGCGTGTATGACCTGCCGTACGCGACGCCATCGATGCATGAGGTCGTCTTCAGCGACAAGTTGCAGTCGAAGAAAGGCGTCAAGACGATGGACCTTGCCAAGCGGCTGATTGATTACGGATTTCATCCTTACACGACCGCGTTCCCGCTAATTGTGCCGGGTGCGCTGATGATCGAGCCGACTGAGAGCGAGCCGAAAGAAGAGTTGGACCTCTTTATCGAGGCGATGAAATCGATCGCGGAAGAGGTTGAGGAAGATCCGCAGTTCGTGCTTGAGGCGCCGCACCATACGCGGATCTCGCGACTGGATGAGACCCAGGCGGCAAGGAAGCCGGTGCTGCGGTGGAAGCCGGAGAGCACAAGCTAGTGTATGAAGAGGCCCCGTAAGCATCGGCAGCCAGTTTCGGCAGATGCTATCGCCCGCCTTGCCGAGCAAGGGAAAGATGTCGCGCGTTTTTTTACCAACTCCGGTCGTATGATGGCTCCAGTCCAAAGGGCGAATACGCCAGCCGCTCGCAAGCCGGTGCCGCGGCGGAAACCGGAATAGTAGCCCTCGGGTGCCATGATCGGCCAGACCATCTCGCATTACCGCATCGTCGAGAAGCTGGGCGGCGGCGGGATGGGTGTGGTTTACAAGGCGGAGGACACCAACCTCGGGCGCTGGGTCGCCCTCAAGTTTCTGCCTGAGGAGGTGGCTCGCGATCCGCAGAGTTTGGATCGTTTTCGATTGGAAGCGCGGGCGGCTTCGGCGCTCAACCATCCCAACATCTGCACCATTCACGATTTCGGGGAGTACGAAGGCCGCGCCTTCATTGTGATGGAACTGGTGGAGGGCGTACCTCTCGACCACTACATTGCAGGGCGGCCCCTCGGCCTGAACACTCTGCTCGACCTGACCATCGAAATTGCCGACGCGCTCGACGCGGCGCACAGCAAGGGAATCATTCATCGCGACATCAAGCCCGGGAACATCTTCGTGACCAAGCGGGGTCAGGCGAAGGTTCTGGATTTCGGGCTGGCGAAGATGGTGATGGGGCCGAAGGCCGCAACTGCGGTCACGGTTCCGACCGCCGGAGCTTTCCTGACCAGTCCGGGGATTGCAGTGGGTACGGTCTGCTACATGTCGCCGGAGCAGGCGCGCGGCAAGGAATTGGACGCGCGCAGCGACGTGTTCAGCCTGGGCGCGGTGCTCTATCAAATGACGACCGGCAAAATTCCGTTCGATGGCGAGACCTCGGCGGTGATTTTCGACGCCATTCTGAATCACGATCCGGTTTCGCCGACGCAGTTCAACCCTGAAGTGCCGCCCAAGCTGGAAGAGATCATCCGCACCGCGCTGGAAAAAGACCGCGACTTGCGCTACCAGAGCGCAGCCGAGCTGCGAGCGGACTTGAGGCGTCTGAAGCGCGACACCAGTTCGAGGCGCCTGCCTGCCGCCAGCGGGACGGCGCCGGCTGCGCCCAGTTCAGGAAAGGTCGCGGCTCCGTCGTCGGGTGCGGTTGCGATTGAGGCAGTCGCGGCGAAACGCGGCCTGTCGAGAGCCTGGATTGGTGCAGGCGTCGTGGCGCTGCTGGCTGTGCTGGCGTTCGGTACTTACCGTCTGCTGACACGGCCGCGCGGCTTCAATCTGCAAAACATGCAGATTACGAAGCTGACCGATAACGGGAAGGCCGCCGCGGTCGCGATCTCGCCCGACGGGCATTATGTGGTGTACGTCCTGCGGGACGCCGAGAAGCAGAGCCTGCGCATTCAGAATGTGGCTACCCGCAGCGACGTGCAGGTATTGGCACCGGACCTGGTCGAGTTCGTGGGGGTGACTTTTTCGCCTGATGGAAACTACATCTATTTTGTCCGCTCCGATAAATCTACGTCTCAGTACCGGTATCTGTACCAGATGCCGGTGCTGGGTGGATCCGCGCGCCAACTGATTCGCGACATTGACGCGCCCATCGACTTCTCGCCGGACGGCAAGCAAATCGTCTTCCAGCGCGGAGTTCCGGAACGTCAGACAGTGGAAGTGCGCATTGCGCAGGCCGACGGCTCGGGCGAACGGCTGCTCGCTTCTCTAGCGGCCAATACGGTTTTTCAATTCGGGCCCACTTGGTCCCCGGATGGCAAGACGGTGGCGATCGCCGCGCTCGGCATCGGCAAGGACGTGAACTGGGGGCTGAGCGTCATCAACGTGGCAGACGGCAAGGTGCAGCAACTGGTTCCCTTGGATGGAAGATTCGCGGGCCGCCCCGTCTGGATGCCGGACGGCGATGCGCTGGTGGCAGCCGTTGGCGAGACGACGCTTGGAAGAGGCCAACTACAGAGCATTGCTTATCCCGGCGGCCAGATGCATCGCTTTACCAACGACTTGTCGGATTACAGCGCGGCCACGGACATGACGCGTGATGGCAAGACACTGGCGGTGATTCAGCGCACGCGCGTTTCCGATATCTGGACTGCGCCTACAACCGATGCGGCCCAGGCGCGCCAAGTCACGTCCGGCGAACAGGTCTATACGGCGATTGTGCCTGGGCCTTCCGGGAAAGTACTCGCGGCCGCGCTCAATGGGGACTTGTGGTTGATGAATCCAGACGGCAGCGAGAAGAACGTTGTCGTTCCACAAGCGCACAACCTGCTTTCCTCTTCTGCCTGCGGTGACCGGTACCTGGTTTTCGACCGCTACCTTGAGGGCAGGATCGAGTTATGGCGCGCGGACGCCGATGGCTCGAATGCCATCAAGAAGCTGGATGAAGTCAATTATTCCGACTGCTCGGCGGACGGGAAATGGATCTACTACTTTGTCAAAGAGAAGCTCTATCGCATGGCGCCGGAAGGCGGCGCGCCGGCCGAAATTGTGGCTGTGCCGGGCACGCCCCGTGCCTGGCTGGTGCGAGTCTCGCCAGATGGAAATCGGATTGCGTTCCTGTATCAGGAGGGTGCCCCGATCCCGATGACCAAACTGGCGGTAGCATCAGCGGAGGGCGGAGCGCTTCAGTTCACAAGCCCAACGCCGATCGGCCGCGCCGGACTGCGCTGGGCGCCTTCCGGGAAAGGGCTCCAGTATCTGCTCACGCGAAAGGGCGCGACCAACCTCTGGGAACAGCCATTGACCGGCGGAGAGCCGCGCCAGATCAGCAACTTTTCCTCCGGCAGCATCTTCGACTTCGCCTGGTCGCGCGACGGCAAGCAGTTAGTGCTCACAAAAGGCAATCAGAGCAGCGACGTCATTCTCATTCGAAATTTCCGGTGAGTGGCGGGAATTTGCGAGATGTGCAGTCGTTTGCACAGCTCGACGTGGGGTTTGCGGAAGATGCGCAACAGTTTGCATGCACGGAAGAATTCTTCGAGGCCCGCATCATTATGTGCTTGACCCGCTTTGGTGAAGCCGCTAACCTCGGTGCCACTCCCCTGTCGTCGGGGCGCGTGCTGCCCGGCGACAACTTTGTGGCAAAGAAAAACAGGAAAACTCCGATGAAGATATCTCGCCTCTGCTTGCTCGTCGTCCTCTCGCTGCTGTGTACGGGGCTGGCCTTTGCGGACGGCATCAAGGACCCCAAGATCATCATCCACGGCGTGTCGGGCGGCGGCGCTCCGAATGGATTGTCGCGTTGCCCACCGTCGGGCTGCACGAATGTGGGGATGAACTTTGCGTTCACCGTTCCCGCGAAGGGACACGGCGCGCTGTTTTTCACCAACGCGTCCGGAAAAAATTGGACTTCGCTGACGCTGATCGAAAAGGGAGTTCCGGCGGCCGCGATCAGTTGCGCACAGAGCCTGTTTCTGAGTTGCACGATCCAGACGCTGGAAAATGGCGCGGTGCAGATCGTGCTTTCCGGAATCAAGGGCAACAATTCGCGCAACGGGATTCCGAATGGCGCAAGCTTCGCCATCAACTTCGCGTGCGTGGAGGGCAATTGCTGGCCGGGCGGGCTGAACTTCAGTGGGCACGCAGGCGCGGCGCCGGAGCCGGGCACGATCGCCCTGATGGTGACGGGAGTGGGAGCGATTCTTTCGCGCCGCAAGCGGTGGAAGAGCTCGCTTAAGGCTTAGCGGTTTTTGGAGTGAATTCCTTCACCAGCTGTGCAAACTGTGGGAGGGCCTGGAGCTTCTGAAGCTCGGGATCGTTCCAGGCCTCCTGCGCAGAGTAGCCCTTCTCGAGAGCGAGCTTCAGGGCTTTCACTGCGTCCTCCGGTTTACCCACCAGTGCTTTTACCAAAGCTTCCGAATACATGAGTTGTATGTCTTGGGGCTTAATCGAGCGGGCCTGCTGGATGTATTGAAGGCCGTTACGGGCATCGCCCTTTCTGGCATAGTAGAGCGCAAGATCTCCCATCGTGTCGGCCGAGCGCGGGTTCACCTGGAGCTGTTGAAAGCAGAGCGAGATGGCTTTGTCGTAGGCGGCCGCGGCCTGCTCTGAATGGCCCGACCAGCGATAGGCGTCGCCGAGATTGCCGAAGAGGACCTCGTTGCTGGGCGTCATCGCGGTTGCCTTCTCGAACATCTTCACGGCCTCGTCATAATTCTTCAGGAAAAAGTATGCCGTCCCCAGGTTGGAGTACGTGATGGAATCCGGGCCAACCGAAAGCGCTTTCTGAAAGTGTGGAATGGCCTCACTCCACTTGCCTTCCTTGTAGTAAACGCTGCCAATGTTTTCGTAGCCGATCGGGCTATCGCTGGCCAGTTCGATCACCTTCTGAAAGGACAATAGCGCTTTGGCGGTGTCGCCGGTTTCGGCAAGTGCCTGGCCGAGCGAATTGTGATTCATCCAGAAATAGGCGTTCACGGAGACCGCCTTCTGGTAAGCGGCGATGGCTTCTTCGCTTTGGCCGTTGGCGCGATATGCGTCCCCGAGCAGACGGTAGGCCTCGTCGGAATTCGGCGCCAGTTCGAGGGCCCGTTTCAGTTCGGTGATGGCCTGGGCGTTTTTGCCGGTGGTGGAGTACACGCTGCCGAGAGAAAGATGCACCTCTGGCAATGAGCTTGATAGTCGCTCGGCTTGTTGCGCGGCCAAGGCTGCCTTCTGGGCCCAGATGCTCTCTTTGCTTTCACCGTAGAGGCGGAGGCTGGCGTCGGCGAGACCGGCATAGGCCAGGGCGAAGTTCGAGTCCTTATCGATGGCCTGTTCAAACAGGGATCCGGCTTGCCGCATCTCAGCAGTATTGTGACTGTTGCGCAGGACGTTCCTTCCCTGGAGATAGAGATCGTAGGCCTTTGCGTTCTCGGTGGGATGGGCTCCGGTGCGCGCCAGTTCCTCGTTACTCGGTTTAAGGGCGAGCGCGGTCACCACGTTGCCATAAATCTGATCTTCAAGGGTGAGCAAATCCTGCGGAATGCCTGAGAATTCCTGGCTCCAAAGCCGGTTGCCGGTAGCGGCATCGTAGAGATTGAGAATCACGCTCAGCTTGTCATTGCTGCCCTGCACCATGCCTTGCAGAACGAGGTTGACGCCGAGTTCATGAGCCAGCTTGGGAAGTGGAAGGTCCTTGGCCGCCACTTTTTCCACGGTCGAAGACGCGGCGAGGTGAACTTCCTTGAGTTGAAAGAGCTTGGCGGTGAGCGCTTCCTGGACGCCATCGCCCACATAACCGAGCGCCTTCTGATCGCCGACAATCTTCAGCGGCAGGATGGCCACATACTTTCCCTGACTCAGCGCAGGAATGCCGCGGGCGACGTCCTGGGTCCGCGTGCCGGGGCGGCTCAACAGCGTGCGGCCAACGAAGGCGGCCATCGCGATCACCAGCACCGCTCCGGCGAGCCACATCCAGCGCTTTCCGGGAAGATCGAGATTGAAGCGCGAAGGATGGATGATCGGGTGCAGGATCATCTTCGAGAGCGCGTCCGGGCTGATGTTGGGGTTGGCCTCCCAGGCGTCCAATTGCTGCAACAGTTCGACGACAGAGTGGTAACGGTTGGCGGGTTCGCGCTCGAGGCAGCGGCTGACGATCGCGCTGAGGGATCGGGGAACCGAGTTTTCCACGTCGGAGGCAGGCTTGGCGACCTCGCGCGTGCGCCTCATCAGGCTGGCGATGGCGGTGTCCGCGTGATAGGGGGACTTGCCCGTCAGCAGCTCGTAGAAGATGAGGCCAACGCTGAAGATGTCGGAGCGCTGGTCGAGTTGTGAACCCAGCGCCTGCTCGGGCGACATGTACTCCATGGTGCCGACGATGGCGCCGGTCTGAGTCATGCCGGAATCGCCGAGCGAACGGGCCAGGCCGAAGTCCATCACCACGACGCGGCCCTGCTTGTCGCTCATGATGTTCTGCGGCTTCAGGTCGCGATGAATGACGCCTTCGGAATGGGCGGCATCGAGCGCGCGGCAGACCTGCTCGATCATCGGGATGGCTTCTTGCGTGGAGAACTTGCCGTGCTGGCGGAGCATGGTGCGCATGTCCTCCCCGTCCACGTATTCCATGGTGATGAAGCGGATGCCGTCGGCTTCACCCAGGTCGTAAATGCGCACGACGTTCTTGTGGGTGATGTTGCGCGCCAGAATCAGTTCCTGCTTGAAGCGCTGCAGGATGGCGGGATCGGTGGCCAGTTCCGGGCGAATGACTTTGAGCGCGATCAGGCGGTCGAGTTCGCGGTCGCGCGCCTGATAGACGGCGCCCATGCCGCCTTGTCCGAGCACGCTCAGGATCTCGTAGCGCCCACCAAAAACAACGCCCGGCTGCAAGCCCAGAAAGGCGGCAATGCTGGCGGTCGCGGCGGAAGACGGGAAACCCGACGGAGCCGAGGGCCGGCTGCCGGGAATCGGGCTCTGATGCGGAAGGGTGGGAGCGTCGGAAAGGGGCGGCGGCGTCTGGGCGGCGGCGCCTACCTGGTCGCCGGGCAGGCTGGTTCCAGGCATCGTTGGGCTATCGGAATCGTGGGCCCTTTTGTCGCGCTGATCCATTTGGGAATGCCTGGTTACGGAGAGCGACTTTCGGAGCGCACCGGTGCTGTACCACGAAAAGGCGGCTGCCCAAGGTCGTCGAGGGGAGTTCGAGGACCAGCACCCCGATGGTCTAGCAGTATACCCCGGTATTTGGGCGGGGGAAAGCGCCGAACACACCCCGCCGAACACGCCAAATAAAGGCTTTCAGACGCTCCCCGAAACCCGACCCGAGGATATAATTCTGCGAATCCGGAAGTTCCCGGTGGGTGAGATATGGGACTGTATTCGCACTACGACGGCGCACATAACCATCCCGTCAACCGCGCATTGCATATGATCGCCATTCCCGTCGGCTTTTCTTCGCTCATTGTGGTCTGGTGGCACTGGGGGATTGCGCTGCTGCTGATCCCGACCGCCTTTGCGCTGGCTTGGCTGGGGCACTTGATTGAAGGGAACAAGCCGGCGTTTCTGACGAATCCCGTGCATGTGTTGGTGGCGCCGGTGTGGCTGGCGCGGAAGATCTTCGGGTCGGAGAAGAAGTAGCCGCTCCTGTTTCAGTGCGAGGGCAAGGTGCCTCGCGACAGCCGGCGGGGCGCCGACGCTACAATCCGTCGTAACCAACCGGTCGGTACGACAATTTCTTTCATCGCCGCTTGTCGTGCTTAAATGATTAGTTGGGCGCCCATTCTGCGCCGTCCCCGCGCGCGGCATCCAGCAACAATTCAGAGTGCACTGCAGATGCCAACAGACTGCAGATCCCTCGCTTCGCTCGGGATGACAAGTCCTAAGCGGAAGTGGGAAGACTAGGTGGAGTGCTTTGGACTTTCAGCTGAACGACGAACAACTACAGCTTAAGAAGAGCGTGCGCGAGTTTGCCGAGCGCGAGATTGCGCCCCACGTGATGAAGTGGGACGAAGCCAGTGAGTTCCCGATGGCGACGGTCAAGGAACTGGGCAAGCTCGGCCTGCTGGGGATCATCTTTCCGCCGGAGTACGGCGGCGCGGGCATGGGGTACGTGGAGTACATCACGGCGATCGAGGAGCTTTCGCGGGTGGATGGGTCGGTGGGCATCATCGTGGCCGCGCACACTTCGCTTTGCTCAAACCACATTTTCCTGGCGGGCAACGAAGCGCAGAGGAAGAAATACGTGTCGAAGCTCGCGACCGGCGAGTACATCGGCGCCTGGGGGCTGACCGAGCCGTCGTCCGGGTCGGATGCAGGCAGCGCGCGCATGTCGGCAACCAAGGCCAAGGGCGGATGGGTACTCAACGGCACCAAGACTTTCTGCACCAACGGCCATTACGCGGACGTGCTGGTGGTTCTGGCGGTGACGGACCGCGCCGCTCATACCCACGGGCTTTCGGCGTTCGTCGTCGAGAAAGACACGAAGGGATTTCATCCGGGGAAGAAAGAGAACAAGCTCGGCCTGCGCGCCAGCGATACGGCGGAGTTGATCTTTGAGGATTGTTTTGTGCCTACCGAAAACCTGCTGGGCGGGGAAGGCAACGGATTCATCGACGCCATGCGCATCCTGGACGGCGGACGCATCTCGATTGCCGCGCTGGCTCTCGGCATGGCGGAAGGGGCGTATGAGGCGGCCCTGAAGTATTCCAAGCAGCGCAAACAGTTTGGCAAAGCGATCAGCGAGTTCCAGGCGATCCAGTGGAAGCTGGCAGATATGGCGACGGAAATTGAAGCGGCGAAGCTGCTTACTCTGCGCGCCGGCGCGATGAAAGATGCCGGGATGAAGACCACGCTCGAATCGTCGATGGCCAAACTCTACGCCGGAGAGGTGGCGGTGAGGTGCGCCAACGAAGGCGTACAGATTCACGGCGGGTACGGCTTCATCAAGGATTATCCGGCGGAGAAGTTCTATCGCGATGTGAAGTTGTGCACGATCGGCGAAGGGACGAGCGAGATACAGCGGCTGGTGATTGCACGGCAGTTGCTGAAGGACTAGAACTTCATTTGCCGCGGATCAACGCGGATCGGCGCGGATTGTTACACTATCCTGCTTGGCTCCTGCGAATACAAGTCTTGTCGACCGTCTCCGCTCCGGCGAGCCTCTGGCACTGGCGCGTGCGATCTCTGCGGTCGAAAACCGCGCTCCTGGCTGGTTGGAGCTGCTCAAAGCGCTCTTCCCGCACACCGGCAAGGCGCGCATCGTCGGACTGACGGGCGCGCCGGGATCGGGCAAGAGCACGCTGGTGGACCAGCTTGCCAAACACTATCGCAAAGGGAACCAGACGGTCGGCATTATCGCGGTTGATCCCACCAGTCCTTACACGGGTGGCGCGATTCTGGGCGACCGCATTCGCATGCAGGACCACTACAACGACCCGGGGATTTACATCCGCAGCATGGCAACGCGCGGATCGCTGGGCGGGCTGGCGCGCGCCACGGCGGATGTGTCGACGGTGCTCGACGCTTCGGGCCGTGACCGTATCCTGATTGAGACCGTGGGCGTGGGACAGGACGAAGTGGATATTGTGCGGCTGGCCGACGTCACCGTCGTCATTCTTGTGCCCGGCATGGGCGACGATGTGCAGACCATCAAGGCTGGCATCATGGAGATTGCCGACATCTTCGTCATCAACAAGAGTGACCGCGAAGGGGCGGAGCGGGTGGAACGCGAGATTCGCGCGATGCAGTCGCTGGCCACGCGCAATGATGGGTGGACGCCGCCCATCGTAAAGACCGTCGCAACCGAGGGCGTAGGAACGAAAGAACTCGCGGATGCGATTTCCGGCTACGAGGCGTATCTGAAGAAAGAAAACCTGGCGTTCAAGAAGAACGTCGAGAACTGGCAGGAGCGGCTGATTGAGATGCTGCGCGACGCGATGCTGGAGAAGGCGCGTTCGCAGATGGATGGCGACAACCTGGAACGGTACGCGGCCGAGATTGCTGAGCATAAGCGCGATCCGTATACGCTGGTGGAGGAGATTGTGCGGGGCGTGGCGAAATAGACTGGAGTCTGTATCTTCTTCGAGCGAGCTCCTGATTCTCTGTGTCCTCTGTGAGAAAAGCCTGAACCACAGAGGACACGGAGGTCACAGAGGAAGAGAGGTTCTTTATGGAATTCAGCATTGATCATCTCGGAATTGCGGTGAAGTCGCTGGCGGCGGCGAAGTCGATTTACGAGAGGCTGGGGATGAAGGTTTCGCCCGAAGAGATCGTCGAGCAGGAAAAGGTCAGGCTGGTGATGGTCCCCGTCGGGGAAAGCCGCCTGGAGTTGCTGGAGGCTACTTCGGAAGACTCGACCATTGCGAAGTTTATCGCTAAGCGCGGCGAGGGACTGCATCATGTCTGCCTGCGTGTTCCAGACCTTGCGGCGGCAGTTGCAAAACTGAAAGACGACGGCGTGCGGTTGGTTTCCAACGAGATCAAGATCGGGGCCGGCGGGCATCGGTATATATTCGTGCATCCGCAGAGTGCGGGTGGCGTGCTGCTGGAGCTGGTGGAAGGGCACTGAACTCCGGGACGCTGGAAAGATCAAAATCTTGAACCGCAGAGGACGCCGAGCGCGCGGAGGAACTTCAGAATCAAGAATTCCCCATGCTGTCCGGTGTCCTCCGTGCTCCTCTGTGCCCCCTGTGGTTTGGTTTTTTCGGGCCGAATCACCTGGAAGGCCTTCCAACCTATGATTCTGCTCGCCATTGACACATCCGGCAAAAACGGAAGCCTGGCGCTGGCGCGGGTGACCGCGGGCGGGAACGCGCTGGAGATCGTCGAGGAAGTTGCTCTCGCGGGCGGGACTTTCTCGGCGCAGCTTGTGCCGCAGACCGCAGCGCTGCTTGAAAAACATGGATACGGCAGAGGCGATCTCGCAGGATTTGCGGTGGTCTCGGGTCCGGGCTCGTTCACCGGACTGCGCGTGGGGCTGGCCGCGATCAAAGCGATGGCCGAAATTCTGCGCAAGCCGATCGGGGCGGTGTCTTTGCTCGAAGCGGTGGCGCGGAGCGGAGCGGGTCAGGACCGTGTTTTCTCGGTTCTCGACGCGGGGCGGGGCGAGTTCTACGTTGGTGACTACGGGCTTGGACCGCTGGTCCGAATGTACAGCGAGCGGTTGCTGAGCCGGGAAGAATTCTTCAACGAGTCCAAAGGCCGACTCGTTGTCACTTCCGACACGAACATTGCCGATGTTGTCCGTGGCGCCGGGTTCCGTGTTGAGCAAGTTGGCTATCCCCGCAGCGGCGAGATCGCTCGCCTGGGTTGGGAGCGCATCCAGCGGGGCGAAACGATCCTTCCCGAAGACCTGGAGGCCAACTACATTCGCCGCTCCGACGCTGAGATTTTCTCCAAGCCGAAACTCTGAGACCCGAATGCCAGTGACGATTCGTTCCGCGGTGCTGGACGACGTGCCTGCGCTCCTTGCCATCGAGCGGGAGGCAGCGAGTGCCGCCCACTGGACGCACGAGCAGTACGAGCGCCGCGTGGCGGCAGGTTTGATCCTGCTGGCGGAAGAACAGGAAAAACTCTCCGGATTCGTTTGCGCGAAAGTGGTCGCGGGCGAGTGGGAGATCGAGAACATGGTGGTCGCGGAAACAGCCCGCCGGCGCGGGGTTGGGGGTGGATTGTTGGGCGAACTCTTGCGCCTCGCCCGGGACCAAGCCGGCGCCGCGGTTTGGCTGGAGGTGCGCGAATCGAACCAACCCGCCCGGCGTCTGTACGAGAAGCACGGGTTCCGCGAGGCGGGACGGCGTCGGGGGTATTACCGAGATCCGGTCGAGGATGCGGTGCTGTACGAGCTTCGTTTCGAGTTAAGCCGGTAGCGTCGACTCGCACTAGACTAGACAACCTGCGGAAAGAGTCGGAGTGCCAACCTCAACCCCTAAAGGGGTCATTGAACATACGGCTTTCGGCATCGCTGAAGCGATGCCCTGATACGAACCTGGGGTGTGCCGTAAGGCCCTGAACCTAAAGACAAAACCTGCAAGGCCCTGAACCTAAAGACAAAACCTGCTGTCGCTGCACTTCTTTCTGTGCAGTTTTCAGATATGTACCAAAATCTACCAACTGTGGAAAACATCTATGAAAATTCATTGATCGGTGTTTTTTCCTGTGCTACCTTCTTAACCGAAGATTAACAAACCCAGGAGGTCTGCAAGGATGCTGACTTCGAGAGACCAACTCCTGACTGGCCATGAAGAATTCCGGCGGCTGGTCCAGGAGCACTCGCAGTTTTCCCAAAGACTGGAATCCCTCACGCAGAAGCGTTACCTCACCGAAGACGAAAAACTGGAAGAAGTCCGGCTGAAGAAGCTGAAGCTGCGCCTGAAAGACCAGATGCTGTACATCGAGCAGCAGTTGCAGCGGCAGTCCGCATAGAAACCAGGCGGCCCGAAACGTCACCACCGTCGTTGCACGGGGTAGATATGTGTTCGCACCAGGCGCGTGTAAGCGCCTTTTTTTATTGCAGTTATGTAGAATTGCCTCTAGCGTCCACAATTGCCGGCAAGATTTTTTAGGTCAGTGAAGACGTGCCAGACTCTGGTCCCTGTCCGCCGTTGAAGCCGCTGCACCCAGATGCTTCTCTTAGCCCGGCAAAGCTCGCTGAAATGGAACAGCGGTCAACGGATATCTTGCAGCAGTCGCTGGCGCCGGGGCGAAGAGACTGCCTGAAAACCAGGCCCGATGGCACTATACTCGACGGACATCATCGGATTTACGTTCTTCGCGGGCGCGGCTTCGATGTTGATGCCCTTCCGCGCGAGATTGTGGTGAAGGGGGACTCGTAAAGGGTGTCGACGAAACTCCATTGGGTTGAAGGTCCCTGGCCGGGGAAGTTGGCGCTGGCGGCACGTCCTCGAGGCGGTGACTGGCTCGAGGAGGAGATGGCGGCGTGGCGCGGGGCCGGAATCGACGCGGTGGTTTCTCTGCTCACTCCCGAAGAAGAACAGGATCTCGATCTCGGTCGCGAAGCACGCGAGGCGAAAGCACGAGGAATGAAGTTCGTGTCATTTCCAATTCCGGATCGTCAAGTGCCCAACTCCGAGACCGAAATGGCGGCGGCTTTGGAAAAAATCGACGCCGAATTGTCGGCGGGGAGGAAGGTTGTTGTGCATTGCCGGCAAGGAATCGGGCGCACCGGATTGGTGGGGGCTTGCCTGTTGATCACCAAAGGGCTGAATCCAGAAAGGGCAGTTAAGTGCCTGAGCGCTGCGCGCGGCATCCCGGTCCCAGAGACAGAAGAGCAGCGGCATTGGATCGACCACTATGCCGCAATTCTGGCAGCGACCAAATGACGCAACCTATAATTGACCTGACTGGATCCCATGGTTCGTGACGGCTACTTCTACGGCGCGGGCTGCCTTTTGGCGGCTGCCCTGCTTGTCTGGCTGACGGCGTGGCCCTATGCCGTACCAGTGTTACTGCTGGCTGCGTTTTTTCTGTGGTTTTTTCGCGATCCCGAACGGCAGATTCCTCAGGCCGCCGGGATGGTCGTCTCGCCTGGGGACGGCAAGGTGACCGATGTATCGATTGTAAATTCCGGCGGATCTCCACGGAACCGGATCAGCATTTTTCTGAGCGTCTTCGATGTACACGTGAATCGCTCGCCGATTGCGGGCGTGATCCGCGATGTCCGCTATCAGCGCGGCAAGTTCCTCAACGCGATGGGCGCAAATTCGGCGGATGAGAATGAGCAGAATATCGTCACCGTTGAAGGAGAAGTCCACACGGTGGTCTTCAAGCAGATCGCCGGTTTGCTCGCGCGCCGGATTGTTTTTGACCGCAAAGTGGGAGACCGCGTCGCGCGGGGAGAGCGCGTTGGCCTGATCAAATTCGGCTCGCGGGTAGATGTTCTGCTGGATCGCGACGCGAAGATCCAGGTGCAGCCAGGCGACCGCGTTAAAGGCGGGGCATCGGTTCTGGCGCTGCTTCCGGTCGCGCCTTTGGCCGAGGCGATCCTGGCGGGAGAGCGGGAGGCTCACTGAGAATGGAAGAACCGACTCCCACTCGCCGAGGTTCCGACCGTCCGCGGGGCAGGATGCGCAAGGGCATGTATCTTCTGCCGTCGCTGTTTACGACGGCGAACATTGCGGCCGGGTTTTACGCCATTCTTCAGACCGTCACTGCCAGCGCGACCGAACCCTGGCACTTCGACTTCGCCGCGAAGGCGATTGGTTTTGCCGTGCTCTTTGATGGCCTCGATGGGCGCATTGCCCGCATGACGCACACCGACAGCGAATTCGGCCGCGAGCTGGACTCGCTGGCCGACGTGATCACGTTCGGTGTTGCCCCGGCGCTGCTCGCCTGGATGTGGGGCTTCCATCTGTTGCCGACGACCATTGATCCCGAGATGCGCACCAAGATCGTGCAACTGGGATCGATCTTCTGCTTTGCCTTTCTCATGGCCGGCGCGAGCCGGTTGGCGCGTTTCAACATCACCACCAATCCGCAGCCCTCCAATCCGGGCCGTCCGGGGAAGAAGTATTTTGTCGGCCTGCCGATTCCAGCTGGGGCGGGCGTGATTGCCGCTATGGTGCATTTTTCTTCTGGCCTGCCGATCTACTCCGCGTGGACGGCGCTGAGCTGGCTCATGATGGTGGTGGTGATCGCCTACCTGATGGTGAGCACCTGGCGCTTTTACAGCTTCAAAGACATTGATTTCCGCTCGCGCCGCCCGTTTCGGCTGATCGTCCTGATCGGCATTCTGATCGCGTTGATCTGGTTTTTTTCGGGGCCGGTGCTGTTCGCGATCGCTTTGCTCTATATGGCTTCGGGCGTTCTGTGGCGCTTGCAGTGGATTTTCCGCCGCAAGAATCCTCCTGCACCCCCGGCGTATCGGGAGGCATCTCAGACTTCGTGACCTCCCTCTCCAAAGCGGCTACCTCTCATGCTGATCTCCACGGCACAAACCTGTATCGCGTCGCCATCGTCGGCGCCGCCAGCTTGAAGGGGAAAGAAGTCGCCGAAATTTTGAAGGACCGCAACTTCCCGGCGGTGGATGTCCGGCTGCTCGACGACGACGACGAGTCGCTGGGCCGGCTGGAAGCGTTGGGCGACGAGATGAGCTTCATCCAGAGCATTCGAGCCGAGCAGTTCGAGCGCGTGGACTTCACCTTCTTCGCCTCCGACCCGCAGAGCACTCGCGGCAACTGGAAGAGGGCACGCGATCTGGGCAACACCATTGTCGATCTCTCGTTTACGCTGGAGGACGAGGCGGGCGCGTCGGTCCGTTCCCCCTGGATCGAACGGGAATCCGGCCAGCCCGTTCGTCCGGAGCTGCAGCCGGGTCCGGTGGTCACAGCCCACCCCGCCGCCACCGTGTTCGCCCTGCTGGCCTTGCGGAGTTCGACGGCCGGCAAGGTGCAGCGCTTCGTGGCCACGGTATTTGAGCCGGCGTCGGAGCACGGACAGAAGGGCATGGACGAGCTCCATGAGCAGACGGTGAACCTGCTTTCGTTCCAGGAACTGCCAAAAAATATTTTCGACGCCCAGGTTGCGTTCAACATGCTGGCGCGCTACGGGCCGCGATCCGAGCCGGCGCTGGATGCGGTGTCGCAGAGAATCCTGAAACACTATAAGCAGGTTGCGCCCGCAGCGGTGGAGCCCTCGCTGCTGCTGGTGCAGGCGCCGATTTTTCACGGACATGCTTTTTCTGTCTATCTCGAGATGGAGAAGCCGGTCGCTTTGGGAGATTTCGCGCAAGCTCTGGCGGGAGATCACATCGTGGTGGCCCGCGGTCCGGAAGATGTTCCGACCAATGTGAGTGCCGCCGGCCAAGGCGACATCCTGGTTGCGCTCGCTCGCGACGCGAATCATGAGAACGCAGTCTGGCTGTGGGCCGCAGCCGACAACCTGCGGATAGCCGCCTTGACGGCGGTGGAATGCGCCGAGACCCTGACCGCATCCCGCCCGAGGGGTCAGATTCAATGAAGCAGTGGGCCGCGGCGCTCGCACTCGCAATGAGCCTGGCGGGGGCCGGTTGCGGCTACCACACGGCTGGACACGCGGTGGTTCTGCCGCAGAATGTTCGTACCATTGCCATTCCTGGTTTTGTGAGCCAGAGCCCGACGTTTCGCGTGGAACAAGTGATTACAGACGCGGTGGTGCGGGAATTTAACACGCGCACGCAATTGCACGTGATCCACGAAGCGCGGACCGATGCCGATGCGGTACTGAAGGGGACGGTGTTGTCCGCCACGGCCACGCCGCTGGCTTACGACTCGAAGACGGGGCGCGCGGCCAGTGTGTTAGTCACCGTCAGCATGCAGGTAACATTGACCGATCGCGACGGCAAAGTACTCTTTCAGAATCCTTCGTACTTATTCCATGAGCAGTATGAGTTGTCGCGGGAGCTCTCCAGCTTTTTCGAGGAAGACTCGTCGGCGATGGATCGTCTCTCGCGGGACTTTGCGCGCACACTGGTGGCCAACATCCTGGAGGGCTACTGATGCGGGGCTTTGCGCAGGCGGACCGGTTCCTCTCTGAGCTTGAGTCGCGCAAGCTGAAGCCGGCCTATGTGTTCGTGGGCGATGAAGCGTTCTTCCGCAAACGTTGCCGGGACGCCATTCTCGAGCACCTGGTCGCTCCCGATGCTCTGGATTTTAGCCTGTTCGAGTTCGACCTCAGCGAGACCTCTCTGGCCGAAGTGCTGGACCGTGCCCGCACCCCCTCGCTGATGGCGCCGTTCCAGGTGTTCTTCGTGCGCGGCGTGAAAGCGCTGTTCGGACGTGGCTCGAACGAAGAGAAGATCGGCGCGATTGCGGATTATTGCAAGAACCCGAATCCCGATGCGCTGCTGGTGTTCGTCGCCGACCACATCAGTATCCCGGCGGATGCGCGGCGCATGGAGATGACGGATAAAGACCGTTACCAGAAGATCCGCGAAGACCTGGGCCCGATTTGCGGCATCGTGGAACTGGCGCGCGTGGAAGAGGGCGAGGCCGTGCGATGGATTGGGGAGTACTGCACGACACGAGGAGTCAAGATCGATGCCGACGGCGCGCGCGAACTGGTGGACGCGCTCGGCGGCAACATGATGATGGTCTCGAACGAACTCGAAAAACTGATTCTCTACGTGGGCGAAAAGAAGAGAATCGCGCTGGGCGACGTCGAGACCATGGTGCTGGCGGCCAAGCAGCGGTCGCTTTATGAGCTGACCGATGCGATCTCACTCAAAGATCGCGTGCGCGCCCTGGAAGTTCTGGACGCCATGCTTTCCAGCGGGGACGGCGAAGAAGGCGCGATCGGCCACCTCTACATGCTGGCTAAGACCTTCCGCCAGATGCTGGTGATCCTGGAGCGCAACGTGCGCGATCAGCGCATGCTCTGGGCGGCGTTGTGGCAGGGCTTCCGCGTGCCTCCCTTTGCGGCCGACGACATCATCCGGCAGGCGCGCCGCTATAAATCCAAGCGCGAGTTGACGCGCGCGATTCGCCTGGTGGCTAAGGCTGATCTGGCGTTGCGTTCTAATCCGCCGGGGAAACGGCTGATCCTTGAAAAGTTAGTGCTGGACCTCTGTGCCGAGGCCAAGGTCGAGAGCGCGGGCGGGTGGATGCAGGAAGAGCTGCCGGTGTAGGAGTCTCCGCCAACCGTAGGAACGAACCGCGAAGGACAGGGAAAGGCACGCAACCGGAAAAGCTATTCCGGCAGAGTTTTGAGGTTTGCATCGATCCAGTCGCGAATCCTGGCGAAGCGGAACGTGCTATTGGCAAGGGATTCGGTGATGAACTGGTGGGCCGTGAGCGGCTCGACTTCGAGGCAGTAACCGTTCACGCGCAGGAAAGTATCAACAGCCGCAAAGCAGATGCGCTTGTTTCCGTCGACAAAAGCGTGATTGTTGGCCAGCGACTCCATTAGTGCCGCCGCTTCCTCGGCCAAACTGTTGTAGTAGCCGACCTGGGGACGGAATACCGCCGCTTCGAGCGAACCGGCATCGCGGATTCCGCCCGCGCCACCAAATTCTTCGATCAGTTGCCTGTGCATCTCGATGACTTCCGCCACCGTCAAATAGATGCGCTCGTCCATCTAGCGAGCCAGCAGCTTGTGCAGTTCCCGGTTCTTATCAGTCGACCGGCGGAACTGAACCATCACTTCGGGTCGCACGGTATTCCGCGAGGGCACAACGAAACGCACATAGTGCTCGATGGCTTTTTCGAGCAAATGCCGCTGAGATTGCCCGTTTCCCTTGGCAATCTGAACCAGTTCGTCATAAAGTTTGGCGTCGATTTCTGGCCCGATCTTTACCGTCGTGCGTTTGGCTGCTGGCTTCATCACTGTTGCCTCACTAGTCATGATGGAATGCGTATCTGGTATTGTCAAGATAAATCTAGAATGCTCTAGATGAGAGCGGGAAATGATCTGGACTTTCGCAGGACCACGGCTTGCACGACTGCTAAGAAACTATTCCTGAGCGGCATTGGTGGCCACAGCGGCTAAAACACCGTGGGCTGCAATCTGGCGCCGCTCGCCTACGAGCAATCTACCCCTTGATCTGCGCCAGCGCCTGTCTCAATTCATTGGCTTCTGAGGAATCGGGCTTGATCCTCAACACACGGTCCAGTTGTTGCCGGGCCTGGGCGGCTTGTCCGTTGCGGGCGTAGGCCAGGCCGAGATGGTAGTTGTAGGTCGCGTTCTCGGGATCCTTCTTGACGGCTTCCTTGAACAGACCAATGGCGGAGTTGTAAACGCCTTTGTGGTAGTAAGCCCAGCCCAAGGTGTCGGCGGAGCTGGCGTTGTCGGGAAGCTGGCGCCGGGCGGTCTGGGCCATGGCCAGCGCGACATCCACGTTGCCGCCCTGTTGCAACATCACGTAGGCAAGATTGTTGGAGGCCAGCGGATTATCGGGCTGAAGTTCCAGTACCCGCTGGTACAGCTGCTTCGCTTGATCCCAATCCTGCTTGCTTTCGTAGATGCCTCCTGCCAGCAAGGAAAACGCGATCTCCTTGGGATTGTTCTTAGCGGCGTCGAGATAAGTTTGCAGTGCCTGGTCCGTCTTTCCCTGCTCGCTTTGTGCCCTGCCGAGGCTAACCAGCGCCTCCGTGTTGTTCTTGTCGAGTTCTACGGCGCGCTTGAATTCCGCTTCGGCGCCCGCGGCATCCTTTTGCTGCTCGAACAGCAATCGTCCCACAATGATGTGGAACCCGGTATTCTTCGGGTATTTGGCAAGCTGGGCGTTCGCGACTGCCAGGGCTTTGTCCGGCTGCTTCTGGATCAGATACCCATTGAGCACGCCGCCCAATGCGTCGGTGGAATTCGGATCCCGATCGAGCGCCTGCTGAAAAGCCTTTTGGGCCTCGGCCGGGTTATTTTGCGCCATCCGCAGGTTGCCAAGCTGCACGTAGGCCGGGGCATTGTCGGACGACTTTTGGAGCGACCGCTTGAGGTAGTCCTCGGCCGTCGCAAACTGCTTGCGATCGATTTCGGCGACCGCGCGCAGCAGGTATCCGTCCGGAGAATCCGGCTGCTCGCTGATGATCTGGTTGGCTTCCAGCGCCAGGGCTGTCGGGTCGCTGCGCCGGATGGCGGCGCCGGCCAGGGCGCGATGCGCGTCCACCAGGTCGGGGCGCACGCGCACCGACTCGTGCCATTCCGCTTCCGCCTGGCTGAGGTTTCCGGACTGGTCGAAGGCCAGGCCGAGCTGGTAATGTGCCACGGCGTTCCCGGGCTCGTTCTTCAGCACTCCTTGCAGAGTACTGACGGCAGCGCTCGCCTTGCCGCCGCGAATCTCAATCTGGCCTTTGCAAATCAGGGCATCGGTGTCGTCCTTTGCGGCTTTCAGAACCTCGTCATTCAGCTTCCGGGCTTCGTCGAGCCGGTCCTTCAGGATGAGAAGCTGAACGTAGTATTTCTTGACCGTGATGTCCTTGGGATATTCCTGATAGAGCGCGGCGTACTCGGTGGTGGCCTGGTCGAGCCGGTTGTTGGCGAAATAGAAATCCCCGAGCATCCGGTAGCCGACCGAATTATCGGGAAAGTCCTTCCTGGCCTGCTTGAGGAATTCCTCGGCCTGGCTGAACTTGTTCTCGGCCAAATACAGCCGGGCGAGGGAACCGCGCGGCTCGGGATCGGCGGGTGCGCTCTCAATGGCTCGCCGGAACTGCTGCTCGGCTTCGGGAAAACGCCCGCGCACCTGATAGAAATTGCCCAGCGACACGAGTGCATTCGTGGACTTGGGATTCAGTTCGACGGCTTTCCGATAGCTTGCCTCCGCCGCGTCCCACTGTTCCACGCGCATTTGCAGCAGAGCCATGTTCAGATAGGAATCGGCACGGTTGGGATCCAGTTGCAGCGCCTTCTGCATGGCCGCCAGCGCGGGCCCCATGGCATTGTTCACGGCATGGTAGTTGGCCAGCGCGACAAATACTTCCGGGTTGTTGGGCTGTTTCTGGGTGAGCAGATCCAAGTGTTCCTTGGCATCGTTGAGCTGCGGAGGGTGGCTGGCGATCAGCAGGTTCGCGATGTCGAGGTGGGCGGCGTAATGATCGGGCTGGATTTCGACAGTGCGGGTCAACTGCTGGAAGGCGTCGTTCCACTGCTGGAGCTTCATTTCCGCCAGAGCCAGCTTGTAGTGCGCGTCGGCGAAACGCGCATCCACCTGGATGGCGTTTTCGAACTGGATGGCCGCTTCCCGGTACTTTCCCTTGTCGTAATAGCGCTCGCCGCTCTCCAGGTACTTTTGCTTGCGCACGTTCGGATCGCGCGAGCAGCCGGTGAAGATCGCGACCAGGAAGCAGACAGCAAACATCCCGTACCAAAACCCAGACCTTTTCGCCATACTCATGTCTCCGAACGCCCCTGTCCGCGCAAAGCTCGCTTTATCAACGGCCGGTTACACAAAGGTACTCGCTCGGGCGCGGTCCCGAAAAGTTACTGGGGTTATTATCGCAGACTGGAGGCGGCAGGGAGCCGAATCGCGCGAATCCTGGGCGTTACGCCTGCGTACAAGCGCTTTAGTAATCTGCCGGGATAGGTCCAATCGTGCCATAGTTTTACCGGCTATGACTCACTTCCCCCAAACCAACTCCAGCCGGCGTTCACCCCGGGTACAGCTGAACGGATCGGTGGCTGCTGCCATTCGTGCCGAAGGCGGCCAGCGGGCGCGCGCAAAACTCCAATCCATTTCCATTACCGGCGGACTGCTGCAACTGCCGGTAGAGCTTTCCACCGGCGACTTCGTGGAAATTGCCTTTCACACCCGTTCGGGAGCGATCCACGGGATGGCCGAGATGCTGCAACCGGTGCGCAAGTTTCAGAGCGCCTGCTTGCAGCCGTTCCGCTTCGTGGCTCTGGGCGACGACGACCACCGCAAGCTGCGCATGGCGCTGGACACGGCGCTGGACCGCAGCTTCCTGGACCCGGTCTCGGATCAGCTCAAGACGCCGCCCGGACTCTGAGCAGCGCGATCCGAAGCGTCCCTGGTCGCTATACTGGGATCGCCGGGATGACGCGCCAGACCATTACTCACTCCGCTGAGGAGACGATCGCCTTCGGGCGAGCGCTCGCCGCCGAATTGATGCCGCCCTTGCTCGTGCTGTTGCGAGGCGATCTCGGCGCCGGCAAGACGACACTGGTCAAAGGGATTGCCGAAGGTTTCCAAGCTGCTTCCGCGGACGATGTCACCAGTCCCACCTTTACTCTCGTGCACGAATACCGCGGACCGCGCGGCGCGCTCTACCACATCGACCTGTACCGCGTGGATACGGAGCGGGAATTGGAAACGCTGGGGCTCGACGATCTGGTAGGGCCGACCAGCATATTGCTGATTGAATGGGGAGAGAAGTTTCCACGATTCGTGCGCGAGCGGAATGTGGAAATTGTTCTAGAGCGAGTGGACGAAAACGACCGCCGGATTCAGGTTATCGGCCGGTAACGACCCTGCTAGCGGGCGGCGCTAACCAAAAACAAGAGGTTCCTCAGCCTTGTCGGGGGTGGTTGTGGGTCAAGGGCGCGCGCGGACAAGTTACGGGCACACTCCATTCCCGGACCATCGAGAAAAGAATCGCTGCCGCGAAGATGGTAAAGACCAGGACGCGAGTCTGCATGCTTCGATCCATGATGGCGGAAAACGGCCCTATACCAGCGAACTCAGAATCCCATGATGTTGTACCCGCAATCCACGTAAATAGTTTCGCCGGTGATGCCGGAGCTGGCGTCGGAAGCCAGAAATACGCCGGTACTGCCGACCTCGTTTACATCTACGTTGCGCTGCAAGGGAGCGCGTTCGGCGTGCGCTTTCAGCATGTCGCCCAGGCCGGAGATGCCGCGCGCCGCCAGCGTCTTGATCGGACCGGCCGAGATCGCGTTGACCCGGATTTTCTTCCTGCCCAAGTCTTGCGCTAGGTAGCGAACCGTGCATTCCAGCGCGGCCTTGGCCACGCCCATCACGTTGTAGTGGGGCACAACTTTTTCCGCGCCGTAATAGGTCATGGTGATGATGCTGCCACCGTCTTCCATGAGCGGCGCAGCGGCACGCGCGACCGCGATCAGCGAATAGACGCTGACGTCGTGCGCGACGCGGAAGCCCTCGCGCGTGGTCTGGACGAAATCCGCTTTCAACTCCTCAGCCGGGGCGAACGCGACGCTGTGCACCAGGACATGCAGCTTGCCGTAACGGTCTTTCAGTTTGTCGAAGAGCCGGCCGATCTCTTCATCTTTCGAAACATCGCACATGAAGGCTTCGGCGCCGGGTAAGGAAAGGATGAGGTCCCGTGCTTCCTCCTCCAGGCGCTCGTTCTGATAGGTGATCGCCAGGTTCGCGCCGGCGGCGTGCAGTCCTTGCGCGATGGCCCAGGCGATCGAGCGCTTGTTGGCGACTCCGAAGACGACGGCGGTCCGGCCTTTCAGGTCCTCGAACATGATCGAAGCTCCTCTTGAGAAGAGAAAAGAATAACAGCATGGTAGAGACGCGGCTTGCCGCGTCTCTACCCTTGGTTTTGGCAAGAATAGATACAGCCTCGCTAGTCGGCCACGGACGGCACGGCCTGCTGCGTCTTCATCGGCCAGCAGGCGCTGCCGAAGGCGAGCGCATACACGACGGCGATCAAGCCAAACCCAGCGGCCAAGCTGATGCGGGAAGCAACCCACCCAACCGTGAGGCCGAGCACAAGCTGCAAGAGCGTTCCGAAAAAATAGAACGTGTTCTGGACGCGTCCCATGAAATGGGACGGCACCTGCTCCATCAAACTGGTATTCATAGCCACGCCGCTGAGGCCGCGCGCCGATCCCATCAGGCCATAAAGCAGGACGGCCAATGCCAGCCAGGGCGAAAACGGCGAAAGCGCCATGGCGACGGTCAGGATTGCCATCGAGATCGCGATGGATCCGCGCGAGCCCAGCTTTGCAATCGCCGCGGGGGCATAAAGCGCGCTTAAAAATGCGCCCACGCCCCATCCACCATTCAGCCATCCGTAGCCGGTCGCGCCGGCGTGGAAGACATGGTCGCTGAGCGGGGGAGTGACCACCACGCCTGTCATCATCGCGCCCAGAAACAAAGCCCAACTCGTGCCCAGGAAAATTACGCTGCGGTGGTCGCGGAGAAAGACGAGGCCTTCGCGCATTTCGCGAACAAAGCGCTGCACGGCCGTTTCGGCTGCCTCCAGATCATGTTTCAGTTCCGCAGCGCGCGGCACAACCCGGCCCTGGCGGACGGCGAAATAACACAGGAAAGAAACGACGTAGGTGCTGACGTCGATCAGCAGCACACCGCCCAGGCCGATGTGTTCATAGACGAATCCAACGAGCGCGCCGGCGATCATCCATCCGCCCTGGACGCCTGCGAGCAGGAGTGTATTTGACTTGACGAATTCGCCTTCGGGCGTGAGTTCCTGGATAAGAGCTGTGATGGTCGGCCAGAACATCCAGAAGCCCGCCGCCACCAGCGTATTCATCAGGTAGAGCTGCCAGACCTGCACGCGGCCGCGGTAGGCGAGTACCGCCACTACCAGAATGACGATGGCGCGCGCGGCATCGAGCATCATCACCAGCCGCCGCCGGTCCTCGCGGTCAATGATGACGCCGGTGAAGGGCAGCATCACCATGGCAGGCAGCGTTTGCAGGACGGCAAACGTGCCCAGCGCCATCTCAGAATGGGTGCGTTGCAGAACCGTCCAGGCGACCGCGGCGGAGTTCATGCCGCTGCCCAGCATGGAGATCACGTTGGCCGCAAAAACGAAACGCAGCCCGCGCTTCTGCAAAATGGCGCGCATGATTCGAATCTAACATGGGTTTTCGGGATGGGGCTGTTGGTGGGGAGCTAAGAGGTTGGAGATTTTCTACTCTCAAAACTTGTCATCTCTCAAAACTTGGCATCTTCTCTCAAGACTTGTCATCTCTCAAAAATTGTCATCCTGAGCGAAGCGAAGGACCTGCTTTCCTCAGCAGCGAAAGAAAACAGATCCTTCGCTTCGCTCAGGATGACAAATCTTGGTGAGGCGATCTAATTCTCGCTCTCGACCGGTGTGGCCTTCGGCGCTGGCAAGGCCTTTGCGGGTTTGGAAGGTTTTCCGGGCGCGGCTGGAACGGCCGGCTCTGCGGGAGGAGCAACGGCCACCGTTCCCTTGCGGATTTCAATGGTCCCGTGCTCACTGTTGATCACGAGCTTCGGACCGTTGTTGCCGATGGAGCCGCTGGCGCTGGCCTGACCGTCGGCATTGCTGATCTGGAGCTCGCTGAAGTCGCTCGAAATCTCGCCGCCCCGGGCACGCGCTTCGATTTTGATGGCAGTATCTGGAGGAATCGTCACCTGCACGTCACCCCTGCGGTTTTCGATCTGAATATTGCCGGGCTTGTGCAGACCGACTTCGACGGTTCCGTTGCTATCTTCCAGGCGCAAATCTCCGGACAGGCCGTCGAGGCTGATGTCCTTGGAACGGGTGATCAGGCGCATCGGTCCGGTGAGAGAGTCGGCTCGCAGGTCTCCGGAATTGAGATCCAGCCAGCCATCCAGCCGGGAGAACTCCATGTCGGTGCGCGAGGAGCGGAAGCTGACCGCCTGGGTAATGCGCGCCAGGCGAACCGTATCGTAAAACTCGCCGTTCAGGCGCACGGCGCCGTCAACGTCCTCCACCGCCACTTCATTCGCCCTGCCCTGGACAGCCACGTCACCCTTCACGTGCTGGAGCCGGGCGGAACTCCGCTCCAGGTTGAGCGTGGTGTTTCCCGTCTGGTCGGCGATGTTGACCTCGCCGCGCTGATGGTTGACCTCGACACTGCCCGTCATACCCGTGATCGTCAAGTCACCGCGCCGCGAACTGATGACAAGCTCGGTGTTGCGCGGGACATACACGTCCATGTCGGTGCGCACGCGCTTGTCGCCGGCGCCCTGGGTGTTGGCATTCAGGGTCGCGATCTTGTCGTTAATCGCGATTTCGGGCTTGGTCTTAGCGTTGTAGCTGTCAGCGTCCTCCTGCTTCTCGGCGCAGACCTTCTTGCGAGCGGCAACCTTCAGAGTGCTGCCCTCGGACACGTTAACGGTGACCGTGCCGCGCTCGTCGTTGATGCGCAGGCTGCCTCCGGCGGGAAACGCCTGGCTCAGTTCGTCGCTGTAGTCGAAGGTGGATCCGCCGAAGATGCATTCAAACTCCCCCTCATCGCCGAGCTGGATATGCTCCCCTAGATCTTTCCAGTTCACGTGGGAGACCTGGGTCGCAATCAGCCCGGCCACAATCACAAAGAGCACGAGAAAGACGCCACCCGCCCCAATGCCGCGACCGGGAAGGCCAGCGCGCTTGGCCTGCTCGTGCTCGATCAGCTTGATGACGCCCCAAAGAATGAGCAGCAGAGGCCAGTAGCGGGAAAACATCCAACCGAGCCCTTGCCAGTTCAGGACACCCATCGTGCCCAGCAGGAACAGCACTCCCAACAGGATCAGGACGATGGGTCCGGCGATGGAACGAGGCGGACGCGGAGTCATTCCTGGGCTAGCCATGGCTCACCTCACCTGATGTCCCCGAAGGCGCACCCGTCCCGCCGCCAGGCGCGGGACCTATGCCGGGACCCGGCAGATCCTGGTGCCCCTCGGAACTGGCGCCTCCTTGAAACAACTTCACGCCTCCAATCACCAGCAGAATCCCTCCCACGTAGCCGAAGAACCCAACGTGGCGGAAGCTGTCGATGAGAGCGATAACGCCGATCGTCACCAGGATGGCAGGACCCATCAGGCATTGCGCCCGGCACCGCTCACATGGGCACCCGGCTGCACCGCCAAACAGACCCCACCGGCTAGCGAACATCCAGCCCCCAAGCAAGATGAGCAGCACCGGCCAGAAATGATGGAAGCTGGTCTCAAACAGACCGGCCGTGCGCAGCAGGAAAAATACTCCCAGCACGATGAGCACGATCGCGCCTGTCGGTATCCGGCTCGTGTCCGTCTTCGTGCCGGTGCCAAAAGTGCGCGCCAGACCGAACGGATCTGGAGCCGGTTGACCGGCCTGAAGAGCCCGCGCCGTGCGGACGGCGTCTGCGATCTGGTAGACGATAAAGAACGCGATTCCCAAACCGCAGAGGACGCCCAGCATTTCGCTGCCGCCACTGTCGGCCGCACTGGCTCCCGCCACCAGGAGTACGAAAATGATCAGGTGCGCTAGTCCCTTGGCGTATTGGCCCGTGTAAACGGCGCCCACCCCGAAAGGGAAAACGCCTCCTAGGATTCCTGCCAACACCGGAATCGGTCCTGACGTGGCGGGTACCGGTGCCGGGGAAACATAGCCTGAAGTTCCGGCGGCAGGCACAAAGGCAGCGGTTCCTGGGGGCACAGTGCCCTCCATCTTCGCCCCCAGGCAGTCTTCGCAATAGATCACGCCTTTGACTGGACGTGTGCAGTTGGCGCACAGTGCTTTTCCGCAGGTGCGGCAATAGGCCACTGCTGACGCATCAGCATGAATGGCGCAGTTCATACAAACCTCCTGTTCGTGGTCACCGTCACGTCAGGTGGCACATCCGGCAGGCCGGCTAACACCGGCTGGTTCTTTTCCCGGGAATAGTTGCGTTCCTGTTTTTGGTCTGGTTGTCCACTGGTATCGTTGTTGTTCTTGCGGTTTTGGTTAGGTTTCTCGGGACCGGGCTCGGCGGGAGTCGTTGAGCGCTTGAACTCGCGCACCCGGGATTCGATTTCGTACACGAAACGGATATTTTCGTAAAACTTCACGACCCGGCCCTGGGTGGTGTAGTACGTCCGCTTGATGGCGGCGGGACGCACATCGATCTTCGCGACGTCGGCCGGCTTCACGCCCGCTGCGCTCAGGGCCAGCGAGAACGAGAAGAAGATCATGCCGAACGACATGACGAAGCGGGGCTGACGAACGAAAGCGGCGGTCGGTGTGATGAACGAATCCCACCATTGCCGGGCGCGCTCGCCGAGCCCAGTTGTGTGGCGCTCGGGCGTGGCTGCGTGCAGCCGGGCGCTGGAGATTCCGGTGGTCGCCGCCAGAATGTTGTGCATCAGGTGAGCCGGAGGCTCGACTTCCTCCAGCGACTTCAGCCATTGCTGACCGGCCACGGCGTCCGCGAGCAGAGGCCCGCAGATCGCACAGACGCGCGCGTGCGCTTCGAAGCTCTCATTGTCCTTGTCCTTGCGGGAGCCGCTCAGTTGGCCGTCGAGGGCCTCGCTGAGCAGGGCCTCGAACTGGCTGCACTCGATCCCGTGTTTGCTTTCGCCTGGCATCAGATCACCTGCCTGTATGTACGTTGGAGTAGGCGCGCAAGTTCCGCACGCCCCCGGTTAATTCTGGACTTCACGGTTCCTTCCGGAACCTTCAAAGCGCCCGCAATTTCCCTGTAATCCATATCTTGCAGGTCCCGCAGAATCACTGCTTCCCGCAGTTCCGGGGAGAGCTTCTGGAGGGCCTGGTGTACGACTTCGCGCGTTTCGCGGCTCTGGACCTGGGAATCGGGTGGCCGCGAGGGGTCGGCAATCTGCGCCGACAGGGGCTGGGCATCTTCGTGCTCAGAGGGGACCGAATCGAGCGAATCGGTCATCCGGTCTTGCTTGGTTTTGCGGAAGTGATCCACCAGCAGATTGCGCGTGACGGTGGTGACCCAGGTCATGAATGCGCCCTTGCCCACATCGTAGGTTTTCAGGGTGCGGTACATCTTAATGAAGACCTCCTGGGTCAGATCCTGGGCGTCGTCGGAGGTCCCGGCAAAGCGATAGCAGATGTTGTAGATGCGCCGGTGGTAGCGCTGGACGATCTCTTCCCAAGCCGAGGCGTCGCCGGCAACGCAGCGGCGGACCAGCAATCCGACGACTTGGGCCTCTTCCAACCGGCACTCTCCGGAACTCCTGATTCGTTCTGCACACCGTGCGTTTACACCCGGATTACTGTCCGGCTCAACAACACAACACAGATACGTCTGTGTACGGCAGGAAGTTCCCTTGAATCATGGAGCTAGGCATTGTAGCAGGGGACTCCAGGTGTGGGGCGAAAGATTGGGGAAGGGGTATGGGGAACCTAGGGTCACCTTCGGACAGACGGCGTTCCCTAGCTCTTACCAAGATGTTTGCTTCAGTTTCAGAAAATTGGGGAACGCCCCGTCCGGTCCCCGAGTCCCCCCGCGATCAGGGAAATGGATTCCTCACCGTCACGCCGAAATATTCCTGGCCCGCATTGAAATCCTCGGACCATATTTGCTGACTGCCCGCCCGCTCGGCCGCCGCCACGATCATGCCGTCGTAAAAATGCAATCCGTATAAAGCCTGGGCTTCAACCGCACGCCGGACAATGCTTCCATCGGGCGCAATCACTTTGATCGGCGAAAGGCTGTCCAAGATCGCAATCACAGCTTGAGTCGTCGCCGGTGGCGAAGCCTTACGAAGCAACGTGGAAGCGAATTCGGACAGAACCTGTGTGGAGATAACAAATTTTCCTACAACCGCCCTTTTTACGAAGTCTTGAGCCACTTGTTGCTTGCGAGGATCGCTGAGTTCGTATGCGTACACGAGCACGTTCGTATCAAGAAAGTCAGCGCCGGGCATGCAAGTCTTCCCGTGTCCAGGTTCGCTTTCCTACACGGAACTGGAACTGCTCGAAACTTTGTTCGAGGGCTTCCAACTCTCTGCGTTTGCGTCCAGACTTAGCATGCTCCGCCGCAATATCCTGTAGATAGGTACGCACCAGGCCGGTCAGGGTCGTATCGCGTTCGACCGCGATCTTACGGACTTCCTTGACCAGTTCATCATCCAACGAGAGCGTGACATTCATAGGCCCATAATAAGGGAAAACCATAATAAGGGCAAATCGAAATCTGTCACCGGAAGTTCAAAATAGCGTCGGCCCTGTCAAGGGCACCCTGCCCTCCCCGGTGGGAGCGGGACGCCCCCACGACAGCCGCCGAGGCGGCGCTACACCTTCCCTACGCAAACCTTACCTTCACGTCCGGCCCTTTCTCCAGATGGATGCTTTCGATGAAGCGGACCTTGCCGGTTCGCAAGGTCAGGATGACGGACGAGGTGCGCGTGCCTTCTCCGAAGAAGCGAACGCCTTTGAGCAGGGCGCCTTCGGTGACGCCGGTGGCGGCGAAAATCAGTTGCTTGCCCGGCGCCAGGTCTTCGGCCTCGTAAATCCTCTTCTTGTCCTTGATCCCCATCTTGGCGATGCGCTCTTCAAGTTCCGGTTTGTTGATGACCAACCGGCCCTGCATGTACCCGTTGAGGCACCGGATGGCGGCCGCCG
>ORMF011127078.1_pt1 | contig 34154 bp, 34 predicted proteins | sample 1779871 | NCBI WGS metagenome assembly ORMF01 (sample SAMEA104232316, study PRJEB22302) | groundwater metagenome | biome: forest; feature: aquifer; material: groundwater | place: USA | collected 2011-08-07 | depth 5.4 m
CACGTTCGACGTGAGTGAGATGCGTGGTGCATCGCTGGGCGCGGAATGGCTCGCCCCGCTCGGCCAATATCTCGAGGCCGGCACGGGCGTCGCGTTCACGCGGCGGACCATCCCGACGGTCTACACGAATTTTGTCGACAGAGACGGAACCAAGATCGAGCAGCAGCTGCGGCTGCGGACAGTGCCGGCAACGTTCACGTTCCGCGTGCTGCCGCTTGGGCAGCAGTCAGGCTTCCAGCCCTATCTCGGCGCCGGCCTGGGAATCATCAACTGGCGGTATAGCGAATCGGGCGAGTTCGTCGATTTTCGGGACCGGAGCATCTTCAGGAACTCCTATGTCGCGTCGGGGACGCAAACGGGTCCGGTTGCCCTTGGCGGGGTTCGCTTCGCCGGTAATACGGCCAGCGCGGGCTTTGAGGCGCGCTACCAGAGCGCACATGCCGACCTGCCAGCGCCGTTCGCAGGCACAACCATCGATCTCGGTGGGTGGACGTATCAGGTCACGCTCGGCGTGAGATTTGGGAAGTAACCCGTAATGCAAAATTCAAAATGCAGAATGCAAACGCTACCTGGTTCGCGGCGACGCCGCCCTTGACGGCACTGTTTGCATTCCCGCAGGCATTGTTTGCATTTTGAATTTCGCATTTTGCATTTCGTCCCGTCTATATAGAGCCACGCCACCCCCCTCGCACACCCGGGTCATGCCCCGCGCGAAGGCCGGGTCGCGGCGGACGTGCTCGGCCAGCACGTCCCCGCCTTCCGCGACTTCCTCCACAAGCATCCACCCTGTATGCGGCGCGGGGCCCGTCTGGAGCGCCATGTTCCAGATGACACCGTTGCCCTCGTTGAGGAAATCGGCGATGGCGAACCCGCTGCCGGACAGCTCCTGCATGTAGTGGGCGAGCGAGGCCATGCTCGCGAGGATTTTTTCACCGCCGTATTCGCGCCCCAGGCAGGTAGTGACGTCGCGCCGTCCCAGGCTGGCGCCGCGATCCCACTGCGCTTCGAGCAGCATCGGCGCCTGCATGTTCCAGACGGGCGATTCGATCAGCAGCGACGCGAGCAGCGCAGCGGCTACAGTAGCTCCAGCCGGAGCGGCGCGGACCTTTTCACGTGCGGCGCCGACCTTCAAGGTCCGCGTTTCAGACACCAGCCCAACAGCAAGGCCGCAGAACACTGCACACGGCGCCACGACGGGAATCATGTAACGGATGCGGTAGGGGTGTCCGTCGTAGAAAGCCACGACAGGCACCGCCGCCGCCGCGAAGAGCGCCAGCGTGATGAGCAGCGGTGCCTGATCGCCCCGCACCAACGAGCGCCCCGCGACGACCGCGGCTGCCCCGAGCGCGACCGCCTCGATGACGTAGCCGCTCAATTGGTGGGTGCCCCACCAGATTCCCAGCAGCGCTCTCACCGGTTGATGCGCGTAGGTCGGATCGGGCACGTAGAACCCGTCGCTGACAAACCAGGAGCCCACCGTGATGCGGCTGTTGACGACAAAAATGGCAACGGCCAGTGCGGGCCAGACCCCAATGCGAGACAACCGTCGCAGCAAAGTTGCAGGACCGGAACCTCGCCGCCACGTGGCGTAACCGGCCGTTGCCAGCGCTGCACCAATGACCGCCCACGCTTCGTATCGCGTCCACGCGGCGGCAAAGAGCGCCAGCGCCAGCTTTGGTGGTACGGTGTCGCGGTCGTCTTCAACCCATTCAAACAGCCAGAGGACGACGAGCATCGATGAGGCCAGCAACAGCGGCTCGGTCATCGGTGTCGTGTGAAGATAGAGCAGGTTCGGATTGAGTGCGAGGAGCACGGTGGACACAGCCGCGCCAGGGCGCGATCCGGTCACGCGCAGAACAAGGCGCGCCGCCGCGTACGTCGTGATGGCCAGGCAGCCGATCGACACCAGCGACGCAAACGCGCCCGTGCGATACAACAGATCGACTTGGGTCGGAAGGATCCCGATCAGATGGGGAAGGGGCAGCCACACCGCTCCGATCTGCTGCCAGCCCGGCGTGAGGTTGTCCATGACGCGCCGCGCGACAACCAGATGCGCCTTTGCGTCGTAATGGCTGAGGACGAGGCCGGCGCGGAAGAACACTGTCCATGCAGCCGCGCCGACGAGCGCCGCCGCAGCGGCCAGCAACCACGGAAGGCGCCGCTCGACTGTCGCTCGGGACGATATAATCACGTGTCCACTGCTCAGAATATCGCGAATAGGTGAGGTCCTTCATCAACTGGGTCTACGGTGTCGCCCTTTCGCTGGGCGGCCCGGGACTTTTCGTCGTCGCCTTCCTCGATTCCTCGTTTGTCTCGCTGCCGCAGATCAACGACCTGCTCGTCGTGTTGATGGTCGTACGCAACAAGGCACTGATGCCGTACTACGTGGCAATGACGACGGCAGGATCGGTGACGGGGTCCTACGTGCTCTATCGCATCGCGCATCGAGGCGGCGAAGCATTCCTGAACAAACGGCTGAAGGCCGGGCACACCGCACGGGCCCTCGCGATGTACAGGCGCTACGGACTTCTGGCCTTGATTGTGCCCGCAATCCTGCCTCCGCCTGCGCCGTTCAAGTTGTTCGTCCTGATGGCCGGCGTCGCGGGAGTGCGGCCGGTCAGGTTCGTCACCGCGATTGCCGCGGCGCGCGGCGTCCGGTACCTGGTGCTTGGCGCGCTCGCCATCCGCTATGGCGACTTCGCGCTGGAGTTGATGCGGACACGGGGCAGGACCATCGCATTCTGGGTTGCGGGGTTGATCGTTGCCGCGGCCGTGGCCTGGTGGCTCGTGAGCCGTCGGCGCAAGCAGTCCTCATTCATCGTTCGAGATTGAGCATTGGTCGATCCAGAGGTCTCCATCGTCATCCCTCTTCGCGACGAAGAGCAGAACGTCACACCCCTTCACGACGAGCTGACAGGCGTGTTCGCGCAGATCGGCGTGTCCTACGAAATGATCCTCGTTGACGACGGAAGCACCGACGGCACGTTTCAGCGACTTGCGGAGGTGCAGGCGCGCGACCCGCTGATGAGGGTGATTCGGTTTACGCGCAACTTCGGCCAAACCGCGGCCTTTGCCGCCGGGTTCGCACACTCCCGCGGCCAGTACATCGTCACGCTCGACGGCGATCTGCAGAACGATCCAAACGACATCCCGGCGATGTTGACGCTGGCTCGGCGGAAGGACGTCGTGAGCGGGTGGCGGAGGAAGCGGCAGGACAATCTCCTGACGCGGCATCTCCCTTCGGCTGTTGCAAACTGGCTGCTCGGTGTCGTCAGCGGCGTGCGGCTGCACGACAACGGCTGTTCCTTGAAGGTCTATCGCGCGAACGTCGTGAAGCCGCTCAGGCTGCGGCCCGGGATGCATCGGTATCTCCCGGCCCTGGCCAGTCAGTTGGGCGGGCGGGTTGCAGAGGTCGAGGTGAATTACCGCCCGCGACGGCACGGGCGATCGAAGTACGGATTGTCGCGGACATTCGGGGTGATCGCCGATCTGTCGCGGCTGCGCACCCTGATGCAACAGGCCATCGATCCGCGGACGGATACGTCCGGGCTGTACGAGATCGCGGAGATCAGGGAGACGGCGGAGTAGCATTCCGATCTTTTCGCCGACCCAGCCAGTCGAGAAACACGACGATCGCCATCAGAACGGCGATGGCGCCGAAGAACATCAACGCGTTGGCCATTGGTGTCACTGTGTTCCTCCAGCGATAGCTACTGCGAGAGCGATGAAGGCTGCCCAAATCGCAATGCCGATCACGAGCAGTCCGGCGGAGGTCGGCTCCTGTTCGACGAACTGACCAAAGACAAAAAGTCCGGCGCCGATGTTGGCCAAGTCCGGCAACTTGTCTGCAAAGATCTCTCGTTGCCGCTGTTTCAATCGTAGCATCGTCCCTTCGGCCTCCAGGGGAACGAAGAGCGACCCGCGTGCCGCGGCGATTTGCTGAGGAAGCCATCGAACGCCCTCGCGGCGTAGCAGATTCCGCCGCGGCTGCGGTCGAATCGTCCTTGCGGTGCTCACAGTTCGCGCAGCAATGTGCTATCGGCGACAGCGCTAGAGCGAGCACATTCTGCGACGCCCTTTGTCGTAACTATCGAGGTTCCTCAGATAACTCCCGGGCATTCAGATTGCCACTTGCCCGAGCCATGACGCGGGCTCGACGTGCGCTGCGGTTGCTGGCGGAGACCGTACGAGAAATCGGCATTTTGATGGTCGTGTTCGCGCCGTTGGAGTCGGTTTTCGCCGAGCGGCCGATCAATGGCGCTGTGCTGATCGGCGTGGTTGCTCTCGGTCTACTCCTCATCGTGTGCGGTATACTCGTGCAGGCGAACGACTGATGCGGCTGGATTTTTTTACTCACTGGATGATCACGTTCTCGGTCGGCGCGTTGCTGCTGATCGCTGCCGTGATTCTTGACGTGATCGACCGGCGCCGCTCCCGTAAGCCCCCGCACTGAAGAGATGTCCTACCGCAGCCCGATCGAAGCCCGTATCGCGAAGAAGACCACCAAGGCGATTGTCGATTTCAATCTGATCGAAGACGGTGATCGCATCATGGTGGGACTCTCCGGCGGGAAGGACAGCTGGGCGCTCCTCCAGATTCTCGACGAGTTGCGCCAGCGAGCGCCGATTGACTTCTCGCTCATCGCGGTGAACGTCGACTCTGGCTACAAGGAGTTCAAGCACGAGCTGATTGCGAAGACGTGTCGTGACCGGGGGTGGGAATATCGAATCGAGCACACGTCGATTGGCGACGTGATGGACGATCTCCTCGAAGCCAATGCCACGCCCTGCTCCCTCTGCGCACGGCTGCGGCGTGGCGTGCTGTATCGCATCGCTACCGAGGTTGGCGCAACCAAGATCGCGCTCGGCCATCACCTCGACGACTTCATCGAGACGCTGCTTCTGAACCTGTTCTTCGCCGGCGCGTTGAAGGCGATGCCGGCGCGTCTCGTATCCGACAACGGCGAGCACGTGGTGATTCGTCCACTGGTGTACGTCGAGGAAGCCGAGGCGCGCGTATATGCGAGGGAGCGCGAGCTTCCGATTATCGGGTGTTGTTGCCCGGCATGCGGCGACCTCAGCCTCCAGCGCCAGCGTGTGAAGCGGCTGATCCTGGATCTCGAGCAGGACCACGACGGCGTCAAGCAGTCGATGCTGAAGGCGCTCAGTAACGTCATGCCCCGGCACCTCCTGGACACGCGCCTGAATCCGAGCGGCGAACTGCGCGACAGTGTGGCGCTCAGGCTCGAGGACGAAGGTACCCCGCCCCTCATCCAAATCCGGCAGCAGTAGCGTGCGCGCGGTTGTTCAGCGCGTCACTGAGGCGCGGGTGCGCATCGGCGACCGTCAGGCGGGGGAAATCGGCGCCGGCCTCGTGGTACTCCTAGGCATCGGTCGCGATGATGGTCCGGACGATGTGAAGTACGTCGTGACGAAGATCCGCGAGATGCGCGTGTTCGAAGGGGAAACCGGGCGTCACATGGATCGATCCGTCACCGACACTGGTGGTGGCGTACTCCTCATCTCGCAGTTCACGTTGTATGGCGACATCAGGAAGGGGAGGCGGCCGGCGTTCGACGCGGCTGCGCCGCCCGATGAGGCCCGCGCGCTGTACGAAAGCGTCGTGAGAGAATTGCGGGCGGCTCAGGTGCCCGTGGCCACGGGCGAATTCCAGGCAATGATGCGGGTCGAGCTGGTCAACGATGGCCCGGTCACGATTCTCATCGACAGCAAGCGACAATTTTAATCATGCGGACCACTCTCATCGCAGTGCTCATCACGCTCAGCGCGACCGCGGTGTTCGCCCAGCAGCGACCCCTTGTCACGGAAGATCCAGAAACAGTGGGGGCCGGCCGTGTTCTTGTCGAAGGCGGTCTCGACTACGCCACTGACATGGTCTACCCCGCGTCGGGCCTGGAAGGCACGCTGCGGCGGTTTCCGCTGATCGGCTTCAGCGTCGGCGTCAGCTCGATCGCCGAGATCCAGATCGACGGCGGATTGTATAACCGGCTGTCGATCACCGATCGCCGCCCGGCGCCGCTCGCTTCCGTCGTGACGGCCTTGGGCACTACAACCTCTGACGTCGAAGATATTGTCATCGGTACCAAGGTCCGCATTGTCCCGGAGGGCGTCCGCCGCCCGGCGTTTGGCTTCCGCTTCGCGACGAAGCTGCCGAACGCGGGCAATGAAAGTGGACTCGGCCTTGATACGACCGACTTTGTGGCATCCGTTCTCGTCGGCAAGACCACACGCTCGGTTCGCGTCGTCGGGAACATCGGCCTGGCGATCCTCGGCGACCCGACGGTAGGCGACCGACAGAACGACGAACTAGCCTACGGCCTGTCGCTCGCGCGCGCGTTGACCAACGAGGTTGAACTCGTTGGAGAGATCAACGGGCGCATCAATTCGCGTAGCGGCCAGCCGCCGCCCGGCACCGAATCGCGCGGGGTGTTCCGGTTTGGCGGCAGGTACACCGTCGGCAGCTGGCGCGCGGACGCCGCGGTGATGCTGGGGATGACGAACATCGACGCCGGCGTGGGCGCGGCCGCCGGCTTCACGTACGTCTTCGACGCATTCAGGGTCCCTTGATGGTGGACCTGCGCGTCATGAAGGCTCACGCGTACGGCAACGATTTCCTGTTCGTCGCGGCGGACGAGGCACAGGGCGACCCATCCGACCTTGCTCGCACACTCTGCGATCGCCATCGTGGTGTTGGCGGGGACGGCTTGATCCTGTTCGAGAGCCGCGATCGAGGCGCAACGATGCGGCTGCTGAATGCGGACGGCAGTCCGGCGGAGTTGTCGGGGAACGGGCTCCGCTGTCTTGCCGCGCTGGTCGCGAAGAGACAGCAACTGACCGTCGGGGCCATGGTGACGGTTGCGACCGGCGCCGGACAGAAAACGCTGGATCTGCTGGCCGTGGAAGGGGCGCGGTACACGTTCCGCGCGGCGCTTGGTCGGCCTGCCGATATCCGCCAGGCTCAGATTGCACTCCTGGGCGAGACGCTGACGGCCTCGATCCTCTCTGTCGGTAACCCGCAGTGCGTGATCCTCGGACCGCTGCCGGATGCCGATCGGTTCAACCGATTCGGGCCCGCACTTTCCACTCACTCGATGTTTCCGGCCGGTACGAACGTCGAATTCGCGCACGTCGAGTCACCCTCTCGAGTGCGCATTCTGATCTGGGAGCGCGGCGTTGGCCCGACGACCTCGTCGGGCACCGGCGCGGCGGCCTCTGCGGTTGCAGCAGCGGCCCACGGCGGCGCAGGCCGGGACGTGGATGTCATTGCCCCCGGGGGCACCCAGCGCGTCGAGTGGCGCGAGGATGGGGTCTATCTGACCGGATGGGCCGAGATCGTGCTCGAAGGAACTTATTGGGGAACGAACTTCTGAACGCGCTTTCCGTCTTCGACCTCACCGGTGTACACGTTGCCCTTGGAGTCGACGACGATCGCGTCGATCCAGTGGAGCATGCCGGCGTATCGTCCGTTGCCGCCGAACGATCCCTCCAGCGCACCAGTCTGCCGGTTGAGGATCCAGACCATGTTGTCGGTGCCGTCGGCGACGAAGACGTACCGCTGCTGCGGATCGGTCGAGAGCGCCAGATGATAAACGGTGCCGCATGGCGGGGCCGTGGTGCTCCAGATGCCGCCGCAGTTTGCGCCACGCGCCTGAGTTGACGGATGAACCCAGAACTGCTTCACGAACTTGCCTTGCTTCGTGAACACCTGGATCCGATCGCTCCCGCGCTCGCAGACGTAGACGAGCCCATCACGCGAGAAGTGGATGCAGTGCAGCGCGGGCGCGAACTGTGTCTGATCCGGCGGCGGCCCCGAGACGTCGTACGGCGGCGTGGGGTTGTTGTCGATCTCGCTCAGCGGGATGCCCTTGCCTCCCCATCCGCGCTTGAATGCGCCACTATCCATGTCGTACACGAGGACCCGCTTGTTGAGGAAACCGTCGGAAATGAAGATCTCACGCGCGTCCTCGTCCAACTCGAATGATCCGATACCAGGTGGGAATACCGCCGTCTGCTGGTTGTCCTGTTTGACCTGGTCGGCCGGAATCTTCGGCCCGCGGTGGCCGAAGTCCCAGAGGAACTTCCCGTCGCGCGAGAACTTGATGATGCTGTCGCCGGGTGTTGTTCCCGACAGATAGACGTTCTTGTCACGGTCCACCGCGATCGTCTGCAGTCGCCCGGGCCAACCCGGGTGGTAGTTCGGGCCTCCCCACGCGTTGACGACTTTGCCGTCCTGGTCGAACTCCAGGATTTCCGGTCCAAGGACGCAACAGTCGCCGCGCGGCGGGGTCGTCATGGCGTTGAGCTCATCGGGCCGCGCGTCCGTCCTGCGATTGATGACCCAGATGTGATCATCGCGGTCGACGTACATGTCGACGATCTGCTGCATGCTCCATTTATTAGGCAGCGGCTTCGGCCAGAAGGGATCGACTTTGTAGGCCGGGCCGCCTCGAGGTGCCGATGGCTGGGCGCGCGCTCCAGCGTCGGTCGTCAGGGCAGTCAGGCAGCACACGCCGATGGCCGCGGCTGCGATCCTGGAGAGAGTCCGTATCGTCGGCATGATGGATGCGCACGGTTATACACCGCGCCCATCCTGGAGCGCCACAGACTAGATTAAGCCCCTGAGCCGGAGCAGAAGAAGCGGACGTCAGCAGGCCGTTCATGCGGCGATGAGCCCCGCACCAGCGGGTGCTAAATGGCTCGAAATAGTAAGGAAACCACCGCTTAGCCGAGCAAGAAGGGTTCCTTGACAAAGCGTAACGCGTGTGCGAACGTCAGCGCCATCGTGCTCGGCACATCTATATTCTATCGGCCCGAACGGTACCTGTCTGCGCCGTTTTCCGGTTCTCGCGAGGAGGTCATCAGATGAGATCTGCGGTTGGGTCTACACATCGCACCTGTCGGACGGCGGTTCTTCTAGTGATCCTGGCGCTGGCAACAGCAGTCCCCGTGGCGGCTCAAGGTGAAGCGAGTGCCGTGGTCACCGGAATCATCACCGATGCGCAGGGCGGCGTACTGCCCGGAGTAACGGTGACGCTACGCAATGTCGAGTCCGGAACCACTCGGACCACGGTGACCGAAGCCGAAGGTGAGTACCGCATGGCGGGATTGCTCCCGGGCCGGTACGACCTGAAGGCGGAGTTGCAGGGATTTGGCGTCAGGGAGGCGCCCGGCCTGACGCTGACCATCGGCCGTGCCGTTCAGATGAATCTGACACTGGCGCTGCAGGGCGTGCAGGAATCGGTCACCGTCACGGGGGAGGCGCCGATCGTCGACACCTCGACGACGACGGTGGCGACCGTCGTCACGCAGGAACAGATCGAGATGCTGCCGATTGCGAACCGGCAGGCCGGGTCGCTGGCGCTGCTGTTGCCGGGGACGCAGCTTCCGACGGGCACGCGGCGGGCGCGGCCCACGGTAGGGGCGGGCGGCGCCAACGCCAATCTGACGACGTCGTATGTGGATGGCGGGCAGAACCAGCTTTACAACTCCGGTCAGGAATTCCTCGAGGTGCCGCAGTCGGGGATCCGGGAGTTCCGGGTCAACATCAGCGGCGCGTCGGCGCAGTACGGCGCGGTGGGCGGCGTCGTGCTGACGGCGACCAAGTCCGGCTCGAACCAGTTCCACGGGGAGGCCTTCGAATTCTTCCGGGACACGAGCCTGAACACGATGGACCGGTTCGAGCAGGAGCAGCACGACACCCGAGGGACGCCAAAGCCGGAGTATCGGCGCAATCAATATGGATTCGCCCTGGGCGGCCCGATCATGCGGGACCGCGTCCACTTCTTCGGCGCGTTCGAGCGGACGAAGGAGCCGAAGACGGTGACCGTGCGCACCGGACAGCCGCAGTTTTTCTCGGGAGTCGAGGGGAACTTTCCGGCCGGGTATGAGCGGCGCCAGCTGCTGATGCGCGCCGATATGCAGATCAGCAACGCGCAGAGCGTGTTCCTTCGTTATCTCTGGGACAAGGAATACACCTTCTGCGAAGAGTGCGGCGGCAGCATGGCGGGGAATACCGGGACCGATACCAACTCGCCGCGGGACTCGCTGCTGGTGGCGCACACGTGGGTGATCAGCTCCCGGATGCTGAACGAGGTCCGGTCGCAGACGCCGCCGTCGGACCTTGAGAACCTGGGCAGCCCGCCCGGGATTCCGCGGTGGCCGGCGAGCCAGCGGGGAGAGTTCCCCGCGTCGCGGTTCGCGCCGTATCCGGGGGTCTATACCTTCCCGAGCCTGACGTGGGGGTCGACGGGGTACAGCAACAACAGCACCAAACGCTGGGACATCTCGGACGACTTCTCGCTCAGCGTGGGCAACCACACGCTGAAGACGGGCGGCGCCTATCTCAGCTTCCGCTCGAACGAAGAGTCGAACCACAACGTCGGGACCTGGACGTTCGGCACGGACCAGTTCTTCGATGGCAGCCCGGCGGCTATTGCGAACCTGCGGAACCCGATCCAGTTCACCGCCTCGTTCCCGCCCCTGCCGCGGCATCTCCGGGCCAACTGGATTCAGGCCTACTTTCAGGAGGAGTGGCGGGTTCTGCCGAACTTGACGATCGATCTGGGGCTTCGCTACGAAAACCTGTACAGGTCGTTCAACAATCACATCACCCTCGCCGGCCGCGAGCGGCTGGGCCAGCTCATCGATCCGGCCTCGCGCGCGGACAACAACAACTTCGGGCCGCGGTTCGGGCTGGCGTGGGACATCCGCGGTACGGGGCAGACGGTGGCCCGCATCGCCGCGGGCAAGTACTTCAGCAATGTGTTTGCGAACACCTTGCGTGCCGAGGTGAACACGCTGCTGCAGAGTAGCGTCAGCATCCGAAACCCCTCGTATCCGGATCCGTACGGCGGGTTGTCGCCGCAGGCGTTCGTGACCGTGTCGGCCACGCCGAACGTCAACATCACCAGCGATGACATCGAGCAGCCGGAAGCGGTCTCGTTCAACGCAGGACTGTCGCACGAGCTACGACCCAACCTGGCCGTCCATGTGGACGGTGTGTTCAGCAACGGCAGGAAGGGCAACCAGATTACCAACGTCAACACACCGAACCCAGTGACGCGGGTGCGCCCGATCGCAGGTTGGGGCAACATCCTCGAATACAGCTCAACGGGTGAAAGCGAATATCGTGCGCTGTACCTGCGTCTCGATAAGCGCTTCTCCAACCGGTACCAGTATCTGGTGTCCTACACGCTCGCGTCGGACAAAGATCAGGGAGCCGGAGGAGTCACCCAGGTGGACTTCTATCACCCGGAGTACGATTTCGGCTACGGGCTCCAGGACCGGCGTCACACAGTGGTGGCGAGCGGGGCCGTCCAGCTCCCGTGGGAGATCACCCTGGGCGCCGTGTGGAACTACCGCTCCACGCGGCCGTTCAGCGCGCGCGCCGGGATCGACCTGAACCAGGATGGCGCGGTGACCGACTACGTGCCGGGGACGACGAAGACCGTGTTCAACCGCGGCAACGACACCGCGATGCTGGCGCAGGTGAATTCCTGGCGCGCGTCGCGAGGGCTGGCGGCAATTCCGGAAAGTCGGCTCATGACCGACGAGTTCCAGCGCGTCGACCTCAAGGTGAGCAAGACTCTGACTCTGGGCGGCGCGCGCCGCGTGGAGCTCATCGGCCTGGTGTTCAACCTGTTCGGGACTGACAGCTTCGGCGTCGGCGCGACGCCGTGGCAGCTGAACGCCACGTCGAATTCCTTTGGTACGATTAACACCGTGCATCCACGCCAGCAGGCAGAGCTGGCCGTGCGATTCGTCTGGTAGGACGCTGACAACTCCCAACTTCCGACTCCCAAGGTGACGTCGCGAGAACCGCGGCCATCTTGGGGGTTGGTCCGTAAGGAGTTGGGAGTCAGGCGGCTAGAGCGCCTTCAGTTCGACGGGCCACAGAGTCACAGAGACACAGAGCCAAAAACAATTGAAAATTCTCTGTGACTCTCTGTCTCTGTGGCTACGTGGAAATGAAGTCCGCGTTAACTCAGCGTAGGAACTCGAGTGTCCTCGCCCACGCAAGCTTCGCCGCGGCAGCCGCCGAGGTACTCGGCGAGCCGCTCGGCAAGGAGATCACCGACCCGCCGGTGGCCGGCTGTATTTGCCCCGTTCCTCCACTCAGGAAGCCTGGCACCGTTGGGTAGATGTGATACGTGAACCTGTCGCCCAGCAACTGCTTCGTCTTCAGCGCCCGCGCCGTGACCAGGTAGTCCAGTTGCGCGTAATGTCCCAGGATGGGCGTGCGAATCGTGCGAAGCCGATCGTCGTCGGTGGGCGTGACGCCGTAAAACACCACGGCACGGTATAGCGCCGGGGTTGCCTCTGCCAACTTCCAGACGCGGTACTCGCCCCATCCGACGCCGACGGCGGAGATTCTTGCGGCATCGACGCCCGCATCCTGTTGCAGGAAGGCAAACGCTGAACGGAGGTCCTCGACGGTCTGTGACGAGGCGAGACCGGCGACCGCCGCGCGTTGCGGCCGCCCATCCCTCGGCTCGGAGGCAGGAGTCTTCGAGCGCGACGGAAGGTGCGGCGCGAGCGCGACGAATCCCGCCTCCGCGAACTGATCGGCCAGCGCTCGAAACCTGTTGTTCAACCCGAGATCGTCGTGCAGGACGATGACCGCCGGGCGTGTCGAGGTTCCCTTGGGCCGCGCGACGTAGGCCTCGATTGTGCCCGTACCGGATGTGTATTGGAGGGCCTGCGCCTCCACGGAGGCGGGAGGCTGCGGTAGCTGTGCAGCCATCCGGGGTGGGGCCATCCATGCGGCAAGTCCGATCACGGCCGTGATCGCCAGGACAATCCGCGGCGCTGAGCGACGACCTGGGTTCTCGCGCATCGGATTCTCCTATCGCGACTGACCGGCCTTCGTCACCGCGGCCTTCAACGCCGCGATGTCCTCCGGAATTCGAACATCCATCATGATCGTCTTGCTGTTGGTCCACGAGGGCACCACGATGCGCACTCGCCCGTCGACGAGCCCCGGCGACATACCCAAGGCGTGCGCCTCGATGTTGATCGTCGGCAGGTCGTATATGAACCACTGTTCGGTTTTCGGATTGAACCGCCGGATGTGCGCGGAGCTCTGGCAGACGGTCCAGACCTCGCCGTGCGGATCGGTCCACGTCTGATACGAGCCGCAGTCCGGGGCGGGCGCGTCGTAGACCCTTAAGTTGTTGGTGCGGATATTGACCCTCATAAGATCGCTGCTGAACCATCCGACGCCCCACACGGAATCGGTTGGCCCGGGGCCGGCGCCGACCATCCGGATTGAGTGCTGGTTCGGCATACCCCGTGTATGGGGTTCAGAGCCGCCCATCATTTCGAAGATCTTGCGGTCATCGCCTGTGAACAGATCCCACGCCGGGTTTCTGCGTTCAGGGATTTTGATGCTGACCACCTTGCCGGGAGCGCTGCCGTCGGCTTTCACCATCACGTCGGTGGCAAACTGCGCCCACCACCCGTTCCCGTCGGCGTCACCCATGCTGGTCACGTTGTAAACGTCGCTGAAGGCGTGCATCCCGGGCGGGGCGGCGGGATTGTCGTACACAGCCCATCGCTTGGTTGCCGGCTCGTACATGTAAAAGGTCGTCGGCGGGTTCTGGCACACGCCGTTTGAACAGATTGCAGGGTTGGGCTCCTCCCACCAGATGCGTTCTTGGCCATTGCTTCCGGGGGGGATGCTTGCGCCCTGGGTGCGTCGAATCGTATCCGGCTCGGGGACGGTGGTCAGCTCCATCCTGCCTGCCCTGTCGATCCTCACCAGCTTTCCGGCGGCATGGGTCCACACGACGCCCTGCCGATCGGTGATGATTTCGCCACCGTCGACAACCGCTCCGTTTCCCCCGGTCACCTTGTAGCCGGTGATTCTCCCGGTCTTCCAGTCGATTTTCGCGATGGTCCAATAGCCGCGTCCGCGCCCGGTGAACCATGGATTGCCATCGAGGTCGACGGTAGCGCGCAGCGGTCCCATGTTCTTGAGGTCCGTCTTGTTTGCGGGGCCAAGCTGCCAGAGGCTGCCGTCGTTGTACAGCGGCACTCCGAAGCCGGGTGGCGAACTGTCGTACTCGCGGAATACCGCCAGCGTCTCTTCGCCCTGCGGACGCGGGCGCGGCTTGAGCGTCAGCGTGCTCGGCATAGGACCCCGGACGCGTGCCAGGTATGTGGCGAGCTCGTCTTTGTAATAGTGCATGAGGGGGGCGACGTTTCGGTCTTCGTCCAGCGTGTAAGTGCCCGGCGTTGCGATCCGACTCATCTTGTCGATGAGGATCTTCCACCCTCGCTCGTCGTATCTGTCCTTGAGCGCATGTGACGGTGAATGGCACCCGCCGAAGCAATTCACGCGAAAGACCTCCTTCATCTTCCGGTCGTGCGGCGTCGCTTCCGGGAGCGAGGCAACCCACTCGTCGCCCCTGAGCTGCATCTCGAAATTCGCGAGCGGCTTGAGCGCGAAGTTCTGCCGATGCACAGTTGGGCTCAGCGTCGCGCCTTCCACGATCCCTGCATCGTAGCTGACGGCCTGCGCCCAGATGGAGTACTTGGCTTGCTCCATGCGCGGAAAGTAGTACTCGCCCGCGGCGTCGGTGTACACGCTCGTCGTGAAGGTCTTGCCGAACTGGCGGGCCGATACGATGACGCCTTCCATCGGCTCCCCCGCTGGTCCGGTGATCCTGCCGGTCAGGACCGTGTCACCGGCAGCTTGTCCGGTCGACCCGAATACCGCCATCAGCCAACCCGCGAACAACGCGCTGCTGATGGCGAGGACCACCTTGTGCGTGCGCATCAGGATGTCTCCCAGTGGCGTCCCCCCTACGGGAGACGTTCGACTCTCTTGAGGTACGCGATGATGGCGTCGATGGTCGTCCCATCGACTGCGTACTTGAAGGCGGGCATGCGGAGCGACCCCTCCAGAATCCGTTCACGCACAAATGCCTCACGTCCTGTGACGTTGCGCTGGGTCAGCAGCGGCCCCCACGTTACCGTGGAGAGATTCGTCTGGGCTGCATGGCAGAGGGCGCACCGCTGCTTGAAGCGGAAGCGGCCGAGCATCTCCGTCTCGCTGAGCGATAGCAGAAATGCCGTATCGCTCGGCAGCTTCGGGTCGAGCGGGCCGTCCCAGATGGTGCGGCTCCACTCTTCCACGGCCGCCCTGTCGGTGATGACCAATGGCAGCTTCGTGGCACCGGGGTCCTGGCCCGAGACCAGCAGGGGCATCAACAACAGCAGTACCAGGGCTCCTGCGCCGGCCGACTTCATACACACCTCCGAACGGTCAGGACCACTTTGGGATCAGACGTGTAACGAGGGTTATACTCCCGGCCGCGCAAGGCGACAACCCTGGAATGTGCACCCGAACCGGTGCCGCCACCCAAATCAGACCCAATGTGCAGGTGCGCCGGAAGGGCAGCCATCTCGAGGTGAAGCCTTTTCGAGCTCTTGTCCCACGACGACGGGGCTGAAGAAGGAAGGTCCGCGATGTTAGCGGGACTACTGCGAGACCTGGCGGAATTGCAGTACTGATGCTAGCGGGCGCGTCGCGAAGACTGCGCAGCGGGCGGTCCGAGCGCGCTCATCGCCCGCGTGATCCGCTCCTGCACCCCTTGTAACGCCGTCTTCGCCGACAGGTAGTCGCCTGCCTTCACCGCTTCGCCCGCCTTTTGCACGCTTTCATCAACAGCGGCAAGCTCCTGACGTGGACCGTCCAGCACCCGTCGCGGTACGCGCGTTCGCGTCGCGGCGGCCAGGCGGGTGTTGGCTTCGGCGATGAGCGCGGCGATCTGCGCCATGTCGCGCTCGACCTCGGCGCGGAGCTGCGCTTTCGTATCGGCGCCCTCGCGCGCCGCATTCTGCGCGTGTTCGCGGCTGTCGAGCGCCTCGTTGAGTGCGAGGCGGTAGTCGCGTTGCGCGACGGCGTCCTGCGAGCGCTTGAGCGCGTCGGTCGCGGCGGTGTACTCGGCGGCGGCGTAGCGATCCGCGCCGGCTGCCCGCGCGGCGTCGATCGCGCCCTGCGCCTGATCCATCTCCTTGTTCGGGGGGTCGCCGCAGGCAGTGATGAGGAGCGCGGCAACTACACAGGCTGCAGGCAGCCACCGGGTCATGGAAGTCGAGTATATCGAAATGAAGGACGTCGCACCGCACGACCGCCCGCGCGAAAAACTGCAACGGCTCGGCGCCGCGGCGCTCGGTGACAACGAACTCGTCGCGATCGTTCTCGGAAGCGGATCCCGCGAATGCGGGGCCCTCGAGCTGGCGAACCGGTTGCTGGAACGCGCGGGTGGATTGCATGGATTGACTCGCGCCGCGCCTGGCGAGCTGCATCTCGTACCGGGGATCGGCGATGCGCGCGCCGCGCAGGTGCTCGCCGCTGTTGAGCTTGGCCGCCGCACGCTGGTGCGGGGAGGGACGGATCGTCCGCGCCTGAGCACGCCCCGTCAGCTCGCGTCGTACCTCCTGCCGCAATACGGCGCAGGCGCGGTGGAGCAGTTCGGCATCGTGATGCTCGACACGAAGCACCGGATGATCCGCATCAAGATTCTGTCGATCGGCTCGCTCCACCCCACCGGCGGCCACCCGCGCGAAGGGGTCCGGGAAGCGACGCCCGCGGCTGCCGCGGCGGTCGTGCTCTTCCACAATCCCTCTGCTACGTTGTTCCACGACATTCCACGGTGGTGCAGACGCCGGATTTTCCGGCCGCTGTGCTGGAGATTTCGCGCGTTGTGCTTACCATGACGGTTCGCAATAACGCAGGGGATCAACCGGCTTTTGCCACCCCGGTGCCACCCCGGAGGGCGACTGCCATCGTGGTGTTCCCAACAGATCCGAACGGAGGACGACGTGGCGAAACCGGGTACGACCTTCCACTTCACCGCAGAAGGGGTGAAAGCACTCAAGCCAGCGGCGACACGCGTCGAGTACTGGGACGCGAGCCTAACCGGCTTCGGACTCCGGGTCACGCCGCGCGGAGCGAAGACGTGGTTCTACTGGTATCGCCGGGGTCACGTGAAGCGACGATGGACCATTGGTCGATTCCCGCAGCTCTCGCTGGCTGATGCACGCCAGCAGGCACGCGACGCGTACGGTAAGGATCCCGCCGCCGAGAAAGTTGATGGGCGTCACGCCCCGACATTTGGCGCCCTTGGCGACGCCTACCTCCGCCTGCACGCGAAACCCCACAAAAAGTCATGGGCCCGAGACCAGGAATGTATCGAGCGAGACCTGGTCCAGTGGAAATGCATCCCAGTAAAGGACATCGGACGAAAGATGGTCCAAGCGCTTCTTGATCAGATCGCTGATCCGCAGGGGCGCAACGCTCCTGCCTCGGCACGAGCGACGAAGTTACTGCTGTCGACGATGTTCAACTTCGCACTCCCGCGCGACTTTGGTATCGATTTCAATCCGGTCGTCGGCACGCAGGCGCCGAAGGCACAACATCGGCAGCGTTTCCTGATCGACGCGGAGATCATTCGCCTGTTGGCTGCGCTTGACGAGGAATCAAAACAGGGGCATCACCTTCTGGCGCACTGGTTTCTCCTTATCCTCTTCACCGCGCAGCGGCCGGGCGAGGTCGCAGTGATGCGCTGGGATCAACTGGACCTATTCGAAGAGGGGCACGAGCGTGCGACCACTGGGTGGTGGAATGTCCGCACTTCCAAGAACGGACAGCCGATACACGCGGCGTTGTCTCCGGAGGCCGTGCGTCTCTTGCGGGCCTTGCGCCGCTGGTCCGAACAGGAACACGCACGAATCGAGGAGAGCCGAGCGTCGCGGCGTGGACCGCGCCGGATGTCCGCCTATGTCTTCCCGGCTGGAGACGCCGCAGAAGCCGTGGAGGACACGCCGATGGGTTCTGACCAATTCCCAGCAACCGAACGCGTTCGGACGTTGATGGGGGTGCGCGACTGGACGCCCCACGATCTTCGACGTACGGCGTCCACGTTGATGGGCCGTCTCAAGGTGACGCGTTTCATCATCGATCGCGTGCTCAACCATACGGACGCCACGGTCGGCGGGATCTACGATCGGTTCACGTACACTGAGGAGCGCATGGACGCGGTGACGAAGCTGGGCGCGCACGTAGCGACGCTGCCGAAGATGTGCCGCTTGCTACGGACCATGAGACCGATCAAGGTCGCGTAAGGCGGATCGGCCAGTCGCACTGGCCCGAATCCTCGCCCTTCTGAACGCGGTGGAGGCGCTTAATTCTGGCGCACGATTGTGGTTCTCCGACGTGGTTCCACCACGTCGCCCGGAGCCGTGGTAACCGCCGCGCCGTGCCGGTGTTCCTATGTCGATGGCCGAACGGCGACTGCTCGGTAGTGATGGCCCGCAGCAAGGCCGACGCCGTCGAGAAACTGGATGAAGTCGCGAACGCGGAGGGCTGCCCGATGGTGGAGTTGTCTGAGGCGCAGGTGCACTTCGCGCTGACTGATGACGGCCAGCTGGTTTCGAGGGATTGGGCGACGACACCGAACAGGACATCTTCGAGTTCTACTACCCGGTATTGGGCGAAGCGTTGACCAAGGGCAAGGACGTGGTCAGGGCCGTGAGACGGCAAGAGTGTCTCGACGGAAAGCTCGGTCGAGCGCTCGCGATCGCACGATTCCGAAGGTGCACGCGGTCGGACGGCGACGGTGGAAGAAGGCGTCTGGCTACCATCGGCAGGCCCGTGTGGAGAACGCCTTCTTCCGGTACAAGTCGATCATCGGGGATAGTCTTCACGCGCGCAGTCCGGCAGGGCAGGGGGACTGAGGCCGTCCTCGCATGCAACATCCTCAATCAGATGACTCAGCGGGGCAGGCCTGCGTCGTACGCCATCGGGAGGTGACCGGCATGGGCTGGGATCGTTGCTGGCCAGCTCCGATTCATGCACCAACGCCCCTAGGCGCTGCGGCGTGCCCCGCTTGTAAATCCCGGGGTCGTACACCCAGCGAGTCTTTCCCGTTCCAGCATCAATGCTTGCGACCTGGTGCAGTCCCGTAGCCACGTACAGATTGCCGTCGAGCATCACTGCTGGAGTGCCTTCAAACAAGTTCAGATGAAGGCCAGGCTGGGTTTTCACGATCTCGTTGTCGGGGGAGGACCAACGCCAAGTGACTCGCGGTCGATGATGCGTAGGCACACGCCACATTCATTTGCGACGGTATTTCGCAGAGCGAAAAGGGCCGGACTCGGAGTCGGTCATCAGAGGAGGCTCAACGTATCAGAGAAACACCGACACGCCTACGGCTGAGGCTGCGGTAGGATGCCCGCATCCGTTCCCGAGTTCAAGAGGTTCAATGAAGAGAGTCTTCCTCGCGCTCGCGCTGTGCCTGATTGCCGGAGGGCCACTCTCCGCTCAGACCCTCCGCATCTACCAGATCGACGTGGAGCAGGCGGATGCCGCCCTCATCGTGATGCCCAACGGGAAATCTCTCCTAATCGACAGCGGCAAAAACGGCCATGGGCAGCGGATCAGGAACGTGATGACACTCGCGGGCGTCACCCAGATCGACGCTTACGTCACCTCCCACTACCACGAAGACCACTTCGGGGGGATCGATGATCTCGTGGGCATTGGTGTTTCGGTCTTGGAGAGCTATGACCGGGGTGACAAGGAGTGCTGCCTATCCGATGAAAAAAAGGAGGAGGTCACGTTCATCGACTACCAAGCGGCGGTCGGGGAGGACGCCATTGAGCTGCGGGCCAGCCATCTGATCAACCTTGACCCAATGGTGACGATCACCGCGATCTCATCAGGTGGGCGCGTGATGGGGCAGGCCGACAACTCCACAGGGGTGGACGAGAACGACATGAGCGTGTCGCTCCTGATTAATTTCCGAGGGTTCAAGGCGTTCTACGGAGGAGACATCGAAGCGCCTACCGAGGCCAAGATCGCCGCGCTGGATCTGGTGATGGATGTCGATCTTTACAAGGCCAACCACCACGGCTCCCACAGCAGCTCCTCGTCGGCGTTCATGAATGATCTCCGACCATCGGTCGTCGTGATCTCCAATGGCAGTCACGGCGGGCACAAGCACCCTCGACGGGTGTCGCTGAACACCTACGCGGCTCTGGCGAACCCTCCGGCCGTGTTCCAGACGAACAGGTGCCTCCACCCGGCCCCGTGTGGGAACGTGCCGAATGCCTCCATTGCCGATCCCGAGACCACCGATGAAGACGGGACGATCCTCATCACCGTCAACGCGGGGACGAACAATTACTCCGTTCAGTATGGGACGACAACCCGGACGCTCACGGTCAAGAACCCGAGCGCTGGACCTGCACCGACGACACCGAGCGTCGTGATCTCCAGTCTGCTGCCGAATCCGGTTGGAGATGATGTGCAGTCGGAAAGTGTCACGATCACGAACAAGGGCACTAGCGTCTCGCTCATCGGATGGACGCTGCAAGACCGCAGTGGTGCGACGTGGAACCTGAGTGGTTCGATCGCAGCGGGTCAGTCACGGACGTTCCGCCGCAACGGTCAAGCGATGACTCTGAACAATGCGGGGGATGAGATCGTGCTGCTGAATCCCGAGCAGGTGGAGCAGGATCGATTTAGCTACGACGCTTCGACCGAGGGGGTTGTGATTCAAACGCAGCATTGAGGGTCGTGAAGGGAAGGACGACATCACGGTTTATCGAGAGCACTAAAGCTCAGCGCAATGACCGACATGTCAACTGGCGTCTGATTCGGAGGTGGGAGATTCCGATCCCGCCGTAAGTTGCGCATCAACGACAGGCATTGTCGTCTCCACTATGACGGTCTCTTGCGCCTCGATGAGGGACACAGGGCGACGAATCAAGAGAGACTAGCGATGCTTCCTTCGCTCCGCCCAATACTTCTTCATCCTCGCGCTGACAGCCTTCTTCTGCGCCGCGCTCATCTTCCTGACATTCCGCTTCCTGACATTCCGCGCAACGGTTTTGGCCTGACGCGTGCGCGCGAGTCGCTGATATTCCTTCCCAACGCCGCCCAGCGCCGCGAGGGCATCGCGCACCTTCCCGAGCTGCGCTTCGAGGAAGCCTTCCTCCAGACGCAAAGCCGACAGCACCTGTCCCAACCTGCTAGATTTCGCCACTGTGGATAGACCTCCTGAGACGGTTCGAGTCAGTAACCTGCTCGTTCGACGTTACCACACTGATCGTAAGTAGAACGGCGCTGGACGGCAATCCCAGCTGCCATCGCCGGGATAAACCGGAGCGTCTGATGCACGCGGGCATAGTTGTAGTACATGAAGTAGAGTGCCACCAACTGGAGAGACCCATGACGCCGATTACAGGGATTGCCAGAAAATTCTTCGAGGCTTGCGAAACGGGCAAGGGATGGGAAGGGTGCAAAGCGTACTGCAAACCCGATGCGACCTTTTCTGCGCAGGCTGAGCCCCTTGCCGCGGTAAAGACCCTGCAGCAGTACACGGACTGGATGAAAGGTTTGCTGACGTTCATGCCGGACGGACGATATGAACTCAAGTCGTTTGGCACTGATGATGAGCGGAAGAGCGTCTGTGCGTACGGCGTCTTCTCGGCCACTCATACCGGACAGGGTGGCCCCTGCCCACCAACCGGCAGGAGTGTGAAGACAGACTACGTGTACGTGATGGAGTTTGACGGTGAGAGAATCCGGCACATGACCAAGATCTGGCATGCTGGATTAGCAATGAAGGAATTGGGCTGGGTTTAGACGTCAGCATCCGCAGACGGCTATTTGTCGTCCGCGAAGTACAGAGCTTCGACTGCGGGACCAATTGCGCGGGTTCTTTGAAGTCGTGGCGACCATCCCCAGTTGCGCCTCACTGTTTTTGTGGCGGCTTCCTCACAGAGCACCGGCCTTCTAAGGCGCCCAAGGGTTGCTGCACCAAAATGCAGCAACCCGCAAGAGGCTGCATTTCCTCGAACTTAGCAAATTACTGCTTGCAGGCGGCTGCAGGAAAACGCAGCGAATCGCAAAACCAACTGACACCAGAACTGACACCGGTCTGTGGCCTCGAAGGGCACCGCGACCGAGGATCGATCTCCCGTTACAATCTGGCGCGTGTCGAACGCCGATGTCCTGGTCGCATTCCTGCGGGCGAAGAAGGGCGCGTACTTTTGCGATCGGTGCCTGAGCGAGGGAACAGGTATCAAACCGCTCGCTCAAGTGAACCAACTCGAGCGACCTTTGGAACACGCGCGTGAATACCGGCGCATGAAAACGAATTGCTCCGCGTGCTCGCGCGATCTCCGCTGTATCGGATACTTCGGGTGACACCGGCAAAGCCGCGGGACTTAAAATCCGGCCGAGACACTCGCACCAAAATGATATTTTGGCGCGAGCGCCTCGCTTGTATAGCCAGATAGAACATGAACAGCTTCTTCATCCCCGGCGACTGCTCAGATCCGGGATACCGCAATGTTCGTGATGGCGGGAACAGTCCTCTGGTCGAAGGTCGTTCTTTCACCGAGTCATTGTGGGAGCGGTACGCGCCGCTTGCGGATTCGCATTTTCGCGAGGACGCGCGCGCGCACTTCATTGAGCGATTCTGGGAGATGTACCTTGGAGTCGCGTTTCTGGACCGGACTTTCGATGTCAGTCCGGGGTCCGGGACCGGTCCGGAGTTCTCGTTCAAGGACGGTGAGCTGCGTTTTTGGGTTGAAGCAGTGGCGCCAGGACCAGGGACCGGTCCAGACAGGGTTCCCGAAATTGAGAACGGCGTGGCCTACGATGTACCGACCGAGAAGATCCTTCTCCGATTTGCGAATGCGGTAAGGACGAAGCGCGCGCAGTACGAGTCGGCGCTGAAGACCGGAATCGTTTCGCCAGACAGCGGCTACCTCCTCGCGATCAACTCTCGGCGGATTCCCCACGCCCCTTATGGAAACACGCTGCCCTTTTACGTCCAGGCGCTGCTGCCGTTCGGCAACCTGACGCTCATGCTGAATCGGTCGACTCGCGAGGTCGAAGATCGTTTCTATGAGGCCCGCGAGAAGGTGCTCAAGGGCAACAGCGCCCCGGTCAGTACCCAGCCGTTCCTGAATCCAGATTTCAGATTCATCTCGGCTGTGCTGCACTCGTCCGTCGATTGCGTGAATCGGCCGAAGCATCTTGGCGGTGACTTTTCCGTTTTGCACAATCCCCTTGCGTCGCACCCTCTGAATCGATCGACGTTTGCTTGGTGCGACCAGTACTATTACCAGGAGGGCGTTCTGCAGACGCAACTGGCTATCAACGGCTTGGAGCCGGCGGCGCGAAACTGACGCTGGAGCGCCGCGGCTCAAGCCGCACGTTAAACGGACACGATCAACCGGCGCCTATGTGAACCAGCGTGCTCGCACGTGAGATGAACGGATGGGATTGCTTGACTTTCTATCGGGTGCTCAAGACATCGCCCATGTCACGATCAGTTTTCAAGACGACGGCAAACACAACATCACGATCAAACGCGAATCTACAGCGCCAGCGTACCTCGATGGGCCCGTACTCGACGCGGCCCTCTTTCTGCATTACACGGCAAAAGCGTTTCATGCTCTGGGCTCTCGTCCGGCCAGCGACGAGCTTCGTCAACACATTGCCTTGTCCAGCGTAGTCTTAAGCGCGGACAAGTTCGAGCCATTTACTTCGCTGATCGACCAGCATGGCCAATGCATTGGCAGGCTCCAAATGGACCGCGCCGGCGCGCTCTCGATCAACACGAGCTTCAGGGTTCCTCTCCTCGAAACGAACAACTACGTCCTCGACTCAGTGTTGCTGATGCTCAGTCGCGCGGTCGAAAGTCAGCCGACCGCTGAGCACCGGAGGCGCCTCGCTGACGCCGTCCAGGCACTCGAACAGTTCTACCAAACAACGGCGGGTCCGGAGTCGTTAAAGGCGCTTCGCGACGCGCCGGCGGCCGCCTTCGAATGCTATCGTCACGGAACCTCGTGACAGTTGGAACCGATGCCGTCTAATCTCCAAATGGAGCCGACGCGCCGAGCGGTCCGTGCGATCATGTCGCCGCGGCGCGCGGACTGAACGTTCACATCGAGAGTGCTCGCGAAACCGCCCTGGCATTTCTCGATGCCGACGAGGCCGATACAGGCTACGCCGCTTGGGATCAAGAGGGACCCGGAAGGCTAACCACGCGGCTGGAGCCGACGGCGACGAGCGTTTGTTGTTACTTCCGGGCGCCGTGCCGCCGCGGCTCAGCGCGAACGTTAGGCCGTTTCCTTACATTTAGTCAAAGCGATGGACATCCCGACTCCGCCGATCACTGACGATAAGGGGCTGGTCCGGGTGAGGGTGCCGATATCTGTCTTGCGCAAGAGTGAAGACGATGGAGTGATGCTGCTCCGATTTGGCGCAGCGACGAATGCCGTCAACGCGATGGTCAGCATTCTGGTTGAGCCTACAGTACTGGGTCCGCCAGCGGCGTTGGATGCGAAGTGATTATCTTCGATCTGTTGCGAAGCGAACGCATGTCTGTTTCACGATGAGCTGCTCTCTCGGAAGCAGGGCCAGATCGAGTTCGGCGATCCTGAACACCAAGCGCGAAGCGATTCCAGAGGGAAACCGCAACGCCATGCCTTCGAGGCCGTTGGTGACGATCTGCTCCGCCGTCGTCACCCGCAATGGGCGCAAGGCATTCATCCTGACCGCTCCCACTACAGTTCGTGCGGCTGTCGGTGCGTCGACGTAGTTAGCCCCGAGGATTGAGTAGGTATCTCGCCGTGCGTGAGCGGGGCGTCCGGGGGACAGCGCCTCCAGTAGGATTTCGGCTGTCGGCTCAATTGCAAAGTAGTGCCTGGACAGAAGGTCCACGAGCAATTGGTTACGATCTTCGGTCGTAATTGCGCGTTCTTCCGCCAACACCTGAATGAGGGCCGCGCTCGAAAACGACTTGGCGGCGAGGGCGTGGCTCAGTCTCCTCAGACCTAAATCGTCGGCATATAAGACGGCCGGCGTGAACAACCCCAGTTCCAGGGTATCGTGCGAGCTCTCGCCCAGGCGTTCGCGCATCTCCGGATTGTTAACGCGACTGTCCTCGAACGCTTTCAGGGGGCGAGGCAGAAACGTCACGTGCTGGTCGGCCCAGTCGAGAATTGCTTGAGCTCGCCCCTCCCGCTCGACAAGCACGGGATGCCCTGCTTCCAGTTCATTGAACGAGATGCCGCGATCGCTCGGGACCATCACGCGCGACCCATCGCGCACGTGCTCTTTGGCCTCGGCCAACTCCGATTTGAGTTCATCGCGCAGCGATCGTGGCGCGATCAACTGGCGCTCGTTCTGCAGCCGTGCCAGGAGCCCGCAATCCTGCATTGTGACCAAGGCAGAACGCGTCAGGACGGTCGGAATCCGTTGGCGCGCCGCCTCCCGTGAGCCCAAACGTCCCTGAGCGTCTCCCCATTCAACGTAAAGAGGCCTCCGGCCGTCCGGCTTCGACAGTTCGGCCATGAGGGAGGGAAGAGATGCGCCGGACAGATTTGCAATGACGGCGAGCGGCAGACACTGTTCTTGGTAGATATCGAGAATCTGTTGTTGGTGCCGTTCGCGTTCGTGGGTCGACGCGATCATCGGCTGGAAATCGGCCAGACCAGGGTTTGCGGTGTTGAACTGAAAACCAACGGCGAAGAACTCCGCGCTGGGGAAACGGGTGCTGTAGTTTGAGATGATGTCGTTCGCGAGGTATTGATCGACCGGCAGAACCTCTTGAACGGTCCAGTCTTTCTCGAACCACGTCCCCTTGTTCTGAAGGAACGCGTCGCCCACGTGGAGACCCATTAATCCGGCAGAATCGGCCTCCTGCCTGGAAATCTCGTGTGGGAGTTTTGCCCGGAGGCTGTTTTCGAATATCACGTACTCGAGCTTGTGTCCGTCCACACTGGCCAGCCGAATATACGTTCCCGCTGCGACCTGATCGCACCTGACGGGTTTTAGCTTCGAGAGAAACACGATGGACGAAAGCGCCCGGTTAAGTTCTGGATCGCCGGGATCTTCCCTGTATGCCTCGATGCCCACCGCAATGGCCTGTCGCGCCTCTCCGAGATTCGCCAGAAGCTGCGCCAGGAACATTCGCTCTCTGGCGCTGAGTTCCTTCTCGGCCACCAGCGCTTCTGCGTGATACCGGGCACGCTCGTGCTGTTCGAGTTCCAGAAGCGTTTTCGTGAGCGTGAGTCGGCCGTCCGACGTCCCTGCGCCCCGCGCGAAGAGATCCTCGAGATGGGCCGCTCCTTCTTTGGGATCGTTGCGACGGAGAGCAATCTGCGCCGCGAACGCGACAGCCCAATCGGGCATGGGGCCGGTCGTGGCGAGACGCTCCAATTCCGCATGCGCTTCCACAAGTTCGTTGGCTTCCACGAGCGCGTGAACAAAGGGACGCTCAACGCCTGCTGGCAGCGGATGCGCTTCCCTAAAGATCCGGACGGCGTCTTTGGGTCTCCGCGCGAGCAGATACCGTGAGCCCAGTTCAGCGAAGAGGTCGCCACGATGCGGAGGATCGTCCCGAGCGGACTTGCGATAGAGCTGCTCGGCCCCTTCGAAGTCGCCCTCTAGAACCGCGATGCGGGCGAGGGTTATCGTCTCGTGGACGGTGGCCTGCCCATCGCCCCTCGACATTTCGCCAACGAGCTTCTTTGCCAGCTCGACATCCTTCAGATGAATGGCCGCCTCCGCCGCTGCCGACCTCAGAGTGTCGGGCTGATGGAAGCTGGGGATGGCCTGCAGCACCGCGTCAAGATCCTTCCGTGCCTTCTCCGGCTGACCGTGGGTCGCAAGAAGACTGGCCCGCATCGCGAGCAGCATTGGGTTGTCGTCGACAACCGGCCCGACCAGGAGATCAAGAGCGCCCTGTTCGTCGCCTGTCTGTACTTTGACCTGCGCGGCTTCCGCGAGCGTGGCTACATCATCCCGGCGAAGCGCTATGGCATGTTTGCTGTCTTCTTCGGCCTCATCGCCCCGCCCGAGAATCCTTCGAGCCGCGCTCCTCCTGACGAGCGCACGCTGGATCGTTCGTTCGGAGAGTTCTACGCCTTCCTCCAGCACTTCTGTGCATAATCGCTCGATTTCCTCGGCGCGAGCCTGACGCTCTGCCATCGCGATTTCGATGTCCGCTAGTAAGCTGTCGGCGCGGAGAAGTAACAGGCGCGCGGATCGGTCGCCTTCTTGAATCAGGCTTGCGGCAACGTCACGCGCTTTCGCGGAATCGCCGACGAAAAGCGAGATCTGGATAAGGCCGGTGCGGAATTCGGCAGTCGCGGCGACCTTTTCCGGGATGTCGGCCGCCTCTTGCCCAGGCTGGAGACCGATCTGGAGGCGCATCAGCCAGGCCACCGTGAGAAAGGTCGTGATCGCCGCGAGGAACGCCACGTTGGCGATCATTGCTTCGCCTCGGTGCGTTGCGCCGAGATGGTGACCCTCGACGCGCACTGGGCTGGGCAGGTCCGGAAGCTCAGACTCCCGACCGATTTCGTGAAGGTTTACAGCGAAGCCGATCTGGACCGGTTTCTCGCAGATCTGGAAGCGGCCCCGGCAGTCAGATAGAAGAAGCTCTGCCGTCCTCTCTGAGAGCGTGACGCACACCGCGGAACCAGCGGCGGCCAAGCCGGTGTCGGAGCGTATTGACGCGCCGGTGGTGGCATCGCCCGAGCCGGCGCTGGCTACCGCATGGACATGACTGTTTGTTCGCGTGTCGCTTCCTCATGGCAGTAAGCCGGACGAACTCACGAATCGTATCTTCGCGGCCCGTGCCGAAGAGCGACGCCAAGTCCTGACGGATCCCTTGCTCGCCGTGCTTCAACTCACCGAACGGCAGGATGCGGTGCATCTCGAAGTATGAGTGGCCGTACAAGTAGGGGATCACGCAGCGCTCAACGAAGCGAAGAATCGACGGCGATTCGACGAGGATCAGACGCAAGCGCGTGGGCGATCCCAAGCAAAGGGCGCCGTCGTCGAGTTTGTGGAAGGAGCGCGGAATGCGACCCCCGGTCTCGCGCACGGAAGGGATCCACTCCGGGAAGCCATGGGCGATCGAGAGCTCGATCTGGTATTCGTCGTCGATGCGTTCCTTGCCCGGCGCCTCCGCGCCGAATGCCAAGGCTCCGGCGATCTTCACCCTCCCGTGCGGCGCTGGCGTAAGCCGGAGGCCGGAGTACTTGACGAGCAACTCGTCAATCCGCCAACGGACGAATCGCTGGCGCTGCGATTCAGGCGCCATTACCCCAGGGCCGCGGCGCAGTCGGAACGTACAGCGCCGGGGCTGACCGTACGATCACCGGTCTGGCCGGAACTTCACGCGACTCGAACTGCTTGATCTCTTCCTGGGTGAACTCCACTCGGAAGGTCCTTCGAATGTCCGAAGCCAGACTCTTGCCGGAGAGGAACGTCGGCAGCCTCGCGATGTCGATTTTCACCTGTGTGTGCCACAGCCAGAAGTTGTCCTCAAGCGTCGGATCTTTCGCCCACTTGTCGGCGTAGTCTTCGGCCGGGTCAGCCGGATTCGGCACGCGCGGCCTCGTGGCGTTCACGTACTGCGGCATTCTCTCCACGATGCTGGTCAGCGCCGACCAGACGTCGCCTTCTCCGGCGTAGGCCTGGGCGGCGAGATTGGTGATGATCATTGAGATCGGGCCCGTGCCAGGATTCTCCTGGAACATCACATCCCGGTGCCGCTTGAGGATCTGGATGCTCCGCTGCAGCGGCGTCTTCCACTCGTACGGTGGCACGTCCTCGACAGAGGCGTAGAGCTTTCGTTCGACGAGTTGCCGCATCCGAGCCTCGGCGAACGGACGCGCACGCCTCTCGAACCACTTCGCAAACCCACGAGGGTTGCTGCTCAGGAGTGCCGACGTGATCTCGTCGTACTGTGGATGTCGTCTGTCGGTGATGGCGATCGCGAGCGCTGCCAGCTCCGGCGTGACGCCGCGCGACGTGAGCGCCAGGATCACGGCTTGCCCCTCGGGAACGCACGGCAGCGTGTCGAGATGGAAGCTGACCTCGTCTGCGTACACAAGGCGCCAACAGCGGTCCTTTTCCTCGACTGGGGCGAGCATACCGTTCGCCCTTGCGTATCCCTTGATCTCCGCGCCGTAGAGTTCCTTGAGGTGCCTCTGTGTCATCGCAATCTTCGCCATCGCGAGCGTGGTCACGTTGTCGAGGTCGTACTCCTCGGTGGCGAGCAACGGGCGGTTGACCGTGCCGTACCGAAAGGACCCCTGAGGGGACACGTGCGGCTGGAACGCGGCGACCTTCGACTCGGGGCGGCAAAGCCACTCCCCGAGCGACTTGTGCCGGGCAACTGCCTTTTCGTAATAGGACTTCGGGATGTCAAGGTGATCGATGATGGTGTCGAGCAGATCGGTCAACAAGGGATTCTCGGTCAGCATGATTTAGGCTCCGTTCGGAATGGACAACACAGAGATGAACCCACCAAGGGCGTTGACCTGGTCGTAGATCCGCCAGGGCATATCGGCCTTGGGCATGCGGATACGGCCAAACTCAATGGCTGCCGACACCGACGCGACCGGGAACACGTGTAGAGGCGTGGTCTGCCCGTGAGCCGCCTTGATCTGGTCGAGGAGACGTCGGAGCAGCGACCGGAGTTGAGAAAGCTGTTCGCGCGATTTCGTGACGTCGTTGTGCGGAGTTGGCACCGTCACTGTCCAAATACTCACGTCGGGCCCGAGGACGGATGTGACCCGGTCCGAGGTCACCGTCGCGCTCAGCGCCAAGACGAGAGCCGGTGGGCCTGACGCCGTGGCAGGTTCACGCACCTCGAATGCCGGCGTGAACGCGGTCGCCGGCCAATGCCACGTTGGTGGTTCGCGGTGCCGCTGATACACGTGCGCGGGGACGATGTCGCCGAGCAGACTGCCGAGCAGAATGAGGAGCGGTTGGGGAGCGAGGGCGAAAACCGACAGGTGATCGATGTCGCCGGTGGCCAGCCGCTCTCTGACGCGCTGGCTGAATTTCCGCTGTAGATTCTCCGCCTCGATGGCCCAGAAGTCTTCGTCTCGGTCCGAAAACGAGCTATTGACCGTGTTCAGTTCGATCGGGCTGTCGGCGGCCGGGTAGCGGTCCGGGAACAGTGCTGACGCCGCTTCCTGATAGCTGAGGGGCGAGCTGTGATCGCCCACGTTCGCTCCGTAAAGCAGGATATGACTTTTCCTCTCCGGTGCAATCCCAGCCACCAGTTCGATCCGCTCCTCGTGCCCGGTTTTCATTTGCTGGAGTAGTGCAGCGGTATATCGACCGCCGTCTTGCTCGGCGTCGATCTTCTGATGGCACTGATGGCATACCAGCATGAGATTCCCGAGGTCGTTGAGCCCGTCGCTCGGAATCCTGGCGTTGCCCCGCGGGCCGTCGCTGCTGAACGAGTAGATGTGCGCCTTCTGTGCGACGTTCACCTGCTCCTGGGTTACGGTGGATTTCCACAGCGGCTTGTTGCATCCTGCGAACTCGCATCGGCCGGCTGCCTTACCCCAGAGCATGCACTGGACGTTCGTCGGCACGTGCCTCGTGACGTCCTGAGGCGTCGCGACGGAGCGTCCGTTCGGCGTAGGCCGCCGACCTACGTGTGATCGACCGGTTGGACTTGTCATACTCTCTTTCGTGGCCTGTCCGGGGTGGTGCGAGAAACTGAGCAGGACGTCCGGCGTGCGACGCCTCGGTCAATTTGCCCGTCACGTATTAGTGCGAACCAGTGCGGTGAAATTGGTGGACCACCGACAAAAAAGATCTGTCGCACACCCACGGCCTGATGCCAGAACGGCCGGGAGCATTCCAAAGCGCGGCAGGACTTGAGTGCCACAGGCTAAGATGTGGCCGGCCGAAGCGCTCCTTGTGAGTAATGCGAACGGGCGCGCCCAAATTCGCTCACCGACTGCTTACCAATTCCTGCGGCCTGGTTCGCATAGATAGGTAGATGCCCCAGCCAAGTGACCCGTTCGAGGGTGTCGATTGGGAGGACCTCCACAAAAGGCTTCTGGGGGTAGCGGTGCGTCTCTCGATGCTGATCTCCACGGCCGACAAGGTGCTCACAGGGACAGGTGTTTCAGCGGAAGACCTGGTCAACGACACCATGCTGAAAGCCTTGGGCGGCGACGAGATCCGTTACCACGCCAGCAGAGGGCAGCTGTTCAGTCTCTTGAAGACCGCGATGGTCAGAGACTTTCTAGACCTCCGTAAAAAGAGAAGCCACCAGCGTGAGGCTCAAATGGATCTCAGCTCAGGCGAGGCAGAGAAAGACAGGCGTCTTCGAGACCGCGCCGGCGATGAGCGGCAGAACGCCATAACCTCGCTTCAGGACATCAGGCGACTGGTTCAGGATGACCCCAAGTTGGTTGAGTACGTTGATGCCGTGGAGATTGGGTGCGAAAAACCCGCCGAGTTCGCGGATGTCTGCCAAGTTGACGTGACCGATATTTACAGCCGTCGACGAAAACTCAAAACGAAGCTCGCCGGATATTTCGATGGGAGGGCGACGACATGACAAAGAAGTCTAAGGATCCCTCCGACCCCGTGCTGGAGATGCTGGACAAGCTTCTGGGCCCGGTCGAGGACATGTCTGCAGACGAGTTGTCTTCCACGATCGCCGATGCCGGTATCGACGTGGCTGCAGCGAGGCGGAGGTTGTATGAGCGGGTCAGCGAGATGCGGTCGAAACTGTGGGAGAGAAATGCGGACGTCTCGTCGGACATCACCAGTCTGCTCGCACAGCTGAGACCCCACGACTTGCCGTCGTCTGATCCCAAGGTCGCCCAGAAGGCAGCGGGTAGCTGGCTAAGAGATCTGGTCGATCGTCGGGCGCCGATTGGTGACATCGAGTTCGCAGCGGCAGCGCGCAATCTCGACGGACCGTTAAGCGATGCGGATCGAGACGTCATGCGAGAACTCGAGGACGAACTCAAGTCGCAACGAGACCCCGACGAGACTGAGTAGGTGATGGAGCCTGAAACATACGCACGTGCGCTACTGGAACGACTGACCATTACGGGTGTCCCGGATGTTCGTGCCATCGCGTCAGCCTTAAGGGTGCCCGTTCACGAAAAGGCCCTCGAGCGATGCGATGGCATGCTGGTGCGCGTGAAGGGAACCGCAAGGGGAGTAATCGCAGTCAAGAACTCTATGCGCGAGGAGACGAGGAAACGTTTCACAATCGCGCATGAACTCGGGCACCTGTTGATGCCTGGCCATGACGACTACGGAATCTGTAGTACCGAGGTCATCGAGAGTTGGGCCAAAGACCTGAGAGCCAAGGAGCGCGAGGCCAATGCGTTCGCCGCCGAACTGCTGATGCCGTTGAGCCTCGTGACGCAACTTGTCGCGGCAGCACAACCGTCATTCGCACCGATCGAGCGTCTGGCGGCAACTTTCCACACGTCGCTCACCGCCAGTGGGTACCGGTTCGCTGCGGTGACGTCGTATTCCGTCGCGCTCGTGTGGAGTCAAAGCGGGCAGGTTCGCTGGGCGAAGCGGTCGGAGGAGTTCAAGGAGTGGCTACGGTTGCGTGAAGCAGTAGATGCGCGGACGTGTGCTGCCGACCTATTCATGGGCAAGCACCTGCCGCCAGGACTTCACCCCGTACCGGCTGATGCTTGGCTGGAGTCTGCTGGTACTGATGCGACATTGCTAGAAGAATCGCGTCTGCTTCCTGGCTATGGTGCGGTGCTCACCGTGCTCTGGGCACGGGAGCCTCTTCCCGAGCGTGATGAATCCGAAGAGTTGTTGAGTCCGTTGAATCCGGACGACTTTTCGATTCGCCGAACACGTTGGCCTACAAAACGCGGTTCCGGAGCGTGATCTCGATGATCGGCCACGTGGAACCAACCGGAGAGCCCAACCTGAGTTCACGCGGACGGTTCAGTGGCGGTCGTTGAGGCGTCGCTCAAGTACTGAAATGGCCTCCATCACGTCGGCAAATGGTGGAACGGCCCCCATGATCATGCCGGCCATCGCGTGGTAGTCGCGTTCGAGCGGTTCCAGCATCGCGGGCGGCGGCACGAGCGTCAACGTTCCGGGCACGGCGTGGTCCAGATCGAAGTCAGGGCTGCTGAAGAACATCCGTGCGTGCCGCGCGCAATCGACGGCCAGCGCCCGGTCCGCCACGGCGGCTTCACCGATCGGTGATCGCAGCATGCGGAACACATCGTAGTAATGGCGCGACACGCGCTGACCTTCGTGGCGCAGTTGGCCGCGGCGGTCGAACCAGGTGCGCAGTCCGTGCAGGATCACGACCTTGTCCCAAAACGTGCGCTGTGGTTCAACCGTCGTGATTCCGGTGACCTGAAGATTGAAGTCCCCCAGGTCCTCAGCAGCGTACGGGCGCACATCGGTCAAGACGTTGGGATCGAGGGCGGACTTCGCGCCCGCTTCAATCTTGACCGCCGATCGGATGTAGTCGCCTGGCGCGGCCGTCACCGCGGGGTACCAGAAGAGCAGGGTTTGCTTGTCCGCGTCTGCTGGATCGGACTCGCCCGATAGTGTGTTGTGGAGACACCAGCCGACGTCATGACGTCGGTCATCACCTCTGTGAAGTCGTGCAGGAGCGGCCCGCTGATGAAGACCTGGCAGGCTGCCTTGATCGCGTCGAGCCGAGCCCGCCGTTTCTTGCCGCTGAGTGCCTCGAGGTCTTCGATCGACGCCGGTTCGCCAAGGTCGTTGCGGAACACCGTGATGTCGATGTCCTCGGAAAAGCGGTTGATCAAGCCGAACGACTTCGAAAGCGACGTGCCGCCCTTGAAGAGCAAGCGTGGGTGATGGTCACCAAGCCCGTTGAAGAGCACGTCGAGCGTCCAGCACACCCAGAAGTCTTTCTCGACGTTTTGGACGGCTGTGCCCAATCGACGAGCAGTCGCTAGAAATACGTCCCGGCGCTCGTCGTCACCGGCAGCGATCACACGCTGGAACGCATCGTTCATGGCCGAGAGGCTGCGATCTTTCTGGCAGCCGGCTTCGCCGATACTCGGGCACGTCGACTGCGCCTTGGGGTGACCGGGTGAGCGCGGTCCGGGCTGAGTAGCTTGCGCACGATGTCCTGCATCCAAGCGGGCAAGGTCGCGAGTCCTGTGCGGAGATCGTCGCGAAGCCCCTTCCCGTACCGAGGGTCGGCCAGGATAGAGGAGAGCCGGGCCACGATCCGGTCGCGGTCAGTCGGCAACGTGTCCTTGAGCCACTGCAGGGCCTGCACGATCCGCATCGCCGGCCGGCCG
>ORMF011549364.1_pt1 | contig 34153 bp, 22 predicted proteins | sample 1779871 | NCBI WGS metagenome assembly ORMF01 (sample SAMEA104232316, study PRJEB22302) | groundwater metagenome | biome: forest; feature: aquifer; material: groundwater | place: USA | collected 2011-08-07 | depth 5.4 m
CCGCGTGGGGGGCTGAGCGGGATGAATTCGACGCGATCGAACACCGCGACTTCGTGCGTCGGGCGGAGCGCGAAGCCCACATGCCGCGACGCCAGCGACACGACGTGCGAAACCTGCGACAACACGGTGTCGGCGAGCGCGCCCTGGCCATCGCGGCGCAAGCGCGCCTCGACCGCCTGAGCTGTGCGCGACGAACGCTTCGATTCGAGGAGCAGGTCCACGTAGAACCGGTACCCGCGGTCGGTCGGAATTCGGCCTGCAGAAGTGTGCGGCTGCTGGACGAACCCTTCGGCTTCGAGCCGTGCCAGGATGCTCCTCACAGTGGCCGACGAGACACCAAGGCCGGCCTCACCGGCCAGCTGCGACGAAGCAACAGGCTCGCCCGACGCGATGTATTCGCGCACCAGGGCTGCAAGCACACGCCGGGAGCGGATTGTGGTTTCCATCGGCACTAGGAGAAATGGCTACTCTGAAAATTATACACGCCTGACAGGGCACAAGCCTGCGCTCAGCGTCCTTAGTGCTTAGTTCTTCGTGCTTTGTCCGTCCTTGGTCTCTTGGCGTCCTTGGTCCGATGGTCCTTTGGCAAGAGGCCCGAACCGTCAGTAGACCAAGGCCCAGGGACGGCTAAGGACCAAGGACGGACTAAGGTCCAAGGACGAAGGACCAAGGAACTTGTGAGCAACTAATCGAGATTGTTCCACCGCATCGACAGCTCGGAGGCATCGCGACGTGCGACCTTGCCGTGCTTGACCGCGATGAGCTCCGCCAGGATGCTGACGGCGATCTCCTCCGGTGTGACCGCCCCGATATCGAGGCCAATCGGCGCGTGCACCCGTTTGAGCAGGTCGGTCGGCACGGCGTCGAGCGTCAGCTGCTCGTAGATCCGCGCGACTTTGGCGCGGCTGCCAATGAGGCCTAGATATCGAAGGTCGCGGGGCGCAAGCGCGCGGAGCGCTTCAAGGTCGTTCGTGTGCCCCCGCGTGACGATGACGACGTAGGCGTGTGGTGGGAGGACCGTGCGGCCGAGCCAGGCGGGGATGTCTTCGGCGACCACCTCCTCCGCGCGTGGGAATCGCTCGCGGTTCGCGAACTTCTCCCGATCATCAACGACGTGCACACGGAAACCCACTTCGTACGCGAGCCGAGCCAGGTGATAGCCAACATGGCCGGCGCCAATCACGTAGAGCTCTGGCGAAGGTTCGATCGGCTCGATGTACACGTCCATCTGTCCGCCGCAGACGAGGCCAGTTTCCTGCGCGAAGTCGTCCGCGAGTTCGTAATGAAGGAGGAGCGGCCTCCGGTTGGTGATCGCCTCGCGCGCCTTCCAGAATGCGTCGTTTTCGTAACAGCCACCGCCGATGGTGCCGACGCTACGGCCGTCGCCAAACACGAGCATCTTCGCGCCGATCCGCTGCGGCGTCGACCCCACGGTCGAGACAATCGTCACGAGCGCGGCCGGTTCCCCCCGTTCAAGCGCATCTGCCACCGCCGCGAAGACTTCCCGGTTCATCCGTTCTGATTATAGAGGGCGGGTAGGGCGAGTGGGGGCAGGTAGGAGAGGCGGCGTAGGCAGGCGGTGGGCAGCACCGGGTTGTGCCTGGAGGAGGCGCTGGACGCGTGGCTGTGCCGCCGTCGCTTGACAGGGTGATCCCGCTCGATTACGCTGCGGCTTCGGCAAGCGGGAACAGACTTTCGTCGGCTCTTCAGGGATTGGTGCGCCCAACGAGAGGCCGGAAAAGTAACGCGGCGCCTCCCAGGCGCCAAGCAACAATCGAGGCTTCCACAAAGGGCTTTCACATGCGTAATCATCTTCTTGGTTCTATGAGTGTGTGGACGGCGACAGGAGTGGCCATGGCCCTGACGTGGGTCCCCGTGGCCGGCCAGGGCCCATCCACACCAAACACTACTGCGGCCAGCACATGGACCACCCCGCGTACCCCCTGGGGCGATCCCGACCTGCAGGGCATCTACAACAGCAACGACAACGTCGGCGTGCCGGTCGAGCGCCCGGCCGCGTTTGGTACACGGCGATTCATCACCGACGAGGAATTTGCCGAGCGACAGCGGCAGGCCGAACGGGCGGCCAAGGATGACAAAGCCGACCGGCGGCAGCTCCCGCCGGACCAGACGGGCGACGGCCCCGAGCACTGGTACGAGCGCGGCAAGACATCGCGGCGGACCTCGCTCGTGGTCGATCCGCCGAACGGCCTCATCCCGTTGAAGCCCGAGATGCGGAAGCGTTATGCCGATTGGGAAGCGAACGACCGTTTTGCCAAAGGCATCGAATCTTGGCTGCAGTTGGATTTGTGGGACCGCTGCATCACGAAGGGCTACCCGACCGTCATGGTGCCCCTTGGCTACAACAACGCGTACCACATTCTGCAGACGCCGGGCTATGTCGTGATCGTGTACGAGGTCATCCACGACGTCCGCATCATCCCGCTCGACGGCCGTCCCCATCTGAATCAGTCCGTCCCGCAATGGTGGGGCGATTCACGGGGCCACTGGGAGGGCGACACGCTTGTGGTCGACATGACGAATTTCTCGGACAAGACGCTCGGCAATCAGCAGCCGATCGGCGCGTACCGTGGCGGCGGCCTCTCGCAGCACATCCTCGAACGGTTCCAGCGCACGGACAAGGACGCGATGCTCTACACCGTCACGCTGACCGACCCCGAGGCCTTCACGGCTCCGTGGACGATGGAGATTCCGCTGGCGAAGGATGACAAGTACCAGATGTTCGAGTACGCGTGCCACGAGGGCAACTACTCACTGACGAACATGCTCAGCGGCGCACGCGCGGGGGAAAAGGCCGAAGCGGAGGAAGCCGCCAGGAAGAAAGGCGGCCGCTGAGTGCGGAACCCGGCGCGCTGGGCTCTGGTCGTACTGAGCGTCACGATGAGTGTCGGCCTGACGGCCGGCGCCCAGAATCGCGTCGCGGCCCCGGAACGTGACCGGGCCGGGCAGAAGGCTGCCGCTGATGCTCAGGGGAGCGGCGTGACCTGTCGGACCGAGTACGCGGTGATGCGCGATGGTACCCGGCTCGCCACCGACATCTACCTTCCGGCGGCCCCTGGGCGCTATCCCGTCATCATGCAGCGGACGCCCTACGGACTGCGACTCGGCCACGGCTGCTGGGCGAGCCTCAGCGGCGGCATCGCGTTCTGGGCGCAGAACGGGTACGTCGGCGTCACGCAGGACGCTCGCGGCACGTTCCGTTCCGAAGGCACGTTCCATCCGATCGTGCAGGAACAGGCGGACGGGTACGACGCCGTCGAATGGGCTGCCGCCCAATCGTGGTCGAACGGCCGGGTCGGGATGATCGGGAGCTCGTACTTCGGCGTGACGCAGTGGCAGGCAGCCGTTACCAGCCCGCCGCACCTCTTCGCCATCGCCCCATCAGTAACGTCCACCGACTACCATGATCAGTGGACGTACGTGAACGGCGTTTTCGACCTCTGGTTCGGGCAGAGTTGGTTGCTCAATTTCTTTGCGCCCGACGCCTACCGCCGCCAGTTGATCAGTAAGGGATCCACAGAGGCCGACGCGCTCAAGGCATCGGACGACTATCTTGCCCAGGGCAAGAAGAACATCCTCAGCCGGTGGGCCACTCATGTGCCCCTGGACAGCTTCGAGGAGTACCGGATGCTGGCGCCCTACTACTACGAGTGGCTCCAGCACCCGAACTACGATGACTACTGGGCCAAATTGGACGTCGAGCGACAGTTCGGCAAGGTCACCGTGCCGGCGCTGATTTCCGGCGGCTGGTACGACCTCTTTGAAATAGGCACGATACGAAGCTTTGTCGGTATGAACGCTGAAGGCGGCACGCCGGAGGCGCGGAACGGGACGAAGCTCGTGATGCAGGGCGGCGGTGTGCACGGCGGCATGGGCGTCATGTCCATGGGCGCCGCCAACGACATCAACATGCAAGCGCTCCAGCTGCGCTTCTACGACCGCTACGTGAAGAATATCGAGAGCGGCACCGAGCGCGACCCGCGCGTGCAGCTCTTCGTGCAGGTCCCGCCCGACGCCGGAATGCAGATGGGTGGCTTTTGGGTGACCGGCGATACGTACCCGCTGCCGGGAACCCGGCAGATGCGGTTCAACCTCCGTAGCGGTGGCCACACCAACACGCGACAGGGCGATGGCGTGCTCGATGCGGATCGCCGTTCAGACGGACCTGACGACACGTTCACCTACGATCCGAGCAAACCGGTCCCTGCGCTCGGCGGCGGTCTCTGTTGCGTCAGCTTGGGCTCGTACTTCGGCTCCGGCGTCCAGGATCAGTCGCTTCTCGAAGTGCGGGACGATGTGCTCGTCTATACGAGTGCGCCGCTGGCGAAAGACCTGCCGGTGATCGGCCAGGCAAAAGTGAAGTTCTGGGCGAAATCGTCTGCGCGCGATACCGACTTCACGGCCAAGTTCGTCGACGTGCACCCGAACGGCTTCGCGCAGAACATTCTGGACCGCGTCGTCCGCGCGAGTCTCCGCGGCGGCTCGAAGTCGGCGCCGGTGTTGATGCAGCCCGGCACGGCGTATGAGTTCGAGATCGACCTCGGTTACGCTGGCAGTCTTGTGAAAGCGGGACACCGCGTCAGGCTTGATATCTCATCGTCCAAGTTCCCCCACCTGCCGGCGAATCGAAATACAGGAAACGATCCGCGAACCGACAGCGGATCGGTCGTCGCGCGGCAAACCCTCGTTCACAACGCCGAGCACTCCGCGTATCTGGAGTTGTCGGTCGTTCCAGACCTGAAGATCCCCAAGCCCTGATCGCGGTCGCGCGACAGAAATGACCGCGGCGCGGCGCAGGTGCTGGCTGCTGCGGAACCCCGATCAGCCGTCTGCTCGCTCGGCGTGGCTTTGGGAATCGCGAGGCGCACGCCTGTCCTTCTGACGCATGTATCCGCTGCGGGTGGCCGAGCGGCCGAGACGAACGAGCCGCGTGGCCGGCGGCGTGACGACCGATGGCGCGGCGGCGAATTCCTGCGCGCTAACGCTGGCGCGGCAGCATGCGAGGATATTTCGGCGACCGCGTCTGGGACGGCGCTCGAGGAACAGCGTCGGCGTCGGTGAGAAGGTCGTTCAACCGATGCAGTTCCTCACGAATAGCTCGGAGCCCATCGCCGATCTCTCGCAACGCCTGCAGCGTCATCAGCGTCGCTGTGTTGTCCTGCATGTCGACCTCCGCTCGCCGCTCGAATCGCCGGAGCACCGGAGCTGACGCGCGTGGCACCGGGGCCCCGGCGCGCCCCGGCGCCACGATGATGGTTGCGACGTGCGATGCGTGCTGGCGCCAGTCGATCAGATGTCGAAGTACAGCGCGAACTCCCAGGGATGCGGACGGAGACGGATCGCATCGACCTCTTTGATCCGCTTGTAGTTCACCCAGACATCGATGACATCGCGCGTGAACACGTCGCCCTTCAAGAGGAAATCGTGATCCGCTTCAAGCGCATCGAGCACCTCACTCAGACTGCCCGGTGTCTTGGCGACTTTGGCCAGGTCCGCCGGTGGCAGGTCGTAAAGGTCCTTGTCCAGCGGCCCAGGCGGGATGATCTTGTTCTGGATGCCGTCGAGTCCGGCCATGAGCATGGCGCTGAACGCGAGGTACCCGTTGGCGGTCGGATCGGGAAATCGGACTTCGACTCGTTTTGACTTCTCGCTGCGGGAATAGAGCGGAATCCGAACTGCGGCGCTGCGATTGCGCTGTGAATAAATCAGGTTGATTGGTGCCTCATAGCCGGGAACGAGCCGGCGGTACGAGTTGGTCGTCGGTGCGCAGAACGCGAGCAGCGCGGGCGCGTGCTTCAGAATCCCGCCGATGTAATACAAGGCCATCTTGCTGAGATCGGCGTACGTGCCTCGTTCGAAGAACAGGTTCTTCTTGTCCTTCCACAGGCTCTGATGGACGTGCATGCCCGACCCGTTGTCCTGAAAGATCGGCTTCGGCATCAGGGTGACGGTCTTATTGTGTTTCCGCGCCACCTGCTTGATGACGTACTTGTATTTGAGCAGGTTGTCGCCCATCTTCAGCAGCGAGTCGAACCGCATGTCGATTTCGGCTTGGCCGGCGGTCGCCACCTCATGGTGGTGCACCTCGACGGCCACGCCGACCTGCTCGAGCGTGAGCATCATCTCCGTGCGGATGTCCTGCTGCTGGTCCATCGGCGGAACCGGGAAGTACCCTTCCTTGTAGCGGGGCTTGTACCCGAGATTCGGCTTCTCGTCCTTGCCGCTGTTCCAGAAGCCCTCCTTGGCATCGATGAAGTAGAACCCGTGGTCGTAGCCCTGGCTGAACCTGACGTCGTCGAAGATGAAGAACTCCGCCTCGGGGCCGAAGTACGCTGTGTCGGCGATCTTCGTCGACTTCAGGTAGTTTTCGGCTTTGATGGCGATGTGACGTGGGTCTCGCGAGTAGGCCTCGCCCGTGACGGGATCCTTGACGTTACAGATGAGCACCAGTGTGGGGGCCGCCGTGAAGGGATCGAGAAACGCAGTCGCCGGATCCGGCATCAGGAGCATGTCGCTCTCCTGAATTTCCTGGAAACCACGAATGCTCGATCCGTCGAATCCCATGCCTTCTTCGAACGCGTCGGCACTGAACTCCTTCGACGACACCGTAAAGTGCTGCCACAGCCCTGGCAGGTCGACGAACCGGAGATCCACGGCCTGAACACCGCGGTCCTTGATCAGCGACATGACATCTGCAGGTTTCATCGGACCTCCTTGCGAAGAAAGAGTCAGAGATCTGGGCGTGGATCGCCGAGCGTGCGCAGGCGCGACGGTCGCTCGTGCAGCCTGGCGTTTGGCTGGCTTTCGTTTCTTTGCCACGGGCACATCCCTCCGGGCGAGTGGCTCGGCTTCCGGGGTGACGAACTCGATTTTCGGATACAGGGAATTCTAAGCGGGTGACATCATACGTTAGCGGCCTCTTTTCGCGCGAGACTTTCTTGCAGGCCTTCCCGCTTACTGCTTCTCGAAGACGCGGACGTACTGGACGTAGCCGTCGCTGCCCAAGCCCACGGAGGTGAACGACTGGCCACCTTCGGCGAGCTTGTTCAGGACGACCCCGGCAAACTGGCCGTCTTTCGCTCTCGTGACCACGTAGTGGATGCGGTCGGTGCTCTTGACGAGCGTCAGCGACGAGAACGAGCCGTCGGCGCTGCCGCGCACGTCCTGCCACTTGGCGTCGTTGTACTTGGCGATGTAGCTCGCTTTCTTGTGCGCTTCGTTCGCACGCGCATACTCCACGCTGTAGTCCATCGTGCCATCGGTCACCTTCATGGTGACGAGCTCGAAGGACCGCGGCTGCGGCGTGGCGATCTTCGGTTGCGGGTGTGACTGCCACGTTGTCGTCGAGCGTGCCGCATTCAGACGCCAGGTGCCGTTGAAGGGATCCGCTTGGCTCGATTGTGCCCAGGCGTGAGGCGCGATGGACACAACCAGGGCCGCGATGCACGAGAGCAGGTGCTTCATGATCGTTCTCGCTCAGTTCGTTTTCGGCGACGGTTCCGGGATGTTGGAATCGCCCACCTTCTTGACCCGGGCGAACCAGCGGTGCAGGGCGACGCTTCCGTCTGCGTTGAAGCCGACATACACGTACTCCTTCAGGTTCGGGCTCATGTGCCGGAAGAAGCCGCCGCCGGCGGTATTGAAGCTGACGTGCGTGCGGTCGTCCACTTTCAACGTCACGAGATGGTCATCGGTTTTCGCGGGCGTCATCGGCGGCACGTTGTTGCCAAACACGCTGACGTTCGTCGCGTTGGCTTTTGCCGGATCGAACTCGTTGTATCTCACCGAGTTGCGTCGTCGATTGTGCTTCTGGATCCCGTCCGGCCCGGCGACGCCGTATCCCGTTTCGACGTCGCGCTCCTGCACGTCGTTCTCGACCTTGAGCATGCTGAACTCGAACGACGTGTTGTCGCGGCCCGCCCAGTTGATGGTCTTCGCGGGATTGAGCATCCAGCTGCCGGTGAAATAGTCGCTTCCTGGAGCCGGCCGTTGCTGCGCGTGTGCGATGGTCATGAGACCGACGGTCGTCGCTGCGGCAAACGCATGCAGCCGCGTCATGTGTCCATTCCTTTCTTTCGTGGCCTCTTGCCCGAGGTGGCCTGTGGTGTTTTGGATGCTAAGGGTTCTTGGGGCCTTCGTCAACAAAGACGGAGCGCGCCGGATGCCCACCAGACGCGCCTTCACGAAAGTGGCCCCGTCGAGAGCGCTTCGCTCGTAGAATGTAGCGCTGACGGGTCGCGAACAGACTCGTCGAATGACGCCGCGTCGCGGTCCAAGGAGGCCATTGTGCGCAGGTGGATGGTCGGCTCGTTGCTTCGGTCGGTTCTGCACTGGTCATTACCGCTCTGGTCGGTGATACTCGGATCGGTTGCTGTGCTCGCCACTGACCAATGGCCGCAGTTCCGCGGACCGCATGCAGGCGCCATCCCTGACGATCCTCGCCTTCCGGACACGTGGAGCGAGACCGAGAACATCGCCTGGAAGACCCCCATCCCCGGGTTCGGCTGGAGCTCGCCGGTCGTGTGGGATGACCACGTCTTCATCACATCCGCCATCAGCGAAGGACGTGAGAAAGACCCGGTTCCGGGTCTCTACGACGAACACGACCACATCAAGGCGGCATCGAACCAGCGCTGGACGGTCTACGACGTGGACTTCGGCACGGGCAAGGTGCGATGGGCGCGTGAGCTGCACGGAGGGTATCCGCCGCTCCTCAGACACATCAAGAACAGCTATGCCTCGGAGACGGTGGTGACCGACGGCGAACGCGTCTACGCGTACTTCGGTGCGATCGGCCTGGTCGCCGCCCTCGATATGAATGGCATGGTCATCTGGACCAAGAACGTCGGGGCCTTCAACACCAGCACCGAGCTCGGGCCGGCGAGCTCGCCCCTGCTGTACAAGGACCGCGTGTACGTCCTCAACGACAACACGAAGCAGTCGTTCCTCGTAGCCTTCGACAAGAGGACGGGCCGCGAGATCTGGCGGGTCAACCGTGCGGAAGGGGCTGGCGTCTGGGCCACGCCGATCATCTGGGACAACGATCGTCGAACCGAGATCGTCACGCTCGGCTCTGGAACCTCGGGGAGAATCCGTTCGTACGACCTCGACGGCAAGCCGCTGTGGGAAATCACGGGGATGTCGTCGCTGACGATTCCCACGCCGTTTGTCAAAGGCGGACTGTTGTACGCGAGCTCGGGATATCCCGGCGGTGAGCTTCGGCCCGTGTATGCCATTCGCCCGGGCGCGACGGGGGACGTGTCGCTCAAGTCCGGCGAGACCGGCAACGACTACATCGCGTGGTCGCAGCCGCTGCTCGGCACGTACAACACGTCGGCCCTGGTGTACGGAGACTACTACTACACGCTGCTGGATCGCGGTTTCCTCCTCTGCCACGACGCGCGCACAGGCCAGCAGATCTACGGACGCAAACGCATTTCCACGCAGGCCGGCGGCTTCACGGCGTCTCCGTGGGCCTACAACGGGAAAATCTTCGCGCTGAGCGAGGACGGCAATACCTTCGTCATTCAGGCCGGACCGGAGTTCAAGCTGCTCGGCACCAACGCCCTCGATGACATGGCGATGGCCACGCCAGCCGCGCTGCGCGGCAGCCTGATCCTTCGCACGCGGTCGGCGTTGTATCGCATTGCGCGGCAGATTCAAACGAAGCAGGGACAGCAGTGACGCGCCTGGGCAGTTGGCGTGCGGCCGCACTGTGTGCGGCAGTCGCGCTCGTGTTGGTGGGCGCAGCGCAACTGTCGGGTCAAGTGATGCGCTTCGCGCCGGTCGGTTCGATCCCTGGACCCGTCGATCAGATCACGGTGCTCGGTCGCCACGCCTACCTCGCGGCAGACTACGACTTCACGATCGTCGACGTCTCTTCGCTCGAGACCCCCAAGACGGTCGGCCGTCACACCTTCCCGGAGAGAATTTGGGGCTTCAGCCTCCGGCCCCCGCTCGTGTATGTCGCGGCCGATTTCTTCGGGCTCGGCATCCTCGACGTCGAAGACCCGACACGGCCGGTGCTGCGCGGGTCGCTGAAGACTCCTGGTCAGGCCAAGAGCGTCGCGCTGGTCGGGAACACCGCGCTGCTGACGGATCACATGTCTGGCGTGGATTTCGTCGACGTGTCCAATGTCGCCAAGCCCTCGGCGCTCGGATCGTTTTTTCTCGAAGGCTACGCCCGCGACGTCGCGTCGGCCGGAGCGATGGCGTACGCCGTCGATTCACCAACCGGGCTGTACGTGTTCGACCTCTCGAAGCCGTTCGACCTCTCGAAGGCCGAACCGTTCGAGCCCGTGGCCACGCGGCAGTCGGTCACCGGCTCACGGGTCATCGAGGTCTCACCGACGCCGCTGAAATCCGGCGCCCAGCTCGCCGTGATGAGCGGCGGGCCCGCGCTCCAGGTGTTCGACGTCTCGAACCCACGGATGCCGCAAAAGCTCGCCAGCTTCCAGGTCCCGGGCGGCACGCAGCGCGCCGCGATCCACGGGAGCCTCGCGTACGTCGCTGCCGGCGCCGAAGGACTTCAGGTGGTTGACCTCTCGACGCCTGCGACGCCCAGAATCGTCGGCGCGTACAAGACGCCGTCCCCGGCGCGTGACGTGGCGGTCTCCGACTCCCACATCTTCATCGTCATGGGCAAACTGGCGACGCGCTATCAGAGCGACGGTGAGGTGCTGATCCTCCGGCAGAGTCCGTAGCGACGATCAGGACGAATGACTTCGTGCCCCCAGGTCTTCGGCGATCGGCATGCGGCCATCGCGACCGTCCCGTAACGGTCAATCAACGCCCCGCAGCCTGCGCAAGCTCGCGTTCGGTGTCGTTGAAGTGTGGTCCCAACGAAGTATCGGCACCCAGTTTCTCGAGCAGGGCCGCCGTGCTGGGCCGCGACACGAAGGACATCCCTCCACCCTTGTGCCCCTGGGCGATCCGATAGGGCGTTCGCTTGATGAAGTCCTGTGCGTTCAGGTTGGCGCCGTGCTGCTGCAGGTACTCGGCGGCCGCATCCGCGCCGACGAACGCCGTGCCGTGGAGCGCAGTAAATCCCGCGTTGCTGGTCGCGTTCACGTCGGCCCCGTGGTCGACGAGAAACCTGACAGCCTCGAACGCACGCGCGGTCGACCAGAATCGCTCGTAGCGATCACCACCGTGACCGAGCCCCGCCGCTGCCATCAGTGGCGTCGTATTGTCGTCTGTCACCATCTTGGGATCAGCACCGCCCTCGAGCAGCGCGCGCATGCTCGGGACATCGGCGTCTTCCGCAGCCACCCAGAACGGCGTGGCGCCCCGCCGGGTTCTGCCGACACCGAAGTTGTCCGCATCCTCCGCACCTAACCCTGACCCCGCCCCCGTAATGGAACGGAGAGTCACGCGTGAGGCTCGGACGTTCGGATCCGCCCCTCGTGCGAGGAGTGCCTGAATCAATTCCAATTTCTTCGGTGGTTCCCTCACCGGGGCGTCGGGGTCGAAGCCGATCTGCCTGCCGCCGATCGAAATCGCCATGTGGAGGGCGCTTTCTCCGTTGCGCGCCGACGAGACTCGTGCGTCGGCGCCTTGCTCGAGCAGAAATAGCGCGAAGGGCACCCGACCGCTGTTGATCGCAATCAGCAAGGGCGCTACGCCAGGCCCGTCCGCGTTCACACCGACACCGGCGGTCATCAGTATTCGCGCGATCCCGATATTTCCCTGCTGCGCGGCAAACAGCATCGGCGTGAACCCACCCCTCGACCGGCCTCGAACGTCTGCGCCGCGTTCAATCAGCAGGCGGACAACGTTGTCGTGGTTCTGCGACGTGGCCCACATCAGCGCGGTCTGCCCGGATCTGACGGTCTTGGCGTTGACGTCTGCGCCGTGCTCCAAGAGCATCTTGACGATATCCACCTGGCCCGAGAGCGCGGCCGCCATGAGCACCGTCTCGCCTTGTGCCGGCAGCGTGGCGTTGACATTCGCACCCGCCTTCACCAGGCGTTCGGCCACGGCCGCATTCCCGTTCTCGCACGCCAGCGACAGCGGTGTCACTCCGTGGTCGTTGGCCGCATTGACATCCGCGCCGGCCAGCAGCAGCAGATCGACAATGTCCAGATTGTCCGAATGCGCCGCCCAGTGGAGCGGGGTTGCGCCGTCCGCCTGCGCGGCGTTCACGTTGACTTTGGCTTTCAGCAGCGCCCGCACGGTCTGCCAGTCTTGACGTTCAGCGGCGTTTGCCAGCCGAAAGTCCCGGTCCGCGGCGACCAAGCTAGCGGTGACCACCAGCGCCACCATCCCGACCCCGATCGCCCAATGCTTGCGGTTGGTGCTCATGTGGCGCCTCCTCGGATGTTCCGCCGATCAGCTAATGAACCAGTTTCTGGCTCGCCGCCCCGGTCGAGCCCGGTTAGGGGGCAGCGGAACGCATAAATGGTACCTGAAAACAAAAGGTTAAGGTATCGGAAACTTGTTGCAAGTTGTAAACTGTCAGCTGGTGGCAGGGCGATTTTAGGCCTGCCTCGGTGGCAGATCTATGGACGGAGCGACATGTCCCAAAGCTCATTGCGACGAACGCTACTCGGGATCGCCGGAGTCGGTGCGGTAACGCTAGCGCTGCAAGCCGACTACCTAACCGCAGCTAGGACCTTAACCGCCGCTAGCCCCGCCACGCGGGCGAGTCGGCCGATGGCGGCGCTTGCCCAAAGCGGCGCTTCTACGACCCCTCCAACCTCGGCGACGACCCCAGTTGCGGCGGCGACCGCCCGGCGTGAATTACTGAACACCTACTGCGTCGGCTGTCACAACACGAAGTTGAAGACGGCCGGCCTTGTGCTCGAGTCCGTCGATGCCGACCAGGTGGGCGCAAACGCCGAGCTGTGGGAGAAAGTGCTGCGGAAGGTCGAGCGCGGGCAGATGCCGCCAGCAGGCCGGGCGAGACCTGACAGTCAAACGGTCTTGCAGTTCAGTCACCAGCTGTTGGGCGCGCTCGACCAGGCTGCTGCGGTCGCGCCCAATCCCGGCAGGCCGGCGGTGCACCGGCTGAATCGCGCCGAGTACGTCAATGCGATCCGCGATTTGCTCGATCTTGAAATCGATGGCCGTGCGCTGCTCCCTGCCGACGATTCCGGATTCGGTTTCGACAACAATGCCGATGTGCTGACGATGTCGCCCGCGCTCCTGGAACGCTACGTGGCGGCGGCCACCAAGACGAGCCGCTTCGCTCTCGGCGACCCGGAGGTCCGCCCGGTCATTAGCCGGTACCAGGTATCTAACCTCATGCGGCAAGAGGAGCGGATGAGCGAAGCGCTGCCCTTTGGTACGCGTGGGGGCATCGCCATTCGCCACCCGTTCCCGCTCGATGGCGAGTACGTCGTCAAAGTGCGCCTGAAACGAACTGCCGTGATCGTAGGCCTCGACAGGGGCGACCAGCTCGAAATCCGCCTCGACGGCGTTCGGCTCAAGCTGTTCACCGTGGGCGGCCTCGATGAAATGAAGGGCATCACCTACGCTTCCGGTGTCTCGCTCCCTGCGAACAGGCCCGACATCCTCAAGCGTTACATCTACGACACTACGGCCGACGATGGTTTGGAAGTGCGTATCGCCGCCAAAGCGGGCGTACATACAGTGGGAGTTGCGTTCCTGAAGAATTCGGCCGTCCAAGAAAATGCGCTGGGCAACTCCGACGACATATATTACGACGGGGGCCGTGGGCCGAGTGTGGAGCACGTTCAAATCTCCGGACCCTACAATGCCAGCGCACCGGAAGATACTCCCAGCCGTCGGCGGATCTTCGTCTGCCACCCTGCGGCGACTCCTCAGGAAGAGCCGTGCGCCAAGAAGATTCTGACGACGCTCGCGCGGCGCGCGTACCGCCGGCCGGTGACGGACGCCGATATCCAGACGCTGCTCCAGTTCTACGGGACCGGTCGTCAGGAAGGGACCTTCGACAAGGGCATTCAGGTGGCGCTGGAGCGCCTGCTGGTCGATCCCGAGTTCCTCTTCCGCGTCGAACGCGACGCCGAGGGCCTGAAGCCCGGCTCGGTGTACCGGCTGAGCGACGTGGAGTTGGCCTCTCGGTTGTCGTTCTTCTTGTGGAGCAGCATTCCCGATGACGAGCTGCTCGAAGTCGCCGAGCGCGGCAAGCTGAAAGAGCCTGCGGTGCTGGCCCAGCAGGTGCGTCGCTTGAGTGCCGATCCCCGGGCGTCGGCGATGGTGAACAACTTCTCGAGTCAGTGGTTGCTCGTTCGGAACGTGCGCCTGCACTCACCCGACGTGGGAATGTTCCCGGACTTCGACGACAACTTGAAGGAGGCGTTCGCGCGCGAGACCGAGTTGTTCTTCGAAAGCCAGTTTCGGGAGGATCGGAGCGTCCTTGACTTGTTGCGCGCCGACTATACATTTGTCAACAGCCGGCTGGCCGCACTCTATGGCATTCCGAACGTCTACGGCAGTCACTTTCGGCGCGTGACGCTCGCCGATGAACGACGGTACGGGGTGCTCGGTCAGGGGAGCATTCTGACCGTCACGTCCTATCCCGACCGAACGTCTCCTGTGCTGCGCGGCAAGTGGGTGCTCGAGAACCTTCTCGGGGCGCCCCCACCACCGCCGCCGCCCAACGTGCCAGCGCTCCAGGCGAATTCCAATGCCAAGCCGACGACCGTCCGCCAGCGGCTCGAGCAGCATCGGGCGAACCCGACGTGTGCGAGTTGCCACGCGCGGATGGACCCACTCGGTTTCGCGCTGGAGAATTTCGACCCTATCGGGCGATGGCGCGAAGCCGATCATGGTGTGCCGATCGATGCGGCCACCGTTTTGCCGGACGGTTCGAAGGTCGACGGTCCGGTGGCGTTTCGAAAGGCTCTGCTCGCCCGGCGCGAGGAGTTCGTGACGAACGTCGTCGAGAAGCTCCTGACATACGCGCTTGGTCGAGGAGTCGATTATCACGATGCGCCGACCGTCCGACGGATCGTGAACGACGCGGCGGTGCGTGACTACCGTTGGTCGGACATCGTGCTGAGTGTTGTGAAGAGCATCCCATTCCAGATGCGGAGGACGCCACAGTCATGATTATCAAGAAGATGCACTTGCCTCGGCGAACCTTCCTGCGCGGCCTCGGTGCGTCGATCGCGTTGCCCCTGTTGGATGGCATGGTGCCAGCGCTCACGGCACTGAGCAAGACCGCCGCCGCTCCTGTGCGGCGCCTGGGGATTTTCTACGTGCCCAACGGGATGGCGATGAAGTACTGGTCGCCCACGGCCGAGGGCAACACGTTCGAGCTGCCCCGAACGCTGGCGCCACTGGCGCCGTATCGCGATCAGGTGGTCGTGATGAGCGGGCTTGCGTCCATGTGTGCGTACCCGCGATCCGGTGAAGGCGGCGGCGATCATGCGCGCAGCGCATCCACCTACTTGACGGGGGTGCACATCAAGCGCACATCCGCGGCTGACGTGCAGGCCGGGGTTTCGGCAGATCAGATCGTCGCGCGGCAGCTCGGCCAGGAGACGCAGCTTGCCTCACTCGAGCTCGCGCTCGAATCGGTGGAGCTGCTGGGCGCCTGCGACGGGACGTACGCTTGTGCCTATACCAATACGATTTCATGGCGCACACCCACGACGCCGCTGCCGATGGAGACCGACCCCCGCGCGGTGTTCGAGCGGATGTTTGGGACCGCCGTCAGCACGGACCCGGCCGCGCGAGCTGCCCGCGCCCGCCGCGACCGTAGCATCCTCGACTCGGTGAGCGAGAAAGCGTCTCGCCTCCAGGGTCGCCTCGGGCCAGGCGACCGCACGAAGCTCGCCGAATATCTGGACGCTGTGCGGGATATCGAGCGGCGGATCCAGAATGCGGAGCGACAGAGTAGCCAGGAAGTGCTGGTCGTGGACCAGCCGGCTGGTATTCCGAGCGACTTTGCGGAGCACGCGAAGCTGATGATGGACCTGCTTGCCCTGGCGTATCAGACAGATCTGACGCGCGTCGCCACCTTCATGATCGCAAGGGAAGTGAGCAGCCGCCCGTATCCGGAAATCGGGATCTCCGACTCACATCACCCGCTGTCGCATCACGAGAACGATCTCGCGAAGCTCGACAGACTGGGGCAGATCAACCTTCACCACGTGAAGCAGTTCGCCCACTTGGTGGGGAAGCTGAAGGCGACGCCGGATGGCGACGGGTCGCTGCTCGACCACTCGCTTCTCGTGTATGGCGCCGGCATCAGCGACAGCAACACGCACTTCCACGACAATCTGCCTATCACGCTGGTCGGTGGGGCGGGGGGCGGCCTCAAGGGCGGCCGCCATGTCCGCTATCCGAAAGACACGCCGGTGACGAATTTGTGGATGACGGTGCTCGACAAGATGGGCGTGCCTTCCGAGAGCATTGGAGACAGCACTGGCAAAGTCCAGCATCTCTGGGATATCTAGAGAGTGCGTCGCGACTTCTCTCCGCAACTTGGTGTCCGGGCCCGCACGGGGCCCGGTGAATTACGGTGTGCCGGCCTCTGAAGCCAGGAACACGTCCCGATTCGTATCGAATTCCCACAGAATCGACTCGTCCTGATGATCCTTGATTGAGCGAGTGTCTGCTGCTGTCATTTGTGGACCTCCAGTCTGCAGGGGTGATCAATCGGGCTGAATGGCCACCTCACGTGGGCAGCCGCAGGGCGCCGCCACAGATGTTCTCGGCTCTACCGAGCGCTTCGTGCCGGCACCCTCGCAAACTTCACTCGTCGCATTCTCTCGTTCGTGACCTCGAAACCGATCACCTCCCCTGTGGCCCGAACGAACTGGACCGTGTAGTCCCCGTCCCAGTCGAACATGTCCAGAAACAGCGGTCTTGCTGGGGTCGGATTCGATGTACCGGTGCGAAATGAGAGCGCTGAGTTGCTCGCCGCCACCCGATAGCGAGCATCGACTTCCTCGCTGTAGTATTCCCCCGCGTACGCCGCGAGCGCAGTCGACGACACCACGGTCGGCTGTCGCCACTCGAAGGGGAGCCGCTGGCCACCCCGCAGCGGTTGCCGCTCGAACCCCGCGCGCTCGCCGTTCGCGAAGACGAGCTCGACCGCCTGCCCTGTGATGCGGAACCTGTTCTCAGCCACAGGAACGAGCGTGGGCCCGCCGGTGTGGCCGAGAATGAGTTGGCCCTTCCGGAAGGCCAGCTCAACGACCTGAAGGGTTGTCGGCTGAATGTACACGCCCGCTCGGCGTTGCAACGCCGCGACGGAAAGGGGCACCGCCTTCGGAATGATCTCCGCTTCAGCCGGCGCCAACGCGCCGCCGAGATGCGCATCGGCGACTCCCTGCGCGAGCGTAGACGGATCGGCCGTCGCGGCATTGCACAGCACCGCGATCGCCAGGGCCTGCTCCGGGAAGCGACCGACATAGCTGCGGTATCCGGCGTCCCAGCCGTCGTGATGCACGACGCGTGCGCCGCGATAGTGGTCGATTTGGAGCCCGAAACCGTATGCCGTCGGGCCGCCATTGGTGAGGATGCCGGGCGACTCCATCTGATCGAACAGCACACGATCGCCGACAACCGGTTTGTCGAAGTTGGCCTCCCACTTCAGTAGATCGCCGACCGTCGTGAACAGGCTCGTTGCGCCGTACACGTCAAAATTCGGAATACTCACGCGCCATCCGCCCGAGCGCGGCGCATACGCCGAGGTGCGGCCGGGCACGAGCATCGTATAATCGTCGTGGAAGTGCGTGTTCGTCATCCCGAGCAGCTTGAATACTCTCTCCTCAGAAAAGTCGCGCAGTGACTTGCCGGCTACCCGCCTCACGATGACGCCGAGGAGGGTGAAGCCGCTGTTGCTGTAGGCCCACTCGGCGCCAGGCGTGAAGTTGAGCGCCTTTTGCCGTGACACGATGTCCATCACGTCCGCCTCTGTGATGCGGTTCTCCTCGAAGCGTCCCCGCGAAAGCTGGATCAGCGCCCACTGATCGCGCAGGCCGCTCGTGTGTGTCAGCAGGTGGCGAATCGTAATGGGCGTACCGTAGTCGGGGATTTCCGGAAGGTACTTCCTGATGTTGTCGTCGACAGACAGCTTCCCGTCGCGCGCGAGGAGCATCACGGCCATGGCCGTGAATTGCTTGGAGACCGACGCCACGTGAAAGATCGATGACGGCCGAATCGGCGTGCCCGTCTCCAAGTTTGCCATTCCGTAACCATGCTCGTAGACGACGCGACCGTTGCGGCTCACACCGACCGCACATCCTGGCGCTTCCGTGCTGCGCCAGGCGGCGAATATGCGGTCGACGGCGCGTGCTGTTCCAACGGTACCTGCTGCGTCTCCTTGCGATCCCGGGAGAATACTCCCGCCGTGCTGCGCCTTGTTGCCGTACACGGCTAGGAGGATCGCTGTCGACAGGCACACGAGTAGCACAATCGACCACATCCTCAGCGGGCGCCTACTGATCGACTCCCGCGTCGTCACACCCGTCCTCCCCGCCTCGACGTGAGGCGAGCCGCGTGGCCGACGTATACGTTCCACGAGTTGAGTCGCGTCTGCGGGTTGGCCGGCGCCCCTGCAATGATGCCGTCATAATCCGACGGAAAACGCTGCGCTTCCATCAGGCCTTGGCGCCCGCCGGTTGAGCACCCGTTCCAGTAGGAGAGCCTCGGAGCCGTCCCGTACAACGCGTGGATGATCGCCTTGGCTGCGACCGTCATCTCGTGCACCGCTCGATAACCAAAATCGGCCAGCTTTTCCGCGTGTCCTAGAAAGGGCGCCGGTGTATTGCCGGTGTGCCCCGTATCGGTGGATGCCGCCGCGTAGCTACGCTTCAGTGCCTCGGCCATTCCGCGCTCGGCAAGCTTTCGCATGTGGCTGCGGGCGATTCGGACGTAATGAATAGAACCGCCAGAAGGCTGAAACCCCAGCTTTGCATGTTCATGGTGTCACTCCTGCCGTACCTCTACCTGCCCGCGTCGGGCCGATGCAGCCGGCACAGCTCGGTCGGCTCGGTCCCGGCGAGAAACGCTTCGTGAACGACTTTCGGGCAATTAGGCGTAGCGGCCTGACCGGTCATTGGGTCGATATCGGCAAATGCGATCCCGTCTGGAGGTTCAAACTGCACGTCGGGACGGCCCGCGAGCGCCCGCATCATGAACGTGGTCCAGATCGGCAGCGCGGCCTGCGCGCCTGAGAGGCCCACCGGCTGATTGTCGTCGAACCCGACCCACACGACCGTGAGCAGTTCGGGTGTGAACCCCACGAACCAGGCGTCACGGAGGTCGTTGGTCGTGCCCGTCTTACCGGCTGCGTCCAGCGTGAACCCCGCGGCCCGCACGCCGGCTCCCGTCCCTTCGTTGATCACGCCGCGCAGCATGTTGGTCACGAGAAAGGTCGTGTCGGGCTGCGCAACGATCTTCTGCTTGTCGGTGTTCTTCCTGGTGACGTCCGCTGCGCCGCTTCTCACCGTGAGGATGTTCCTCAGAGGCCGGACGACGCCGAGGTTCGGGAAAATGGTGTACGCCGTTGCCACTTCGAACGGCGTGGCTTCGAAGACCCCAAGCGCGATGGAAGGATACGCCTTGGGCGTGTTCCCAACGCCGATCTTCCCCCAGAGCGCGGCGACATTCTCGAAGCCCGCCTGTTCCGCGACCTTGATGGTGGCCAGATTGCGCGAGCGTGCAAGCGCGTGGCGGTAGGTGATCAGCCCGTCGTACTCCTCCTCGTAGTTCTGCGGCGTCCACACCTGATCGTCGAACTCCCACGTCTGCGGTGAGTCGTCCACCAGGGATGCCGGCGTCACGCTGGTGAGGCCTCTCGCGGCGGCCTGTTCGAAGGCCGTGAGGTACACAAACGGCTTGAACACCGAGCCGGGCTGGCGGCGCGACACCAGCGCGCGGTTGTACTGCGACTGGTTGTACGAGCGTCCACCGACCATCGCCAGGATTTCGCCGTTCTTGGGATCGATGGCGAGCAGCGTGGCTTCGGCGTAGCCCTTGCGCTTCCGCCTCGACAGCAGCTTGTCGACGTTGGTCAGCCCCTCGCGGACCGCGTCCTGCGCGACACGTTGCAGGTGCAGATCGAGTGTCGTGTAGACGTCAACGGCCTGGCTGGTGGTCGTGGTGAGACCGGGGTACGCCTCGTCGAGCGTCTTCGTGACGTAGTCCACGAAATACGGCGCCTCGGCTTCGAGCGCGCGCGGTTTGACGCCCAGAGGCTCCTTGGCAGCGGCATCGGCGGCCTTCTGCTCGATATACCCGGCATCGACCATCGCCTGCAGCACGACGTTGCGGCGCTCGCGGCAGCGTTCGGGATTGGTGAAGGGAGACAGCGCCGAGGGTGACTGGAGCACGCCCGCCATCGTGGCGGCCTCGGCGAGCGTGACGTTGCTGACGTCTTTGCCGAAGAAGAGACGAGACGCCTCGGACACGCCAAAGATGGCAAACGACCCACGCTGGCCGAGGGGCATGTCGTTGAGGTACATCTCGAGGATCTCGTCCTTCGATGCGCGCGTGTCGAGCACGAAGGCCAGGAACAGCTCGAGGAATTTCCGAGTGTTGTTGCGCGCTCTGGCTGCCGTGAGCGTCCATCCGTCGAACTGCGGGAGGAACACGTTGCGCACGAGTTGCTGGGTGATGGTGCTCGTCGCGGCAATGCGCCGATTGGTGAACAGTCCCTTCAAGACCGCCCCGGTGAGCCGAATGGGATCGACGCCGGGGTGGTAATAGTAGCGGCGGTCTTCAATCGACAGAAACGCCTCGACCACTCTGGGCGGAATCACGGAAAGTGCGACGGGACGCCGCTTCTCCCGCTCCGCGACCATGGAGCTCAGGACAGGTGCATCGAGCGTCAGACGTTCGCTGGGTTTGGCATCGATGTCGAGGCGCTCGATGCGGTCCGGGGGCTTGGGCGTGCCTCGGCCACGAGCGGGCGCCGGCTTCTGAAACACGACACGCGCGGGCCGCCCGTGGAACTCGGCGCCACGGGGCATGAGGGCGACCGCGTAGTTGCCCAGCGAAAACTCACCCGGTTTGTCGGCCTGCGGGCGCTGCGTGTACCCCAGATCGTTCAGGCGATCGATGAGCTGTCCTTCGGAGAGCGTCTGTCCGCGCCGAAGCTCAAAGGGCCGCGCGAACACGCGCGGGAGCACGCGCTGCCGCTCGCCGTGAAGACGGCTGTCGATGGCGCGCGCGAAGACCACGTAGTAGTAGCCAAAGACGAAGCACAACAGTACGGTCGCCGCGGCGACAACAGCAGCCGTGACGCGGACCCACCTGGCGCGCCAGAGCGCAGCCACCCGCAGTCGGAGTCGAACACCGCGCGGCTTGGGCTTGGATGAAGGCAACCAGGAAATATTCTACCCGCGAAGGAACCGGTGAGGCACGATCGGCCGCTCGAAACGATTGAACGCGTCACGCTTCAGTGTTACGATTTCGCCGGTCCTTCCCGTTCTTAGACTTAGAGGAGCACGTCAACTGCACACGGAAGCTTCCGGCAGCGCGCCGCCCGACGCGTTCGGTCCATTTCGAGTCCTTCATCAGATTGGGGCAGGCGCGTTGGGTCCGGTGTTTCGCGCGTACGATCCTGAGCGCGACCGCCTCGTGGCCGTGAAGCTGTTTCGTCTGGACATTCCCCCCGAACGCGTCCATCAACTTGCCGCCGAGTTTGACGTCCTGATCGCAGCCGGTCTGTCGCATCCCGCGATCGTCGAGCCGCTTGCTGCGGGCATTTCGGGCGTGTCGGTCTATCTCGGACAGGAGTTTGTCGCGGCCGATTCACTCGATTTGATCGTTCGCGAACACGGGTCTGCATTATCGGTCGATGCCATCCGACGGGGCAAGCACCTGGCGGACGCCCTGGATGCGGCGGCCGCCGCCGGCCTCCTCCACGGCGCCTTGCATCCACGCGACGTGCTCGTGTCGTCGGACGGCGATACGCGGTTGACCGGGCTCGGAATCGCCCGTTCGCTCGAGGGCGTCGGTGTCTCCTCGCCGCTCAGGCGGCCGTACACCGCACCTGAGCGCGCGGCTGGCTTGCCCTGGGATCGTCGCGCAGACATCTTCAGCCTCGCGGTCATCATCCACGAGATGATGTGGGGCCGGCGCCTGACTGGGGGCGGGGACCAGGCTGCACAGGGGCTCTCGGAAATCGACGGTGGCGATCTCGACGCCTTGCGCCGCGTGTTTGCGCGCGCGTTGGCCGACGACGCCGGGCAGCGATTTGGGACCGCTCGTGACTTCATCGACGCGCTGTCCGACGCGTTTCCGCTCGCGCAGGAGCCCCTTGCCCCATTGTCGCTGTCTTCGCGGGAGACGCGACTGCCGCTCTTCGCGGACGCGGCGGAGACCGGGGTGCCCGAGATGGACGGGGATCATGATCGGCTCTTAGACAGAGCCCGCGATGAACCAGAAGACGATGTCCTCGAGCCGGATCCAGTTCTCGCTGAGCGCTCGCCGTCGATTGATCTGGCGGTCCCCGATCTGCCCGTCCTGGTGTGCGAGTCCACTACAGTGGCTGCCGTTGCCTCGGTTGCCGAAAGCCCCGCAGCCGATGACATCGATGACCGGGGTGGCACGGACCTCGAGGTTGCCTTTGGCAACGCGCGGCCGTGGTTACATGCACAGGGGTACGCGCCGGAAGCGGCCGACCACTTGAGCGCCTCCACGAGCGTTCGGCCGCTTGCGCTAGCGCTCGTCCTCGGCTTGGCGATCGGTTTTGCCGGTGGATACGCCTTGGGATACCGGGCACAGCCCGGACAGATGGCGACCGCGATCAGCGAAGTGCCGGCAGACCTGCCATCGCCGCAGACGGCATTGGCGTCGGTGACGGCTTCGGCGGACATACTGCCAGCAGTTGCTCCCATCGGTCGCGTGGGAGGGCCTCGCGCAACGTCGGCGGCCGCTTCGTCTCCGAGCGCGCCAGCCGATCCGATCGCGATTGAACGGGCGGCTCTCGCGCCGCGATCGCCCGGTGAACCGGTTGTTCGCACGACGGCGGCTGCTGCACGGTCCGGCACGGCCGGCCGTATCGTCGTCCGGTCGACACCGGCAGGCGCTCGTGTGTTCATTGACGGCAGAGATGTCGGACGCACGCCGGTCACCACGCGCAATTTGGCCCAAGGCGAGCACGATGTGCGCATTGCGCGCGAGGGATACACGACGGTCGAGCGTCGTGTCATGGTCACAGCCGTCACGCCCGCTTCGTCGGTGACCGTCGCGTTGGCGCGCACGCGGCCCACGGCGCCGACTCCCACGAGCCAAGCTGCGAGCGAGCGTGTCCCGGGATCGCTCGGGGTGGATTCGAGGCCTGGCGGGGCCAGCGTGTTCGTTGATGGAAAACTGGTTGGCACGACGCCCCTTCTTCTGGCCAGCGTTGAGCCCGGCCAGCACGATGTCCGGCTGGAGCGAGAGGGCTATCGGCACTGGAACTCGTCGGTGCGGGTCGTTGCCGGGGAACGGCAGCGCATTGCTGCGTCGCTCGAGAGATGACGTAGAAGAGATAGAGCACGAAGAGAACCTCAGAACTCGCAGAATGCGCAGGGAAACAATTGGTGTTTCTGCGAGTCATCAACGACGTAGGCCCGACCTTCAGGTCGAATGACGTAGTCGAATGACGTAGGCCCGACCTTCAGGTCGGGCGACGAGCACATGGAGTCATGGAAGCGATACTGGCGTTAGAGAACGGGACGATCTATCGCGGGCTTTCCGCTGGTGCGGAAGGGGAGGCGCGCGGCGAGGTGGTCTTCAACACGAGCATGACGGGGTATCAGGAGGTTCTGACCGACCCGTCGTATGCCGGACAGATCGTCACGATGACCTGTGCCGAGATTGGCAACTACGGGGTGTCGCCCGAGGACGTGGAGTCGCGCAAGCCCTACGTAGCCGGATTCATCGTCCGCGACGAATCGCCCGTGGCGAGTAACTGGCGCGCGGCAGGTACGCTGCGCGACTACCTCGTGGCCAATGCCGTCGTGGCCATTTCCGATATCGATACACGCGCACTGACCCGTCTGCTGCGGTCGGCCGGGGTGATGCGTGGTGTGATCGGGGTCGGTTCGGCCCTGGACGAACACGCGCTCGTCGAACGGGCGCGGTCGATCCCCCCGATGGAGGGATCAGACCTGGTGCGGGAAGTAACGACCGACCAGGCGTTCGACTGGCCGCGCGAGGACCCTGGCGAGTTCGGCACGCCACCGCCGCGTCAGCCGAAGCGCCGACTGACGGTCGCAGCCTACGACTTCGGCATGAAGCGGAATATCCTCCGGCGCCTGAGCGCGCATGGGTGCGACGTGCGTGTCTACCCCGCGTCCACACCGGCATCGGCGCTCCTGGCGACCAGCCCCGACGGCGTGTTCATGAGCAACGGCCCGGGAGATCCCGCAGTGTTGACCTACGCGATCGACAACGCCCGGGCACTGGTGAAGAACGGTGTGCCCGTGTTCGGAATTTGCCTCGGCCACCAGATTCTGGGCCTCGCCATGGGCGGGAGGACGTTCAAGCTGAAGTTCGGGCACCGTGGCGCGAATCACCCCGTCAAGAAGCTGGCGACCGGCAAGATCGAAATCACGTCGCAGAACCACGGCTTCGCGGTGGATCCGGCGTCGCTGCCGGCCGATGTCGAGGTGACGCACATCAATCTGTACGACAGCACGGTCGAGGGCCTGCGTCACACGTCACAACCGGTGTTCTCGGTGCAGTACCACCCAGAGGCATCGCCGGGACCGCACGATGCCGATTATCTGTTCGACGACTTTATTCGCTTGATTGAGACGCGCGCGTAGGCCGAGACATCATGCCCCGACGAACCGACCTGAAGAAAGTGCTCGTCCTCGGCTCCGGGCCGATTGTAATCGGCCAGGCGTGCGAGTTCGACTACTCCGGATCCCAGGCCTGCAAGGCGCTCCGCGCCGAGGGTCTCGAAGTGGTACTCGTCAACAGCAATCCGGCGACCATCATGACCGACCCGGAGCTTGCGGACCGGACCTACGTCGAGCCGCTCACGCCGGATGTGCTCGCGGCGATCATCGAGCGCGAGCGGCCGGACGCTATTCTGCCGACGGTGGGCGGACAGACGGCGCTGAATCTCGCGGTGGACCTGGCCAACGCCGGGACACTCGCACAGTTCGGGGTGAAGCTGATTGGCGCGTCGATTGAAGCGATCAAGATCGCGGAGAACCGGCAGCTCTTCAAGGACGCGATGCGCTCCATCGGCCTCGACGTGCCCCAGAGCGGCCTCGCGCGCTCGGCGGCCGAAGCCATGGACATCGCGCGGACGCTCGGCTTCCCACTTGTGATCCGGCCCTCATTCACGCTCGGGGGCGTCGGCGGCGGTATTGCGTACAACGTCGAGGAGTTCGGTGAGTTGTCGGAACGTGGCCTGGAGCTCAGTCCGGTGCACGAAGTCCTCATCGAGGAGTCCGTCATCGGCTGGAAGGAGTTCGAGCTCGAGGTGATGCGAGACGTCGCCGACAACTTCGTCGTCATCTGCTCGATCGAGAACATCGATCCCATGGGCGTCCACACCGGCGACAGCATGACCGTGGCGCCCATCCTCACGCTGAGCGACAAAGAGTACCAGCGGATGCGCGACGCCGCGCGGCTCATTATCAGCAGAGTGGGAGTGGAAACCGGCGGGTCGAATATCCAGTTCGCGGTCAATCCGGCGGACGGCCGGATGGTGGTCATCGAGATGAATCCGCGCGTCTCGCGATCGTCGGCGCTGGCGTCGAAGGCCACCGGCTTCCCGATTGCGAAGATCGCCGCGAAGCTGGCGCTGGGCTACCACCTCGACGAAATTCCGAACGACATTACTCGCGTGACGCCTGCGTCCTTCGAGCCCACCATCGACTACGTCGTCGTCAAGATCCCGCGGTGGAACTTCGAGAAATTTCCTCAGGCGGATCGGACCCTTACGACGCAGATGAAATCGGTCGGCGAAGCCATGGCCATCGGGCGGACGTTCAAGGAAGCCTTCATGAAGGGCGTGCGTTCGCTCGAGCTCGGACGAAGCGGTCTGCTGTTTTCCGGCGTCGAGGCGGATCGTCTGACGGAACCTGGGGGATCTGGCCGGTCTGGCCGGTCTGGCGGGCCTGGTGGGCCTGGTGGGCCTGGTGGGAATGACGCCGACGATGACGTCTCGCTGCGAAAACGGCTGGCCGTGCCGAGCGATCGCCGGCTGTGGGATCTGTTCCGCGCGCTCGGTCGAGGCTGGGGCATCGAGCAGATTCACGACGCCACGAAGATCGACCGGTGGTTCCTTCGTCAGTTCGCCGAAATCCGCGACATGCGCCACACGGCCGCCCAAGGAGGAGTGGAGTCCCTCCATCCCGAAGCGATGAGGGCGCTCAAGCGCGCCGGTTTTGGCGACGCCGAGCTCGCGCTGGCCACGGGCACGAGCGAGCAGACGGTTCGCGCACGACGCGTCAGACAGGGGCTCAAGCCCGTGTACAAGCGCGTCGATACGTGCGCTGCCGAATTCGAATCCTACACGCCCTACATGTACGGGTCGTACGAGCCCACGTGTGAGTCGAATCCCACCAGCAAGGAGAAGGTGGTCATTCTCGGGAGCGGCCCGAACCGGATCGGGCAGGGCATCGAATTTGATTACTGCTGTTGCCACGCGGCCTTCGCCCTGCGCGAGGAAGGCCTGGAGACGGTGATGATCAATTGCAATCCCGAAACCGTCTCGACGGACTACGACACCGCGGATCGCCTGTACTTCCAGCCGCTGACCTTCGAGGACGTCATGGCCGTGATCGAGACCGAACGGTCAGCTGGAGCGCAGGTGTCCTGCCTCGTACAGTTCGGCGGTCAGACACCGCTGAAGCTCGCGCTGGCGCTGCAGGAGGCTGGTGTACGGATTCTTGGCACCTCCCCCGATTCCATCGATCTGGCGGAGGATCGCAAACGCTTTGCGGCGCTCCTCTCCGAGCTCACCATCACGCAGCCCGCGAGCGGCACTGCGACATCGCGAGAGGAAGCGCGCGCCGTGGCGACGCAGATCGGCTTTCCCGTGGTCGTGCGCCCGTCGTACGTCCTCGGCGGCCGCGGCATGGCGATTGTCTACGACATGGGCACCCTCGATCGCTACATGACCGACGCGGTCGACGCGTCGCCCGAGCATCCCGTCCTCGTGGACCGGTTTCTCGAAGACGCATTCGAATTCGACGTGGATGCGGTGGCCGACGCGACCGGTGCGGTCGTCATCGGCGGCATCATGGAGCACATCGAGGAGGCCGGCATTCACTCCGGCGACAGCTCGTGCGTGGTCCCGCCCTTCATCTGCCCGGAACGGCACCTGGCCACGATTCGCGACTACACGCGCCGGATCGCGCGCGCGCTGAAGGTGGTCGGGCTGATGAACGTGCAGTACGCCACCAAGGACGATGTCGTGTACGTGCTGGAGGTGAACCCTCGTGCGTCACGCACCGTGCCGTACCTGTCGAAGGCGAGCGGTGTCCCACTCGCCAAGATTGCCGCCAAGGTGATGGCGGGCCGGACGCTCGCGGAGCTTGGCCTCACGAACGACGTGGAGGTGGCCGGCGTGTTCGTCAAGAGTCCGGTCTTCCCGTTCGTCCGTTTCCCTGGTGTCGACACGATTCTCGGGCCGGAGATGAAATCGACGGGCGAAGCGATGGGCGGGGCGAGCAGTTTCGGTGTCGCGTTCGCGAAAGCGCAGCTGGCGGTGGGGCAGCGGCTGCCGGAAGGCGGTACGGCGTTTGTCAGTGTCAACAACGACGACAAAGCGAACCTGCTGCCGATTGCGCGCGACCTCGCTGAGCTCGGATTCCGCCTGATCGCCACGCGAGGCACGGCCGCATTCCTCAGGTCCTACGGCCTCCATGTCGAGGTCGTGTTCAAGGTGAACGAGGGCCGCCCGAACGTCGCCGACGAGATTGTGAACCGCAAGGTCGATCTGGTCATCAACACACCGCTCGGGCGCGAGTCGTTCTTCGACGACCGTGCCGTTCGGCGTGCTGCCATGATGCACGAGGTGCCGTGCATCACCACGCTGACCGGCGCCGCGGCCACCGTCAGCGCGATCCGCGCCATGCGCGGCCACGGCGTGATCAACGTTCGGGCGCTCCAGGACTACTACGCAGGAATTGCCGCCGGATCGGTCTAGTTCGCGCGCCGTTTCTACAATCAACGACACCGCGTCACAACGACACGAGGGACACGAAGTTCTTTTAGGTACAAGACTTCGTGCCCTTCGTGGCGTCGTGACGGGCGAATGCCCCGAGCCTTGCAGCGCGCTGCGCGATGCGCGTGGTCGTCGCCATTCCTAGTGTTGGACTGCTGGCGGGGACGGCTATCGGACTCTTCGTCTCTGGGGCCTTCGGCGCATCGCCCGACCGAGCGCTGTTGGCTGCGCAGGCCGTGGGCCTGACGCGGTCCGGCCCTGTTAACACTGTCGTCGCGGTCGGTCCTGTCGCGATGCTCGCCCTGGCTGTCTTGTCGGCTCTTGCCGTCTGGGCGTGGCGCAAGTCGTGGCCGCGCGTCCTTGCCTGCGCCATCGGCCTCTCGTTCCTCGTCGGCGGCGTGCTGCTGGGGGCGCACGCCTGGCGTCAGGCCTGGCAGCCGTCGCTGCGCGTCGTGTTCGACGAGCTCGCGGCGATGGAACGAGAGCAGGCCGAGTCGGCGGGACGCGTGGTCCCCGAGGAGCTGGCCGTGCCGACGGTCATCATGGGCAGGCTGCGTACGGATGCATCGCCCCGCGACGTATCGGTCTCGCTCAGCGTTGAAGTGATCGCGATTGATGCAGACGCTCGTCGTCCTGAGGTCCCCTCGCCACCCGAAGGCTCTCGTAGGCCCGAGCTTGTGGATGGTGCGAAAAACGATCGACGCGGGCCCGAGCTCCCACGCAGGCCGCGAGACGCACCTCGTGGACCCAATCTTTCAGCTCGGATGCAAGACGACTCTCGTAGGCCCGAGCTTTTAGCTCGGGCGCCACAGGCGCTTTCGACGCGGGTGGCTCTCTGTTCGCGTCAGGTGCGCGGCGGTGTGCTGCTCACCGTCGTCGGCGATCTGGCGCACGAGCGCATCCGCGACTGGCGAGCCGGCCGGCTCATTCGGGCGCCAGTCGCGCTGCATCGTCCGTCGCGCTACTTGAATCCTGGTGCGGTTGACGAAGAACGCGCTCTCGCCCGCCGAGGAACGATCCTCGTGGGGACGGTCAAGAGCGGCGCCCTGGTGGAGGTCGTGGCGCTCGGAAGCCCATGGGCCGAGGCGGCCGCTCGGGCGCGGGCGTTGGCGCGTCGGTCCGTGGCAGCCGCCGTAGGAGGCTGGAGCGTGCGCGCGTCGGCGATTGTGACGGCGATTGTGATCGGCGATCGCGCCGGTCTGAGCGAGGAGGTGCAGCGGACGCTTCAGGAAGCGGGGACCTATCACGTGATCGCGATCTCCGGAGGGAACATCGCCATCCTGGCTGGTCTCACGCTGGGTGCGTTTCGCATCGCCGGCATGCTCGGCCGCGGTGCGATGCTATCGGCCATCGCGGGTCTGCTGGCCTATGCGTACCTCGTGGGAGGTGGCGCGTCTGTGGATCGGGCCACCCTGATGGCGGTCGTTTACTTTGCCGGACGGGCGATCGATCTGCGCGGCTCGTCGTTCAACGGGCTCATGCTCGTCGCGGCCGTGCTCGTCGCCGCCGATCCGTTGGCGATTGCCGACCCATCCTTTCTGCTGACATTCGGCGCGACGTCAGCCATTCTCGCCGTGGCGGCCCGCAAGCCGATCAGTCCAATGCCGTTTCCTCTCGCCGCGCTGGCCGGGATGCTGACGGCGTCGGTTGCCGCCGAGGCTGCGCTCTTTCCGGTCGGCGCGATGGTGTTCTCGCGCGTGACCGTTGCCGGGCTCCTCCTGAACTTCGCAGCCATCCCCCTTATGGCCGTTGCGCAGATAGCAGGCATGCTCGTGGTGCCCGTGTCGATGATGTGGCCTTCCGGCGCCTCCTGGATCGGTTGGATCGCCTTTGCGGGCGCCGAAGGTCTCGTGCGCTCGGCGGGGCTCGTGACGTTGGCGCCGTTTCTCACCTGGCGGGTCGCGCCACCGAGTTGGCTGGCCGTCGCCGCGTACTACGTCGCGCTCGTCGTCGTATGGATGTCCTTCGCATATGAGGACCTGCGTGGCGCACCCAGAGCGTCCGGTGACTCCCTTACCGCCCGAGCTGAAGCTCGGGCCTACGCTCGCCGACGTGTCGGCAGACTCGCCGCGGCTGCGGCGACGGCGCTCGCGCGGTCCCTCCGCGTTGTGTCGCTGTCGACCTGCGCCGCATGTGCTATCTGGATCCTCTTCCAGCCATGGACAGTTCTTCGATCGCACGGCGATGGACGGCTGCAGGTGACGTTCATCGATGTTGGGCAGGGCGATGCGGCGTTCGTCCGGTTTCCTCGCGGCGCGACGCTCGTCGTGGATGCCGGCGGATCGGGCGGACGATCGGCCTTCGATGTGGGCGATCGCGTGGTGGCGCCAGTGCTTCGCCGTGCCGGCGTCCGCCGGCTCGACACGATTGCGCTGACCCACGGCGACGCGGACCACGTGGGCGGCGCTGACGCGTTGATCGGCGAGTTCCGCCCGCGAGACGTGTGGGAGGGCATTCCCGTTCCGCCCTTCGAGCCACTGCGCCGGCTGCGGACCGCCGCGCGTGCGGTCGGTGCGCGGTGGACGAACCTGCAAGCCGCCGACGTCATGACGATCGACGAAGTGGATGTGGTGGTGCGACATCCTGGGATTGCGGACTGGGAGCGTCAGGACGTGCGCAACGACGATTCGATCGTGATCGAATTGCGCTGGGAAGACGCGTCGATTGTCCTCACGGGCGACATCGGCAGGGAAGTCGAGCAGGCGATCGCACCACTGTTTCCGGCCTCGCCCCTTCGCGTGATCAAGGTGCCCCATCACGGGAGCCTCACGTCGAGTTCGCTCGAGTTTCTTCGAGCGCTCGCGCCGCGCGTTGCCGTCGTCAGCGCGGGGCGCAGCAACCCGTTTGGTCATCCAGCCCCCGCGGTGCTGGCGCGCTACCGTGAAGTGGGGGCCGAGATCTTCAGGACGGATCGCGATGGAGCGGTGACGCTGACGACTGATGGTCACTTGCTGCAGCTCGAGACATTCAGCGGCCGTCATCTCAGCGTTTCGGCGACCGCATCAGCATCAGCGCCTGCAGGTCACGAAGACCCTAAGGACACGAAGCCTTGAGCTTGACGAGAGTCCCATCGAGTCTTCCGATCGATCTCGAGCAGCTCGTGGAGGCTACGATCGGCTGCTGCCTTGTCGTGCATCGTGCACTCGGACCGGGTATGAGCGAGGGCGTCTACTCGCGGGCATGCTGCATCGAGTTCGAGTCCAACGGGCTCGCCTACGAGCGGGAGAAGCCCGTTCCGATTCGGTATCGGGGTACGTTGATCTGCCAGCAGCGGATCGACTTGTTCGTGGCTGGGCGACTCGTGCTGGAAGTCAAGTCCGTCGAGCGTATTCACCCCATCCACATCGCCCAGACCGTCAGTTATCTGCGTGCCACCGGTACTCGCGTCGGTCTCGTTGTGAACTTCAATGTGCCGATGCTCAAGCAGGGAGTCCGCCGGGTCGTACTGTGAACCAAAGAGATCTTCGTGCCCTTCGTGGCCTCGTGATTTGCAGGCGCATCTAATCGGTCTGTTGCTCGGCTTTGAGCTGCTGCCACTCGCGTTCGAGTTCCTTGATGGTCATCGCGGTCATCTGGCGGCCCAAGGCGGTCACGCGAGACTCCAGGGCGGTGAACCGGCGCGTGAACTTGTCGTTCGCTTTCCGCAGCGCGGCTTCGGGTTCGATGCCGAGTTTTCGTGACAGGTTGGCGATGGCGAAGAGCAAGTCGCCCATTTCTTCCTCAGCGCGGGCGGTGTTGGAGGGTTCGGCGTCCAGGGTGTCGCGCAGTTCGGCCACTTCTTCCTCGATCTTGGCCACAACCTCGCCGGCCCTGGCCCAGTCGAACCCGGTCGCCGCCGCTCGTTTCCCGATCTTGTAGGCGCGGAGAAGCGCCGGAAGGGCGCGCGGCAGTCCGCCGAGCGCTGAAGCCATGTGACCGGCGGCGGCTCGGTCCTCGGTTTTCTGCGCGTCCCATCGCGACAACGCCGCGCCGGCCGATGGTGCACGGTCCTTCGACGCCGCGTCATGCACCTGCCCATCGTCGCGGAAGACATGCGGATGTCGCCGCACCAGCTTGTCGGAGACCGTCTTGAGCGCGTCCGCTACTCTGAAGGCGCCCTCGTCGGCGGCGATTTGCGCGAGAAAGACGCCTTCGAAGATGTGATCGCCCACTTCTTCGCGAAGCGCGTCGAGGTCGCCTCGCTCGATAGCGTCCACGACTTCGTACGCCTCCTCCAGTACGAACTGGCTCAACGACTGCAGCGTTTGCTCGCGATCCCAGGGACAACCCTCGGGCGAGCGGAGCACGGCCATGATGTCGACAAGACGTGCGAACTCGGCGGCGGCAGACGGGTCAGGCATGGGGGGAGGGAGCCTGTGAATTTGGTAATTTGGTAATCTGGTAATCTGGTGACTGAAAAACGTTACTGAATCTATCAGAATTAGCCCATTGCCCCATCACCAATTACCAGATTGCCAAATAACCAAATCACCAAATCTCAGATTCTCAGATGTCTCCCCCCGACGTTCCGGCGCTTTCCTTCACCGCGTTCGTGCTGTCGCTTGCCAGTTCTGCGGCGATTCACTTTGGCGACCTGGCGGATCCGGATTCGGGCGAGAAGTCGACCCTGAATCTCGAAGGCGCAGCCCAGATGATCGAGATCCTGGCGTTGCTCGACCAGAAAACGCGCGGCAACCTGACCGCCGAAGAGCGGCAGGTGCTCGAGCAGGTCTTGTTCGAGCTGCGCATGCGATTCGTCGAGGCCGCTGGCGGCGGAAAGCGCATTATTGAACCTTAGAGTCACGCTCCTCGGTACGGGTACGTCGCACGGTGTTCCGATGATTGCCTGCGAGTGCGGTGTCTGCCGTTCAACCGATCCGCGTGACCGCCGCACCCGCCCGTCCATTCTCATCGAGAGAACTCTAGAACCTGGAACCCTAGAACCCTTTTCAATCCTGATAGACACCTCAACGGATCTGCGCGCGCAGGCTCTTGCAAACGGCGTGAAGCGCGTCGATGCGATTCTCTTCACGCACAGCCATGCCGACCACATCATGGGGCTCGACGAGATCCGGCGCTTCAACGTGCTGCAGCGACAGCCGATGCCCTGCTTTGCCGACGCCCGGACGGCCTTGGACCTGAGGAGAGCGTTTGCGTACATCTTCAAGCCCGGGCCTGCTGTCGGAGGAGGCATCCCGCAGATATCGCTCTTCGAGATCGGCGGGCCCTTCTGCCTTGGCGGCCCTGACGGTGTTGAAATCGTGCCGGTGCCCATCTTGCACGGGACGCGGCCCATTCTCGGTTTTCGCGTCGGGTGGTTCGCCTACTTGACCGATTGCAGCCAGATCCCGGATGCATCGTGGCCGCTCCTTCGTGGCGTGCGCACGCTGGTTCTCGACGCCCTGCGCGACCGGCCGCATCCGACGCACTTCACCGTGGCGGAGGCGCTGGACGCGGTCGCGCGCCTTGCCCCTGAACGCGCGTACTTCACGCACATCTGTCACGACCTCCCGCACGCGGCCACGTGCGCGCGCCTTCCCAAGGGTGTGGAGCTTGCGTACGACGGGTTAGTGTTGGAGGGCTGCTGAGCGGGCGCAAGCCTCTTTCACGCCGCGCGGACACGGAGTAGGATCCACACGGCACCTTCTCGAACGGCCTCAAGAAAGCACATTCCTGATGACCAGCGTGTGGCGCCACAAGGCGCTGTGGACAATTCTGGCTCTCGTCGGCGCAACGGTCGCTCCATCCGCCCAAACGCCCGTCACGGTCTCCGTCGATTCAGTGTTTCTCGGCGACAACGGAGAGTTCTTCAGCCCGTTCCGCACCGGCGAAACGGTCCTCGGGTCTTGGCAGCGTGTGACCGCGGACATCGAGATGAGCAACCGCGCGACCCTCAAGCTCGGTGCGTACGCCATCGAACGGAATGGTGACGAGCGCCGCTTCGAGCTCGCTCGTCCCGTGGTCTCGCTGGTCCTGGGCACGAAACGCCAGCGTTTCATCATGGGGACGCTCGAGACAGGTGACCGCCCGTGGGGCATGGGGCCGGATCGCACGACGCCTCATGGCCTCCTGCCGCCGCTGGCCGAGGAG
>ORMF012642228.1_pt1 | contig 34143 bp, 36 predicted proteins | sample 1779871 | NCBI WGS metagenome assembly ORMF01 (sample SAMEA104232316, study PRJEB22302) | groundwater metagenome | biome: forest; feature: aquifer; material: groundwater | place: USA | collected 2011-08-07 | depth 5.4 m
GATTCGAACCCTCGATCCCTTGCGGTATACACGCTTTCCAAGCGTGCGCAATCGACCACTATGCGATCCCTCCGTCCTGCTTCTCATCACTTAAATTTATCAATCTTTTAAATGCTCTTCCGCCCTTATAAGATTTTATCTGGTGCTCTCTTTTCCAAGCGACTGATTTGTCAGAAACTTTTTCTTGATACACAAGCCGCCAAGGCCCTCTGTTTTTGGTAGATCTGTTGGCACCGGAATTATGATGTCTTAATCGCTGTATTATATCAGTAGTGACACCGATATAATACATCCCACTCTTTTCGCTTTGAATAATGTAAATAATGTACACATGTATGCTGTTCGCTTTTCCCGCCCGCTGGCGGGACCCCCCGCCATGGCGGGGTGGCCAAGCAAGCGCACTGGGCCACCCACCGCAGCGTGCGGGGCCCCGCTTGTAGCGGTGGTATGCGACCTCTCCAGAAATACTATTCAAATTTCAACTACCCATAAATATCGTGCGTCCCGATATCATAGTACAATACTTCTTTATTAGTAATAAAACGAAAAAGAACTCGATAGGAGTAATTCACGGAGTATGACCAGAATCCTTCGAGTTCCCCTTTGAGTTTATGGCATCTCAATTGTGGATGAAAGGGATATGCCCTAAAAAGATTGTCTTTCTTGATCGCCAATCGTTGAATGTGAAACGGAAGCTTTTGAAACGCATGTGTAAAATCTGAAGAGACATGAACCAGGATAGTGGTCTTCTCCATAAACAAAGCCTATACGAGATCAGCGAGTGATTTGACCACGCGCGTCTTGCCTTGTCGGTATTCATGCTCTCCTCGTTGGATAACTTTCAGGGCATGTTGAAGTTGGCTCAATTGCCCCTGGACTCGCTCCCAAACACTCCGTTCTACGGCAACATAACGACTCTTTCGAAGTCGAGTTTTTGTTAATGGAAAAGCAATTTCAATTGTTGTTTCCTCCATACGATTTCTTGGTATTATTGATAGAAAATACTCAAGATCACTGTATCATTGGGTGGCTTGAGTGTCAACGAACAGTCTTATGCTTCAAACGAAATCTCTTGCTTTCCAGACAGCCGCAAGGCCCCCTTGTTGCCAAATGTTGACCAACTCTTGGCTAGGGTTTCTCTTCCTTTCGACCCGTTGCCAGAGCGGTTGTAAATACCGTTCTTCTCCAAACCCTCTTTTGCGTAACCCTTCAGTGGCGATTTCTAACAAGTTCTTTGCCAGCTCCGCCACGTGCACATCTTCTTGTTCAGCTTCAAGACCTTTCTGTTGCACAACGGTGTACAAATCAACCCAAAATTTATAGGGCCGACGCTGCACGATGGTTTCTACGGCTAAAATATTCTCCTGAAGCCCGAGTAAGAATGCGGGGCCTGCAGAAATGTCCTTCTGTGGTTGTGCAGCTATTGCTCGGCACTCAAGGAAGCATTGCTCAAAACACGCAAAGAGGCGTTCTTCGTCTCGTGCGCTCAATGCATTGATGATTTTGTCTATCGTCACCTCTTCTTTGATTCGATATTTAATCCTCACGTGTGGGAACGTTCTCTGCTGCAATCCCCAAAAATCACTTTTTTCTGGGCGCACCATAAACCGCGTTCCGTCGAAAAATTCTGCTTCCGATTCGGGAGCCAGAAAAAACTCACGATATGTCGTCCTCGGATTCACGAGTTTATATCCCATACCTCCCCGTACATCGAAATAGAATGGCATCAAGAGAATGAAATCAAAGTATTCAATCAACGTCGAAAACGGTGTTGGTGTCATGCCAAAGTATTGACTGTCGTTGCCCACGACACTGGAACCCAACATTGTCTCCCACAGAATATCACGCCCTTCCAAAACACCGATGGGCTTATTGTTGAACAGCGGACTATTCGAAAAGAGGGCGTAGAACACTGGACTCAACGCCTGCAACACATTCCATTGCCTCATGACATCTTGATGAGCAACGTCAAGCCAGACCTGATTCGCCGCAAAAATATAGAGAGCGTGATGGCCCTGGGGGAACCGTTGCGGGTTAAAGTATTTGATATAGGACTTGTTACAGCATTGATCATCTAGACAGAAATTCTGGCATTTGGTGCGATGCAAATCAAAAGCGCCAGGAAAGGCACTCACACCAATAATTGAACATCCCAACGAACGATAGATTGCTTGTAGTTGGGAGAGGAGCTGTTCCATTTGTTGGTGACATTCCCGAATAGTATTCCTGGGTGGTGTATTAAGTTCCATTGTGCAGACCCCATCGTCGCTGGTGACAAAAAACCCATTGTTCTCGGAACCGACAATCCCGCCGGTGCCCGGATCGATTTTCGACTTCCAGCCCTGTTTTGCGAGCTCAGAGTGAAATGATTCAAATGTCCGCTTTGATAGCGGAGCATCACCCTCGCGCACCAAAAATTCAAATTCATAACCGATCATATGATTCGACAGAATCATGTCGCGCAATTGTCTTTTTAGACGCGACGATTCTACTCCAATGTTCTTAAGAACTTAAGAATAGATTTTCCGCGCGTTGTGAGGGTATGGTGAACAGCACTTCCGACTGAGTGCTTCCATACAAGACCCGCAATATTGAGGCGGCGGATATGCTCTGAGCCAGTTTTCATGTTAATACTAATTTTCCAACAAATTTTCACGACTGATAAATTTGGATTCATGCTCAGCAATTCCAGAATTTCAATCCTTCGATGATTTGCAACACCACGAATCATTCGCTCAAGTTGATGATATCGATTTTGTTTAGAATTGGACATACTAATTCCGTACTCTAATGTTCTTAAGAACATTAGAGTAGAGTTATTGTATCATAGTAAACGAGTGGAATACTAATGGCGAGAAAATATCATACTGATTGTACGTCTCTAAAACATTTATGTGCTTCAATCATTGCTCTAATATTCCGATCGTAAAATGACCGGTCAATAAGTCCATCGCGCGAAAGACAAAGCTTGAGAGCGTTCACCCCCGCTTCGATGTATGGTGCAATAAGAGATTTTCTTGAGAACCCTTCACGCATACGGATGGCAATTTTTTCATGAAGCTCCCTCATATATTTAAGATACTGCCCGGAATTATTCATAAACGCACTAACCTCTTCTTTGGCAATAAGCGGAATATTTTCTTTTTTTAGAAATTCACTCAAGAAACTAGGGCCAATGCCTAAGATTGCATTCTCTTCGAGCTGCGGAAGTACCTCAGGCAATGCCGGGAAATCTTTAACCGCAAAACCTATTTTTTGAAGATCGACCATCATTTTTGCTTCGAATGTTCTGCGGTTCGCATCCCCAAACGGATGGATGATCCCAAGCCCCCAAAGGTAGAGATAGACGGAAGAGGATAGCTTGTCTTCTAGGGATTTTGCCTTTGCGAATTCTCGATCGTATCGGGCACATAACTCGTCCATGAGAGATTGCAGTTTCTCTGCCACGTTCACAAACATACCCTCCTTCACCACACTCCCTTTTATAAACTTTCGTACAGGGGATGCTCCAGGCTCATCGATCGTCTCAATGGGGCTTTCATTTAATCTGCGTTTCCCGTATTGGCGGTAATGACCACGAATGTATGGGGAAACCGTAAACCGAACACCCCACAAATGGGACGTTTGTGGATCCTCAAACTGAATTCCGTGCTCCCGCCCAATGATTTCGGTTTGCGTGCGCTGCGCTTCATTAAAAAACTCTCTCACTTCACCCTTGATACCACTTTTTTGTTCGAGTGTACGGATATAGGGATTCCGGTCCGCTACCAAATGAACCATTGAGTTTATCACTTCTTGATCGGATCGTTTTGGTAATGGTGTTCCTGCGGTTACAATGCGATGCAACAATGGCAACTCACGTTTACTATTAAGCCCCTTCTCTGCTAATGCTGGAGCAATCTTCAACAAATTCTCCCACCCTTTTTGTTTACCATTAGAAGGGATCCTCGAAATAAACATCATCTCCGAATCATTGCCCATATCCAAAATATTATCTACTGGCTAACCGCGTACTGCGCTTGTGAGAGCAAACATACCACCATAATACAAAAAAAATAGTGAGGGCGCCCACATATTGAGAAGGCGTCAACCCGAAATACCGCGCTTCGGCGCCGGCTATGTCTGCGGCGCGGTAAAAATCGAGCCAGAAACGCGCGAGACCTTTGAGGCCGAGGAAGAGTACAACGAAGGAGCCAGGTGGAAGTTGTACCTCACCCCAACCCTCTCCTACCCTAGGAGAGGGGGATCGACGCGCGAGCAAAACTAAAAACAGAAAGATAATGCCGTCGGCGATTGCCATTTCTAATCCCCCATCGTGGCGCACTGTGCCATCGGGGTACCGAACGCCCCACACCATCGAAGTCAACGTACCGGGGTGATCGTGGATCAAGAAACAGCCGATGCGGCCGAACATGATCCCCAGAGGCGCGGCATACGCGAACACGTCGAGCGTTTGAAGTAGTGGAAGTTTATGGCGACGAATAAACCAACCCAGGACCAACGCGCCACCAATGATCCCGCCGTATGAGCTCATTCCCCCATCCCAAATTGAGAAGATTGCCGCAGGATTTGCAACATAATAACGCGGCTCATAGAAGAACACTTCAAACAGCCGCGCTCCAACCATACTGGCCAACACGATTTGCCAGCTTGCTTGCCAAACCAAGTCGGACGTTAATTGATTCCTGGATTCTCGGGTCAAGCCCGAGAATGACAGAGTGCGAACACGCCGCGCCGCCACAATGGTTGCAACCAAAAACCCAATAGCCGCCATCAAGCCCCAAACATGAATCGTGAACGGGCCAAGACTCAATGTGGTGAGTGTAAAGTACGGAATCACAGTTGTTGTTCCTTCGCCAACGTAATACGCATGGTTGCTGTTGCTCCTCCATCGGGGTTATTGGCAATTGAAAACTTGCCATGGAGAATTTTTTCTACGTATGCTTTCACTAATGCAAGCCCCATGCCAGTTCCTCCTTTTTTCATCGTATTGCCCGAATCTAAAATCCACTGCTCTCGCCCAGGCACAATGCCGGAGCCTTCATCAACAATGCGGATGACCACTTCATCTCCTTCGAGTACAGCGCGCACCGACACCTCACCACCTGCCGATTCCATCGCATCGATCGCATTCTGGATGAGTTCCTTGATGGCAGACATCGTCATGGCAGGATAGTGCTCCACCACCAATGGTCGATCGGGAACGCTCACCTTGATCGTAATATTCTTTTGCCGTAAGCGCGGCTCTTGTTCCTTTTCGATCACGGCGATAGCTGTGCGAATTTCTATGGCGACATCCTCTTGCTTTGGTTCTAATTCGTTAGGTTGAATCAACAGCTTCTGTTCATCCAACGGAAGCAATTGAAGTACAGGAGCAGGGCCACCAGAGACAACAGCATTATCAATCCTGGAACAAAAGGCGCCCACGGACCCGTTGGCAAACAAGGAATGTCCCGCGTCATGAAATCGATCGGAAAGCAACGTACGAGCTAAAAAATTATTGTTTAGTTCTGGAATGGCCGCAACGACTTCCATAAGCTCTTTCCGCAGGTCTTGAATAAAATTCGCCAGCGCCTCCCGATCGATCGCATGAAGCTTGCCTTCATGGAGAGCAATCATTTCGAGCCCTTTTGCAAAATCGCTAAATTGTTTTCGCAATTCCACAAGCTTGGGTATAACCGTGCTGCGGACATGTGCGTTAACACGGTCACACCATTGCCGAAGCATCTCCGGGGGCTGTGGCGGTATCATGGGTAGCTTTGGCATCTCGTCCATATGGCCTTTAGTTAGAGCACTCCCAATTTTTTTAATGCTTTCTCGAATTCATTGAGCGCTTGGTGGAGTTTTCGGCTACTGTGGCTCCCCGGTTCGTGCACAATCGTGTTACGGACTTTATGCGCCCACCAGACATCCTTGAGTTCTGGATATTTGTAACAGGCCACCTTTAAGCGTTCTCCAAGCGTACTGCCGGGCATGCCCATGGTTTTGAGCACATGATCTAAGAGCTTATCTGCTTGCATCACCGCGAGTTGCAAAGAGGCTTCGGTATTAGTTCGCGCAAGCGATTCAATTTTTTTCCATTCTTCTTGGACAAATCGCCGATCATGAGAGTCGTGAAGTTGATGGCGAAGCCAACGGCGAACGGTGGCAAACAAAAACCACAAAACGCCGATCACTACAATGATCAGCGTAAGGATGGCGATGGCGGCTTGGAACGGAGTAAGTTCGAGCATGTGGTATCCGTCATTCCGGACTTTCGGCCAGAGGCTGATCCGCCTTTGGCGGAGATCCGGAATCCACGATCGTTTCTGGATCCTCCCGCAGCGTGCGGGACCCCGCTCCGGCGGTGGCCGATTCACTCGGGGATGACAGTGATGAGATCCTGAAACAAGTTCAGGATGACGCGTCTTAAATATTTGGTTTTTTTGTATGCCACTCGGTGGCTTGTTCAAAAGCTTTGCCAACCTGGAAGAGACGCTCCTCATCAAAATAATTACCAATGAGTTGGAGGCCGATGGGAAGGTTGCCCTTGGTAAACCCACACGGCACCACGAGCCCCGGGACACCGGCCACGTTGAGCGAAATCGTAAAGACATCTTGGAGATACATGGTCAATGGATCATTGATGTTTTCCCCAATGCGAAATGCCGGAGTCGGAGCCGTGGGAGAGGCAATGCAATCCACCTCTTGAAATGCTTCTTGAAAATCGCGGCGGATGAGGGTTCGGACTTTTTGCGCTTTGGCGTAATAGGCATCATAATAGCCAGCCGAAAGTGCATACGTGCCGATCATAATACGCCGCCGAACTTCTGGCCCAAATCCGCGGGCTCGCGAATCCCTATAGACATCAAGTAACGAAAATGATTTGTGATCTTTGAGATATTCCGAATCGGATTCAATCGAGTATCCGTACCGAATGCCGTCGTATCGCGCCACATCGGCGCTGACCTCGCTGGGAACAATCACATAATACACGGCCAAGCCGTACTTTGTATGTGGGAGGCTTATTTCTTTAATTTCAGCTCCGAGTTCTTTCAACTGCGCAATGGCGACGTGGACCGATTGTTCGATTTCGCCATCCATGCCGTCGATAAAATACTCCTTTGGAACGCCAATGCGAACGCCACTCAAGTTGGTAGTTTGTAGTTTGTAGTTTGTAGTTTGGTGGTCGACAGTGACAGAATCTCTCGGATCTTTTCCGGCTATGGCCTCGAAAAGAATACGCGCGTCTTCGACGGTTTTTGCCAACGGGCCAATGGTATTGTGGCTGGCTGCCATTGGCATTAACCCATACCGCGACACACGCCCATACGTCGGCTTGAGTCCCACAATACTCGTGAATGCCGCGGGTTGGCGAATCGATCCGCCGGTATCAGAGCCCAACGCCGCAACACATTGATCCGCGGCGACAGCCGCCGCAGAACCGCCCGATGATCCTCCGGGGACTCGACTCGTGTCCCATGGGTTGGTCGTGATTTGAAAAGCAGAATTTTCGGTCGACGCCCCCATGGCAAATTCATCGCAGTTTGTTTTACCCACAAACACTGCTCCGGCGTCGCGGAGCTTACGCGTGACCGTAGCGTCGTACGCACTCGTGTAATTACCGAGAATCTTTGATGAACCCGTGGCACGCGTCCCGGCAATCAAGATAACATCTTTGATGGCCAACGGAATTCCATCGAGGACTCCGCGGCGCTGTCCGTTGGCTATCCGAGCGTCCGCCTCGTTTGATTGCTCCAGGGCTTCATTATTCAATACAGTCACGAATGCCTTGAGTTTGGGCTCGGTACCTTCAATCCGTTCGAGACACGAGCGCGTCAGCTCCTGTGAGGAGAAATCCTTTTCTTCAAGGCCGTGCGATGCTTGAGTGATTGATAATTGGTTCAGATTCATAAAATTCCGTCATTCTGGTCTTAGCCAGAATCCGATCGTGGATTGCCACGGTCGGCATGGCCTCCCTCGCAATGACAAGCGGGTTACGACTCAAATATTCCCTTCACCTTCAAGTAACCGTTTTCTTTCTGCGGAAACTGCGCAATAATCCGTTCATGCTCATCCACTGATGCTTTCTCAACAACATCTTCTCGCGTGACATTGGTAAGACCCGTCACTTGACTGGTCGGCTCCACGCCATCGGTATTCACTTCCTTAAGCTGTCCCACATAATCCAAAATCGAAGAAAGTTGGCCCCGATAGAGCTCCAACTCTTCGTCTGTGAGATTAAGACGGGCTAACGCTGCGACTTTTTTTACTTCATTGGAAGTTAACATAGTGCCGAACTAAGAAACTAAGCAACAGAGCAACGGCCGGGTTTCTTTGTTCTTGTGTTTCTTTGTTCTTTAGTTTCTGATTAACTGTAGAAATTCTTTTTCAGATAAAATTTTCACTCCGAGCTTTTTGGCTTTTTCAATTTTACTCCCAGGATTTTCTCCGACCACGACGTAACTCGTCGACTTACTCACTGAACCCGTCGCCTTGCCTCCCAATGCCCGAACTTTTTCTTCTGCCTCTTCGCGACTCATCTGTCCAAGCTCACCGGTAAAAACAAAAGTTTGGCCGGCGAATTTCGAGTTACTAGTTACGAGTTTCGAATTTTCTATAGTGACATGTTTGAGTAACCTCTCGAGAAATTGCTTGTGTTCTTTTTGCGTAAACCACTCCACAATGCTTGCACTCACGATCGGTCCGACATCTTCAACGGACTCCATCTGTTCTTGGGTGGCGTTCTTTAATTTCTCGATCGTACTAAAATGCTGGGCAAGATCACGGGCCGTTTCCTCGCCCACATGAATGATCCCAAGAGCGTACAAAAATCGATCGAAGGAAACACTCTGACGCTCACCAATAGCGGTGATGATATTGCCCGCCTTTTTTTCGGCAAATCGTTCTAAAGGCTCAAGGTCACCGACAGAAAGCTCAAACAAATCCGCCGGATCGCGCACCAACCCTTCTTTCATCAATTGTTCAATAATCTTATCACCTAACCCCTCAATGTCAAACGCTTTACGGCTCACAAAATGGATAAGCCGCTTCATGCGCGTGGCATAACAATCCCGATTAGTGCACCGATACGCCACTTGGCCATCTGTTCGCTCCACTGAGCTCCCACACATGGGGCAAGCCTTGGGCATATGGAACACTCGCTCTGTGCCCTTCCTGAGAACGGGAAATACCTTCACAACTTTCGGAATAATGTCCCCAGCCTTTTCGACAATGACCGTATCACCGATCCTCACACCGAGGCGTTCAATCTCATCCGCATTATGAAGTGTTGCGCGTGATACGGTGCTGCCAGCGACCAATACGGGCGTGAGTACCGCCACTGGCGTGATGGCTCCGCTACGCCCAACTTGCACAATAATATCTTCGACAACCGTTGTTGCTTGCTCGGCTGAAAATTTGTAGGCAATCATACCCCGAGGCGCTTTGCCGGCCACACCCAACCGCTGAAACGTGGCAATATCGTTGACACTCACCACGGCACCATCAATCCAAAACGGGAGCTTCTCCCGTTTTTTCAGAAGCGTTTGATGATACGCAAACACTTCAGCAATACTCTTTACGCGCTCCTCAATCTCAATATTCACTTTGAAGCCCAACAAACGCAACAACAAATGACTCTCGCAATGCTCTTTCTGCCCCACATCGGTTAAGAGATCCCACGCAACAAAATCCAACTTGCGCGCCTTGGCCATGGCTGGGTCAAGCTGTCGAATAGACCCAGCGGCCAAATTGCGCGGATTGGCAAAATGCGGCAGCCCATTTTTTTTCTGCGCGTTATTCAAAAGCTCAAAATCTTTTTTTCGAATCACAACTTCACCGCCGATCTCGATCTCGCCATTTCGTATGAGACGAGAGAGAGACTCTACGCGTTCTTTCAACAGCCAGTTCTGGTAGAGTTTCGGAAGCTGGGCAAACGTTTCGCGAGGGTCTGCGAGCTCTAATGGCACGGACTCGATGGTTCTGATGTTATGGGTCACGTCTTCGCCGACTGCGCCGTCGCCGCGCGTGGCCGCGAGCTCCAGTACGCCATGACGATAGCGTAATCGTACGGCCAGCCCATCCAGCTTTACTTCGCAGTAATACGTTTTCGGTGATCCTTCTGGAATCAACTTACTGATCCGCTTGAGCCACTGTTCCACCTCTACCGAGGTAAATACGTCGTCCATCGACAGCATTGGCTGCCGGTGATGAACTTTCTGAAACTGTCCGAGCGGCTCCCCTCCCACGCGCTGGGTCGGCGAAGAAGCGGTGATCAAATCCGGAAACTGTTGTTCGAGTGTCGCGAGTTCATGTTTGAGTGAATCCAACGCGCTATCAGAAATCTCGATACGATCTAAGACATGGTACAGATAGCGATGGTGATCAATTTCTTTGCGCAACTTTTCGATACGCTGTTTAGCTTCTTGTTTTGTCATACTCGGTAGTAGAACATTGAATTGATTTGTTGAACGTGTTCTGGCAGAGCATTAAAAGCCTCCAATACTAAAAATGATCTCACAGTACTTACGCCAGAGTTCAATGTTTCACTACCGGGCATACCTATCGCGTAACAGTTGCGCTCAAGCCTTCGATCGACTTTCCAAACTCTCCGTAGGTTGTGATGGTGACAGATGCTGTTGTCCCGTCGGCAGCAGTGGTTGTGGATCCACTCGTGCGACAGCGTGCGGAAATCCCAAACCCCTCCCAGCTGGTAAAATCAAGGACTACGGGGGGTTGATTGGTAACCGGGTCCCTGGGGTTCGCCCCTGTGGGAATAGTGGGATCGCCTTGAATATAGATATGCGCTGCACCGGCTTGACCAACATAACGATTCAGAAGCTGCTCCATGCAACTTTCCGAGGCATAATAGGCGGGAATCGAATCGATCAGCCGCCGCGAAGTTTGCGCGCCGTAGAGCGAAAGTGTCGATAGTGAAAGAGCAGAGCTCAACAATAGTGACATCAACACCAATGCGTAGATGAGGACACTACCACGCTGAAGTTGCTTCAATTGCATATAAATGGTAGGTGTCGATAAACACGAGATGAAACAGTGGTTTGAATGTAGCGAGTTTTATATCCTCCGCCTTTTTCTGGTACATCGACCCCGGCGACCATGCTAATAATGGGCTGACGTCGCAGTGAAGGATTACACTGCGGATGATACGGGTCGCACAACGGTAAAATGAAAACTTTAAAATCTTTCACGCGTAATGTTTTAGCAGTGATCTGACCTATGGTCGGCGTCGACAATGGCGCAGATGCTGGCCCAGAATATTTTTTTACAATACAACCTGTCGCCGTTCCACGAATGGGGCACCCCAAAGCAGCTTGGTATTCATACGATATCTGATCACCGTCTTCATCAACCAAATGAAGAATGTTTTGCTTGGACCCGGCCGGACTGGCAGTGGCAAGACTACAACCGTTACCGGCGTTACTATTATATTTTTTATACTGTACAGTCCCAATCCGTAAATTGTTCGACATCACCTCGAGGGCAAAACGGAGTTCCGACAGTGCCTTTTGTTCCTCGCTGGTGCGTTTTTGCAACTCAGAAACCTGTGTATGCATCCCTAAAATCAATAACGAAATAACTGAAAAGATGCCGATGACGGTGACAAGCTCAATGAGTGTGAAACCCCGACGAACTGAAGAACTGAGAAACAGAGCAACATAATTGTTTCTCTGTCCTTCTGTTTCTCTGTCCTTCTGTTTCTCTGTTGCTGAGTTGCCGTACTGCATATCACCAATTATACAGTCGTTCTTCAACGACCAACTTCTTTGCATTTTGACCCTCTGTCCATGTGACCTCAGAAACCACTTCGATGCCAATAAGCCGTTCAGTGCCATTGGAAAGATTGCAGGTTGTTGGGGTCGTGATTCGAGTTAAACGTGGTGGATTGCGTTCGTAATGATCGTTTTCGCACATTGCGTAGAGGTTAATTGTGCGATAGAACCCTGTTTCAGTTGAGTCAGCGGGAATGAAACTAAAAGTTCCCTGCACAAAAAAATGATCGGGTTTCTGCCAAATCTCATTGAAGACTTGAAGGTCGGGATCCGTCGTATAGCCCACGAGCTTAAGAATTTGATCTTGAGTAAAGGTCGGGTTATCAAATTGTGTATTATCAATGATTTGCTTTCCAGCCAATTTCAACCCCTCCCACAATTTGTCACCAGAAGTGCTCGTGGTGTTATATTTATTCGAGTCCCGGATGTTGCGGACGATCTCAATCCCCTCGCGGGCAAAATTCGCAGCTTGGAGTTGCTTTAGGCTCTCACGGCCTTGAATCACATTGCGAAAACTTAAGCCAATCACCGCAATAAGGCCAGTGGTCAAAATAAACAGCGCAACAATCATCTCGAGAAGAGTGAAGCCTTTTCTTTTTTTCATCATAAGAGTATTTTTCGAAGTACTTCAGCTTCCATGCGACAATCCTCCAGCGCGTCATGGAATCCCCGCGGTGGAAGACCGAAGTACTGGAATACTTCCTCGCTCTCGGGTACTGTTTCCCACCCTTGCTGTAAAAAATAATTCCACGCCAATGTAAACAAGTCTAACGCATGATGGTCATACTCCCGGCCCCATTGCATGCCAACTGTTTTCAACAACTGACTAAAGAATGCCACATCAAAGGCCACAACCCATGCGGCGACGGTCACATCAAACCCAAATAGTTGAACAAAGCGTTCCGTGACCTCTTGCCCAGTGGGTGCTCGGGCAATCGCATTATGGTCTATCTGAATTTTTTTGAGCGCCCATTGCTCGATGGGAAAATGCGCTTCTTGATGAATATACGAAGTAAACGATTTTTTCTCTTCCAACGTCTCGCGGTCCAACAACACAGCACCGATCTGAATCGGCACATGGATATACGGGTCTGACCCACTACTTTCAATGTCGACGATCAAGAGGTCCTTAGGAAAGATTGTCATAATGCCTACAGTATAGCAATTCTATAGTATTTCAGCTATCAGTTGTGGTTGTGGGTAAGTCCTCTTTATACAACAAGTCCGGCCGCTGGGCCGGACGAGTGTGTTGCGAAGGTGTTATCCTGCGCTGAGCGCGGGGGGGGGGGTCTGGTTTTTGAACGAGGACTGTGGGAGCCAAACTCGACACGCTAAGGATCGTTGCGGTGGATGCGTGTCGAGGCGGTGCCGCAGCAGGCGAGTTCCGCAGAATAAAAATCAAAACTCTCCCCGCGCTACAGCTCTGCTCTTAACTCTTCCAAAAGTCTTTTGGCATTCTTCGATAGTTTTGTGGGTGTATCCACCACAATCTGCACATAAAAATCCCCGGCTCCGCGGTTGGAGGAAACCCCCTTGCCTTTGAGTCGCAAACGCTGGCCGGTTTGGACCCCAGCGGGAATATCTAAAGCCACCACCCCATCGACCGCCCGCACATCGCAAGTTGCCCCCAACGCCGCGTCAGTCATTCCCACATGCAGGGTTGTTTCGAGATCAAGACTATCGTCAATGCGTTCAATGGTCGAATCGGATTTGATCCGAATATGAATATAGAGATCCCCTGTTTTTCCATTGAGCACCGCTTCGCCTTGGCCATTCAACCGTAACGTTGCCCCGTCGGTAATACCCGCGGGCACATCAACCGCTAAGGTCTGTTTCTTCCGTTCAACCCCCTTACTCCTACAAACCGAGCATTTTTTATCGATCGTTTTCCCAAGGCCATTGCAATCCGTGCATGCGGCAACGGTTTGAAACGTTCCAAACATCGTGCGCCGCGCTTGTTGCTTCTGTCCGGTCCCGTTGCACCCTTTGCACGTCGATGTAGCAGTTCCATGTTCAGCGCCACTGCCTTTACAGCTACTGCACACAACATCACGATCAAGGTCCATGTCCACGGTTGTGCCCTTCACCATCTGGAGAAACGTGATAGTGATCGTAGTTTCGAGATCTCTGCCGCGTGCCGTTCGTGTACCTCCTCGCTGCCTCCCCATTCCGAACAAATCGCCAAACCCTCCGAACAGATCTCCTAAATCCTCCACATTAATCCCGCCCGCTTGCGCATAGGTGTTCCAATCACGGAAGCCTTCAAACCCGCCAAAACCGCCTTGGCTCTGCGCTTGCTCAAATGTTTGGCCGTACTGGTCATACTGCTTCCGCTTTTCGGCATCGGAAAGCACTTGGTAGGCTTCATTAATTTCTTTAAATTTCCCAGCATCCCCAGTGGATTTATCTGGGTGATATTGATGCGCTAAACGACGAAACGCGGATTTAATGTCGTCCGCGCTCGCGTTTTGGTCGAGCCCAAGTGTTTTGTAATAATCTTTAGCCACAACGCCGAGCTTCCTAGGCGCTAGCTTTCTAGCTTTCTAGGAAAAACGATCTCGTTTCAACCCTAGAAAGCTAGGCAGCTAGAAAGCTAGGCAGCTTAGTTTACTTCTTTTCCTCAAAACTCGCATCAATGGGCTCATCCGGCTTCTTCTCCTGATCCGAAGCTTGCTTGTCCTCCGAAGCCTTGGCGGAGGAGGAGTACATCGCTGCACCCACACGCTGTGCCACAGTCGAAAGGTCTTTCAAGGCTGCTTCGATTCCTGCCGCATCAGTGCCGTCCTTCACCTTCTTGAGAGCATCTAACTTTTCAGTCAATTCTTTCTTGTCCGCTTCACTCATTTTTGCCCCTTGTTCATCGATAAGTTTTTGGGTGCTATACACCGTGGCATCGGCGGTGTTTTTGAGTTCAATTATTTTTTTCTTTTCTTCGTCTTCTTTCGCATGAACCTCCGCATCCTTCTTCATTTTCTCAATTTCGTCTTTATTAAGGCCTGAAGAAGCGGTGATCGTAATCTTCTGCTCTTTCCCCGTGGCCTTATCCTTGGCCGAAACATTCAGAATGCCATTGGCGTCGATATCGAATGTCACCTCTACCTGCGGCACGCCGCGGGGGGCATTGGGTAGCCCTGAAAGAATAAATTTGCCCAAGGTCTTATTGTCGCTGGCCATGGGCCGTTCACCCTGGAGCACGTGAATCTCCACTGATGTCTGATTATCCGCAGCGGTGGAGAATACTTGCGACTTCGACGTTGGCACTGTGGTGTTGCGGTTAATGACCGGTGTTGCGACCCCGCCGAGTGTTTCTAACCCCAATGTGAGCGGAGTCACGTCGAGGAGTAAAATATCTTTCACTTCTCCTTGGAGTACCCCGGCCTGCACCGCCGCACCCAAGGCGACCACCTCGTCAGGATTCACGCTGATGTTGGGTTTCTTCCCAAAAAATTTTTCAACAGTTTGGAGGACAAACGGCATGCGCGTCATCCCCCCCACCATCACCACTTCATTAATATCCGTCACACCCATCTTCGCATCCTCCAACGCTTTCTTGCACGGACCAATGGTTTTTTCAACCAGCTCACCGACCAGCTCTTCAAGCTTCGCGCGCGTGAGCTTCATTACAAGATGTTTCGGGCCATTGGCATCGGATGTAATAAATGGTTGGTTGATTTCAGTCTCCACGGCCGTCGAAAGCTCGATCTTGGCTTTTTCTGCTGCCTCTTTCAAACGCTGTAACGATAAGCGATCTTTACTCAAATCAATGCCTTCTTGTTTTCGGAATTCATCGATAATCCATTGGATAATCCGTTGATCAAAATCATCCCCACCTAAATGGGTATCCCCATTGGTCGCCTTCACTTCAACCGTATCGTGGGCGATGTCTAAGACCGACACATCAAATGTTCCCCCGCCCAAATCGTACACCACAATTTTTTGCCCTGCTTTCTTATCAAACCCATAGGCAAGTGCTGCCGCAGTGGGTTCATTGATAATGCGCTTAACGGTGAGCCCGGCAATCTCTCCAGCGTCTTTGGTGGCCTGGCGTTGAGAATCGTCAAAATAGGCGGGGACCGTAATCACTGCTTCGGTCACTTTTTCTCCCAACCGTTCCCCGGCATCATTCTTGAGTTTCTGTAAAATCATTGCGGAAATTTCTTGCGGCGTGTTTTCTTTGTCCCCCATCTTCACGACCACACGGTCACCCTTGGGAATAATTTTATATGGCATCAATTTTTCATCACGGACCACTTCGGCATCATCGCTCCTGCGACCAATCAACCGTTTAATGGAAAAAATGGTGTTCTCGGGGTTCGTGACGCCCTGACGCTTGGCCAATAACCCCACTAGACGCTCTCCGCTTTTGGAAATCGCCACCATCGAAGGGGTTGTACGCGCGCCTTCTTTGTTTTCAATAATTTTTGGTTGACCCCCTTCCATCACGGCAACAGCCGAATTGGTGGTGCCAAGGTCTATTCCGATCATTTTAGACATACGGTTGTTGTTGAGTAAATCCAGCGAGGCCAGTGAATCCAGTGAATCAAGCCGCGTGGCCGTCGTTCTGGATTTACTAGATTTACTGGATTTACTGATCTTGCTGAGTAAAAACTACGACTCTCGCCGGTCTCAAAACTCGTTCCCCTCGCTTATACCCCCGGGCCACCACCTTAACAACCGTTCCATCTTGTTCTGAAGTGCCGGACTCGCTTCCCACCGACTCGTACTGCGACGCGGTGAATCGATCACCAACCACTCCGTACGTCGTCACTCCATGGCGCGAAAATACTTCTTCCATCTCGCGACGAATGTGCTTAAACCCCTCGAACACAGCGTTGCCGTTTCCTCCGTTACCGGCGTGAAACAACGCTTCATCAAAATGATCCGTCACAGGAATCAATTCCTCGAGTATCTGATCCTGCGACCATTCAGCCATCCGGGAACGCTCGAGCTGAAGATCTTTTTGTAAGTTTTGATAATCGGCCAATGCTCGCTTCCAACCGGTCTCGTAGGTCTTAAGATCCTCTTGGAGACGCTTCATTTCTTCATCGGTGCTGGGCACTCCACAGCCCCCGCACGCGGGTGATTGGTCATCGTGACCACATGCACATTCATCATTGTTGGGATTCATAGTATCGGATTATGGTGTACAAAATTTTTAAATATCTTGGTCGCACAACATCCGTATCAAAGCAATATTGCGGCCGTAGCTCATTCGCATCGGGCCGATCACTCCCACTAATCCCGGCGGGTGTGTTGGAATCCGTGTGGCAACAACACTAAATTCTTCCCCGAACGGACTTTCGCTCCCAATCAGAATTGTGAAGGGATCCTCGACTTGATCGTTCAACTCTTGCATCATTTCATCCATCCGATCGAGGGCTTTAGAAAGCTGCACTACCACTTCGCGATGAGCACATTCGGGTTTAGAAAATAAATTACCCAACCCCGCGGAATACACTTCGTGGGGTGAAGTAGCCAGCACCACGGCTTCTTGCGAAGAATCGGCAAGCCACCGCGCTACTGCTCGGAGGCGCTCGGATAATCCTTCCCAACGCAACGATTCCATCATGGCCTCAACATACTGCTGTTCATCGTTAAACGAAGGAACGTCTAACGCATTACTGACATACCATTGATAGGCTTTTTCGGTTGGAATCCGCCCCGCTGATGTGTGCGGCTGTTCTAAAAACCCCTGCTGTTCGAGATCGTTCATTTCGTTGCGGATCGTGGCGGGACTGACTGGTAAATGATAATCCAAGACCATGGCTTTGGAGCCAATGGGTTGAGCTCGGACGATATAGGCTTCAATGATGGTTTTGAGAAGGTCAGACTGACGAGCCAACATATTGGTATTCGTATGCATCAATTAGCACTCTAATATGAAGAGTGCTAATTACAATATACTAACAATTTTTTTGCCTGTCAAGGGCTGGACTGTGCAACAATACTATCTTTCTGTGTAAGGCCCTGAATAATTTCCACCCATCCGTCATCTCCTTGAAATCCCGTAGCGACCGTTTGCGACTTGGACGTATTATTCTTCGGCTCTACTATGGATACCATACTCCCATGCGCTGTAGTCATAATACTCGAGGCAGGAATGGCGAGGACGGGTCTTGGCGTGCTCAGAGTGACACCCACCGTAACCGTTGCATCTTGGACACTCTTCAAAAACCCTTCTACTGATCGAATCCCAACGCTAAAACGAGTCTCGTGATCCCCCACAGAAGTCACTGCCTGAATTTCACCAGCGAAATGCTCTGGATGTCGAGAATCCCCCACGACAACATCTATGAATTGGCCAACAACCAACGCAAGGGGTTCCTTCACCTCAACGTGAACGATCGGTTGACGCGCAGAAAGTGTTGCCACCGTCTGCCCACTAGCAACACTGTCCCCCACAGCGACGGATAAAGCCGTGACGACCCCCAGAGAGGGCGAACGAATAATACCCTGTTCCAACTGTGTTTGGAGAGATTGTTCACGCTCCTGTAAGAGAGTAGTGGATTTCGCCGGGCTCACTACTGGTGATGGTGATTGATGAATCCCCGACTCCGATGCCACCTGTTCTTCGAGTGCGCGAGCACGAGCGTTGCGGATGGCTTGAACCGCTGTGTACTGTTTGGAAATGATTTCGGCCCCTTGTTGAAGAAGTGTCGCGCGTTCACCGGAGAGTTGAACGAATCGCGTGCGTGCATTCTGTTGTTCCTCTATTTGCTCTTGGCGTGCATCGGAGTATTTCCCCAGGAGCGTTACTAAACGCTCCTCGTGAATCTTAAGTGTTTCCAGAAGAGTGGTCATACTGGAGGTGTTGCGCGCCAATAACCGACTCTGCGCTTCAATTTCTGCAGTTGAAAATTGATCAGAACTTTCAATCGTCGACAAAAGCCCCGTCAGTCCCTGAAGGATGTCAGAAGACATTTGTGTGAGTGCCTTCGATGTTAGAAGTAACTGTAACGCTTCTTGTGAATCAGAAAATTCTGCCGAGGCTTTAATGCGGGATTCAATAAGGTCCTTCAGCCGCTCGCTCTCAAGCAGCTTCTCCCAAAATGGAACAGCAGCCTGAGGCTTTGGCAACGCTTTGAGAAACGGTGACTCCGTTGTATTGCCAGATCCAAAAAATGTCCGAATGTCCGATACGGTCAATGTTTGCGAAAGAATGCTCCCTTCTAATGCGCTATGAACAAGCATAAGGGCTTCACTCAAATCTTGTGGCAAATCGCCTGCAAATATGCCCGCGAATGAAGTTTGGCCCGGGAGTGTTAATACACCAGAGACCGTACCGATTTCTTTCCCGATTGTGGCGAGTTTTTGACGATACTCTTCAATACTCGATCGAAGAGCTTGGAGCGCTTTCTGTTCTTGCTGTTGTATCGTTTCTGAATTTTTGCGTAAGGCTACGATATTCGAACCACTGCCCAAGGTCGCCTTCGATGTGTGAACACCCAGAGCAATCAACTCCTTTTGAATGGTAATCAATTCTGCGATCAATGGTTCTCGATCGAGTTCTGCTATAGCCTCGCCAGCGGCGACACTCTGGCCCGGGAGCATGAGGACGAGACTGGCCACCCCTGCAGCGTGGGAGGAAACGTCCGTTGTTGGCAACTGCTCAACACGGCCTGTGAATACACGTTGTTGATGGAGTGTCCGCAATTGTGGCGATATGGTAGCGGGACGCGTACGACCAATGCTTGTGGAAATACTCCAAGCTCCCACAATCACCACGAGGGCCCCCAACACAGTGGCTGTTGCGTGGACGAATGTCGCTGAAATGCGTGACTTCATACTGTTGAGCGAGTTTTACCCGCAATGCGCTTCAACCGCAACGTTTCGATCTGGCGGCCAAGGCGCACTAAGTGATCAAAATCTTCGACCGCAACAAATTGTTCATCGATAATCTTGAGGCCATTGTGGGCGCCCACAAGTGCCCCCACCATTGCGGCAATCCCGCCGGTGTTCCCTCCATGACAGTATAGCACTTGCTCGCTCCAACGATAATCACGCATCCGGCGCACTTCGGCGGAAGAATCCACCCGAAAAGAATTTGCTCCCAATTGCACAGGGGTTCGGAAATGGCTGGGGTAACGCAGAAAATAATAGAGCGCTAGCGGAATGCATTCCTCTACCGGGGTACCAGTGCCAAACAATGCAGGGGCTTCGTGCGGTTCAATCGTCGTGCGGATAGCTAAACGCACTGCTTGGATGAATGATCGAGGAACATGTTTGCCATATTCACTCATAAGGGTCTGTAGCGCGCGTTCTGCCGCTGAATATGGATTATGGTCCGCAACTAAATAACTCGTTAACACAGCAACGTACGCAGCACCGGATATACTTTCCCACGAACAATGCGTGAGCATAATTTCTTCGCGGGCAATGCGCAAGAGTTCTTTGTCGTTCGTGTACAGGAGACCCAACACCAGCGAACGGGGCACCGCTCCCCAACTATGAGTATCCGTATAGTTTCTCTTCTGGGTCGAAACCCCTCGGGCCATTTGTATTGCCGAATGAAATGTGGTGGTGCCCGGCCAACGCGCAAACCCAGGGTCGTTTTGACAATGAGTGGCCCATTCTGACAGACAGCGGACGCGACTGGCGCGATCATATCCCCGATGCACCACAATATCATCTGCTACCCCCGTGAGCATGCGCGTCTGATCAGTGGTTTGGCCGACCGATAGATTAAAAAAGTACGGGTGAGAAGGGTTGGTGGTAAAGTGACGAATGTCCGACCCTTTCAGATGCAAAAAATCATCCTTCAAGATCCCGACGGCGGGTGCCCCAAGTGCATCCCCCACGGCGAATCCGACCAATGCACCGCTAGTTTTTTCCAATGGGTCCATACTGTGCTGCATGCGGGCGAGGTTGCGCTCGATCACATACATATACGACGCATCAACGGTCTGATATCGACCGTCAAATAACTCGGCTAACCACGGATAGATCGAAAATAACATCACATCAGTTTCAACATCGCTCATCCGCAGGTGGAGCGCTTCCATCAAAAACAATGCGAATGTTCCTTGGGGACCGGTATCAATAATTTTAGTCGAGCGCTGCTTTTGCATTAAGAGACGTGCTTCTTCGCCAATAGAGAGGGCGACAGCCCGAATTTTGGGATTGTGTCGCAATAATGCTAAAAATCCTTGATGATATTCTTCGCGGAATTTCTCCCAGTTGCCCTGGGCCTTCAACGCCGCATGGTTCGCCAGCTGAAAAATTGCGTAATAATTTTCGGTGGTTCCCAAGGACGACCGTGATAGACGGTAGATAAAATAATCTTCGTCCATCACCGACGACCCGCCCAAAAATATTTTTGCGTCGTTTAGAATAAATGTTTTAAACGGGTGTGTGACCAGCCGTTCGCTAAACTGCTCGATATTATGATGTAAATCGCCCTCTTTCACTTTCAGCTCAGAGGGTTCAAATTGTTTTAACTTCAAAGCACGCCCAACAGTGTGCTGATACCAATGGGGATGATCCACAACAAACGCCGAAAGGGCCTTCCGAATCAGCGGAGTCTGTCCCCCAGCCTTGATATACTGTTGGATCAACTCGATGAATTCACGGCTCGCCTCGGCCATTACCGCATTTTGATGTTTACTCGTTATCGCTTCGGGCATACTTTGTATTTGATGAAAGAATTATTTTTATTGTACCATTTTTCAGTAAATAGAACAATCCATAACTCTCCCTAACCCTCCCTTAGCTTAAGGGAGGGAACTTCAAGGTAAAAGAAGAAGCTCTCGGGCGGGGTGGGACCGGCCAAGAGCCTAACGGGTTTTGCGTGGAGGATGCCACGCTGGCTTCTTCGGGTACTGTTCGATACAGAACGTGAGCACGTTCTCGACCTTGGCGTCGGGAGGAAACCCATCCACCAGCCGGGGCAGTTCCCCGCACCGCAAGGGTGTTCCGGATTTTCTGCCGATTTCCCGGTAGAGTTCCCGGCTCAACTCCATGCATTGCCTGGAAAAGTAATCTGCCTTTTCATCTGGTACGGATGCCCAGAAAGGTTTGCCCCAAGGCCGTTGATACGGAACAGGTTGACCTTCCCCTTCGATCAATGCTCTTCCCGCCCACGGGGCACCAATATAGCCGTCGTGCTCAGAAAACACCTCTGTGCCCTCGGGAGACGTGAAGCCGGGATCAACCTCAACTCCTCGAGCCTCCACTCCGGGAATCGCGGATTCGATGGCAATCCCGGCAATGAACTTTTTAACTTTGATCTTGAAGTATTGAAAAAGATCAATCACATGAAGCACGGTGGCCTTGGTGAAGAGAACGTCATCCAGAAGCACAATGGTGTCGGCCTTGCGGCGCTTGAGCTTCTGAACAATCTTTGCCACCTGGTCAACGAGGCTCTCCGCCCCAGGTCGAGGCCCCAACCCCCAACTGTGAAGATCACGGTCCATCCGACGCGTGATATCGAGGACATAACTTCCTCGATAGTAGCTCCGGTCGATCGAAACGATCGGCACAGAGCACTGTCGCGCCCGAAGGTTGATCTGATTTTTAATCAGCTCTTCGTGGATGAACACGAACCCGATGGGAAAAATTTCTTGCATGAACATACAGAACTTCCTGCGCAGTTCATCAAAGAAAATGTCACCGGGCATGTTGTGACCGGTCAGTTCCCCCCATTCCGTAAACAACCCATAGATATCGCCTGGCACCACATAGGGTGAGGCGACGCTCTTGAGTGTCATCGCTCACCTCCTGTGGTGATGTCAAAGTCCTAACAAAAACTTTTCGACCCAACTCTGCGCCATAATAAGGCTCTTCTTGGGGTCTTTTGTGACGAGGTATTCGGCGATAAACGCACCGAAAAATGTGTCGCCCGCGCCAATGGCATGACTACCTTTGACGACCGTTGACGGTACCACAGAATACCTCTTCCCGTCAACGGTCAGATCAGCGCCCTTTACTCCCTTAGTGACCAAGAGCATCTTCTTTTGTTGCGCCCGCACAATGTGTGGAGGGACATATTTAAGCTCTTCTTTGGTTGCTTTAAGACAAAAAATAGATTGTGTTACCTCTGCACTGGGGTTCCACTGCTTCTTTCGACCGAACTCTCTGCCATCACGCACATACCCTTGGACATCAAGGAATAATTTTCCATTATAATTTGCTAAAGACCCCAGCGCTACTTCGTCCAGAATTGTGGAAACAACAAGTGCGGGTGTGGTAATGGTATGTCCTTCCATCAGAAATAATGTTACTGGGTTCTTGATTCTCCCTTTTTCTTCACGGGGGGTAATAAGAATTTCCACTTCCATCAATGCTGGCAAATAACAATCGTATGGTATTTTTTGAGCATCAAACACAGAGCGTAAAAAGAGGGCAGGGCCCCCTTCTTTGACTTTGAGTATGTTCCCTGCTTCATCCACCAGCGTGTCGCGGGCTGTGGTGGCAATGAGGGTCAAAATCTTTTTCATAGATTCTTCATCGCGCGGCGCGCTTCGATGAGCGTAATAGCGCGATCAACCGCTTGTTGTGGAGTTTCCGCCGTTTCCACCATCACGCGTTTGCGAGCGTCCAAATATTCGCCAGCCAGTTTATCACTCCAGCCGCCCGTGCCTTTGAGCGCCACAATCGGAATATCAGCCTGATACGCAATCGCCATCTCGGTGAGAGTGCCCGACCCACCGCTTAACGTAATGATGGCGTCGCAACTCAAGACTAATGCCAGCTCGCGTCCACCACCGCGCTCGAGTCCACAGGCAATCATCACATCAGCATTATCTTCATACACGCGGCGTCCTTTGCCGTAAGTCACACCTACAGTCAGTCCATTGGCTTTTTTGGCGCCCCGACAGGCCGCGGTAGAGAGCGAATCATAATCTTTTTCCGCACCAAAGAGCATTACTGCACCGCGCTGGGCTACGCAATACCCCACCTCTTCGGCGAGGCTCTCCAAATCTTTATGGTACTCCAGATCCGCCATGGAGCCCATCACGCCAATTTGAAATTTTCGTTTTGAATTCATAGTATTGATAAGGGATGAATAAAATAGCCCCAGGGGGAATCGAACCCCCGTTACCAGGATGAGAACCTGATGTCCTAGCCACTAGACGATGAGGCCCTTGTGGTTTGATTGATTATACTGATTTTAAGCCAAAAAGCAAAACCCTCCTTCGCCAAGGCTTCGGAGGGCATGCCCCGGCTATAAAACCGGAGTCTCTTTGTATCTTTGTATCTTAAATGAGCGACTCCTTATTCAAGGGAAACGTAATCCCATCAAGAATGCTCTCGCTCCCGCGCACCCATTGGATGATCCGGGCCATGCCAAATCCGCAACCCGCGTGCGGCACACTGCCATCTCCATGAATGCGCGAGAGGTACCAATCAAAGTCGCTCAAGTCCCCACCGCGCGTCTGGAGGCGTTTAAACATCCGTGAATTGAGCAACCGGCGGACCATTTCGTTCGCGTCATGCACGCGAGCAGCCGCGCCGACTGATTCTCCCGCAACCGGCAAAATGCAGTCCGTACTCAATACGCGCCCAGGAGTCTCTGGGTCTGGGATCATATTGAAAAACTTTTCTACTTCGATCTCTTTGCCAAAGTCGTACATGGGGTCTGGATAGTGCGTAATAAAGATGGGGTTATTGCCATGCAACTCTACCAACATGCGTTCACGTTTGCTGGCAATGTCGTCACCCCATTCAATCGTCTCTCCCGCATTTTGGAGTTCTTCAATGGCCTTATCGTATGTGATGCGATCGAAGACGGAAGGAGAGTTTTTGAGGCGCTCCACATTCCCAGCGGATAATCCGAGTGTTTGTGCGTGAGGAAGTGCAGCGATGGTGTGGCCAATATGCGAAACAAACCCTTCAATATACTGAAGAAGTTCGTGAAATGTTCCGGGGAATTCAATTTCCATCATTTGGAATTCCGTGAGGTGCCGATTGTCGACAGAGGGTTCTGCCCGGAAGCTGGGACCAGAGCAATATACTTTCCCCATTTTCGGAACCAAGGCTTCGAGATAAAGTTGGCCGGTTTGGGCTAAGTAAGCGCGCCTGCCACTAAACCATTTCATGTCATCGTTCACTCCGACCTCAAAGAGGGTGTTGACGTTCTCACATGCCCCGCTCGCGCGGACAATGTGCGGAGTCATCACTTCGGTAAATCCCTTTGATTCCAAGTATTGTCGGCCGGCTTTAAAAATCTCTGCCACTAATCGCGTGTTGGCCATCCATTGGTCAAACGAGTTGACCGAGATGTGGATCGGTAATGCGGCAGGGGTGATGGAGATCTCGTTGGTCACCATCGGAACGGCGGAAGTTGGGCTCATAGAAACGAAGAGATTAAAATATTAGTATATTCGTAAGTGATACCCTACTTCGCTCTCCTTCGTCGAGCTTCGAAGGGTTGACCAAATCTTTCGATTTGGTCAAAAAAAATTCTCCCGATTAGCGGGAGAATTCGAAATTCAAAACAATAATTTTCTTCTGCTCGTTGTCGTACTGGGATTGGTAATTAAAAAACTTCATGTGATGTGTCATTTATTTTTTGCATTACAACAAAAGATACCACTCCTACGGTTATTGTCAAGTAGCGGGGTTATCCACAGTTGAATACCATCGTCATTCTGGCTTGACCAGAATCCGATTGGATTCCGGCCTCGCCATGGGCTCGCCAGAATGACGACCATTACATTAAACCCCACCGATGTAGTCAACAACCTTGTTGTAGACTTCCTCTGTAATCATGCCCGATGTATGGTAGTATTCCAGCATCTCCGGCAGAGTTAAAACGGAATGGAGTTTCACGCCATGCTCCTTGAGTTGCGCCTCTCCGCCTTGTTTGCGGTCTACCAACACCACCACATCTTCTACAACGAGCCCGGCCTCGCGCAACGCACTCGCTCCTTCGATCTTGGTGTCCGCTTTGGTCACCAAGTCATCCACCATCAACGCTTTCTGCCCCTTTTGGAATACTCCTTCGATTTTGGCCACAATCCCGTGGGTCTTCGCATCCTTTTTTGGCGTAATCATGGGGATACTCGTGCGATCCATCAAGAGTGTTGCGATTGGTGTGGCAGCGGTCGGCAAATCAGCGAGTACATCGCATTTGATCCCATCGCGCTCCATCATAGATTTCAGCTCATCCACCGCCAGACGGATAGCATACGGAAATGATCGCAGAACGCGAAGGTCAACATAAATCGGCGACAACGGCGCATCGGGATTTGTTTCATGGAGTTTGAGTTTGAACGCTCCGAATTTGACTGAGCCGATGTCAAACAACGCTTTGGCGAGTTTTTGAGATTGCTCAGTGAGCATAATGATTGGTCATTTCGAGCCTTGGTGAGAAATCTCACAGTGAGATCCCTCGGCTTCGCTCGGGATGACGAAATTAATTGTACATCATTATTAGAATAGTAGTGTCGAAAGGTCAATTTCGTCAAAACGGTCAACCACCTGGTCCGCTCCGCTTAACTGCTCCCGCCGGAAGGCGGTCGTAATACCCACACATTTCATGCCAGCCCGGTGCGCGGCCTCAATCCCATTGGGCGCATCTTCAATCACCACACATTCTTCGGGCTCACTCCCAAGTTGTTTCGCACAATGTAAGAAAATTGTTGGGTCAGGCTTGCCCAACCCATTACCGTGCCCAAGGGTGTAAATCCGTTTCCCAAAAAGCTCTTCTAATGGCATTGATGCTTTGATCACCTGCATAAACTCGTCCCGCATTGCGCTGCCAATACACGTATTGTATATTTGGCTCACAGTATGAAAAAAATCAAGAAAACCTGGAATAAACTCGACGTCCATGGCAAATCGTTCTTGAGCATACCACAGGCGCTCATCACCCATTTCATTGGGATCCCCTTCAAACCCGAACATCTCTTGCATGATTTGCGCGCCTTCAGCAACAGACCGACCAACAATAAGCGGTTTGAGTTTCTCACTCACCTCGTGGGTATATGCTACGCCTCGCTTGGCCAGAAACTTTGTGGTGCTATCATGCCAAATATGATGAGTTTTAATCACCACACCTTCGGCGTCAAAAATAATGGACGTGATCGCCACAGTTATATATTGAACCCCGTGATATCGTCGTGCATCTTCTGAGCTACTGCACGCGCGGCTTGGGCAAAATCCGAACCCGCTGAGGCAAACAACACGCCGCTAGAGTTATTAATAATCATCCCCTGCTTTTTGCTGTTGCGACCATTATGCACTGCTTTCTCTAAATCCCCGCCCTGCTTGCCAATGCCCGGGATCAGGAGTGGTAAGTCGCCGACAATCCGACGAATCTCACCCAGCTCTTCGGGGTAGGTTGCACCCGCGACGAGTGCGCAGTTGTTGTTCGTGTTCCAAACGCTTGCCACATTTTTGGCCACCGTTTGATAGAGCGGCACTCCTTCTAGTTTCAAATCCTGGAATTCCCCCGCTCCAGGGTTGGATGTTCGCCCCAACACAATGATCATTTTATCAACGCGATCCAAAAATGGTTTCAAGGCTTCTTTGCCCAAGTAGGGGTGTACTGTAATCGCGTCCACTCCCAACCAATCAAACGCAAATGCCACATAGCCATTATTCGTGTTCCCGATGTCCGCCCGTTTCGCGTCGAGAATGACAGGAACTTGTGGAGCAACTTCGTGGATGTAGTCGACCGTTCGTTTCAGCGCTGCGATGCCACTTGTTCCAAGCGCTTCATAGAATGCACTATTGGGCTTGTATGCGCACACGATGTCTTTCGTAGCATCAACAATCGCTGCATTAAAATCAACTATTTCATCCTCCTTAAAATCTGGTTCCTTTTTCAGATGTGGAGGGATTTTAGCATAATCACTATCCAACCCCACGCAGACAAATTTCCCTTCCGCCCATCGGACATTAAATAACTCCATGGCATTACGAGTGGTCATAAAAAAATAATGTCATTCTCCCGACCCTTTAGGGTACGGGGGAATCCAAACAAAGACATAAAAATAAGCCCTTTGTTGTTTCTTTTTCTTTCTGGATTCCTGATCAAGTCAGGAATGACAGCGGCGTTTTATTAAATAATTTCGGTTGAGCCAACAAAATTCCCACTGTTGTGAACAGCATACCGCCGACAATCCACGCGGTCAATTGTTCACCAAGAAAGAATATCCCGTAGAGCGTCGCAAATACCGGAATCAAAAGCTTAAACGATGTTGATGCGGTTGCGGAGAGTTTGCCTAAACTATGGATCCAGATAAAACTTGCCACTGCCGTGGAGAGTGTCCCGATCAGCGCCAACAGGATCCATTGCTGCCCTGTCAACATGAGTATCTGGCCGATGTTTCCCATGAGTATCGTGATCACCACGAGTTCCAGAAACCCCGCCACCGCCATTGCTGTTGTTGTCACAAGACTTCCGTATGTTTTGACGAGTGGCTTCATATACATCGCATACAGCGCCTGACATAATGCAGAGCCTAACAGTAGCACAGTTCCAACCCCATACTGAGAAAACGCGAGATGTTTCCCGTTGAGCACCACCAACACGATGCCAATAATTCCAACAACGACACCAATGATTTGAGAAAGCTGGGTTCGCTCGCGAATGAGCAGAGGCGCCAAGATTGCGATCATCAGCGGATTGGTATTCACGAGAATTGAGCTTGCGCTGGCTGTGGAATGTTGAACGCCCAGAGCGATCAACACGGTGGTGAGAGCAGTTCCAATGAATGCAAGCGCAATAAATCGCGGCCAATCGGATTGTTTCGGTAACCCGCGTTGTTGACTGTGAACCAATAAGAGTGTGAGTAGCACGCTTGCAATCCCGTAGCGGACTAACGCTAAAACATATGGGTCTACGGAACCGTTCAACGACTTAATGAACGGATACAGCGTAGCCCATGCGGCCATGCCCAGAATCAGTTGAAAGTATTCTTTGAGAGAATAGTGGGTCATGCCAACTATCGATAAATCTCTTTTCGGTGGCCGATATGCAAAATAAGGATCGCTCCGTCATCGATATCAAAAATAGCCCGATAGTCGCCGATCCGAAATCGATACTCACCAAGATCCTCTGAATCCGTCAGCCGCTTTGCGAACTGAAGCGGATTCTCCTGCGAACAATACCAAACAATCTTTTCAATAATCCGCCTCTGGAGATCTTTCGGAAGACGGCGTAAATCAGTCTCTGCATTCGGCCTAAAGAAAAATTGCATAGCTGATTATAAGCCCAAATGTTTCTTCACTTGCGCCACGGTCAAACGTTTCTTCTGCCGCTTTGCAAGAGCAATGCTGCGCTTATAATTAGGGCTCGAAAGCGCTTCCAAGTCCTCCAGAAAGTCCTCCCATGCGGTATTAGAGAGCAAGACTCCGACCGGCTTATTATTTTTGAGTACGCGATAGTATGTTCCATTGCGGTTTGCGCGCTCTAGTAGGCGCGTAGCGCCTGCTTGTAATTCTTGGATGCTCGTAAAATCTTCATCACGATTGAAACGATTAATAATGGAAGGCATATAAGTTATATAATTATTACAGAATCCTACAATAATTATAACAGGAATAGTGAGCATGTCAATGCTCACTATTCGCCCGCTTGTCGTTCAATCGCTGCAGCCACAGTTTGCTCGACGGCCTTTTTTGTCAGTACTTGAGGGAATCCTTCGGTGATGACCGTTCGCTTATAGCGGGCACGCACAATACGTGGCTCGCCTTCTGATCGATCAATGGCGAAATTAACATCGCGGAAGAAAAATGATTCTTCCATCTCTAACTCTGGCTCTCGTGCGGTCAACGTAACGGTGATGGATTGGGCTTTAATATTTGCTTCACGAAGTTCAACCTTCAATTTTTCTCCCGCTTCGTTAATGGCTTTTAGCTCTTTTTGAAATTCTTCGTGGCGCTTGGCAAGCGCTTCTAAGCTGATCGCCCCTCTCCGCAATGCGAGTCCATTCGCACCAACGACCTGTTCATCCTTTACGAAATACACCACCCCATCCAGTCGAAATAAAACTAAAGAGTACACTCCTTTTTCTGTTTCCTTGAAATCATATGGGGTAACATTAATCTTCCCACGCCGAGAGGGGTCTTTGTAAATTCGTGAAACCAGTGCTTTCGCTGCCATGAGTGCATCAACGATGCCCGGAGAAACATTAATCTTTAAAGGATTGTAATCATACTTTGCTTTTTCTCCATAAATATTTTTCTTCTCTTCCTGGAGTTTACGGCGCTTTTCTTCAGGTAAGCGTTGAAATTGCTCAATATCTTTTTGAATTTGTTTTACCCCTCGTATTGCATCAGAAATTTCTGGACGACTCTCTGATTGGCGATCAAGAACTTCAACCATATCCAAACCACGAAAAAGTATAAATAACTTCTGGGGTCTAAGTTACCTTGTTTTCTTTTTTCCATCTACCCACAAACTGCGTGGGCCGCCACGGGTAGGGCATAAACACTGAGCCAAAACTCACGGCTTTACACCCAAGATCAAAAATCTTCTGCATGTCTTCGTATTCCCACACGCTCGAGCCGATCACGGGAACCGAGCTGGCCTGTGCCATTTCCCGCGCCATGGTCCAAAGCATCGGCTGAGCAATTTTCCCCGAAACTCCCCCACCACCCAAATGAGCTAACGGGCTGGTTCGATTGGGGTAGATCCTGTTCCAAGGGATGGTATTGATCGATACCGCTTCCACCAATCCTTCTAGTTTCCCTACTAATTCTTGATACGGGTGGACAATCGAAAGTTTGGCGATGAGTGAAAATTTGCTCACCCTTTTTACCTCTTGCACCATTGCGGCCAATGTATCGGCATGTTCAGAAAGCACTTTGTGGTCTGTGGTATTAGGGCACGACATGTTGAGCTCCAGCGCTTTAAGAGGGAAAGGATTGAGCATCTGGGCCATCTCAACCCATTCTTGAGTCGAATCTGCAATGATGGAGCCAACGAGGCTGAACCCTGAACCCTGAACCCTAGGCCCTATGGATTGACACCACCATTCAATGCCAGGGTTCGTGAGTCCCACAGAGTTTACCGCTCCCCCACCAGGCAACAATCGAACACATCCCCATGGTTTGTACATTCGCAAGTTTCCTTTCCGCGGTTGCCGCGTAAGAGTTTTGATCACAATCGTAAAAAGACTGGGGTCAATAAGCCCAACCCATCGCAAGGGCTGTTCCCATGGCCAGCCAAAACCATCGAACTCCAAAGCGCCACTGGCCGCCATGAATTCGAATTGGTGACCGTTAGAAAGAGTGATCATAGAATTTTTTATTATATCCCTGGGCGGAGAGCAGAGGAGTCGAACCTCATTCGCTTGAGAGCGAACCAATGGGATATCAAGCCAAGGCGCCTCCGCGGCGCTTTACTCTCCCTGCGCCATCCGCCCGCTCAAAGTATATCACATTGCATCGCGCGAAAACAAAAACACCCCTTGAGAGGGTGCTTTTGTTGGTTCACCTCAGGATGAGGTAACATGGCTTGATATCCTGTAGTAAGGATAGCACAATAACGATTTTTGTCAATAGATTATATGAAAAGAGAAGACGGCCGCCAGGAATGGAACCTGCACGGCCGTCGAAAGCGAATTGGACTGTAGGCCCTCCGCCTACGAATTGGCTCAGGAGCTGGCCACCTTGAATCGAACACGCGAACGGCTTTCTATTAAAACAGAACTCTCTCTCTGTTAATTATGTTCGTGGACTTGAACATCCAACCCCTCTTAATCTCCCCTTTAAACAAAGGGGAGAAAAGACATCGCCGACTCCTCCCATTCATTTGAAGGGGAGGCGGGGAGGGGTTTGGTGCTTTCACCCCTATATGCTACAATCCTTGTGGGTTTAGACCCTCTCTGTTGTGAATAACTTCTGCACCCATGGGCTCTCTGATTGACGGCAAAGCCATTGCTGAAAAAATCAACAAAAAGACCAGCGAGCGAGTTGCTAAACTCGTCGAGCGAGGTATTACTCCTAAATTGTCCGTGATCCTCGTGGGGGAGGATAAACCCTCTCAAACCTACGTTCGCAATAAAGCCAATGCCGCCAACAAGGTCGGCATTTCTTTTTTGTTAGAGGAACTTCCGGGCTCTATTTCAACCGAAGATCTATTGAAAAAAATTGATACGCTCCAGGCAGACCCGGAACTTTCCGGCATGATTGTGCAGTTGCCTTTGCCCGAACAGATTGACACCAACCGGGTGATCAATGCCATCCGCCCAGAAATCGATGTTGATTGTCTCACCGAAGCGAACCTCGGGAAACTCATTATGAAAACCAATACGATTGTTCCACCCACCCCCGGGGCAGTGATGAGCATTCTGCATGAACACAATATTGAACTTGTGGGCACGAATGTTACAATCATTGGAGTGGGGCCGTTGGTGGGAAAGCCCATGGCCGTCATGATGATGAATGAGCGCGCGAGTGTCACGACCTGTAATAGTGCTACCAAAGACATTGCCAAAAAATGCCGTGCTGCCAAGGTTATCGTCACTGGTGTGGGTACGGCGGATATTGTTCGCGGCGATATGATTTCGCCGGGTGCGGTGGTCATTGACACTGGTGTCGATTTTGTGAATAAACAGATGGTGGGTGATGTAAACGTCGATGAAATCCTTCCTATCGCAAGTCTTGTGACGCCAACACCGGGTGGCGTGGGCCCAATCACCGTTGCTCGATTACTATGGAACACTCTTTTATTGACTGAGAAGCAACATCCTCTATGAAACGTCAGCGCCAAACAACGATCGTGGTGGGTAGCCAGTGGGGCGATGAAGGCAAAGGAAAGATTTGCGACGTGCTCGCTTCCTCTATGAACTATGTGGTTCGGTTCCATGGAGGCAATAATGCGGGGCATACACTGGCCGTGAACGGTGAAACATACAAACTCCACCTTATTCCCTCGGGAGTTCTTTCCAAACATACAACACTGGTCATCGGAACCGGAGTCGTCATTGATCCTAAGGTACTTTTAGAAGAATTAGCGGAACTAAAAAAACGAGGCTTTTCACCCAAACTCAAAATCAGCGAACGCGCGCACGTGATCATGCCGTACCATATTGCCATGGACGAAGGCCTTTCTGGTCATCAAGGGAAATTAGCGGCCGGCTCCACCAAGCGCGGCATTGCGCCGGTGTATGCGGACAAAGCATACCGGCATGGCCTACGGATGGGCGATTTACTCGACCCCAAACTCTTTGCAGAAAAAATTCAAGCTTCATACAGTTTTAATGTTGGGATTGTAAGACATCTTTTTAATATTCCTTTCAACCAAAGCGCTACGGACATTACAAAAGAGTATTTGGGGTATGGAAAAAAATTAGCGCGGTACATCACCGACACCGAACTAGAACTCTTTAAAGCCGCTCAAAAAGGAAAAACAATGCTGTTCGAAGGCGCCCAAGGCATGTCACTCGACCCCGACCACGGCATGTACCCGCATACCACCAGCAGTAGCAACATCGCTTCGTTTGCGGGGGTCGGTGGCGGGTTTGATAACAACCAACCCAAACGCATTATCGGGGTCATGAAAGCGTACTTGAGCCGTGTCGGTGTGAGTCCACTTCCCAGCGAGCTTCCAGAGGCAGAGGCAAAACTCTTACGCGATAAAGGTAGCGAATATGGGACCACTACGGGTCGGCCTCGGCGCGTGGCTTGGCTCGACCTCGTGCAAGTCCGCCAAAGCGTACGGATGAGTGCTCTGACTGACATCGCGATCACCAAACTCGACATCTTGGGCGGCTACAAAAAAATTCCAGTATGCGTGGCCTATAGCATCAACGGCAAACGAGTCACCGAAATGCCAGCTAGCCTTTCACAATTGCGAGTAGCCAAACCGATCTACAAAATGCTCCCAGGCTGGGGCGACATGGACCACAAAACAGTTGACCAACTCGCGAAAAAAGGATATAAAGCACTCCCACCGACGATCAAAAACTATATCCAATTTATTGAAAAAGAAGTCCACTGCCCCGTCAATATTATTTCGTTTGGGAGCGACCGACACCATACCATTGAACGATAGTGTACTGTCATTCCCGACGTCAAATGTCATTCTCGGGCTTGACCCGAGAATCCAGAAACAAAAAGTAAAAAAATAGTTGATAATGACAATCAAAAAAATGTGTACTACGTCTACATTCTGGCAAGCGAAAAAAATGGAACATTGTATGTAGGCGTCACTAATAATTTAATCAAAAGAATCTGGGAACATAAAAATGACACGGCAGAAGGCTTTACGAAAAAATACAAAACACATATTTTGGTCCATTTTGAAGAAACGCCGGACATTCGATCTGCCATTGAACGAGAGAAGCAGTTAAAACATTGGAATCGAGAATGGAAAATAAAACTGATCGAAGAAACGAATCCCAACTGGAAAGATTTGTATGATGAGCTAACCTAGATCCTGTCATCCTCGGGCTTGACCCGAGGATCCAGAAATAAA
>ORMF012027445.1_pt1 | contig 34135 bp, 38 predicted proteins | sample 1779871 | NCBI WGS metagenome assembly ORMF01 (sample SAMEA104232316, study PRJEB22302) | groundwater metagenome | biome: forest; feature: aquifer; material: groundwater | place: USA | collected 2011-08-07 | depth 5.4 m
CCAGAATGTGAGAATACGCGCGCGCTCTTCCGCTTGTGGGGTAATCATATCCCTGAAGCGTATCGCGTCCTCCCAACCGCTCACAATACCCTTCGTACCCTTTGTTTTGTTGTATATTTTCATGACTTTTCAGTTTGCCGATAAGTCTCATATGTATCTGAACTTATGCAGCGTAATGAACCCTCTCGGTATTGTAGAAGATAAGGTAGTCAATGAGTTTGCGGTTGAATTCATCGGGGTTCAAAAGAAGAAAGACGTGGTAGTCAATGAATTCTTCCTGGATAGTACGGTTGAATCGTTCCAGGTGCGCATTCATTTTAGGGGTCTTGGGATAGGTATGGTAGTGGATCATGTGGAGCCTGCGTAGCTCCTCGTCAAAATGCTTTTTGAATTCCGAGCCGTTGTCGGTTAATACGTGCTGGAATTCAAAAGGAAGGGGAAAGGCCTTTTGGCAAAGACCAAAGAATTCCTTGGCGGCGAGGGATGCATGCGATTTGGTCGCCCAGGCAAAGCTGAATCTGGTATGGATATCTTCAAAGGTAATTACGTATCTCCGGCAGCCCCGGACAAACCTTTCCACCGTATCTAGAGCCACGAGATGTCCGGGATAGAGTGTCGTGAAATCCTTGGGTTTTCTCAATACTTTTTGACGGTTGGCTTTCTTCACCTTGCCGAAATGGCTGACTTTTTGAGGAAAGATCCGCAGTCCTCCCAAGTCTTTAATCAGATTGGCAATGGTTCTCGACCCGGGACATTTTAGATGGTTGGCGATACAGAATACCCGAAGCAACGGATAGATCTTCTCTGCGCCTAAATTGGGGTGGGCCTGCCGCAACTGTTTGATTTCTTGAATAACCTTAAGCGGCCATAACCTTTTTCTTCTGGTTCTCGGAGCTCGGGACTTCTCATTGAGCGCTTCTATCTTTTTGCCGTTCTCGATCCACTGTTTCTTCCAATTGAACAGAGCCGACCTTTTTACCGGGAAAGCGTCTAAGGTTGCCTCAAGGCCGTACCTTTCCCAGAAGATCAGCACTTTGGCCTTGAACTTGGCTTTTTCTTGAATCATATACCGATAGCGTAGCGCGTCGTTGTATACAGTTAAAAACCCTTTGATGCCGATATACTTGCAATGAATGCGCATAAAAACTCCTCAAAGCGAAGGCTTTAAGGAGTCCAAGATGTATCTTGCATTATGCACTCGCAGTGCTTCATCTTTCCCTTGGGGATAACCACTATGTTGACAAAGACCATTGCATAGAATATACTTCCCAGTATGGGAACATCTTTAAAGGTAACAGTGCCCATCGATATAGAACATGATAATCAACGGCAAACCAAAATTAGAGGATTTCAAATTGAAGCACCCGGACGCGTGTTCCCATATCGACTCGTGGTTTGCCGAAGCCAAAGAAGCACAATGGCAAACTCCACAGGATGTGAAGCGCCGGTATCAAAAAGCAAGCATTCTGAAGGAAAATTATGTCATCTTTGATTTAAGGGGCAACAGATACAGGTTGAAGGTGCGGATCGATTACAAAAATGGGATCATTTTAATAATAAATATTGGAACACATCAAGAGTATATGAAGTGGTAGTAATAATTTAAATATAAAAACCATGAACAAAATTAAAGTAATAAAAACTGAAAAAGATTACAAAGAAGCTCTGGCTATGGTTGAAGAGCTCATGAACCGTGCTCCAGAACCGGGCTCCGAAGATGCGGATAAATTAAACCTCTTGGCAACCCTTGTCGAAGATTACGAATCAAATATTTATCCGGAATCTCTCCCAGACCCGATTGAGGCGATTAAATTCCGCATGGAACAAGCCGGCCTTAAACCCGCCGATCTTGTACCGTACATTGGTACGCCCGGAAGAGTATCAGAAATTATCTCTGGAAAACGGCAGCTTACTCTCGACATGGTGAGAGCTATTTCTGCTGGGCTTGGTATCCCATCGAAAGTTCTTATACAAAAGTCCTCGCGAAATTTCAAATCCCAAAATTGGAGTACTGGGCTCGTGAGAATAATGGAACAGCGTGGCTATTTCGGAAAAAAGACACTGAAGGAATATGACGCATCTGAACTAATCAATGGGTTCTTTGCTCAATTTGGTAATTTACAGCCGTCAGCTTTATATCGAAAGACCAGTTTTCGTACAACTCCTCGAACTGACAATAAGGCTCTATTTGCATGGGGATTGCGCGTGTTGCAGAAAGCCGAAAAGATAAAAGTTCCAGTGAAATACAAAAAAGGAACGGTAAATTTTGCGTTCATGCAGGAAGTGGTGCGTTTGAGCGCAAAAAATAAAGGCCCGTTGCTTGCAAGAGATTACCTTAAGAAACACGGCATTAAACTTGTCATTGAACCCCATCTCCCAAAAACACACCTTGATGGCGCCACACTTCTCGCAAATAAAGACACTCCTGTCATTGGCCTCACTATTCGCCACGACCGACCGGATAACTTCTGGTTTACCTTAATGCACGAACTCGCGCATGTTGCGCTTCACTATGACAGTAGCGTTGAATCTTTTTATGATGAGGCACTACAAGACAAGGATGGAACAAAAATTGATCCTAAAGAAAAAGATGCGGATACGCTCGCCGAGGAGACAATTCTTCCAAAGAGTAAATGGGAAACAAGCGCTGCGAGGACAACGCCTAACCAGTTTTCTACCGAGGATCTAGCGAATGAGCTAAATATACAAACCGCAGTTATTGCTGGGATGATTCAGTTTAAACACCAAAAATTTTACTACTTAAACGAGATGATTCACGATGAAAGTATTAAAATCAGAAAATACTTCTCTAATGAGTTCAAATACTAGTATGATTACAATTAAAACATATGTTCCCATACTTCGCTGGAGACCTGCCGAGAGAAAAGCATTGGAAAAAATTTTTCAGCAAGACAGAAAAAGCATAACTCCTTTGATGGAGTTTGTGATGCCCGCACCATCGACTAAGAAGCAAGATGGTAAGACCATAATCACTAAGACATCCAAGGAAAAATTCTTAGAGGTACTTCCTAATGTTTCAAAAAACCTGAAATCTTGTGGACAAAATACTGTATTCATCGATGTTCACCTGTTAGAAAGTACTATTAGGGCATCGTCACTTGAACAGATTCTTTCGTCATCAAATGAGCTGAACTTATTCTTGATTCCGGTCATTTATATCATTCCCGTAACCAGCACTGGCGCTGACATGGCAACTCGCACCATTGCCATTAACTATGCAAAATCAAGCGGACACGGACTTTGTATTCGTATCGATAAGTCCCACCTTGAGGAAGAAGGCCTGTCGTTGCACATCACTGATTTTGTTAAAGACAACGGACTCGACATTGAGAATATTGATTTGCTCGTCGATTTACGCGTTATTGATCAGGATACAACTGCTGAAAATATAGCAAGACAACTTGCACAGCTCCCAGACCTGAAAAAATGGCGCTCGTTTATAGTGTCTGGAGGTGTGTTTCCGAAAGATCTGACGGAATTCATACCGGGTAAAGCGCATGAGCTGAATCGATTAGATTGGCAGTTATGGAATGCTATTCGAGAGACCACTTTGTCACGCACACCACTTTTTGCCGATTACACAATTCAGTGTCCCAACTATGAACGAATCGATGCTATTGGCAGTGTAAGTGTGCGATATACGGATGATGATAAGTGGTGGATATTTAGAGGGAAAAAGCCAGGACTTATCAATCCAAAAACAAAAGAAAAAGGGCCGGGGCTAGAACAGTATATAGACCATGCCAGAACTTTGACTGGGAAAAGCTTTAGCAAGTTCTACAAAGGCGCAGATTATAGTTTTGGTGACACGGAAATTGCACGAATTGCAGCTTCAGACAACAAAAAGCCAGGGAATGCTGCCACATGGCTCACCATCGGCATCAATCACCACATCACACTAACTGCGCGTCAGATCGCCAACCCTGCCGAGGAGATTGAAGAACATCCCACACATACTTCTTAAGCAGTTTGAGTTCAAGTGATTCAGCGAGTCGCCTATACACGACTTCCCGCGGTTTGGATCGAATGCCATCCGCTTTACCTAAACTCTCAAGCTTCTCGAGCGCCTCATGTCTCCACAGTAAACGCGCAATTGAGACATCGTCCTGTTTTGGATTATTCCTCGGATCACGAATTATATTGAAGGATACTAGCCCACTCGCACTCAAATGCGCCGTCTCGATACCCCACCACTCTGGAACTCTCTTGAACACATCAACCAAATGACTGCTGCCCACAACAAGGGTGACCCTATCAAAGATAGAATTGTATGCCTCCATTTGTTCGGGTAAACGGATCAGGGTGTCACGATCACTTTTAATTTCGAATCCATGTAGAATACCGTTTACGACAGCAACATCTATCCTAGCGGCACCATGCCAAAGTCCAAGTTCCGGTATAATGCGATAATCTGAATTTGTTGCGTACTCTCTTTGCAATCGATTAATAAGCGTTTCCCTAATCATTGCATCATTTGTTTGGCGCATGGTTGAGGGGTTTATACTGTTATCAATAGCGACGGCGTTATTATTTACCATAATGCAAAGAATTTATAACTATAAATATGCACCTCTGTTTGATGTCTTAATTTTACCACGAATTGGGCTAGGAAATAAGCATCAAGATATCAACATACCGCAAGCTACTGCGCGTAAACATTAACATTCGCGTCTACATAATTATCGTAGATGTGGAAGTAAACTTTCTGCGTGCGGTCTTCGCAATCTTTTTCAGAATAAGCCGGCTCGGGGAGATTGTCGTACAGCATATCCCTGATCGTTATTTTCACATCTGCGCGCGTTTCTTCTTTTCGTTTCCAATCCAGGACAAATTTCTCTGTTTTTAACTTGGCCAACAGTTCGTGAGCCACCTTCTTCACCCGGTCCACTTCGTCCGGATTAAGTTTCTCTTTAACGAGAAGGTCAAAAATCGCCAACTCCTCCTCTGTAAGGTTTTCTTTTATCGCTCGAGCGTCCTCTTCGCTCAATTCTTTAGCAAGAACAAGAAGCTCCTCAAAAAATGCATCAAGATCGCGAGAGCCGGAATTGTATTCGTGAATCAGCGAATTAAGACGGTCAAGGAAATGTTTGCGGATCTTATTTTTCCGAGCCATATCCTTGATTTTCTCTTCAAGTTCAGCGCTTAAACTTTCCGCCGCAATGTTTTTGTTTTCCGTATCATCAAAGAATTTCCGCAATGCTTCAAAATCAATATTACTTAAATCTTTCAGTTTCGGCTCCTTGATCACAAACTCTCCCGCCTTAATAGATCGGTCAAGCAAATCTTCAAGGTCTTTTTTAACCTGACTCACATCAGCTTCTTCCTCAATGACCTCTTTAATACGAGATGCAATCACCTTATAGGCCGTAACTTCGTGATAGTAATCTTCCGCCTTTGGCTCGGGCAGAACCGATTTATAAAGTTGATAGGCATCTGACGCAAGATCAAGAAATCCCTTTTTCGTCTGCTCGTCCTGCAAGATACGATTCGTGAATACATCAACAAGGCGTATCTTTTCCGCGTCTTTTGCTTTCAGCAGATCGTCAACATCAAGCTCAAGCTTTTTCAAAAATTCTCTCGTTTGCTTGGCGGTTGAAACCAGCAGTTCCACAAGTTCTTCTTTTTCTTTGATAATGTCATCAATGGACGCGCCGCTCTCGGGAGTAGCATAAATTGCGAGAGCCCTCTGAATATTTCTGAATACGCCGATGTAATCAACAATAAGGCCATTTGTTTTCCCCGGATATACCCGATTGGCGCGGGCGATGGTCTGCATCAGTGTGTGGTTCTTGAGCGGTTTATCAAGATACAGTGTTGAAAGGTTTAAAACATCAAAGCCGGTGATCCACATTGCGCAGACAAAAACGATTCGCAGGTTGCTATCCGGGTCTTTAAATTTCGTCTCCAAATCCTCGTTCTGTATCCGGGCCCGAAGTGGCCGCATATCAATTTCAAATTCTTCCATATCGGCGATTTCGTTTTGAGCTTGGCCTACCACTACTGCCATATCAATCCTTTCGTATTGCTCTATGGTTTGTCGAATCTTTTCTTTTTCGTGTTCATCGGTGGCTTTGGATAAAGCGATGTTCAACTTTGCTAAATAGCGCTGCATTTGTTCTTTGACTTTGGTATATATCCGGACGGTTGTTTTCCTATCAATAGAAACCACCATCGCTTTTCCGTTGTATCCCCGAGCGGTGAAGTGTGTGACAATATCCTCCGCGACTTTATTCAGACGATCTTCACGGGTAATCAGGTGGTAGAAAGTTGAAAATTCCTGCTCCAGTTTTTCCTCTTCCTCCGGCGCAAGATCATAAAAATTCATTACCCGCTCCAAATCTTTTTGAATATCCGGATTTACATTCTCCAGTTTCGGAACGCGGTTCTCGTAAAAAAGAGGAACCGTGGCGCCATCTTCAACCGATTGAGCGAAATTGTAGGTAGAAACATAATCGCCGAAGGCTTCCCGCGTTTTCTCCTCGCCGCCGGCCATTAATGGTGTGCCAGTGAATCCGATAAACGCCGCCCTAGGCAACGCAATGCGCATGTTAGCCGCCATGCGGTCATATTGCGTGCGATGCGCCTCATCAGCCATCACAATCACATCGCCTCTGTTAGACAACTCTTTCGGCTCGGCAAATTTGTGTATAAGCGTAAAAACATGGCGATGATCTTCTTTAAGCAATTGCTGAAGATGCTCTACGGAATCGGCATGGACTTCGTTTTCATAGACAGCGCCACAGGCGGCAAATGTTTTGTATATCTGCCTATCAAGCTCTTTGCGGTCCGTAACTACAACAAAAGTAAAATTTCCGGTCAGCTTACGAAACACTTTTTGAGACAAAAAGACCATTGAGTATGATTTGCCGGAACCCTGCGTGTGCCAAAACACACCGAGGCGTCCTTTATTCTTGTCCCGATTCTTAACTTCTTCAAATGCGCGATTTACTCCAAAAAATTGGAAGTAGCGCGCAATCGCTTTAGCGCGTTCTCCGCGGGAGTCATCAAAAAGAATAAAGTTTTCAATAATATCCAAAAGCCGCGATGGCTCGCAGGTGCCCTTGATTACCGTTTCCAAACTTACTTTTCCAACCTCTTTTTCGTCCGCTATTTTTTTCCACTCGTTGAAATGCTCGTATGCGCCGGTAAGCGTGCCGACTTTGCTTTCAATGCCGTTGGAAATAATGATGAAAGCGTTGTACCAAAAGAGCTGCGGGATAGTATCCTTGTAATCGCGAATATTCTGGCTGTAGGCATTGCGCAAATTTTTATGCGATGCTTTGAGTTCCACCAGTACCAATGGCAAGCCGTTTACAAAGCCGATTAAGTCCGGACGGCGCGTGTGCAATTCGCCGGTAATCCAAAGCTGGGAGACGAGCATAAAATGATTTTCTTTCGGATTATCAAAATCAATGATTTTTACCGTCTCGGTTTGCCGCTCTCCGTTTTCGTTTTCCGTCTCAACTTTTACGCCGTCCCGAATAAGCTGCCAAACTTCATGGTTGGCATTAACCATACTCATGGCCGAACGATCTTTGATAATCTCATCAATCGCAAGATTCAATGCTTCAGTGGATACATTAGGATTAAGCTTTACCAGAGCAATTTTGAGATAGCTCATCAGCACCACTTCTCCCGGATTTTCCCGACCGAATTCCGCATCCGTTTCGCCGGAATACGCATTGGCAAAATTCTCGGCGCCCCAAAGCTCGCCGAAAATCTTTATGGCCGTTTGCTCTATTAATTTGTCTTCAGAAAATTCGTTCATAAAATGCAAGTCAATAGAAAGGATGCGAGGAGGGGCAAAGCCCCAACAATAAATAAACTAAAAATCGTCCAAACAATACGCGGGAATAAATCCATCTCTTGCCTGTCTTTCTCGGTTTCCGGGCTTTCTTGTAAAATCTTTAAGAGCTCGCGGTCTTTTTCTTGAAGTTCTTTTATATCCTCTGTAGTCAAGGTTTTATCATCCGTTGCCTTTTTTAATTTTGATTCGAATAAAGTTACATATTCAGCGAAATTAACACGAATTTTTGAGAAAAGGCCCTCAAGATTTTCAATTTCTTTAAGATATATCTTCTGGGTTGCCCAAATGCCGAAAGCTATAGCACCAAACAAAAAGAGTTCGCCAACGACAAACAAGGTTATGTTTTTAACATGGCCAAGGGCCGTAAACCCAAAGCCGGCAATAATACCGATCGTTGTTATCGTTTTGTAAATGAAATCAATGGAGCGATAGTACAATTCAAGCAACCTTCTGCTGCGCTCTTGTGCCATTTCTGATTGCAAACGAAACCTACTTGAGCCAAACTGCTCATAAAACTTTTCCAGATTTTCTGGTATGCCCATGTTTATGTTCTGATTCATACTCTAATTTCCCCAGTTACTAATTTCGGCAAAAGCAGATCACGGCTATTTCTTAAAGTTGAAATATTGTGCGAAATATTCAAAATCAGCTGATCAACTGACCGCACATTCAATTCAAATTGTTCAATCATCTTTGTATCGGGAATGATTACCGGGAAATTACTCAAATCGTTTTTTGTAACAGAGGCAAAAATAGCTCCTCCGCCGATTAAGTCCTCTGTCTGAAAAAGATGCTTCAAGTTATATAAAAGAAAAGATTGATGTCCGGAGACACTTTTTAAGGCGGCAAGACCACGACCAATAATCATGTTTCTATCAGCAACATTAATGCGTCCGACGGGAGCTCTAACGCTGAACAAAATGTCTCCCGTGGTTGCTTTTCTCGTCCCTTCAGTTGAGTAAATAGTCGTTACTGGAAAGCGGAATTCAAAATTAGTCACACCCTGATGGAAAGGCGAACCCTCTCCGATTTCGTTGTAAAAATCAGAACTCGGCGATTGACCCATCGTTATTTTTGCCAGATCAGATAGCTTCCCAATCTTCCACCCCTCCGGAATTTTGCCGAATTCAGTTTTGCTATTAATCGATTTTATTTTTTCGTGACCCGGGAAGCGGAAATATACAAACCACTCCCTATAAATCGCCTGCGCGATTTCTTCCAAAATCTTAATCCGCTTCATGTTGTTCTCAATAAGATCGTCATAGGCGGAAAGAACATCGGCGATTTGTTTTTGTTGTGATAGAGAAGGCGCCAGTACTGGCACATCATCTACTACTGCCTTATCGGCTCGTTGCCGGCCAGAGGCGCCAACCATACTTTTTACTGCTGGATCGCGAATAGTATCTGTGCGTGAAAGATAGTAAACAAAATCGGAATCAGATACTCCGTCCTTGCCCCGAAATACAAAAAACTCTGTTGAACCAAAACCAATCCCTTCCTCTAAACCCTTAACCATCGCAATTTTTCCGTTCTCTAAACATGGTGTGATACGAGCAAAAATAGTATCCCCATTGGCAAATTTAACTCCGCCGCCCGAAAAACTCTTACGCCTTACTTCAAGTGGAAACTTATGCTGGCCATCAAGAACTTCCATCGGAATAAACGGATACTCTTTCCCGCGTTCAAGTTTTACAGATGGAGATGTGTCTGCAAAATCTTTGAATTTCATCTTCTGCCAATTTTTTGGTTGTGATTGTGTTTGTGGCATATTATTTGTCGCCGTAAGAATCAATAATCTGGTATACGCGCTCAATATAAAGAGGCAAAACAGAAAAACTTGCCAAGGCTTCATCGCGCGTGATCTCAATGCCAGTCGGATGACCAGAATCATCGCGCCCTTTTTTGATCAAATCATGAATACCATTTAAGGTTTGCTCTATGTTGTTTTTTAGCCCTTGGGGCAAGTCGGCCTTTTTAGGGTCAAATAGTTTGTTAAACTCATCTTTGATTTGCTGAAATGGTTTATATTTTTCTGGAATGATTTTCTTGTTATATTTACTCTCAAAGGCCCGAATTAAATCTAAGAATATCTCCTCGGAAGATACCCCCAGCATTACAGCCGTTGCCCTATATGCACCACCACGAAAACATAAAATTGCTTCCTGAATGTACTCGATGGCAAGCTCACTAATACTAGGTGCCCGAGCTTTTAAATTATCTAAATAACCGTTTTGATCATATGGGACAGGGCCCTCTTGTTCGATTACTTTCTTGCCATACTCTGTTACTCTCAACCACGGATAGCCCTGTTGCGTAAAAGTTAAAACTCGCTGAACCACAAGGTCCCATACAATACCCGCAACTTCTTCATGTCGCGCTTGATCCAAATGGTATCCGCCCCCGCCTTGCCGCTGTCCAGTTGCTAAGAATTTCGCTTCTTCGTCAACGCCATGAATTACACCTAACATTTGAATCTGGGCGCGTGGATTTGTCATTTGCTGTTTAAAGTATTTCAGAACTAATTTATAAAGCTCTTGTTGTGTGATGTTTTCCGGCATATTAAAAATCCAATTTCTTTAAATTCTCAAAAACCTTATTTTCCAACTCGTGCGCTTCGCCGGTTAATCCTTTTAATTCGCTGTGAAGCTTTTTTACTTTTTCTCCGAAATTTTTGTCATCTCCATTGCCATTGTCAGCAACGCCGACATAACGGCCGGGGTTAAGTGAATAACCGGCTTTCTTTATCTCATCTATCGTCACCACCCGACAAAGACCTTTTACATTTTTGAACTTCTTCCCATTTTCGCCACGATAGCTTCGGACAGTGCTTGCGATCTGCTCTATCTGCTCATCGGTCCAATCGCGATGCGCGCGGTCTATTTGCTGGTAAATATTGCGGGCGTCAATAAAAAGAATTTTGTTTTTGCGTTCCGTTTTCTTTTTGCCTCTATCCAAAAACCAGAGCGTTACCGGGAGCGTCACATTGTAAAACATGTTCGGGCCCACAGCGACTATCACATCCACCATGCCATCCTCTATCATTTTCTGGCGTATTTCCTTTTCGCTGTGTCCGGCGTCGCTAGCAGAATTTGCCATAACAAACCCGGCACGGCCTTTGTCGTTTAGCGAATTTAAAAAAATCTGAATCCAAAGATAGTTGCCGTTGTCCGCTCGAGGTATGCCATAAGAGAACCGTGTATCGTCTTTGATGCGCTCCTTATCAATCCCTTTCACATTGAAGGGCGGATTTGCCATTGTGAAATCAAATTTGCCCAAACTTTTGTGCCTATCTTCGTAATAGGTATTTCCTTCGCGAATGTCTCCGGAAAGGCCGTGAATCGCAAGGTTCATTTTTGCAATGCGGACGGTCTAATCCGTTTTCTCTTGGCCGTAAATCGCAATCTCACGCGAAGCTCTTAGTTTCTTTCCGTTTCCAAGATGCCGCTTTACGAATTCGTGCGACTGCACAAACATGCCGCCAGAACCGCAAGCCGGATCGTAAATCCTTCCCTGATACGGCTCAATGATTTCTACGATGAGCTTGACGATGCTGGTTGGCGTAAAAAATTCGCCTCCGCGCGAGCCATCCGCAAGCGCAAACTTCCCGAGGAAGTATTCATAAATCCTTCCAAACGCATCACCCTCAATGTCATCTGGAATTTGATTAAAGTTCTTGAGAAGCGCGATTATGGATCGGTTATCAAGTTTTTGAAATGTTTTCGGCAGGATACCGGCAAGCTCTTTATTCTCTGTTTCAATTTCTTTCATCGCGTCATTCACGGCTCTGCCCATATCCGTCCCTTCCGGCAATTCTATAAGATAGGAGAAGCGAGCTTTTTCCGGAACGAACAATACGCCGCGCGCGTGGTAATCGGCAGATGATACCGGCCGCTCGCGAGAAACCGAGGCCCCGCCATGGGATTTGGTTTTTGTTTTTCGCTCTTCGGCTACCTCTTTTTCTGTTTTGCTGTGCTTAACGCCGGCAAACTTAAGAAAGATCAGTCCCAAAACCGGCTCGGCAAATTCGTTGAGGCGCAGAGGAGAGTTGGCGCGCATATGATCCGCCGCCTCCCACAATCTGTTTTCCAAATCTTTGATATTTGTCATAGCAATTTTTCTTCTTTAAAACTGAAATGGTTGTTTGTCGCGATAATGACATGATCCAAAAGTTCAACGCCCATCATCTTCCCGGCTTCAACTAACCTCTTCGTAATCTCCAAATCATCTTCTGACGGCTTCGGATCACCGGATGGATGGTTATGCGCAACCATAATGCCGGCGGCTGAATGTTTAAGGGCCGGTTCAAAAACTTCCCGAGGGTGAACTAAGTTGGCATTCAAGGTGCCCATTGAAATCGTTTCTTTATGCACCAGCTGATTTCTGGCGTTGAGATACAAAGCAATGAAGTGCTCTTTTTTGTTATGGCGAAGATCGGTCAATTGAGCCACAACATCTTTTGGAGTAACAATGGTCGGTAAATTCGTATCATTAACCTCCAGTGCGCGTTTTGCGAGCTCAAAAGCGGAAAGAAGGGTTGTTGCTTTAGCGGAGTCAATGCCATCTATTTTTACCAAGTCCTGATAGGTCATTTGCAGAAGCCGCTTTTTGGAATGCTTGGTTAAAATCTGGGACGCAATCTCAATCACATTTTTTCCGGCCTTGCCAGTCCGGAGGAGAATAGCCAAAAGCTCCGAGTCCTTCAGATTCTCGGCTCCTTTGGCCACAAGCTTCTCCCGCGGCCTATCTGATTTTGGTAAATCTTTAATTTTCATTTCTTTTTACGCTTAATGTTACTCGTCTCTTCTAAAAACCGGTCTAAGTCGGAACGCTTAATCCGCCACATCCCGATTTTGGATGCTTTAAGTTTGCCCTGCTCAATATAGCGGACAATGGAACGATAGCTCACTCGTAAAATTTTAGCCGCCTCCTCCGCGGTTAAAAGTTTGTCTTTTTCTTCACTCATAGTTTAAAAAAGATTGCTTATTTACCATCTTACCGCTCAAAGAACCGCTTGTCAAAAGTGGCAAAATCTGGCAGCATGGAAGAAATGACAATGAATATGCAAAGTCCATACAATGATTCAATACAAACCATTGATGCCGTATTGCGTCAAATCGAGCTTAAGCCTAAAAGCAGGAATTTTATCTTTCAAAGCTTTGACGATCTTCCGATTCTGAAAAGAGGGCCTAAGGAGCTAAGTGTGTTTTTGGAGAACCTCAAGACCCGAGGCGTTATTGAGAGCTACAGCATAGGCCCCGGCCTAATTTTCTATATCACCGGTCCAAACGAAAAACGGCTACTCGAGGAACGAAGGCGGCTAGTAAATTTTGATCAGGAACGGCCGGCAAAGCGAGGCCAGGCGCGTTTGTCAGAAAATAAGGGCCCGATCAAAAAGCTTGAATTGGTAAGGCCGAGGTCCGGCAATAAATTTAAAGTCGTTATAAACGAAGATTACTTAAGTCCTGTTCAGGCCGACAAGGCAATATCAAGCTGGGATTTACTTTTTCGGATTGCCGAAGGAGAAGATATTATAGACGCCGATCACCATAAGAACGCGATCGATTATTTTAATTTCAACAAGAAATGCCGGCTATATATAAAAACAGGCCACTCTATCACTAAAATATTGAAAGTTGAGGGTGGGTATATTTCACCGGCTATTGAAATAAAGATGATAACAGAGAAAGCGTTTCAACAACGGGCAAATAAGAGCTGAAAACTTACTTAACAAAACTTAAAATGTGGATAACTTAAACACCGCTCTATCCAAGCGGTGTTTTTTGTTGCGCTGAAAATAATTTCGGCGTTTTTTCAGCTTCTTTTCTTTGTCATGCTGAAAGCAAGGTTTGAATAGAAAAATTTATGACAATGATAAAGGCCGAACAAACCAAACTTTACGAAACAACCGATTTGGCTTTAATATCGGTGATTTTGCTATTTTCGCCCAATTCTCTGGAAGTCGTGAACCGGGAAAATTCGCACAGGGTTGTCTTTGGGTTCAAGAAAAGCGACAAGCTCGATAAGCTCGTCAATCGGTTTTGGAGTAGAAAACTGAAGATCGAGCCGCGAGCGTTTTTTGATGGGATTAAAACCGCCAAGGCAAGAATTTATTCGGAAAACTGATTCATGTTGTCAGACGAGCAAATAATAAAATTTCAAATGATGTACCGCAAACGCTTTGGTAAAGAGATAAGCCGGGAAGCGGCATACGAGAAAGGAGTAAAACTCATGCGGCTGGTTGAGATTATCTACAAACCCATGACCGAGGCGGAATTCAAACAAGTGCAGGAACGCCGCAGACAGACAGGCGACTTATAAAAATAAACATTACATGAACATGACCATTAGCGAACATTTGCATAAAAATAGAATCGGTTTCCAAACAAGCGGCGGAGATCTGGTTATCTGGTGTCCTTTTTGCGAAAAAACTGATGTTACCGGCAGCCGGCTGCTTACTTTTCATATAAAACCAGAAACGGGCAACGGCCAGTGCCAGATGTGCCTTAAGCGATGTGAATTTGAAAATCTCGCAGAGAAGCTGCACATCAAGATCAGGCGCCCCCGGCCCGAACCCGAGGAGACACCAGAAGCAAAACTCGAGCCAGTACGACCACCTGTAAATACCTCGCAATTCAAGCCGCTTACATCTCAAGAATTAATTTCCATACTTGGCCTAACAATTAAAAAAGACGAGGAAAATAAATTGATAACTTTTCTGTGCGAGTTGTCCGCTTTTACAGAGGGGTCCCAATTCAACATAAGCTTTAACGCGCCATCATCCACCGGCAAATCATATATTCCAACGGAGATTGCCCGGCTGTTCCCCGAAGAGGATGTGGTTGAAATCGGCTACTGCTCACCGACCGCGTTTTTTCATGACATTGGCCAATATCAAAAAGATAAAGGTGGCTACTTGGTTGACCTCTCCCGCAAAATTCTTATCTTCCTCGACCAACCGCACACCCAGCTATTGGAACGGTTGCGGCCACTTCTGTCGCATGACAAAAAAGAAATTCGTTTGAAGATAACGGACAAGACACAAAAATTCGGACTCAAAACCAAAACGGTTTTGCTGCGTGGCTATCCATCGGTTATCTTTTGCACGGCGGGCCTAAAAATTGACGAGCAGGAGGCGACGCGCTTTCTTTTACTCTCTCCAGAAACGAACCAAGAAAAAATAAGAGAAGCAATCCATGAAAGAATCAAAAAAGAAGCCGACAACGATTCGTATAAAGCGTGGTTGAATCAAAACCCTGAAAGAGAACTTTTGAAGGATCGAATACTTGCGGTAAAGCAAGCGGATATCCAAGAAATCAAGATCGGCTCGCCAGAAAAAATTGAAGAGTGGTTCTTTTCAAAAAACAAGATGCTCAAGCCGAGACACTCGCGGGATATTGGGCGTCTAATATCCATTATCAAATCGTTCGCATTGCTGAACTTATGGTTTAGAGAAAAGGGACAAGATGGATTAACCATTATTGCAAACGACAGCGATATTGATGAGGCGTTTAAAATCTGGGAGATAATCTCCGAAAGCCAGGAGCTTAACTTACCCCCGTATATATTCAATCTCTATCGGGAAGTAATTCTCTCCGCTTGGAATGATAAAAACAACAACCGGTCCGAGGGCTTTCAAGAAATCACCGGCGAGCTAGGCATAAGCCGACAGGAGATATCACAGAAGCACTATCAAGTATATGGCCGGTTTATAGCTGACTGGCAGCTACGCCAGCAGATCATCCCAATGCTTGAGACCGCCGGCTTAGTAAGCCAAGAAGCTGACCCGAGCGATAAGCGCAAAATGTTAATCTACCCCACCACCCAGCTCAACATCTCCGAGGTCAAAAACAATAGTGAGTCAGAGGGTGGGGTAAAAATAGAATCATGAGCAAAAACACGAAAAAACAACTAAAAGCTGGCGCCAAGCTTCCGGCAAAATCTGATGAGAAAAAATCGCTCGCTAAGGGTTATACGCCCGAGGAAATACGCGAAATGGTCAGAAAAGATTTGCATATCACCAGCGACCCTGACTATATTTTGGAAACAGTTACCAAAAAAGTGAATGCGTACCTTGCGGCATCCGACAAAGAAGCTGAGGCGATGAAAAAAGATATGCTGGAGTCTCACAGTGGAGTGTTGGACTCGATGGGGCTGGATACCCATTATGCGCTTGCCACCACCGTAAGCGAGAAGCATCGTTCTTTGGTAATTACAGTCGCAAGACAGATTGAAAAAGAATACAACTGCAAAACAGCAAGCGAAAAAGTTCTGATACAGCTGATTGCGGGAACTTACGGCAAGATCATTGGCTACTCAAGCGTAATGAATAGCAACATTTATGAACTCAGCATTAGTAACGAGAAAAATGGTTATCTCGCCATATTAAGCAAAGAGCTGGACAGGGCCCACCGCCAACTTATAACCGCCTTGACCACTCTCCGACAAATCAAGAATCCACCGATTGAATTCAATGTAAAAGCGAAAACCGCTTTTGTGGCGCAGAATCAGCAGATCAACGCTGTAAATAACCCTATACCACAAGATGAAATCATTAACCCCAAATAATTTAGGAAAAACTTTTCTGGTTGAGGAGTGCTCAAAAATCAGAATTGAGGATTTTTTGAAGCAGTATCGTGGCAAGTTGAAAAAGCACATCCTAAATTCCGAGTTGGAAGTGTCGGGATGGTAGGTGGAGCTTGCTACTTCTCAAACCCACTACAACGGCATGAGATTGTGGTTCAAGTGTCCTTTGTGTAGTTCCCGGGTCGGTGTGCTATTCCGGCATCCGCTGCATAATGCGATAGGGTGCAGAAAATGCCTCAAATTGGAGTACCGAAAAAGACGATACAAAGGAATGATTGAGAGCAAAAGTTTATCCACTTGATGCCGCTTGGCTTGCCCCCGAAAGTGTTATAGGGGTGTAATTGAGACAAAATGAACCAAATTGCCAAAAAAATTAGATACTTCCTCTACGCCCGAAAATCATCGGAAAGCGAGGATCGCCAAGTCCAGTCCATTGATGATCAAATGAGCCGACTCAAAAAGCTTGCTCAAGATTTAGGATTGGAAATCGTGAAAATTTACACCGAATCGAAGTCGGCCAAAAAACCGAACAACCGGCCCGTGTTTGATGAGATGATGCAACTCATTGAAAACGGCGAGGCGGATGGAATTTTATGCTGGCACCTGAACAGATTATCCCGAAACCCTATTGATAGCGGAAAATTGAGTTGGCTACTGCAACAGCGAATACTCAAATCAATCCAAACGATAGAGCGGCAATACCTGCCAGACGATAATGTGCTGCTTTTTAATGTGGAGAGTGGAATGGCAAATCAATACATTCTTGATTTAAGCCGTGATACCCGGCGAGGGCTTTTGAAAAAATTAAATGATGGCTGGCAAAATGGCGTTGCTCCACTCGGCTATCTCAACGACAAAGAAAATAAAACTATCATCAAAGACCCCGAACGATTTAATCTCGTCCGCAAAATGTGGGACTTAATGCTCACAGGCAACTATACGCCGCCGAAGATTTTGGATAAGGCGAATAAGGAGTGGGGCTTTCGAACAAGAAGATTCAAACGCATAGGCGGCAACGAATTGTCCAAAAGCGGGATTTACAAAATTTTTACGAGTTTATTTTACGCAGGGACTATTGAAAATGCAGGGGTGCAGTATGCAGGACAGCACGAGCGAATGATTACGCTTGAGGAATATGACCGAGTGCAAATGCTTCTTGGCAGAGAAGGAAAACCGAGACCGAAACACCACGAGTTCGCTTTCACGGGGTCTATGCGGTGCGGCGTATGCAACTGTCTCTATACCGCCGAGACGAAAAAGAAGCTCCTTAAATCAGGAGAAATCCGAGAACACACTTATTATCACTGCACGAGAAAAACGACAAAGATTAAGTGCAATCAAAAGAAAAATATCCCAGTTGATGACTTGGAAGTGATGATTGAAAAGGAAATTGAAAAATACGCCATACTGCCAGAGTTTTTGCAGTGGGCGTTAGAGGGCTTGAATAAAAAGAACGATACCGAGATTGAGGACAGAACAAAGGTTTATGAAATGCGGCACAAAAACTTGGTAGAGACCCAAAAGGAGCTTGATGAGCTTACTAAAATGAGATACCGCCAGCTTATTGACGATGAAACTTTTATCAAAGAGAAAAACACGCTTACCGGTAAAATCGCCCAGTCCAAAGAAAATCTGCGAGAGACAGAGACACGAGCCGAGAAATGGCTTGAGCTTACCGAGAAAACCTTTGCTTTTGCCACCTATGCACGAGTCGCTTTCCTCCGAGCCAACAAAATGGGCAAAGCAGGGTTAGAACTGAAGAAGGAGATTTTACTGGCACTTGGAAAAGTGCCGATGATTACGAACCAAAAACTCTTTATTGAGCCGAATGAATGGTTTGCGGAGATAGGAAATGACTATCCTGTGTTGGAAAAGAAATACTTAAGGTTAGAACCGACAAAAATGCCGATGAATAAAGCAAAAACAGAAGCTCTCGCCTCTGTTCGTGCACACTGGCTCCCCGGCCAGGGATCGAACCTGGGACCTTCTCGTTAACAGCGAGCCGCTCTACCGCTGAGCTACCGGGGAATATTCAATTGTATTTCTATTATACAAAACCCAACCATTTTTCGCAATAACTCATATTATGATATCCCAACATTCTGCAGAATATTGGGATGATTTTATATTTTTAATATTTAGTGTATGCTACTGAGATGATAAAAAATAAATCCAGTAAACAGCTTGAGCGGCATTTTAAGGGCATGGCGAATCATTGGCGGATTGATATCTTGAATTTAGTCGCTAAAGTCAACGATATTAGTTTGGAAGATATTGCTAGTCGCTTGGAATGTAATATAAAAACAATTTCCGAGCACGCCAAGAAGCTCGCCCAATCTGGTTTGATAAACAAGCATTACGAAGGCCGGACAGTCGCGCATTCCCTGTCGCCTTATGGTAAAATTTTCTATGACTTCATAAAAACATCTTTTTGATTTATAACAATCCAACATTCTGCAGAATGTTGGATTGTTATAAGGTTGGAGTTTTAAGAATTAGTAATTAGCGTATCAAATGCGTATCAAATAAATTATGACTCAAGAACAAGCTTTAAATATTTTAAAAACCGGAGCCAGTATTTTTCTGACCGGCGAGCCGGGCGCGGGCAAGACGCATATTATAAATAGTTACACGGCTTATTTGCGCACGCACGGCATAGCTCCCGCGATTACGGCCGCGACCGGTATAGCCGCGACCCACATCGGCGGTATGACCATACATTCCTGGAGCGGTATAGGCATCAGAAAAGAATTAGCCAAAGACGATTTGGAGAGTATTGCCGGCGCGAAGCATATCGCTAGGCGTATTAAAAAAGCCAAAGTTTTAATAATAGACGAGGTCTCTATGTTGGATGGGGGGACACTGGACATGGTCGCGGCAGTGTGCCGGAAGGTTCTCGGGTCGCCCGCGCCTTTTGGTGGTTTGAGGGTTATTTTCGTGGGAGATTTTTTTCAATTGCCGCCGATTTCTAAAACCGACGGCGCTTTTCAATTCGCGTTTCAATCGAATGCGTGGGCTAAAGTTAAGCCCGTGGTTTGCTACCTGACCGAACAGCATCGTCAAGACGACGCGGACTTTCTTTCGGTGCTTGCGGCCATCCGCGCCGGCAATTTGACGGGCGATCATATCCGTCATTTGGAATCCCGCTTGATTACGACGGGGTCAATGCCGCAAGTCGCGACCAAACTTTTTTCTCATAACGCGGAGGTGGATCGCGTGAACGCGGACGCTCTCGCGCGACTGCCGGGGAAAGCTACAGCTTTTTTTATGTCGGCGCGGGGTTTCGGGCCGATCGTGGAGGGACTCAAAAGAAATTGTCTCTCGCCGGAAAAGTTGGAGTTAAAAATCGGCGCCGCCGTGATGTTTACAAAAAATAACCCACCCGAGGGTTTTGCAAACGGCACGCTCGGGGAGGTTAGCGGATTCAGTAAAGATGGCGGTTATCCGCTCGTGCGGACGCGCGAGGGCGCGACGATCAGGGTCGAGCCGATGGAGTGGGTCTTGGAAGACGGTGGGGCGGTCAGGGCGAGAATCGAACAAGTGCCGCTTCGTCTCGCTTGGGCGATGACCATTCACAAGAGCCAGGGCACGACACTCGACGCGGCCATTATGGATTTGAGCGCGGTTTTTGAATTTGGCCAAGGATATGTGGCGCTCTCGCGCGTGCGCCGGCTATCCGGGCTTCATCTTTTGGGCTACAACCCCAAATCCCTTTTAGTCCATCCCGCCGTATTGGCCGAAGACCAAAGTTTCCGCGCCGCGTCGGAGCGAGCGTCGGCCTCATTTGGCGCGCTTCTGAAAGAAGAGTTGGAGCGTCGGCAAAATGATTTTATAAAATCTTCGGATGGCAGTATTAATAAAACAACGCCGCGCGAGCAAGCTGAAAATAAAAAAGTTCGCGTTGATACCCACGCGATTACGCTGGTGCTTTTCAAAGAAGGGAAGAGTATCGCGGAAATAGCGTCGGCTCGAGACCTATCTCCGACGACTATTTTATCTCACATGGAGCATCTATTTATTAAAGGTAAAATCAATCGCGGCGAAGTGGAGCGGTTGTTGCGCCCCGGACTTTCGGACGCGATGCCGGCTATACAAGCCGTCTTTCGCAAATTAAATGACGGCAAACTTTCCCCGGTTTTCGAAAAACTAGGCGGCAAGTATTCTTATGACGATCTCCGTCTGGCCCGAATGTTGATGGGATAATTTTATGCAAATACCTAGAAGAAAATCAGATTTGTTCAAAAAGAGGGATGATGGGCCGGTCTATTTGACGGAGGACGGTCTCACGCGTCTCAAGGCTCGGCTCGCGCGACTCAAAGCGGCGCTTCCCGGATTTATCGAAGAAACCGCTCGCACCGCCGCCTATGGCGACCGGTCGGATAACGCCGAGTACAAAGACGCGAAGTCAAATTTGCGCCGCACCAATTGGCAGATCGCGGAGATCGAGGATCAGCTCAAAAGAATTTCGATTATAAAATCCGGTCCCAATACTTCGGGCAAAGTTGAGCTCGGTTCGACCGTAGTACTCGAAATAGATGGCGCGCACCAGACTTATCAAATTCTTGGTTCTCGCGAGACTGATCCGGGTCAGGCGCGCATCTCTCACGAATCACCGCTCGGCGCGGCGCTCGTAGGTCGTGTCAAGGGCGATTCCGTCACTGTTCCCGCCCCCTCTGGTCCGAAGATTTATCGCATTCTGGAGGTTCGTTAATTCATTTTTGCGGTTGGTTGTGATATAATTAAATTATTATGATGAGATATATGTATGGTTCGTGGGGTTTGATGAGCGGATTCGGTTTTTTCGGCTTACTTATAGGGCTCGTGGTGTTGGTTGACCTTATTCTTATCGGCCTCTGGCTCTGGAAGCAGATAAATAAATAAATTATTATAAATTTATTAATAAAATATCAAAATGTTCGAAAAACCTAGCCGAGAAAAAGATCAAGTTTCAAATTGGGATATAAATTTTTTGCAGAACCAAAACGAAATGTTGGCTCAGTTAAAAGAGAGATTGGCGGTAGTAGAAGATGAAAAAGCAAAAGCGCTTCTTGAATCTGAAATTGAAGCTCTGAAAAGAAGCATGGAGGTGCGGAGGGCTATGGTAGAGAAGAGTTTAAGTTAATTTGATTAAAAAAACCACCAATAAACCGGAGGTTTTTTTGTTATAGTTATCCACAGGATGTATATAATGTATATACATAGATTTGATATAATTTATATGTTGGTTGTTTTTATAAATTAATGTAACCCAACGACCCCGCTTAGGGAATAAATATTGAAATGGATAAAATTATTTCACAACTCACCGCGAATCAGAAAAAGTTTTATGAAGTATTAAAAACTTATATCGCGAAGCATGGTCGTTCGCCGACGGTCGGGGAAATGACGAAGGCGATGCACTTTTCTTCTCCGCGGTCGGTCACTCAATATCTCGAAGCTCTCGAGAATAAGGGTCTGATCCGGAGGTGGCGCTATAAAAATCGGGGTATAGAGCTAGTCAGCTCCAGCCGGTCGTTTGAAATCGGAAAAATTAATATTCCCGTCATCGCTTCCGCCGGTTGCGATCAGATGAGTGTTTTTGCCGAGCAAGCTTTTGGGGATTTTATTTGTGTGGACAAGGCGCTTCTTGCCGGTCGGCCAAAGGAAAGGATGGTGAGTATCCGCGCGATAGGCAATTCGATGGACGAAGCCGGAGTCCGGGATAGCGATCATGTGTTGGTTGAGGTCACGGAAGACTTGCGTGACAACGATATCGTGGTCGCCATCATCGACAACTTCGCGGTTATCAAGAAATTAACGCTCGCGAACAATGCGGTTATTTTAAATCCCGTCTCGTCCGATCCGAGTTACAAGCCAATTATTTTGCGCCGCGATTTCAAGCTGTTCGGCAAAGTCATCGATATCATCCGCGCTCCGCAAAAAGGCGAACTCGAAGTGGTGCCTATCTATGAGACACCGGAAATCTGACCTGGTAATCTCAACGCGGTTTATCTGGACCAGCATGGACCGAACATCGTATTCAATCAGAGGATTGATCCGCGAGAGGTGATTGAGTTTATCGAAACTAATTTCAGCCTACCGGACAAAACCGGCGGCTACACCGTCAAGTAAGGTCTGTTCCGAGGAAACTCGGAGTGGGCTTTTTTATTTAAGTGCATGGTACCTACACTACTCGAGTTGTGACCTCAAGTTAGGAGCGGAGGTTGTAGTTTTTATGAGGACGCACCTTGAAAAACCAGCATCAGAAAGGGTCCCGAAGATGGCTTGGCCGGAAACTATTGTTTGGGTAAGACACGCGCAATCCGAAGGCAATTTGAAGACCGTGGACGAACGGGCCGCGTGGAATGTCGCGAGTCCTGATTATAAATTGACTTCGCTCGGGCGGAAGCAGGCTCGGATCACAGGAGAATTTCTCCGGAAAAAATTCGGCAAGTTTGATGTCTATTATGTATCATATTACGATCGTTCTCGAGAAACTATGAAAATAATGTATCCCGACGCCCGCGTTTACGAAGATCCGCGTCTCGCTGAAGCGCAAAGAGGCATCTGGAATTCGCTGACCAAGCAGCAGATCGACGAGTTGTTTCCCAAGGAGTCGGAGCGGAAACAACGCGAGGGCCTCTATCATCATCGTCCACTGGGCGGAGAAAACTGGCCGGATATTGAGCTACGGATTCATAGTTTTCTGGGCACGCTAAGTCGGGATTGCGGCGGTCAAAAAGTTCTCATTGTCGCGCACGGCCATTGGCTTTTGCTCTATCAGAGATTGATTCATCATTTCTCAATCGAAGAAACCGTTAAGCGATATGAAAATGGGATTTTTAAGAACGCCTCGGTCACTATATATAAAGGAAAGACCATTGGGGGTAAATCTCGATTGGTGCTTGCCGGGGAAAACATCGTACCCTGGGAAGGGAAAATATAAACTCATAATTTGAGCCGTCCGCGGCTCCTTTTTATTTTTTATATAAATGATAGTTTATAGATATGGAAAATTTGAGTTTGATATAATAAATTTATACCCTTAAAAATTAGATAAATTAAATTATGGATATAAAAATTAAAATTATTATCGCCGTCTCGCTCATAGCCGTTGTCGCCGCCGCGGTGTTTTCCTTGAAGCGGCCGCAGGAGGCCGGATTGATTCCCGGAGTGGGTTCGCAGATTTTTGACAATGCCCAAAATCCGCTCAAAGAAAAGTTGCCTGAAATCAATCCCTTTCAGGCCGAGGCTAATCCTTTTTCTAAAGATCTTAACCCTTATAATAAAATTCGCACCAACCCCTTTGAATAATAGGTGATTTTAAAAATATGAGAATATACAATTTTCGTTTCTCAATTCAAACATTAATAATCTCCGCCGCGATTTTAGCTGGAGTCCTTATAAACGCCGGGTTCCGACTTGCGTTGGCGGCTGTCGAAAATGCCACGATTCAGTTCAAGCGCAATCCCGCCACTGGGCTTTTTACTATTTCTATCAAAGATCCGCAGGGGATCAAGGAGTTAAACATCGTGCCGGCCGGCAACAAATTTCCATACGGCGGAGCGATGGGCGGTTGTCCCAGATCGCACCTCATAGACAACACCGTTTTTGACGATCCGACTGATTTCACTCCTTATATGAAAGTAATAATCGTCGATTGCTCGGGCGCGACGAGCGAATTTCAAGTGGAGCCTCCCAAGGATGGCTTCGCGACCGGAGTTTTGAAGTCAAAAATCGAAGCTCAGAAAAAGCTGGAAGAGCAAAAAAAGATTGATGAAGAAAAAAAATTGACAGAGCAGGATAAGCCAGTAGCGCCCCAACCGAAGACTAAGGAAGAAGCGATTAGTTTCGGCACAGATGACGAAGGAGGCGAGGTTGAAGATAAGGGGGGCGCCAAAGCCAAGATAGTTTATCCGGTTTCCAGTTTGGGCGATTGTAAAAATGAAACCGCGTGCCGCGAGTATTGTGATGACTCCGCTCATATAAAAGAATGCGTAGCCTTTGCGGAAGCGAACGGACTTTTGGGCGGCAAAGAACTGGACAGAGCCAAGAAGTTTTCCGAGGTCGCGGATCGTAAGGGTCCGGGTGGTTGTGACGGTGATAAAGAGTGTCAAATTTATTGCGAGAACTCCGATCACATAGAGGAATGCGTTGAATTCGCGGAACGCCATGGTTTTTTGTCGGCCGATGAGCTATCCGAAGCTAAAAAGTTTTTACCTCTCATAAAAAGCGGCCAGACTCCGGGCGGTTGCAAATCAAAGGAGTCCTGTGAAGCCTACTGCGAAAAATCGGAAAATATCGAGTCGTGTCTGGCGTTTGCAAAGGATAACGGCTTGATCGAGCCCGAGGAATTGGCCATGGCTCAGAAAATGCTACCTCTCATAAAAAGCGGCCAGACTCCGGGCGGTTGCAAAAATAAAGCCCAGTGTGAAACCTATTGCCAAGATCCGAAGAACATGCGGAGCTGTCTGGCTTTTGCCGAAGAGCAAGGCATTATCCCGCCTGAAGAGCTCGAGCAAGCTAAAAAGTTTTTACCGCTGATGGAGCGAGGCGAAACTCCCGGGGGATGTCGCTCGAAAGAGCAGTGCGAAGCTTATTGCGATGGCGAAGGACATTTTGAAGAATGCATAGAGTTTGGAGTCAAGGCCGGGGTTGTGAGCGAGGAAGAGGCAACGATGATTAAGAAAGCCGGAGGCAAGGGCCCGGGCGGTTGCCGATCAAAGGAAAAATGCGAGGCTTATTGCAATGAGGAAGAACATCAAGATGAATGTTTTGAGTTCGCGGAAAAAGCCGGTATTCTTGGCCCGGAACAAAAAAAGATGATGGAGTTCGCGAAAAAGCTGGGTTGTAAAAACGAAGCAGACTGTCGGGCTATTTGTTCAGATCCGGAAAAAGGGAAGCAATGTCAGGAATTTTTTAAAGATGCCGGCATCGATATACCCGGTGGTGTGGGTGGTCCTGGTGGGTTCGCTGGTCCGGGTGGTTGTAAGAGCGAGGATGAATGTAAGGAGTTTTGTGAGGAAAATCCGGAAGAATGCCAAAATTTCATGCCTCCAGGTGGTGGCGATTTTCAAGCTGATTTTAATGGCGGAGACGGTGAGGCGCGAAAGCAATTTTATGGAGAGGTGCGCCAAGAACATGTCGAAAATGTAAAACTAGATAGCCCACAGATATTGAATTGTTTGAGAAGTATGGTTGGAGATGAGGTTTTTGGCCGACGGCAAGCGGGTCGCATTATAGACGAAGCCGAGGGCCGATTAGTCAAGGAGACGCTCTTATCTTGTGGCGCTAAAGTTGGACCGGATCGCGCGCCGACTCCGGAGGATTTGGAGAGGATCAAGAAGGAGCGGGCTGATCGGATGAAAAGTCAGGTCGCGCCCGCGTATCCGGGGGGTGGAGATTCATCTCAACAATTGTCCGAAGAACAATATCGTCGGCAGTATGAAGATCAATATAAGGCTCAATACGAAGGGCAAATGCGGCAATTCCAGGATCAAATCCCGCCTCAATATCAACAGTATAGGTCGCAATGATTTTTAGAACAAAAATCTTTTTCCCGATTTTTTTAATGGCTTTCCTTGGGATTCGAATCGTCGGAGCCGAGGAGAAGCCATTTATTTTTTCGCGTCTTACCCCTCGGCAGGGCGAAGCGGTGCTGGTTTCTTTTAAAGAAATTCCGTCCAGCGTGAAATTCGACGGCCGGGAACTCCAGATCTTTTCTTATCGGAATTTGCCGCGGACTGTTTTTGGCTTGCCTGCCGATAAAAAACCCGGGGCCTATATTTTCGAGGCGACTATTAACGGTCAAAAAATAGAATATAAGATTGTCGTTCGTCGCAGATCCGTGCCGGTCATCTCGCTCTCATTGCCGCCGTCGCTTGGCCTCACCCCCAAAGCCTTGACCTTAAAACTTGCTGAAGAAAAAAATAATATTGCCAAGCATACCGACTCACCTCAAAGAGAGATTTTATTTTCGAAACCGTTCGGACTACCTCTACGGGATAATAGAAAACTCACAAGTGTCTATGGTGAAATCAGAAAAACCGGCGACGCATCCATCCGCCATCTAGGCATCGATCTTGCCTCGTCCGAAGGTGCGGGTGTGGGCGCTGTGAATGCCGGCGTTATTCGAAGCGTTTACACCGATGCGGTTTATGGCAAGTCGATTATTTTAGAGCATGGCGGCGATATTTTCTCTCTCTATTTCCATTTAAAGGATATTTATGTCCAAAACGGGCAAATGGTTTCGCGTGGCGCTTTGATCGGCTCGGTTGGCTCGACCGGCTACGCGACCTCGCCTCATCTGCATCTTTCTATAAAAGTTAGCGGCGTTTCCATCGACCCTCTGCAATTTATTAAACTATTTTAATCTATTTGCTTTCAATATAATTATGTGTTAAAATGCATTTGGTTCATTGATACTAACTTGGAGGACTCTGAAGATGTCCGTCGAGAGAAAATACGATGTCGCGATTATTGGCGGGGGAGTGGTGGGGGCTTCGACTTTGTATGTCCTTGCTCGTTATACGAACTTGGGCGATCTCTGCTTGCTCGAGCGCGGTTCGTTGCCGGGCAGCGGTAATTCTTCGCCTCTCTCAAATAGCCAGACGCTTCATTTCGGAGATATTGAGACGAATTATTCTTTGGAAAGTGCGAGGGTAGTCGATCGCGCCGCGCGCCTGGTTGTCTCCTATATTAAAAGAAATAGTCGTGATTGCGATTTATATCGTTTGACCGGCAAGATGGTGCTCGCGGTCGGTGAACAAGAAGTGCTCGAGCTTTCCAAACGCCGTTCGATGCTCGCCGGTTTATTCCCAAAGCTTCGACACTTGGGTCGGGACGAGTTGGCCGAGATTGAGCCGACGATCGTTGCCGGTCGGGAGAAGTCCGAGAAAATTTCGGCCCTTTGGTCGCCGGACGGCTACGCCGTTAACTTTCAGGCTCTTTCCGAGTCCTTTGTGACTGATTCGATGACTTCCGGCAAGAATGTCGAGGTCTTTTTAAATACCGAAGCCGAATCTTTGACTGCCAGTGATGGTGGTTACCTGATCAAGACGCGGGGCGGCTCTAGGTTCTTTGCTAGGGCGATCTTGGTAGCTTCCGGCGCGTATTCGTTAACATTCGCGAAGCAGTTCGGACTGGGCCGAGACCTTGCCATCCTGCCGGTAGCCGGAGGATTTTATACCGCCAAAGACGCGTTATTAAATAAGGTTTACAGGGTTCGGATCTCGGGTGTTCCGTTCGCCGCTATGCACGGTGATCCCGATGTTTCTGATCCGAGTCGGACCCGTTTCGGGCCATCAGCTATGCCAGCGCCATACTTAGATCGCTGGCGTCAGGGAAGCCTCAATGATTTTTTGAAATCCGATCTAATCTCATTTCGTGGCGCCGCCGCGATGGCGCGTCTTTTCCGAGAAAATTCGGCGGTTCGTCGTTACGCGATGAGTCAGCTGGGATATATATTACCAGTCATTCATAAATCGATCGCGCTTCGGGCCATAAGAAAAATCGTTCCGGCTATCCGGAAATCTGATTTCTATTTTGACAAGAGTTTGGGCGGCGTGCGTCCTCAGGTTCTAAATCTTAAAACCGGTGAACTACTTATGGGTGAGGCCAAGCTCACCGGCTCAAATGCGATTTTCGATATAAGTCCCTCCACGGGCGCTTCTACTTGTATCGACAATGCAATGAAGAACGCGCAGAGTCTGGTCGGCATGCTGGGCGAACCCGCTTCGTTCGATCACGATCTTTTTCATTACGAATTGAGTTAATCTGCAACAATCAGTCCCGAAAATATTCGGGCTGATTTTTTTATAGACAAATCCGATCGGGTATTTTATAATTAAAATTCGATATGGATATTTTTTCCTCATTAGTAGTCATATTTGGTTTGTTGCTTTTCGAAATCATTTCCAGCGTTGATAACGCCATTATCAACGCGCATGTCCTAAAGACCTTGCCCGACCGGTTTAGAAAATTTTTCCTCTTCTGGGGCATATTCTTCGCGGTTTTTGTAGTCCGGGGCGTTTTGCCTTTTATCATCATCTGGCTCGCGAATCCGAGCCTCACGATAGCGGAGATTTTTTCGTTTGCTTTTACGACCGGCCCGGGTATCGAATCCGCCGTTCACGAGACGAAGGGGCTGTTACTGCTCGGCGGCGGCGTCTACCTCATCTTTGTATTTCTCGGCTGGCTTTTTTTGGAGGAAAAAAATTACGCTTTTTTAGTGGAACATTTTATTCATAAGCAGGGTGTTTGGTTTTACGCGATTGCCTCAATATTTCTGACAACCATAATCTATTATTCCGTCCAGCAAGACCCGTATTTGGCGCTTTCGGCCTCCATTGGCGCCTCGGCTTTTTTCCTAACCGACGGCTTTCGGCACAACGCCGAAAAAAAAGAAAAAGAACTTTTAGATCCCAACATGAGCGCTTGGAGTAAGATCCTATATCTCGAAGTTTTAGATACCTCGTTTTCCATAGATGGCGTCATCGGCGCTTTCGCTTTTACGCTTTCTATTCCGCTTATCATTATCGGCAATGGTTTGGGTGCGTTTGTTGTCCGGGAAGTAACGGTCCGGGGAATAGACTGGGTCTCGAAAATGGCTTATCTCAAAAATGGGGCGATGTACGCCGTGGGTATGCTCGGCGTTTTGATGACACTTGAGAGTTTTGGGAGGGAATACCCGAGCTGGCTCGCGCCGATGAATACAGTGGTTATTCTGGGGATTTTTAGTTACCTATCTTTAGTTGAAGTTAAAAAAGCCAGAAAGGTTGCTATTACTAAATAAATTTGTTATAATAATATAATGAAAAGCAAACTTATATCCTTAGTAATTAGTGCGGTTATTTCGCTTAGCGCGGTTAGCCCGGCTTTGGCCGGCAACGCATCGGCTAATCCGAAGCCAAACCTTTTTGCCGGATTATGGTCAAATTTTAAAGGCACGGCGAGTTTGATTATCAAAAGCATTTATGCGCCATTTTTCTCTCCGCCCGTGGTGGTGAAGCCGGCCAATCCCGAAAAAACTATGTTTGGCGTAGCTAAAAGTGGTCAAAGTCAGGGCCCGCTTTATATTCCGGGTAAATTTGGTTTTGGCGGCACCGGTGGTCTGATTCCAAATCCGCCATTAGCCGATCCGGCTAAAAGCAAGGATACTTCGTTAAATCTTTCCAATATCGGCAACCCGCAGAAACCGGTGGGGGATAAAGATATTAACCCCAATCCAATCAAGCCATATCCAACTCCCCAGCCGCCGATACCCTACCCAAAACCGATCGTTCCGGACACAACTTTTCAAAAACAAGTAAATAGCGTCGGCGCTAAGATTTTACCGTCCGCTCCGTTGCCGACACCCGCGAAGACGCAGTCTGTGCCACCGACAACTTCTTCTAATACTACTCGGAGCAATGCCCTGGAACTGGTCATAATGACCACCGCCAATCTCGCCGAGCCGATCAAAGAAGGCAGTCAGATTAAATTTTTCGCCAACTTGAAATTGAGCAACGGTGGTTTTAAGGATGTCAGCCAGAGCGTGAATTGGTCCGTTGTTGGTGATATCGGCTCGATAAATTACGCCGGTTTTTTTACAGCCGGACTTGGTTATAGTGTTTCCGAATACGGCGCAGGTGCCGGTTCGGTTATTGCCGATTATAGTGGCGTGGAGGGCCGTTTTTTGGGTAAAAGCCAGATTTTTAAAGTGATTGGCGCGGTTGACGATAGTCGCAACGACATCGGCGGTCAATAAGTTTTTCAGTTGAATAATTTTTGTTTTTATGCTTGAATTAAGTGAGTTCTTGCGGAGGCTGTTGTATGAAGAATAAAGGTGATCTCGGGAAAAAGAAGAAGAATAAAGAAGAAATCGAGGTTAAGTTTAGAGTCAAGGAACTCGCGAGTTATCGGGGGAGATTAAAAAATCTCAAGGCTAAAGTAGTGTGGAGCGGCCTCGAGAGTAATATCTATTTTGAAGGACGGAATAGTTTCCTGTCTAAGCAGAGCAAAGTTTTAAGAGCCCGTGAATGGCCGGGACACAGCGTCTCCTTGACCTGCAAAGCCTCGATTCCGGGAAAGAGTAATTCCAAATACGACGAGCGGATAGAGGAACAGGTCAGTTTGGACGGGGGTGATTTTGATTCGCTATGTAAGATTCTGGAAATGGTTGGTTTTCATAAGTTAGTTGCCTATAAGAAGAGGCGCGAACATTGGCAGATGAATAAAAATGTCTTCGTCGAGCTTGATATGTTTCATGGTAAACCATTTGTGGAGATAGAAGCCACGAAAGATAAGATAGATGAAATAGCGAAACTTCTCGGATTAGACTGGGAGGATCGCGAAACAAAAAGTTATTTCAAGCTGGCCAAAGAGCGACAAGGCAAAAAATAAGCGGCCGTGACAAACGCCGCTTTTTTGTTATAATTAAAAATATGATTTTTTCAAATTTATTGTTTTATGGGGATTGGGGGCTTCTTGCCTTGAGGCTCGCGGTGGCGGTGGTGTTTCTAGTCCATGGCCTGCCAAAATTAAAAAAATACAAAGAAATGAGCGGTGGTATGGGTATGCCCGGCTGGTTTGTTTTTGGTCTGGGCGCAGTTGAGTCGCTTTCGGCGGTCGCCTTTATCTTGGGTTTTTATGTCCAGTTAGCGGCGGTAGCGCTTGCGATCGCGATGGTTGGTGCGGTGTATTTTAAGATAGTAAAATGGGGGATGAGTTTTACGATGATCGGCGCGACTGGCTGGGAATTTGATTTTGTGCTTTTGGCGGCTAATGTTGCCATCCTGTTAACCGGCGGTGGCAACATCGGTTTGTTATAATAATACAAAGGTCGTAAAATTCGAATTTAAATAAAATGAAACTCCATTACATCGCTTTTTTGTTAGTTGTTGCCGGTGGTTTGAACTGGCTTTTGATCGGCCTCGTTGGTTGGAACGCGGTCTCTGAGCTTTTGGGACCCTCCATCGCCGACTGGGTTTACTTGCTAGTCGGTTTGGCCACGGTCTATGAAGTGGTTATGCATAAGAAGCAGTGCAAGGTTTGCGGTGGTGCAAGCGGCGGCCAGATGTAGTCTGTCCGAAAACCATCCTCATCCGAGGGTGGTTTTATTTTAGTCCAAGCGCTTTAGAGGGAGTATGAAGATGCCGGACGGAAGTATTCTTTCATTGGTTGATTCTGGAGAATTTGTCGTCAGTCTTGAGATCGATCCGCCCACGCCGCGCAATATCATGAGTTTCCCGCAAAAAGTGAAAGATTGGAAAACCGCCGATGTCAAAGTGATCGACATAAACACCTCCAAACTCGAACCTTCGGCTGATTCCTTGATGATAAGTGGGATCCTGTCCGAGCATGGGTTTCGAGTCGTCCCGCATATCGCTATCCGGGATAATGGTATCCGCCGATTTATCAATCAGCTTTTCACCGCTTATTATCTTCATGGACTTCGGGATGTTTTGGTTATCAAGGGCGATTCTTACAAGTTGCGGGGATTTGAGGGGGAATGCCCGATTTCGTCTATTCAATTGATACATGAGCTTGATCGCGAACTAAGGATGAAGAAAATTTGCCCGGAGTTAAAGATCGGCGCCGCTTTTAACTACAATGCTTTCAATATTTCTTATGAAATAGAGAAGTTGAAATGCAAGGATGAGATCGGAGCGGATTGTTTTTGGAGCCAACCGATTTTCGATGAACCTCAGCTGGCCCAGCTCATTGAATCATTTAGGGGAAACTGCGCGAGGCCGTTGTTTGTCGGTATATTTCCCTTGCCGTCATCGAGCTTGATCAGCACAATAGCGGCTGGGAATGTCCCAGGGGTCGAGATTCCCCTGCGTCTGCGTAGCGAAGCCGAAGGCTTGAACGAGAACGATCTGCGCCAGTGGGCAATAGAAAGTTCGGTGGAGCTTATTGCGTCCGTGAAAGCTACCAAAGAAATTGCCGGAGTCTATATCGTCGCGCCCCGCTCCGCGCCGTCCGTGGCACTCGAGATTTTCAAGCAAACTAAAGCCTAGCTATCGCTAGGTTTTTTTATTTTGAGCTTGGTGAATAAAATATAAAATCGTCATTGCGAGGTAAGGCGCGCGCAATCCACAGAGTCATCCTGAATGCAGCTAAAGGATCTCATTTACAATATTCTTCGGATGCACTCAGAATGACACATGGTAAGATTGCCGCGTCGAAGACCTGCCTGCCGGTAGGCAGGGGCAGGCTCCTCGCAATGACGGTCTGGGGCTATTTTCAGTAAACTCGATTTTAACTTTTGATACTTCGTAGAATTTAATAAAACACTGTGAATAACTATTTGCTAATTCCATTTCTTCGTTTATACTTCAAGATATGAGCAAACTTAATCGCATTTTACTTTTAGCCCTCGGCGTCTTGATAGTCGGCTCGTCTTTCTTATTATTCGCGGACGGAGAAGAGTCTGCCGCTGTGAACGATGGCGACGGTTATTATGCCGTTTATATGACTTCCGGCGATATATATTTTGGCAAGCTGGCGAAGTTTCCAAAATTAGCCTTGGCGAACGCGTATACTTTGCAAAGAAACCAGGACACTACCCAAGCGCCATTTACTTTGGTTAAATTCGGAGACGCCTTTTGGGGTCCGAAAGGGGATATTCAGTTGAGTGAGGCGAATGTTTTATGGACAGCGGAGCTTGCTAGTGAGAGTCAGGTGGTAAAAACAATCATCGAGCAAAGCAAGCAATAAACCAAACATAAATTAAAACAGCTTAGAGACCTAAGCTGTTTTAATTTATACCTCAACCGGATATGTTATGATTACACTAGTTAGGAGTAGTCACTATGCTTTTGATGGTGGCGCTTGTTCTTTGCCCCGTCCTCTTTGTGGCCGCCGTGCTTCTAATGGAAGCCACGCGCCGTTGGAGGTAGAAATGCTAAAGTTCGACTATGATGCTTTTTATGAAGCGGTGACCGAAGCCGGCAATGATGAAAATCCGCCCGCGACCGCCGAAGAGTTCGTCAAAGATGGCGACGAAGCTTTTAGGCAATTAATGCCGACCAAGTTTTGCGCTTGCGGTGCCGATTTTCTAAACCGTAGACCTGCGCAAGACAGCAAACTGCACAAGCATATGCTGTCGTGCAATTTCTGTCGACGACTGACCAAGCTCTTTTATCTGACCTATATCTCCGAATCCGAAAGACTGACTTTACTCCCACTTGTCTATCCCGACGCGAAAACTCGACCTGCTCCGAAAGATTGTTTTTCTTTTTTTGATTCCGACGAAAACATATCCGAGGATTGCTATGGCATAGCTCATGTCTTGGTTTTCACGCGCCTTCAGAAAGAAATTAAAAATCATCGCGACAAATGCGCGAGATGCGCGGCTGTCATCGGATTTTTCCAGAAAATGGAAATGCCCAAGTTGAAGTAATAATTCTATCCCCGTCATCTTTGTCGGGGATTTTGTTATTCTTCGAACTCGCGGGTAATATATAAAATCGTCATTGCGAGCCTGCCCCTGCCTGCCGGCAGGCAGGCCTACCTACCGGCAGGCAGGCCTGCCTGCCGGTAGGTAGGTCGTTCGAAGACTCACTCCTCGCAATGACGGTCTAAGGTTATTTTTCACCAAGCTCCGATAACCAGACACAGACTGCATAAGTTCAGATACATATGAGACTTTTCGGCAAACTGAAAAGTCATGAAAATATACAACAAAACAAAGGGTACGAAGGGTATTGTGAGCGGTTGGGAGGACGCGATACGCTTCAGGGATATGATTACCCCACAAGC
>ORMF011630151.1_pt1 | contig 34122 bp, 24 predicted proteins | sample 1779871 | NCBI WGS metagenome assembly ORMF01 (sample SAMEA104232316, study PRJEB22302) | groundwater metagenome | biome: forest; feature: aquifer; material: groundwater | place: USA | collected 2011-08-07 | depth 5.4 m
GGGCTCGTTGAATCTGCCGGTCGCGGGCGGCGGATACTTCCGGATCCTGCCGTACTGGTGGACGCGGTGGGGCATCAGCCGCGTGAACGAGCGGGAGAGCCGGCCCGCCGTCTTCTACCTGCACCCGTGGGAAATCGACCCCGATCAGCCTCGACTGAAGGCAGGGCGTCTAGGGCGTTTCCGCCACTACCGCAACCTCGCGCACACCGAGACTCGACTCCGACAACTGCTGACCGATTTCCGTTTCGACACGATGCAGGCGCTCGTGGCAAGCGTCCGACTCGAGGTTGCGCGGGACAACAGGTTTGCGTTGTCACTCCCGTACTCCTGGTGAGGGGATCCCGGATGACGGCACTCAGCGCGCAACCTCGATCTCCGCGCTACCAATCGCTTGACCTGTGGCGCGGCGTCGCCTGCGTGTTCGTCGTGCTGTATCACTCCGTGCTCGTGTATGTCAGCGGTCCGCGCGCAAACGATACCCAGGCGACCTCCGCAATCCTGGAAGTGCTGGATCAACTGGACGTCGGAGTATTCCTATTCTTCGTGATCAGCGGTTACTGCATCGCAGCTGCCTCAGACAGCGCCCGGCGTCATCAGTCCGCCGTGCGCCTCTATTTTCTACGTCGGTTTCGTCGAATCTATCCACCCCTTTGGATCGTCATAGCGCTGTCTGTGCTGTTCTTTGCCGTCGTGGATGTCACCGTCTCACCGGGCCTGCTGAGCGAGGAACCGTGGTCGCAGCTTCGACCGTGGTGGTACTCACAAGGGCAGTGGCTCGGCAACGTCACGCTGACGGAGACGTGGAGATATCACGTGGGTGGTGGCCCACGGGGACATTTTCCCGGCCAGGCATGGACGCTGTGCTACGAGGAGCAGTTCTACGCGGTTACCGGAGCACTGCTCCTCGTGCCGCGGCGGTTATTCAGCGGCGCTGTCGCTGTAACCGTAATCACCGTCGCCATCATGCTCGGCGCAAGCGCCGCGCATATCGATGTCGCGGGATTCTTCTTCGACGGCAGTTGGCTGACGTTCGCCGCAGGAATCCTCGTCTACTACGCAATCAATTACGGTTCGGAGCGCGTACGGCCCTTTTCGTATGCGATGTTTGGAGCCGCTGCAATCGCGGCGGGCCCTCTTGGAGTACCGGGCGGCGCGCTGGCATTCCTCTTTTCAGGCGTTCTGCTCGCGCTGCACCGTCACGATCGCGCGATAACTCAATCGCGACTGGCAATGCCGCTCATCTGGTGCGGGCAGATGTGCTACAGCCTCTATCTGGTCCACCAACTGGTGGTGAAAGCGGTCAGTCAGTGGCTCTATGAGTCCGGAGTTCAGACAGGGCTCGGCACACTCGCCGTCACTGTTCCTGTTTCCCTGATGGCGTCGCTGATCGTCGGCCGTGCGTTCTACCACGTAGTGGAACGGCGGTTCCTGAACGCGCCTGTTGGGATTCGCGGTGCGATGCCTGCGACGGAAGCTCCACTGGCGGAGCTCACGACGGCGGCTGTCTGACAGTTCTTGTATGCAAATCCAGCAACAACTCAAAACAGTGATCTCTGCCCCACCAGTTAGTGGCCACGTTGGGGTCACTGTGTCCGAGGACGTGACAGGTAGAGAGTGGGATGAATTCGTCCTGAGCTATCCCGGGAGCAGCGTCGATCATCTTTGGTCCTGGCGTCAGATCGTGCAGGACGTTTTCAAACACCAGCCCGCTTACCTGGCAGCTCGTCGTGGAACGGACGTCGTGGGCGTGCTGCCCTTGATTCGCTTTCAGTCGAGGTTGTTCGGACGCTTCATCGTCTCACTTCCTTTTCTGAACTACGGAGGTGTCCTGGCTTCAGACCCTTTCGTGATCAGGGCGCTCGTCGAACACGCTCGTGAGCTTGCGCTTCGATTCGGCGCCTCGCATATCGAACTGCGGCACCACGAACGCCAATTGCCTGAACTGCCCTATCGGCAGCACAAGCTTGCCCTGACGCGATCGCTCGCCGGAAGCCCAGAGGAGCTGTGGTCGAAGATCGATCGGAAGGTACGCAACCAGGTACGGAAGGCGCAGAAGGACGGCCTGACGACGGCCATCGGTGGTGAAGAACTCGTCGATCAGTTCTACGACGTGTTCGCGCGCAATATGCGCGACCTTGGCACGCCGGTCTATGCGAAGCGGCTATTTTCCGAGACGCTGCGACTCTTTCCAGGCGCCGCGCGCGTGTACACGGTGCGTTCGGGCGATGTCACCGTCGCCGGCGCGATCGCCATTCGGCACAGCAACACAGTGTTCGTGCCGTGGGCCTCATCCCTTCGCGAGTATCGTCACCAGTGTCCGAACATGCTCTTGTACTGGACGATGCTGGAACGGGCGTCGACGGCTGGCGCCCGTGTATTCGATTTCGGTCGATCGAGCCCTGACAGCGGCACTCATCATTTCAAAGTTCAGTGGGGGGCGCAGGCAGCTCCACTGCACTGGGAATATGTGCTGCTGACACGCCAGTCGCCGCCGGACCAAGGACCGTCGAATCCGAAGTTCGGCGCCGCCATCCGGGCGTGGAAACGCTTGCCGCTGTGGGCGGCGAACCGGTTCGGACCATTGCTGGTCCGGAACATACCTTGAGCCCGGGCCCGATATGGACATGACCGAGGAGGAGCGGCGGCTGCAGCAATCAGCCATCGCCTTCGCGCGCAAGATGCTGGCATACGACGTCATCGCGGCTGACGCGGCCGAGACGTTCAACGTCGAGGCGTGGCGAGCGTGCGCGGACTTTGGTGTGCTTGGGATGCCAATCCCCCAGGAGTATGGAGGTCTTGGGCTCGGCCTCGCTTCCCTGCTCGCGGTCATGGAGGGGCTTGGCTATGGGACCCGGGACCAGGGCCTGTTGTTCTCGCTCAACGCGCATCTCTGGACCAACTCCATTCCGATCCTCACGTACGGCAGCGATGCGCAGAAGGCCGCATATCTACCGGGGTTGTGCGATGGGACCCGAATTGGCGCGAACGCCGCGACCGAGTACGGGGCGGGGTCCGACATCTTCTCGATGCGCACGCGCGCCGTTCGTGATGGCGATGCGTACGTCCTGAATGGCACGAAGATGTTCGTGACAAACGCGACCGTCGCCGATCTCGTCGTGGCGTACGCGACCATCGATCCGGCGCTGGGTCCGATGGGGATCACGGCGTTCATCATCGAGCGCGGCACGCCGGGGATGACGGTCGGAGGCAAGCTGCACAAGATGGGCTTGCGCACGTCGCCGATGGCCGAACTGATCTTCGAGGATTGCCGCGTCCCACTGGCCAACCGTCTTGGCCGAGAGGGCCGCGGCGTCGACGTGTTCGAGTGCTCGATGGAATGGGAGCGCGGCTGCATCCTGGCGAGCTGTCTCGGGGTCATGCGAAGACAGCTCGAGGAGTGCATCCGTCATGCGCGCGAGCGCAAGCAGTTCGGTCTACCGATCGGAAAGAACCAGTCGGTCGCCAACCGCATCGTCGACATGAAGGTGCGGCTCGAGACATGTCGTTCGCTCGTTTTCCGGATCGGCGAGCTGAAGGATCGGAAGGAGCCGGCCATGCTCGAAGCGGCGATGGCCAAGCTCCACGTGTCGCAATGTTTCATTCAGTCGAGTCTGGACGCGATCCAGACCTTTGGAGGATACGGCTACATGACGGAACAGCAGATCGAGAGGGACCTTCGGGATGCCGTTGGCAGCGGAATCTATTCGGGGACGTCTGACATTCAGCGCACCCTGATCGCCAAGGCTCTCGGACTGTAGTTCAGTCCCTCACCCGGAGAACCTCATGGACTCAGTCAAGGAAACGATTCGGCAGTTCATCCTGACAACGTACCTGCCGGGGGAATCGCCGGCCAATCTTCGCGACGACACGCCGCTGCGCAAGGGGGGAATTCTGGATTCGCTCGCCACGCTGGGGCTGGTGAACTTCGTCGAGAAGGAGTTTGGAATCGAGCTGGACGCGTATGAGACCGCGGTGGACAACTTCGATCGCATCGAGGACATTGCGGCGCTCGTCGAACGCAAGCGAGGCCGCTAGGCGTATGTTGCGAGGCACGGCACGATGATCAGAAACAATCTGGCCGAGTACCTGGAATCGAGCGCGGCTCGATTCGCCGATCGACCGGCGGGTGTGGGTCCAGCCGGGTCGACGATTACGTACGAGGCCCTGAATGACCAGGCCGACGCGCTGGCGCGATTTCTCACGTCACGAGGCGTCACACGTGGCGATCGCGTCGGGGTCGTACTGCCGAAGAGCGTCGGGGCGATCGTATCGCTGTTCGGGATCATGAAAGCCGGCGCAGCGTATGTGCCTGTCGATTACACGGCGCCGTCGGACCGGTGCCGAGGCATCCTGACCGATTGTGGTGTGCGCGCACTCATCGCGGATGCCGGCGTGCTCGGCGTCGTTCCGGATCAAAGCCAGACGCCGCTTGCCGCGTTGATCGTCGTTGGAGATATTCCTGACGGCCAGGCGACGGCCGCCCCCGCGACACCCTTTGCGACTGCTGTCGAGGAGGGTGGCCCGGCAACCGATCATCCGCGGAGCGCCAGCGATCTCGCGTACATCCTCTATACGTCGGGGTCCACCGGCATTCCGAAGGGGGTCATGCTGACGCACGAGAACGCCTCGAGCTTCGTCGAATGGTGCTCGACCGTCTTCGAGCCGCACGAGCACGATCGCTTCAGCAGTCATGCGCCCTTTCACTTCGATTTGTCCGTGCTCGACATCTACGTGTCGATCAAACACGGCGCAACGCTCTATCTCGTCTCCGAAGAACTGGGGAAGAATCCGAAGGAGCTCGCTCGCTTCATCAACACGAATCGGCTTACCGTGTGGTACTCCACACCGTCGATTCTCACGCTGTTGGTGCAGTTCGGCAATCTCGACAGGCAATCCGGCTGGATTCCACGGCTCGTGCTCTTCGCTTGCGGAGTGTTCCCGGTCAAGCACCTGCGCGAGCTGCAGCGTCGCTGGCCTGCAGCGGAGTACTACAACCTCTACGGACCGACGGAAACCAACGTGTGCACGTTTGCGAAGATCCCGTCGGAGATTCCGAGCGACCGCGAGACGCCCTATCCGATCGGCTTCCCGTGCTCCCACTGTCAGCCGTTGGTGCTCGACAACGACGGCATCGAAGTTCCGGGTGAACAAGAGGGCCTCCTGTACATCAGCGGTCCTTCGGTATTCCACGGGTACTGGAACCGTCCCACCGAGAACGCCGCCGCCTTCATCGATCGCGACAACGGGCGGTGGTACAACACCGGCGACGTCGTTCGATGGCAACCTGAGGAGGGGTTCCTGTACCTCGGCCGCCGCGATCGGATGGTCAAACGCCGGGGATATCGCATCGAGCTCGGCGAGATCGAGCGCGGCCTCTACCTGCACCGCGCTGTGAGGGAAGCAGCGGTGATCGCCATGCCGGACAGCGACGCGGGAGTGAAGATCGCGGCGTTCATTTCGTGTCACAACGGAAACGTTCCTTCGATCATCGAATTGAAAACGTTCTGCGCGCAGCACCTGCCTTCATACATGAGTCCCGACCTGTTCGTTCTCCGCGAGTCTCTTCCGAGAACCTCGACCGACAAGGTGGACTACCAAGCGCTCCGTGGAACCGTCGGCGCAAGCAAGGGCGTGAGCCAATGACCACTACCTCGCCGACCAGTCTTCCGGCAACGAACACGCGTGCCGCGGCGATGCCGTGGGCGGAGAATGCGGCTCCCGGCGCGGAAGCGGTCAAGCTGCAGGACTTCGGTTGCCTGATTGCGCAACTGCTGGTGATCAGTGGCCTCGCCTACCACTTCGCGCTCGAGAACAACGCGTTTTTCACGCTGACGGTCATCACCGCCGTGGGATTCGCGATCCACTACTTTCTCCCGTTGCGGGGGCGACTGCCCTTCTTCGTCTGTCCCTCCTTGGTGGCGATCGGCGTCCTCCTCGGTCTGGGAACGGGGGCGTGGCTCATCGGCATCAGCCTCGCGATCATCGCGATCTGTCATCTTCCGGTCCCGTTCCGATTACGCGTGGGGATACTGCTGGTGGCGGGCGTCTCGTTCGCCATCCTTCGGGCCGGCTGGAGCACGGCGCCGTGGCCGGCCGCAATCTGGCCGATTCTCGGCTCGATCTTCATGTTCCGACTGGCGGTGTATTTGTACGACGTCCGGAGACAGCCTGCGCTGGCGTCGTTCTGGCCCACGCTCGCGTACTTCTTCCTGCTGCCGAACGTCTGTTTTCCGCTGTTCCCGGTCGTCGACTACAGCACGTTTCGCCGCACCTACTACAGCGGGGAGCGCCACGAGATCTACGGGGTCGGGGTCGAATGGATCTTCCGAGGGACGATCCAGCTCATTCTGTATCGAGCCGTGTACCAGACACTCGTCCTGGATCCCGCCAGCGTCGTCAACGTGCTCGATCTGTGTCAGTACCTTCTCTGGCCGTTTCTGCTCTATCTCCGGGTCTCGGGTCAGTTTCACATCATCGTAGGCATCCTGCACCTCTTCGGGTTCAACCTCCCCGAGACGCATCGCTCCTACTTTCTCTCGTCGAGCTTCACCGACTTCTGGCGCCGCATCAACATCTACTGGAAAGACTTCATGATGAAGGTGTTCTTTTATCCGGCGTACTTCGCGTTGCGCCGGCGGGGGGACACTCTGGCGCTCAGTGTTGCGACGCTGCTCGTCTTCGTCGTGACGTGGCTGCTGCATTCATATCAATGGTTCTGGATTCAGGGATCGACGCTGCTCACGTGGACTGACGTGCTGTTCTGGAGTGTGCTCGCGCTGCTGGTGCTCGGGAATTCGCTTCATGAGTTTCGCCGGGGACGGCGACGGATAACAGCGTCGGCCTCGGTCGGCTCGGGTGAGGTGCTGCGTCTGGCCGCACGAACCGTCGGGATGTACCTCTTCATTTCGATCCTGTGGTCACTCTGGAGCACCGATTCGGTGAGCACGTGGCTGTCCCTCTGGTCTGCGGCCGGCCAGATGCCTTCGAAGCCGCAGGATTGGCTCCGCGCTGGCGTTCTGGCGGTCCCGGTGGCCGTTGGCGCGTGGGTCATCGTGACATCGCAGCCGTGGTTCCGGCAGCGGGCCCCGCTGACGCTGCGGTCGACGTCCGCACTGGTCGTGTGCACCGCGACGCTCCTGGTCGGGATCAGTACCTCGCGCGTGTATCAGCACTTCGGGCCGGCGGGCACGCTGATCGCGGCGGTCCGATACGGCGGGCTGAATCAGGCCGATGCCGTGGATCTCGAGCGCGGGTACTACGAGAACCTCATGGGAGTCGACCGGTTCAATGGTGAGTTGTGGGGCTTGTACATGAATCGCCCCATCGATTGGACGCGGGGTCTCATTGAACTGGGTTTGGCGAAAGCCGGAAGCGACCCTTGGGAGCTTCTGCCGTCGGTCGAAGGCCGTTTCAAAGGAGCCGTTCTCCGCACGAATCGGTGGGGAATGCACGACAAGGAATACGACAAGCAACCTCCGAGCGGCTGCTTCCGGATCGCCCTGCTTGGCGCCTCCCATGTGATGGGGAGTGGCGTCGTGCGCGAGGATACGTTCGAGGCGACTCTCGAGCGTCGCCTCAACCAGGAAGGCCGTTGCTTCGAGATCCTGAACTTCGCCGTGTACGGCAACAATCCCATCAACCAGATCCATGTACTCGAAGCGCGTGTGCTGGAGTTTCGACCGCAGGCGATCTTTTACGTAGGCCATCCGGAGGATTCACAGCGCGTTGCACGATTCGTGATTCAGTCGGTCCTCCAAAAGAAACCGCTTCCTGACGATCACCTCTCGCAGATTGTCACACAGGCGGGTGTCGATGCGGACACTCCCGAGCGGGTCATCGCGCAACGCCTGACGCCGCAGGGCAACAAGATTCTCTCGTGGGTGTATCGCCGACTGATCGACGACGGGAGACAGCGAGGCATGTGCAGCTCGTTCATCTTTCTGCCGATGATCCCTGAGGCACCGTATCCAGTCGATACGTCGGCGGATATCCAGCTCGCGAAGGAGGCAGGGTTCGCCGTGCTCGATTTGTCGGAGGTCTACGCAGGTTCCGACCGGAACGGACTGTGGGTGGCCGAATGGGACGCGCATCCGAACGCGCGCGGCCATCGTCTCATTGCCGATCGGCTCCATACGCTGATCCAACAGAACGAGACCGCGGTGTTGAACTGCGGGGCCTCGCCCATCTCCACGGCGTGGGCGGCACATTGACCGGCCAGACCGCGAGGCGTGTCGCAAGTCGAGCGATGGGCCTCGCCGCCCCGGTCCCGATCGATCTCCCGGCGAGCGCTCGTCCGTCTCTCTTCGTGGTCGTCGACACGGAGGAAGAATTCGACTGGAACGCGCCCGCGCGGCGGACCAACACAGGCGTCACAGCGATGCGGCACGTCGAGAGAGGGCAACGCGTGTTCGATCGCCTCGGTGTCAAGCCGACGTATGTCGTGGACTACCCCGTGGCGTCGCAGCCCGATGGCTATCTGCCGCTCCTGGAGATCGCGCAGTCCGACCGCTGCGAGATTGGCGCGCACCCGCATCCGTGGGTGAATCCTCCGGATCTCGAGGAGGTCAGGGGCCGGAACACGTTCATGTGCAACCTTCCCGAATCGCTTCAGCGCGCAAAGCTGGAGCGCTTGTCCGGGCAGATCGCCGAGGTGTTCGGACGCACGCCGACCGTGTACAAAGCGGGCCGGTACGGCATCGGGGATTCGACCATTGGCGTGCTGGAGGATCTCGGGTTCGAAACCGACGTCAGTATCTGCCCGCAATTCGACTTCTCGGCGGAACACGGCCCCTCGTTCGTCGAATTCGATTCGCGACCGTTCTTCCTCAGCGATCGGTTGCTCGAGATCCCGTGCACTGTTGACTACACGGGTTGGGCCGGCACATTGCGCCCGGCGCTCCATCGCATCGCACGGCGCGATGCGTTGACCGCTTTTCGAGGCGTTGGCGCGCTGGCGAAAATGAGGGCGGTCAATCGAATCATGCTGTCCCCGGAGGGAAACAGCTTCGACGAGATGCGTGCGCTGACCGAGGAGCTCTTTGCGCGGGGTCTCCGCACGTTCATGTTTTCGTTTCACAGCCCGTCTCTGGAACCGGGACATACGCCTTACGTGCGCAGTCGTGCGGACCTCGACCGATTCCTGCAGGACATCGAGCGGTTTTGCGAATACTTCATGGGAGATCGCGGTGGCATCGCGTCGACTCCCGGAGAGTTCCGTGCCGCTCTTGGAGTCTGATTGATGAAAGTGCTTGGTATCTCGCCGTTGGACAAGGATTCGACGGTCACCATCGTGGAAGACGGGGCGATCACGTTCGCAGCCGCTGAAGAGCGGTTTACCCGCGTCAAGCTCCAGGACGGCTTTCCATGGCGTGCGCTGCAGGCGGGTCTTGAATCGACGGGTATGGAGCCGGCCGACATCGAGGTGGTCACATATCCATTTTTCACCTGGGAAGAAGAAACGGCGATGTTCCGCCGCAACCTCGAAGCAGAACGCGAGTTCATCGACGAGGGCGCGGCGTCGGCAAGCGCGCTGATGCGCGAGGCTGTTGCGCGCGTGCCTCAGCGTACCGAGTCCATTCCAGGACTCAGCGATCCCAACGAGCGGATGGAGAAGGGATTTGCCAAGTCGCTCGCCTATCGCGTGCTGGCGAACGACAGCGTCATCTCGAGAAACGTCGCCAAACGCGGATCGGAGCAGTGGGGCCGGGACGCGGCGACCTTCCATCGGAAGTGGCAGGAAGATCTCGAGAACGGACTCGAAGAGATGGGACTGAGCCGCAAGCTGAAGCGGGTCGATCATCATCTGAGTCATGCGAGCAATGCGTACTACACCAGCGGGTTCGACGAGGCGCTCATCGTCACCCTCGATGGCTATGGGTCGGGCCTTGCGGGCAGCGTCAGCGTCGGCCGCGAGGGCCGGATCACGCGTCTGCATGGCGTTGAGTACCCGCACTCGCTCGGCACGTTTTACGAATCGGTGACGTCGGCGCTCGGGTTCAAGCCCAGTCGCCACGAAGGCAAGATTGTCGGCCTCGCCGCGTACGGCGATCCGCAGGTGCTCAGGGACGTCCTCCTCGCGCGTTTCGACATCGAATCCGGCAACTTCCGTATCCGCGAGAGCAACAACTTGTACTTCGCCCGGATGCTCGCGGCTGAATTCCCCAAGATCGATGTGGCGGCCGCCTATCAACACGTTTTGGAGCTCGTCGCTACGGCGTACGTCGCGCACTACCTCGAACAAACGGGCATCCGGAACGTCGTGCTCTCAGGTGGCGTGGTCGCCAACGTCAAGTTGAATCAGCGCATTCGCGATCTGGCCGGGGTCGAGCGGATCTTCATTCATCCCAACATGGGGGATGGCGGCTGCGGGACCGGCGCGGCACTGCTGGAATTCATCGGGTGCGACAAGCTGCGCGAGCCGATCGCCAACGTGTTTCTCGGACCCAGTTACAGCGACGAGCAGATTGCCGAGGCGTTGAATCGTGCCCAGCTTCCGTTCAACAAGTACACGCCGATCGAGCCGAAGATCGCGGCACTGATTGCTGCCGGTAAAGTGGTCGCTCGCTTCGATGGCCGCATGGAGTACGGCCCCCGCGCCCTCGGAAACCGTTCGATTCTGTATCACGCGCAGGAGCCCGAGGTGAACCACTGGCTCAATCAGCGTCTCGGACGGACGGAATTCATGCCGTTCGCGCCGGCCACGCTCTACGAGCACCGCCACGAGTGTTATCTGGATGTGGACGGGGGCGACTACGCCGCCCAGTTCATGACGCTGACGTTCGACTGCACGGCGAAAATGAAGGAAACGTCCCCTGCTGCGGTTCACGTCGACGGCACCGCACGGCCGCAGCTCGTGACCGAGCAGTCGAATCCAAGCTTCTACAAGGTCCTCCGCGAGTATCACGCGCTGACGGGAATTCCGTCGCTGATCAACACGAGCTTCAACATGCACGAGGAGCCGATCGTCTGTTCGCCGGACGATGCGATTCGCGCGTTCCTGCAGGGGAATCTCGATCATCTGGCGATCGGCTCGTTCCTGGTGGCCCACCCTTCGGCCAGACGGTAGGGATGACGTGGTGACGCTGGGCGCATACATCGGCGACCGCGGCTGCGCAGCCGCGTTGGCGGTGGACGGCCGCGTCGTCAGCGCAGTCAGCAACACCTCCGGGCACTACGCGCGGGGGCGGAAGGCCTTGCCATCGGCGTGGGTAGAACAGATCCTCAATCTCTCGGATCTCGACGCGTGCGACATCAGCAGCATCGTCCTCGCGGAAGACGGGCCGCCCGCCGAACATCATGAACTTGCTGCGGCACTTGGCGGCAAGCCGATCATTCGCGTTGCCCGGGTGCACGCTGATGCTGCGCAACTTCGTGGCGAGGCGGGCGACGGCATCGTGCTCACGGTCGATGGCGGTTTCGAGGGTCACTCAGCGATCTTCGCCAAGAGCGGAGGCACTTTGCGGTGCCTGCAGTCGATTCCAGGGATGCGCGACATGTTCCATATGGCCGAATCGGTCGCTGCTGCACTCGGCGACGATACCGGCGAGCCGTGGTCAATCCTCGAATCGTGCTACGGCAACACCGAGGAGTCGATCGAAACCGCCGTGAACGCGGCGCTGTGGGCGGAAGACGCCTCGATTCACGTCGATGAACCGGCAGTGGAACGCCTCCTCGCTGATGCCCGGCAACGCTGCCCCGCGCCGCTCGAAGCACGCGACTCGGTTCACGTCGGTGTTCAACGCACGCGTGCAGCGCTGGCGACGTCGACGCTGAACCGGATCGGCGATGTGCTCTCGGACATTGCGCGTAACACGCAGACCGCAACCGGCGGTGAGTTCCTCGGCTTCGGCGGGAGCGCATTCGAGTCGGCGGCGCTGACAGCGCGGGTGGCATCCCGGATCGAGGCAGCCGTATTTGCGCCCGTCCCTGAACGGATCGGCGCGGCGCTTGGCGCGGCGCTGCTGCCGCACGAATCGCCGGCGAAATTGCGTCACCTGTCTCTGGGACCGACGTACAGCGATCAGGAGATCAAGGCAGACCTCGAGAACTGCCGTCTCGATTACGTGTATGAGCCTGACTGGACCAAGCTCCTGACACGCTCATCGGATCTGCTTCATTCGGGTGCAACCCTCGCGTGGTTCCAAGGCAACCTCGAGTTCGGCGAGCGCTCCTGCGGAAGCCGCAGCATCCTCTGCGATCCGTCGAGTCAGTACGCGCGAGAGAACGTGAATGTGTTCCTGCTGCACCGCGACGTGAGCGCGCCGTTGCCGGTGTCGATCGCGACGGCAGCCGCACCGAACCCGTCCAGGGGGTTGCACGCAGTTCGGTTCGTTTATGTGAGCGGGTCGTGCCTGGCGGACCGTCGCAGCCAGATGACCTCGGCGATCGATCGCTACGGCCGATGCTTGATGCACGTCACAGACGAGGCTGCGACACCGGAGCTGCATCGATTGCTCGATCTGCACAACGCACGCACCGGCGTTCCGGGATTGATCAACGTGCCGCTCACACAGGCTGGCTGCCTCGCGCGAACACCTCGCGATGCCGTTCGAGAGGCGTTCGGATCCGCAACCGACGCGCTCGTCATCGGTCGGTTCCTCGTGAGCAAGGACTATTGGCTGTTGCGGAGCCGCTCGTCATGACGGGAGGCGCGAACACGCGCAGGTTGGAGCAGGTGGCCAAATCGGAAAGGTGAGGATGAGACTTCGAAACGTTGCAGGTGTACTCGGCTTGTGCGCTATTGCCTTTGTTCTGGGCGTCTTCTGGCTGCAGACAAAAGCATTTCCCTATACGTACATGAGCGAGATGGATAGCCTGGTTTTCATGAAGAAGAGGCTGGTCGGATCAGCACCTGTATTGCCCAACATAGCGGAAAGCGAGTTTTCGGGGCTCAAGCTCGACAGTATCCCGCTCGATGAAAAATTCCCGGTCAAGCACAACGGGGGCGGGATTGACGCCTTCGGGAACAACGTCATCATCGTGGGAAAAGATGGAGGCCTCTTTCTCTATCAGAACGCCGGCGGAGACAAGTCCGTCAAGAAATCAGCCATCATCTCCGCCAGAAACAATGTCGATGAATTCATGTCATTCGTGAACAGCAAGGGACTCAGCGAGTCACTGGCGCGGGACTATTTTCGATACCAGGATATCTTCTATCGCGACGACGGCGCCAGCCGATCGCTTCTCCTTACGCATCATTACTGGTACCCCGAGAAAGAATGCTTCACGGTCAGGGTCTCTCAGCTCAAATTGCAGGAGGGTGAAGAGCTGGAATCGGTCTCCAAATCCGCGGACGACTGGGCAACGCTTTACGACAGCAAACCGTGCCTGCAGTTCAAGAACAAAGGGTTCTACTTCGCCGGGCATTTTTCTGGCGGGAAGATGGCCCTTCTCGATCGTGACAACATGCTTCTCACGGTTGGATTTCTGGGATTCGATGGAGTGGACAGCGACCGCTTCTACTCCCAGGGGACAGACGGCGACTACGGGAAGATTCTGAAGATCGATCTCGAGAGCGGCCGGGCAAGCGACTTCGCAATCGGCCTCAGGAACGAGGAGGGGCTCACGATTGACCGGGACGGCAACATCTGGTCGACCGAGCACGGCCCCCAGGGTGGAGATGAGTTGAACCTGATCGAGCAGGGTTCCAACTACGGATGGCCATACGTCACGTATGGAACGCAGTACGGAATGACGGGTTGGCCGCTCTCCAAGACACAAGGCCGCCACGACGGATACAAGCAGCCGGTGTACTCGTGGGTGCCGTCCATCGGTGTCTCCAGCATCATGCAGGTACATGGATTCCTGCCTGAATGGGACGGCGATCTACTTGTCGCTTCGTTGAACAGGCAAACCCTTTTCCGATTGCGCTATCAGGAAAACAGAGTCATCGTGGCCGAACCGATCAGAATCGGTTCGCGCATCCGGGATCTCGATCAGCTCGAGAACGGGCACATCGTCATGTGGTTGGATGACACCTCGATCGTAGAGATGAGCCCGGTCAAGATCGGAGGCCCCGACATCGAATCCATCGTCAGCGTCCTCGAAGGGCCCGCCAGGGAGCAGGCGACCAACGCCATACAGACCTGTCGGCAGTGCCACAGCGCGAGCCCCGGCGGCGACACACAGAACGCGCCTAACCTGTGGGGCGTATACGGTCGACCGATCGCCGGCACGTCGTTCGGCGCTTACTCCCCTGCCCTGCGGAGCAAGGGAGGCACTTGGAATGATGCAACCCTCGATGCGTTCCTCGCGGGAAGTGACCGCTTTGCGCAAGGAACGACCATGACATATCCCGGGATTTCCAGCCCGGAGATTCGCAAGGCGGTGGCCGAGTATTTGAGAGCTCTCAAATAGGGAGCTGGAACCACAAATGGATATTTCTGTCGCGATATGCACGTGGAACCATGCGCGCTTGCTCGACCAGACGCTCAGCGAAATGGCGAATCTGGTCATCAGGCCTTCGTTGAAATGGGAACTGCTGATTATCGACAACAACTGCACCGACGACACATCTGCTGTAGTGCAGAAATACAGCGGGGCATTGCCCATACGATATGTTTTGGAACCCAGACAGGGCAAGTCGCATGCACTGAACACAGCCCTGCTGGAAGCTCGATCGGACTGGATTCTTTTTACGGATGACGACGTGCTGGTGGACCCAAAGTGGCTGGCCACCTATGAGAACGCAGTGCGGGATGTTGGTGATGATGTAGTCCTCGTCGGTGGGGAGATTGTTCCTTACTTTCCTGAAAATCCTGATCCGGCGCTGGTGCAGGCGATGCCAATGGTCGGAGACGGGTTTTGCGCACGAAAAGTGCCGAGTGATCCCTTCATCACAAATGAATCCAGCTATTTGCCCTTCGGAGCAAACTTTGGGCTGCGCAAATCGCTGCTGGGTGACGTTCGATTTGATCCGCGACTGGGTCCTTCCGAGAATTCTCGAGTCCTTGGAGAGGAAGTCGCGTTATTTCAACAATTGCTCGGCAAGGGTTTGAGAGGCCGCTGGGTTTCGGACGTCAGCGTGCGACACTACGTGGACCCTTCTCGCTTGAAGCTGCGAAGCCTGCGCCGCCAACTCTTTGGAATGGGACGCCATGGCGTGCGGAAAGGTGGCCCGCCCGCTGGACGTACATTGATCGCTGGCATGCCGGCGTGGGTTTATCGTTCCACGCTTACGTCTTTCATGGGAATGACCGCTGCGTTGGTCCTGCAGCGGAAGTTGTGGTTTTATCAGTCTTTCAATCAGTTTTGGCAATACTGGGGCGTGCTATACGAGCATTTCACCTCTTCGCGTCTACCGGGCTCCAGTGATAATTCAGGCTGAGCGTCGCCCACCCCAGGGTCACGAAGCGGTCAGCCTGTTCAGCAGATTGCGCAACGGTCTTGGAACACGTTTCCACATCGCAGAGCCAAGTCTCACAAACTTGATGGCTCTGTCTATGTCCTCTATGCCCAGGCCTGGCGTGTACGAGGGGTCTGGGGCAATGACCGTCGTCGCGTGAATATCCTTCCAGCCGAGTAATTCAAAAGCCAGGAACCTGAAGAAGTTGTCTGCGGTCATCCAGGGCTCTCCAATGTCCTCCCCAAAAGGGCCGGCCGACTGATGTGGAAATGAGAACGTCTCTTGGCCGCCGCCGGACTGAATGACGTGGTCCTTGTACTTGGTTCCGACGCTTGAACCATCGACGAGATTGAATGACTTATAGCCACCCTGAGAAACAAGCAGGGAGAAGACCTCAATGCTGTGAGACTCGGCTGAGATGAAGGGAGGCATGATGTTGTTGGCGAATAGCTCGCCCAGGATGACCTCGTCGTAGTGCTCGACGTCAATCTTGATGTAGAACGGTGGCCCGTAAGTGTCTATCAAGTCCGTGACGGTTCTCGCCGGCAACACGACTTCGTTGAACTGACCGATTTCAGCCGCGCTCGGCTTCGGAAACTGGCTCAGCACGGGATTGGACTTGTGAAGATGGAAGGTCCCCTCTCTCGGATTGCCCCGAGCCGTCAGCACACAGTTTTCGACGAATAGCCGCTTTTCGGATATTGCGTCCGAAAAGCGCTGCTCGATTTGTTTCGCGAGTGCCGGGTTCGCCTCCACCGCGACGACCACGTCCCCTTTCTTCAGGTAATAGGGAATGTCGTCGCCGTTGTTCGAACCGAGGTCGTAGATCACCTTCCGCGAAACGGAGTCAGGCGAGTGAGTGATGTCGTTCGTCATGAATTGAGGCCGACTCGAGGTTCCGCGGCTGCGCGAGCGGGCTGCGCAGCGGGGCTCTGGTTTTCGTTGAAGTCACTCTTTCTCAGCCACGGACCCGCTGCCCCCGACCGACGCGACAGCGCACATTATTGCCCACGCCTGGCGTCCAACGCCCCGGCACTCCCTGATACAGCACCAGATCCGTAAGCCAGTGACCCATTTTCGCGGCGACGTCAGAAGCCAGAGACTTCCAGTTTGTCAGGATCTAGGCCCTATTTTCCGGGGTAAAATTTGACGAAGATCAGACAGGGAAGAACAGGCAGAAAAGCGGTTTACTTCCCTGGAGAACCAACGAATGAGGGAACACGCGCGAACATCCTCTCCGACCTGCGTCACGCGCACCGTGCTCGTGTCCCTTCTGCTGGCCATCCCTCTCACGGCGGACGCCGCCCATAGCATTGGCGCGAACGAGGGATTTGTGCCTCGCCCAACTTGTCGGACAACCGGAGGTGGCGCCTTCAACAACCCCGGGACGTGGAACTGCGGGCACGTGCCGACCGGCTCGGATTGGGTGCAGATCGATCACGCCGTCACGCTGTCATCCAATATTGCCGTCTGGACGCTCTACGTCTCGCAGGCCGGCAGCCTGACGAGTGCAGGGACAGGGTTCACGATCACCATCTCGGACACGGCGCCGGCAGACGCACAGCAGTTCGATACAGGGATCATCGTAGAAGGGTCACTCACCCTCACCGGAACGCAAAAAACAGCGTGGGCGAGGACGCCAGCCATTGCGTCTGGGGCGACATCCCTCACGGTCGACACCTGCGAGGGGTGGCACGTAGGGGATCGACTGCTCGTGAGCGACACGCGCGAACTGAACGACCCAAAGGAGCACGCGCCGGAGGTGCGGGTCATCGCAGGGCTGAATGGCTGCGCGGTAACGCTGGAGAGCCCACTCGGGCACGCCTATACAGCCGCACGTGACCATGCAGGTATGGTTGAACGCCTCATCCCGGTCGGGAACCTGACACGAGACATTACGATCCGGTCAGCCAATCCAGCCGGACGTCGAGGTCATCTGATGCTCACGGGCATGGCTTCGGCCAATCTCAGTTACGTGAACATCGTGGACATGGGCCGCACGACGCTGGCGCCGTTAGACCCTGTGATGAACCACATCGGGCGCTACGCCTTGCACATGCACCATCTGATGCACAAAGGCGCGGCGTCGGTGGTTGGGGCGGTCGTGGAACGGTCGACGAAATGGGGCTACACGGTCCACGCCTCCCACGGGAACACGCTGAAAGACAACATTTCTTACGACACACTCGGATGGGGTTTCGGGACCGAGGATGCGAGCGAAACCGACAACGTTTTCGAGCGCAACCTGGCTGTGCTGTCGCGCGGCATCGGCGGCGGCGCCACACTTGATGGCGTGCGGGGGGCCGGGTTCTGGCTGCAGGGACCGCACAACGTGCTCATCGGCAACGTCGCCGTGAATGCGCTCGAGGATGGCTTCGCCCTCTACGATAGCGCACAGCCCCGGCGAACAGTCCTGAACACGTTCCGTGACAACGAATCGATCGCCAACGGAACCGGGATTACGCTCTGGTCTGTGGGGTCGGAGACGACCACCAGCGTGCTGGAGCACGTCATGGAGTGGCACAACTCGGTCAACGGGTTCTATGGTTACGGCGAGACGCACATCGAGTTGCGAGACTTCTACAGCCGATCGGACCCTTCCTATTCGCAGGCGGCAGGGACGCGCCCGCGCGGCACTTATAACTTCTTCGGTGACTACGACGCGGTCGCCGTGACGTTCACGCGCCCGGACGTTCAGAACAAGGACCTGGGTTTCTATCTGCCGTATGGCGTGTCCTCGTCGCAAGCAGACGCAGGCGAGCGCGTGACGCGGTTCACGGACGGCTACTTCCACAACACCGCCGACTTCCTCTTCATGCCGCAGGCGATGTCGTCCACGTTTTCGCAGCCGATGCGATTCGAAGTGGTGCGCCCGATGCACGGGAACGCAGCGGGGACCCACTACGAGAAGCGCTTCCATGGCGACGGCGATCTCTCGAAGCCCTATCGCCTCGTCGTCAGTGACTACCAGCGCGTCCCCGGCGACAGCTTTGAGGTGTATGGCGACGCCCAGGCGCCGAGCTTCCCGATACCGCTGACAGGCGGCGGCATCATTGGGTGCCCGGTCGCAGGTCTCACGAATCAGCAGTGCCGTGACGCGCATGGCGTGTCCATCTTCGGGGCGTTGATGCCCACGGACGCGACCACTCGTGCCCACGTTGTTGGGAAAGTCGCGCCCGTGCGGAACGTGCCGGTATCCACGGCGCGTTCAACTCCGAGCAAAACGACGCCATCGCCGACTCGACCGGTGCCCGCGAAGCCTTCGGCTGATACGACCGCGCCGCTCCCGCCCGATGACCTGATCTCGCAGGCACAGGCGAACTATTCGTCGCTCCCGGTCTGCGCGACCGTCGGGACCGACGTGCTGGCGTTTGGGCATCGTTGGACGATTGAGCCTGCCCCCAGTTTCAAACTCCTCACCGACGGCGTCTGGAATGGATCGGCGCGTGGATTCGCGTATTTCGTTGCGCCCGATGGTGCGTTGGGGACGATTGCGACCAACTCACGCATCTATCGTCGAGGGAGCATGGCTGAGGAGTGGGGCCTCACGTGGCTCCCCCGGTTTGGCTGTCGCCCTCCAACGAGCGCCAGCGGATCCATGGTGCTCCAAGAGAACGGGTTTCTCGTCGACCAGTTCGGCGGCGCGTGGGTGATCGCCTGTGCTTATGAAATTCGCGGCAGCTATTGCCCCGATTTCGAGGGCACCGCCGCCTCGGCTGGCATCATCGTCCGCAACGGCGTCCGTCTCGGCACCGGGCTGACCTATCGCGAGCAGCTCGTGACGATGGGCGCGCTGCAGGCGATGCCGGAACCAGACAACGCGCCGTGGAATCTATGTTGGATGAACGGCGAGATGTATGCCCACGTCGGGAATATGGAAGTGGATGGCGCGCAGGTCGTCAACACGCACACCAAGGCACACACCTATGCGCGCTGGCTCGGGCTCGCTCGCTACGATTGGGCATCGGCGACGCCTGCGCCTGAGTGCAGCAGTGGAACACCCGCAACGACGTTGGGTCCGAGCCCGCCGTCAAACGTGCGGATCGTTCGCGACAATTAATCCCGGCACGCGGCCGACTTCAGCCGCACAGGTCGTCGTAGCAGGCCTCGAGGGCCGAGGCATGGGCGCGCATTCCAAAGGCAGTGCCTGCGCGCGCCCGGGCCGCCTTGGACATCTGCTCGCGTAGCAACGGATCGTTTACGAGACGTTCAATAGCTTCAGCCAGCGTCGTAGGACTCGACGGCGGCACGAGCAGTCCTGTTTCGGCGTCAACCACCATCTCGGGAATACCGCCCACCCGACTGCCAATGACCGGACGTCCGACGGCCATTGCCTCGAGCGTCGCGTTTCCCAGCGGCTCGACGTGCGAGGGCACGACGATGACGTCGAACGCCTGGACGATGCGTGGAGCGTCGCGGCGAAATCCCAGAAACTTGAACCGGGACAAAAGCCCGAGCGCTTCGACCCGCGCTTCCATCTCGCGTCGCGTCTTTCCCCCCGTCTTCAAATCATCGCCAAGAACGACGAAGAGGGCCCTGCTACCGCGATTCGCGACGATCTGCGCCGCATTGACGAAGTCCCAGATTCCCTTCACCTCGGCAACCTGGCCGGTAATCGCGACGGCCACTTCGTCCAGCGGCAACCCGAGCTCGCGCCGGCAGTTCGCCACCTGCTCCGGAGACCATGGCTCCTGGGGTTCGACGCAATCGTGCAGCACCGCCGATCGATGATCGAACACGTCTGGCGCTTCAGCCACGGCGTCCAGCATCAGGGCACGCGACACAAACAACGCGCGTGAGAACCCGGGCCTGAAAAACCATCGGTAGCCGGACGCCTTGTCGGGAAAACGAACATGTGTGACCGCTGGGATCCCGAGCATGCGGGCGGCGTAGCCCCCCGGTTGAAAGCTCGGCATGTCGTTGGAATGAATCAGGGAGACCCTGTGCCGAACGGCAGCCGCCAGCACCGATGCGACCGACACCAGGCCTCCGAGCGGGCGGCGACGATCGAGTTGGCGAAGGCCGATGACCTGGCAGGGCACGCCCATCGCGCGTATCTGGGACGCAAACTCCCCGTCGGTGCCGGCAACGACGAATGGCGCGTAGCGTGTCTTGTCGAGCGCCCGAATCGTCAGCAGGAGTGCCCGTTCGGCGCCGCTGAAGAAAGGGGCCCACGCAACATAGAGAACGCGGCGAGATGTCTGCCGTGACACGCTAGGGGAGGGTGCGCGCGTACGAGCGTCGTATCACGCCAAAATGCCCTGCGCCTCACCGGCGTGCGCGACACCTCCATCGACAGAGGCTCGTGCGGTCAGGGCCAGATCAGCGATGCCCGCCCATGTCTGGGTCTCCTCGACAGCGAACATTGCGACGCGGGTGATCGGGAGAAGAAATCTCTGAGTGGCATTGTGGTAGACATGACACTCGAGCCGGTAGTGTCCCCTCGTCAGGTTCGCGTGAAAGTCGAATTCGACCTTGACGACCCCGCCGTTCTCCACAGGGCCTATGCCCAGCGATTCAGCGGAGACATTGCCGTCATACACGACCAGGTTGTCGGTTGATCGATAGGCGAGAAACCCGAATGTCACGTCTCTGACATCCGTTCGCGCCCTCAGTTTCACCGCCAATCGCAACCGGGTTCCGGGTGCCACCGCGGATTGGGGTTTCCCGTTCAGGTCGCACAGCGACACCTCTTCCACGTCCACCGTCCTGTTCTCGATTTGAGCAGGGCGAGCGGAATTCGCCATGTACTTCTCGAGGACCTTGCCCGCCGGCCCCGCCGCCTGAACCGAGCCGCAGAGAAACAGCGCGTCATCGCACAACGTGGAAACCGCCTGCAGGTTGTGGGACACGAACACGATCGCAACGCCGTCACGCTTGAACGTCTTCATGCGTTCGATGCAGCGTTCCTGGAAGGTCATGTCACCGACGCTGAGGACCTCGTCGATGACCAACGCCGCCGGGTTGAGATGGGCGGCGATCGAAAATCCCAGCCGGGCGTTCATTCCGGACGAATACCGCTTGATCGGCGTGTCGATGAACTCCGAGACCCCTGCGAAATCCACGATCGCGTCGAATTGCCGGCTGACCTCTGTCCGACGCATGCCCATGACGGCGGCCTGCAGATAGATGTTCTCTCGCCCCGTCAAATCGGGATGAAAACCAGCGGATATCTCGATCAATGCTCCAGTCCGGCCGGTGATCGCTGCCGTTCCACGGGTCGGGCGCATGATCCGTGTGAGCAGCTTGAGCGCGGTCGACTTTCCCGCACCGTTTGGTCCGATGATGCCGAGCGCTTTGCCTGACCGCACTTCGAAGCTGACATCCTTCAGCGCCCAGAACTCCTGTTCGGCAAGCTCCACGCTTTTCGTGCGTCCGAGGCCCCGTTTTATCAACGCCGGCACCAGATCCCTCAGGCTGTCGTGGCGTTCGCCTCGACGGAACTTCTTCCACACGGAATCGAAGACGACAACAGGACGGTCGCTCATCACAGGTTCTCCGCGAACTCGAACTCGGCCCGGTGGAAAATCACCCACGTGCAGGCAAGCAGCACTGCGGAGAAGCCTGTCGTGGCGAGGAGTGGCCAAAGGTCCGGCCATGCAGCGTGCAGCAGAACCGAGCGATACGCTTCAATGACCGGCGTCATTGGATTGAGCCGCACAACCATCCCCAGTCGGCCGCCGAGGAGGTCGGCTGGATAGACGACGGGGGTTGCAAACATGGCAACGCTGATGATCACTTCGAACAGGTACTTGACGTCGCGGTAGAACAGGTTCCACATCGCGAGGAGGAGAGCCAGCGCGGTGGTCAGGAGAACCTGCGCAGCAACGATCAGCGGCAGACACACAAGGGCCGGCCCGACGGGGATCCGGTAGTACACCATCATCGCAATCAGTGGGAGACTCGCCGCGGCAAAGTCGACCAGTGACACAACCACCGATGAGACCGGGAAGATCTCGCGAGGAAAGTACACCTTGCTCACAAGACTCGGATTGCCGGTGAGCGAGTTGACCGAGAACTTCAGCGCGCTCGAAAAGAAGTTCCACGCCCACAATCCACAGTACGCAAACACCGGATACGGCACGCCTGCATCGATCGGGGCAATGCGGGTGAAGATCACGGAAAAGATCGCCGTGTTCAACAGCGGCATGAACACCGACCACGCGAACCCCATGACCGTCTGTTTGTACCGCAACAGCAGATCGCGCTTGGTCACCTCGTAGAGCAGTCCTCGATACTCGATCTGCTCACTCACCATTTCTTTCACGTCGCGCACGAGCATTGAGGTCATCGACAGTTGTCCGGTTCCCTTGAGCCCGCGACCCACGTCGCAAGGCGTTGCGAAGTTGCTTTTTCTTCAGTGGCGCGATGCGGAGGAATCCCTATGGAGCACAAAGAATGCCATCTTGCAGGGCGCCGGGATGCCTTCAACACCGCAAATATCGAGCGAACATGAGGGTAAGGCTAGATTGTCAACTCTAAGGCAGACTTTGTCCCGTGTTTTCCAGGGTCGGAACAACGGCACCCATTCGACGCTCACAGGGAATCCGAAGGATGATTCGCTGCTTACAAAAGAGGAATTCCGCAGGTCGATCACGTATCTGAAAACGCCGCGATTCGCCGCGACGACGCGATTGCCGAGCAAAAAAGACACACGGAGGTTGGTTGGCGAATTGAACTCCTGCTGAGATTGAAACTCGCCAGTCCGCTGTTACATTTACTGCTCACTACGACATCGGCCGAAGAAAAATGAATTTGAAAACTCTTGCACTGATTCTTCTTTGTACCACGGTCGCGACCGAATCAGCCCTGGCTCAGGAGCGCAACCGCGAAGTGCTCCGGGCGCGTCGTCCGATAGCTGGTCGATACGTCGTCGTGCTCGCTGACAACGATGATCCGGAAGCCGTCGGCCGCGAGGCCGAAGCGCTGTATCGCGGCCGCCTGCACCGTGTCTATCGACACACTCTCCACGGTTTTGCGATTCGGCTCACGCCCGAAGCAGCAGCCGCGCTGGCGCGCGATCCACGTGTCGCGTACGTCGAAGAAGACGGCGTTGTTCAAATATCAGATACCGAACTTTCGCCACCATCATGGGGCCTCGATCGCATCGACCAGCACACGTTGCCTCTCGACAGTTCGTACACGTATGGACCGTCCGGTACGGTGGTTCATGTGCACGTCATAGACACCGGCATTCGCGTGACACACACGGAATTTGGAGGCCGCGCATTCATCGCTGGAGACTTCGTCGACGATGACAACAATCCGGCGACGGACCCCGCGAACGATGACGGAACGCCGGGCACTCCGGACGGTGCTGATTGCAACGGCCACGGAACACACGTGGCCGGGACGATCGGAGGACTCCTTTACGGTGTCGCGAAGCACGCGATCCTGCACGCCTACCGCGCGCTTGACTGCTCGGGGATTGGAACCGGTTCAGGAGTCATTGCTGCTATCGACGCGGTCGCCGCTGACAGCCGTCGTCCCGCTGTGGCGAACATGAGCCTCGGCGGCGGTCTCAGTCCTGCGCTCGACGACGCGGTTCGGCGCGCGATCACCAGTGGCGTCACCTTCGTCGTCTCTGCAGGCAACGGTGCAGCCGATGCGAGCGCGTTTTCGCCATCGGGTGTGGCGGAGGCCATCACGGTTGGCGCCACGGACATCAACGATTCCAAGCCAGTTTTCTCCAACTATGGTCCGGCTCTCGACGTCTTCGCGCCGGGCGTGAATATTGCCTCGGCGTGGTACACCTCGGACACGGCCCTGGCCGGCCTGTCCGGCACGTCCATGTCCGCACCCCATGTCGCCGGTGTGGCCGCGTTGTACATGGAAAAGGTCGGGAACAAAACACCGCAGGAGGTACGCGACGCCATCGTGGCGGCGGCGACAAGCGGCGTCGTCGTAGACCCGGGAGCCGGGTCGCCAAACCTCTTGCTCTACTCCGGATTCACGCTGACAGCTCCCGCTCCGGAGGTAAACGTCGCACTCGCCTCCAACGGCGCGGTTGCGAGCGCCTCCTCTGTATACGGTCCCGGTCACGCTGCGAGCGGCGCGATAAACGGCGATCGTAAGGGACTGAATTGGGGCTCCGGCGGTGGGTGGAACGATGGGACCCTCGGGACATTTCCAGATTGGCTGGAGGTTGATTTCAACGCGGCCTATCCGATCGACCGCATCAACGTGTTCAGCGTCCAGGACGCGTATTGGGCGCCGGTTGAGCCGTACTTCCCGTTGGCAGCCCCGGCATACGGGCTGACCGCGTTCGATGTCCAGTACTGGAACGGGAGTGCATGGGTGACCGTACCGGGCGGCGCGATCAGTGGAAACACCCTTGTCTGGCGGACGGTCACGTTCACGCCAATTACGACACAAAGAATCCGCGTGCTGGTCTACAGCGCCGCAGACGCCTGGAGCCGCATGACGGAAGTCGAGGCGTTCACCACGGGAGAAGCAGTACCCCCGCCACCGCCGCCCCCGCCACCGCCGCCCGAAACGTCGGTCAACGTGGCATCAGCGGCAAATGGCGCCACTGCTCTGGCGTCTTCGGTTTACAGCGCAGGGTACGCGGAAGCCGGCGCCATCAATGGAGATCGCCGGGGACTGAATTGGGGCGCAGGGGGTGGATGGAACGATGCGACCAGTAGCGCGTATCCGGACTGGTTGGAAATTGATTTCAACAACTCGTATTCGATCGATCGCATCAACGTCTTCAGCGTCCAGGATGCGTACCTGGCGCCGATCGATCCCACGGCCACAACGACGTTTTCCTTGTATGGGTTGAAGGCGTTCGATGTCCAGTATTGGACTGGGATCGCATGGGCAACTGTGCCGGGCGGGACTATTGCCGGGAACACGCTGGTCTGGCGCACGGTCACGTTCACGCCGATTACGACGCAGAAAATCCGCGTTGTCGTGAACGGCGCTGTCGACTCCTGGAGCCGCATTACCGAAGTGGAGGCGTTTACAGCTTCGGGCGCACCGCCGCCACCGCCACCGCCACCGCCACCAACCGTCAATGTGGCACTGGCCTCGAACGGAGCCACGGCCTTGGCGTCATCTGTCCACAGTGCTGGGTACGCTGCGGGCGGCGCGATCAATGGCGATCGGCAGGGACAAAATTGGGGCGCAGGTGGCGGGTGGAATGACGGCACTCCTGGCGCATTCCCCGATTGGCTCGAAGTTGACTTCAACGCCGCGTATTCGATTGATCACATCAACGTGTTCAGCGTCCAGGATGCGTATCTGACACCAATCGAGCCGGCTGCCGGGATGACATTCACCGCGTACGGATTGACGGCATTCGACGTCCAGTACTGGGATGGGACCGCATGGGTGACCGCGCCAGGGGGGGCCATTGCTGGAAACACACTGGTCTGGCGCACGGTCACGTTCACGCCGATTACGACCCAAAAAATCCGCTTGGTGGTCAACAACGCTCTGAACACTTGGAGTCGTATCACCGAGGTGGAGGCATTCACTGCACCCTAGACAAGGCCCTGGGACTGGCAAGGCACTTTCAACTGCGTACGAAGACTCAGTCCGGGGGCCCGGCAACCCCGCTGCGCCGCCGGCGAACAAGGGACTTCACAAGCGCGAGCAGGTATGTTTTCCATTTCACCAGGTCACCGGGAGTCAGGCGCAGCGCCGTTCGGTAAGCTTCAAGCGCACCCGAGCTGTCACCCGACTCCCAGCAGCAGGCATATCCGATGTGCCAAAAGTAATGAAGCGCGAGACTGCGACGAAGCGCGGCTCGCTCGGCAGCGGAAAATACCGTTTCGTTTTCGAGTCGTGCCAATCCCCGAACGTGCTCGCGATAGATACGCAGCAGGCCTTCTCGACTGCCACCAGCGACTGAGCCCGACGAGTTCGCGTCGTGAATGCGGTATATGACGTGTGTATCCGTGAAATACGCAAGGCGGATCCTTCTCGCCAGCGCGCGCGCAAGGAAAAGGGAGTCCTCCACCACCCGGTAGTCTTCCCAGAAGCGGTGACCGTCGAAGACCCGCCGCCGGATGACCGAATTCTGCAGCCCCGCAAACAATCCTTCGGCCAGGTGGAATTCGGTGATCCTCGGGTCGTTGATGATTCTCACGTCTCCGACGTTCTCGGTACGCAAGGACAGAAAGAGGCGCGAACGGCCATTCACTTCGAACGTCGTCGCCTGTACGAGGTTGCCAGAGGCATCGATGGATCGACAGGCCGCAAAGACCCAGTCCAGCTCCGGGTGGGCCGCGAATGCGTTGACGCATCGCTCGAGGTGATGAGGCAGCCAGAGGTCGTCGCTGTCGAAGAACGCAACGAATTCGCCGGTGGCATGATCCAGCCCCGTATTGCGTGCGGCGTAGGCACCGCCATTCTCTCGCCACACGTACGTAAAAGGCTTCGAGAAGCGCGGCCGCCATCGCTCCACAACTGCGCGCGTCTCATCATCGCTGCCGTCGTCGACGACGATCAGTTCCCAGTCCTGCCAGGTTTGGGCAACGATCGAGGCAAAGGCTTCGTCAAGGAAACGAGCCCGGTTGTAGGTCGGTAGGATGACGCTTACGACTGGCATGTTCAACTACGCATGAGCGGCCGTCTGAGCTGCATGTTTCGCAATCCAATCGACAACGGGCACGACGACACGTTGCCAATCGTGCTCCGCGGCGATTGTCGCCGCGGCGGTCCCGCGAACCTCCGTTGGTATCGCAAAGAACTCCCGAACGGCATTCGCCAGGGCGGCCGAATCGTCCGGGGAGCAGAGAACGCCGGCGTCAGGCGCGAATTGAAGCGTGTCACGAAAGAACGGGAGATCCGATCCGACGATCCCCTTCCTCCGAGTGAATGCACCCAGCAGCGCCGCGCTGCCGGTGATTTCCCTGTATGGGAACAACGCGCAGTCGGCGGCTTCCAGCGTGTCGACGAGCTCCTGGTCGGAAAGCTTGCGCGCAACGATTGTGACGCGAGGCGATGCGGCGGCGGCTTGCTGAAGCGTTTGCAAATGGGATTCGATTACCGGTTCGCCTGCGATTACGAGGTGATACTCCGGTCCGAGATGGCGAAGTGCGTCGATGGCAATGTCGAAGCCTTTGTAAGGCCGCAGGAGTCCAAAACAGAAAAGCAGCCGATCGGCCGGCGCCAGGCCCAGGCGACTGCGGGTGTCTGCTCGATTGCCCGGCTCCGGCCACGCCGACGTGAACGTCCCGAGCCGCATCACGACGAGGTCCCCCCCGGCGGACGGATAGCGAAGCAGGAATTCACGCCTGGCGCTCTGATCGTGGCAAATCACGAGCGCACTGTGGCGCGCCAACAGCCAGTATCCGATTGCGTCGATCCAATCGCCTCCTTCGTGCGGCTGGAGGTTGTGCAGCGACCAGATGACCGGAATCCGGAGCCGCCGCGCGGTTCGCAAGAAACGCCAGAAGCCCCCAATTCCGCGAAGACGTTTCCACTTCGAGAGCCGGCCGCCGCCCCACAAGTGTTCCGGCCAGTGCAGGTGCAGCAGGTCGAAGTCGTGCCGATGCTGCTGCAGAAACGCGTCCTCGAATGGGATTCCATCGATCGTTACGCGCACGTCGTGCGCGGACAAGGCGCCGTACAGGCAAAGGAGGTAGGGATGGTCGGTGCTCGCCGGGATGCACGCCACGCGCGCGACCTTCGTCATGAAACCGGCCGGGCAACCAGGCACTGCACGGCGGAGGTCTCGCCCATCAGGAACGTATTGCGGTTGCGGAGGATCGCGTCCGAATCGAATTCTGGAAATCCGAGAATCTGACGTCGATCGCCCTCAATCAACTCCAACGCAGCGGTGGACAGGAACCGACGCACGTCGATGTTGGTGCCCCACTTGTTTTGCGGCGTCTCGGTGAATGGCTGAAGGTCAAGGAAGAGATCGACCGTCAGGATCAGGAAACCACTGGACTTCAGCGTGCGTCTGATCTCGCCCGCCGCCGCGGTGAGGTCCTCATCGGTCAGATGCTCGAGAGTCGAGATGCTCAAGATGATGTCGGCCGACTGGTCAGGAAGCGCGGCGCGATCCAGCGTGGTCGGTATCAGGCGCGCCGGTGACCGGAAGATACGACCGACGTATTCATGACTATCCGGCGTGACCTCCCATCCCTTACCCTTTGCCGCCATCCCTGGATCGACGTTGATGACGTCATAGCCCTCGCGGGCAAGGACAAACTGGAAGCCGGACATGCCTCCGCCAACTTCGACGATTGTCCCCGATGTGATCCGAGATCGAATCTGGGCGTGCGCCCACGGGTATTCGAACCGGCGCGTGATGCTATTCGGTTGAAAGACAAACGGCCCGCGGAATTTCAGCACCGGCCGACTCCATGCCAGCGAGCCCTTGAACGGGACGGAACGACCGAATGGCGCGTGCCAGTGACGATTCCATTGTTCGTATTCAGATGGGAGAACCGCTGGCGCGAGCACGATGCTGTTTACCTCATTCCCTCTCGTTCGAATACGAGTCACTGTCTTTGAGAACAACTTCCGTTCGGAGCACTGACTATAACCGACGGCGAAAGCGATCCGGCCATTCGCGGCGTTGTGTAAACAGGTCTGCAGAGGTACGATTATTGCGCTTGTCGGATATTCACCCCGACCCCGCTATTGCGAAATCTCTTTCCGTTGCAGTCGCGTGTCCACGCGACGTCCGGCTTCTCCACTAGCGACGCGGGACGTCGGCCAAGCATTGTGACGGTCCTACTCCTCACCGAGGTCTTTCCGCCCAAAACGGGAGGCAGCGGCCGCTGGATGTGGGAACTCTACCGTCGGCTCCACAAGATCGATCTCCAGATTGCAGCCGGAAACACCCCCGGTGCGGAATCCTTCGATCGTACACACGCGCTCCGCATCCAGCGACTGCCGCGGGCATTTACGAACTGGGGGGTGTTCGACCTGCGCGGCGGCCCTCAATACGCCGCAGCGCTCGCGAGGCTGATTCCCCTTGTGCGACGGACACGCCCCGACGTCATTCACGCCGGTAAGTACCTTCCGGAAGGCCTTCTCGCCCTGATTGCCGGCACACTGACTGGCATCCCGTTCGAGTGTTATGCGCATGGTGAGGAACTCACCCTCGGCAGAACGACCGGCGAGCTGCGGTGGCTCGGCAGCAGAGTGCTGCGGAAAGCCAGGCGGATCATTGCCAACAGCCGCCACACCCAGCAACTCCTGACGACCGAGTGGGGAGTGCCGCCGGAAAAAATCGTGGTGATGCATCCCGGCGTCGACACCACGCGCTTCATACCGGCGCCGCCAAGCCGGGCCGCGCGCGAGCGTCTTGGATGGGCGGGCCGGAGGGTCGTATTGACGGTCGGAACGCTGCAGAAGCGAAAGGGACAGGACATGCTGATCCGGGCGCTCCCGGAAATCCGTCGTCAGTGCCCCGATGTGCTGTACTCGATTGCCGGTGAAGGACGGGAACGCGACTATCTCGATCGACTGGTCGAAGAGCATCACGTCGCCGACCTCGTGCAGTTCCGCGGTGTTCCCAGCGACGATGAGCTCATCGACTGCTACCAGCAATGCGACCTCTTCGCCCTGCCGAACCGTCGGGTCGACTGGGATATCGAGGGATTCGGAATCGTGTTCCTCGAGGCGCAGGCGTGCGGCCGTCCGGTCATTGCCGGGAAGTCGGGCGGCGCGCCGGAAACCCTTCAACCGTCTGTCACAGGTGAGGTTGTCGACTGCGAGACACCCGACGACCTCGCACGAATCGTGGCAGGCTTGCTGAACGACCCGGAACGGCGCGCACGGATGGGCAACGTCGGGCGGGCCTGGGTCGAAGAACGATTCAGTTGGGACGTACTGAGCCGTCAGGCTGAAGAACTGTTCGATCGCTAGGCGGGCTCCACGGTGATTCGCTCTTGTTATTCGTGGCGATGCGGACGGCCATGAGGCCCAGCCACAATCCGCACGCGGCGAGAACGACGTCGGTGGTATCGGGGTAACGCGACGGCAACAGGACCTGACCTGCCTCGACTGCGAGGAAGCACACGACGCCGCCAGCCAAGGCCACGAGCGCCACAACACGCGGGTACACGTTGAGAAGCGATCCTGCCGCCAACCCGCAGAACAGCCCCACTGGAACGCCCAGCAGAACCTTCAGCATGGCACCGCTCACAGACTCGAGTTCGGGGCCGACGTAATAGGAATAGAACGGAAGCTGAAACAGCATCGACACACGCGTCGCCGCGTCGACAGGCCTCGCAAAGTCGAACGGACTCAGATTGTAGGCGGCATACGCCGCGAGCGACAGCAACAGTCCTGCAACCGCCCAGACGCGACGTGGACCCGGCGATTCGCGAACGGCGGGCGCGTCCATGAACATCGCGGCGACAACGACGCCAGCCAAGACCCCGATCGTGCCCGTGACGACATCGCCAATGTCCGCGGTCCGCGAAATGACGAACAGTTGAGCCAGTTCCGTCAAGACAGAAAACGCCGTGCCGATGACGACTGCAACAACCGTGGGTCTCCGCGCACCGTGCCTTGTGGCGAGAAGGCACGCCAGGATGCCAATGGGCGCCGTCAGCACGAGCTCCGCTGCAGCGCCCTGCAGGAAGTCGACCCTGTGAAACGATTGCGCCGGGTCGATGATGATCATCCCGCGGCGGTACTTGGCGACGAGCGTTGACAGACTCACCGTCACATTCAGCGGAAGAAGAAGCCCGAGGACGCGAACGGCCGCGTACACCCAAAGGGATGTTTCCAGAGGTCCGACACCCGCCGAGGTGCGGCGGGCAGCCCACGCGTGCACATCGCGATGCGCGGCGAACCAGCAGCCGACGCCTGCAACGGCGCCAGTCACCTGAGCGCCGACGTCGGCGAGCGATGGGGTGCGCGAGGGCACCAACACCTGAAGGACTTCAACCGCCAGACTGAGCGCGCCCGATGCGAACAGCAGACAGGACACCGCGATCGCTGTGACCCACGTCCGGTTCGTTCGACCCACCAAGGCTCCCGCGCCAAAGAAACCCACTGGGATGAAGAGCAGAATATTCGCAAGGAAATTCGCCCGCGACCCGATGCCGTGCTCCGCGCTGCGGCGGAATGTCTCGAATATGGAAACGTCTGCGGGAAGTGCGAAGGAGAACGGGACGAGTCCGACATAGCAGCCGAAGAATGCGGACAGGCATGCGCCGAGGACGCACCAGCGTCGGACAGCTTCCACACGGCCCTGGTGTTCAGGCTGACCAGTGGTGGCAACGTCCGCGCCGAAGACACTCGCCAACTGCGCTACAGTTCCGCGTTCAGCACGGGTAGTTCCGGCGTTCGGTGTTGGCGCCGAAGGGCGTCCGCATAGATGGACCGGAGCCGATCGAAGCTGACGGACGGGTTGAAATGTTCAGCCACCCTCGCGCGTCCACTCTGACCTAGACGGGCTCGCTCGTCAGGATCGCCGACAAGGGCGAGTACCGTCTTCTCGAGCGACGCAAAATCGCCGTTCGGCACGATACGCCCCGCGTCGCCCACGATTTCGTGGACCGAGCCACCAACGTAAGCCACGACGGGCCTCGCGCACGCCATCGCCTCGCACACGCTGTTGCCGAACGTCTCGTACTCACTGGTGCTCACAAAGATGTCCAGGACCCTGAGAAACGGCTCGACAGGTTCAAGGTGACCGAGCCATCGCAGGCGATCGCCAAGATCCGCGGCCGCAATCATCCGCTGGATCTCAGCCAGATATGCTTCGTCCCCTCGAATGGCGCCCGCGGCGATCAGCCCCACCACTCGCGGATCCTGGGGTGCGATCTCCGCGATCAGACGCACGAAATCCTCGAGGCGCTTGATCGGCCGCATCGCCGTCGCCGTCCCGATGACAATGTCACCGGGCTTCAACCCATACCGCTCGAGAAGCTCTGCGCGATCGACGTCTGACCTGCCGAATACCTCCGGATCGGGGCCGAGGGGGATCAAGTGTTGCCGCTCGACCGGCACGAGCCCCCGGATCGCGTCCGCACAGTCGTCCCTTTGCTGCTGCGACGTCCAGAGCAGGGCATCGGGCTGACGGGCGCCCCCAAGGGCCCATTCGCAGAATCCTCGATTGAGACTGAAGCGAACGTGGCAGATGAGTGGAACCCTGAGCAGCCTCCTCAGCAACTGCGCAAACGGGAGCACGTCGTGCTCGTTGCAATGAATCAGTGTGACACCCCGCCGCCGTGCCCACCAGGCCACACGAAGTCCCTCCGACAATGACGACCATGGCCGCCGCCGATCCGGCCAGGGCATCGAGCTCAGTCTGTAAGGGATCTGGCTGTCCTGCAGCCATTGCTGCAGTTGACCGCGACGTGGAGCGAGTACGCACGCGCCGATGCCGAACCGCGGGCCAAGCCGGAGCCAGCTTTGAAGAATTCGTGCCGTTCCCGCAAGCTGGGGATTGTTCGTCAGGTAGAGCACGGTCATGGTGGGTGCGGCGCGCCGGGCGCACCGAGTCATGGACGGGTAGCCAGTCCCATGCCAAGGACTATCACTCACTGATCTGGGCGCAGATCTGGTCGTTTGTGGATCCGCGGGGCGACGGCCCCCTGGAAGCATCGGCGACTTCGCGTTCGGTCACGGAAAAAAAGTCGCCTGATATGGAGACTTTCTGGTTTCCTGGTGAGTGCCTGGATCTTCACCGTTTCAGCCGAATTCACAGCAAAAACGGCCTCCTTGCCCTCCTGACGACACCGGTCATCCATGGCGGAGTCTTTGCTCCGTTGACAAGGCTCGGCGTCGATGCCTGGCAACTGGATACATCGCCTTTACATGCAGATAGCGCACGCTGATTCGCTTCCTACGACGGAGCCCTGCCCTCCCCGCGCCACAGAGTGGTTCGCGCTGGTCCGAGCGCACGGGCCGCTTGTGGCGTTGCTTGCCGCAGGGTTCCTGCTGCGCCTCGGCCTCCTCGGGGCAAGTTCCTCGATGCCCCTCAAGATCGCCGACGAGCAGCAGTACGCCCAGCTTGCCTCCAGCATCCTCCACGGCGACGGCTTTGCCTTCATCGCGGGCCGGCCGACATCGATGCGCCCGCCGCTGTACCCGTTGTTCATCGCGACGGTGTGGAGGCTCGCCGGATCGGAAAGCCTCCAGGCCGTCCGAGGTGCACAGATTTTCCTGAGCCTCCTGATTACAGCTGCGATCTATGCGCTGGCCTTGCGTGTGTTCGGTCGCCGGACGGCAATTGCCGCCGCGGCGATCGTCTGTTTCTATCCGTCGTTCCTGTTTTCCGGTCTGCTGCTGCTGAGCGAGGTGCTGTTCACACTGCTGGTGATTCTGTTCGCACTGCAGTACTCCGTCCTCGTCTCACGGCCTGGCGTCCTGCTGGCAGCGGCAACCGGCGCGACCCTCGGTCTCGGCGCATTGACTCGAAGCGTGCTCTGGCCGTTTCCAGTGCTGCTGTTGCCGCTCGTCATGCTGTCAGTCCCAGGCGGAATCTCACGGCGCGCCACGATCGCCGCCTGCTGCCTGCTCGGGTTCGTCACGGTCGTCGGGCCGTGGTCGGTACGCAACACGCGAATCCAGCACACGACCACGTTTGTCGACACCATGGGAGGCATGAACCTGCGGATGGGCAACTACGAGTACACCCCCGAGGATCGAATGTGGGATGCCGTGTCGCTGACCGGAGAGAAGAACTGGTCCCATGACCTCGGGAACACCCATCCGGAGGCGACGACGTGGACCGATGGCCAGAAGGACAAATGGGCGCAGCAGGAGGCCGTCGCTTACATGCTGGCAAACCCTGGGACCACAATCCGGCGGTCGGTCTTGAAGTTCGCCGACTTCTGGGGTCTCGAGCGCGA
>ORMF010368865.1_pt1 | contig 33979 bp, 33 predicted proteins | sample 1779871 | NCBI WGS metagenome assembly ORMF01 (sample SAMEA104232316, study PRJEB22302) | groundwater metagenome | biome: forest; feature: aquifer; material: groundwater | place: USA | collected 2011-08-07 | depth 5.4 m
ATTCCCCACTGCTGCCTCCCGTAGGAGTCTGGACCGTGTCTCAGTTCCAGTGTGGCTGATCATCCTCTCAGACCAGCTAACCATCTTTGCCTTGGTAGGCCGTTACCCTACCAACTAGCTAATGGTGCGCAGGCCCATCTCTAAGTGATAGCTTGCATGCAGAGGCTACCTTTGACCCCTGTCCCCGAAGGGACCGTGGTCTTATCCGGTATTAGCTCGTCTTTCGACGGGTTATCCCGATCTTGGAGGCAGGTTACCTACGTATTACTCACCCGTGCGCCACTTTACTCAGGGCCGAAGCCCCTTTCTCGTTCGACTTGCATGTGTTAGGCACGCCGCCAGCGTTCGTTCTGAGCCAGGATCAAACTCTCCAGTTATATCTTTCAATCCACCTTTAGGTGGAGGATTGACTGTTGAGTTATGATAGCTGTCTCAAATGACTTAACAGAAACCCTAAACCGTCACTGCTTGTTAATGGCAGTTGCTACTATTTAGTTTTCAAAGACCAGACGAGGCGCTCGGAAACGAGCGAAAGTAATTTATAGGCAATGGATTGACTCTTGTCAAGAGAGCCGCGCAATTTCTCGGCGTCTACCCGGCCAGTTGCGCGATGCGGTTTTTTCCGACTTCGATGACCCGGTGAAGCGCCTCATCGAAATGAAAATCAACATCCGTCACGACGCGGCCGTCGATCCGCACCGCTCCTTGAGCGATCAGGCGGCGCGCCTCGCTGCCGGATTTCGCGAAATCCAGATCCACGAGCAACCGGCAAATCCAAATTGGATCCGGCGCGCTGAACTGTTTGCGAATTTCGCTCGGCAGGGTTTTGTTCTGGTGCCTTGCTTCGAAATACTTGCGCGCGGATTCGGCGGCCGCGGCGCTGTGATAGCGTGCGACCAGCTCGGCACCAAGAGATTTTTTGACCTCCATCGGATGGAGCGCGCCGGCTTCCACCTTGGAGCGAAGATTTTGAATCTCACTAAGAGCCTTATCGCTCAGCAATTCGAAATAGCGCCACATCAAGTCGTCGGAGATCGACATGATCTTACCGAAAATATTTTCCGGCGCCTCGTTGATGCCGATATAATTGTTGAGCGACTTGCTCATCTTCTGGATGCCGTCCGTGTATCCTTCCAGCAGCGGCATGGTGAGCACAACCTGCGGTTCCTGATTGTACTCGCGTTGCAATTCTCTTCCTATCAGCAAATTGAACCGCTGGTCGGTTCCGCCCAGTTCCACGTCGGCCTTCAAAACCACCGAGTCGTAACCCTGAATCAGCGGGTATATGAACTCATGAATGCTGATCGGCTGTTGTTTTTGGTAACGTTGCTTGAAATCGTCGCGCTCGAGCATGCGCGCCACGGTGTATTTGGCGCTCAACTCGAGGAACGCCGCCGCGTCGAGCTTCTCCATCCAGCGGTGGTTGAACTCGATGACGGTCTTTTTTGGGTCCAGTATCTTAAAGATTTGCTCTTTATAGGTCTCGGCGTTTTTGTCGACCTCGTCGCGCGTGAGCTGTTTGCGGGTCTCGGACTTTCCCGAAGGATCGCCGATCATCCCGGTGAAGTCGCCGATCAAAAAAATGACCTCATGGCCGAACTCCTGGAACTGCTTCATTTTCTGAATCAAGACCGTATGGCCCAGATGCAGATCGGGCGCCGTCGGGTCGAATCCCGTTTTGATTCGCAACGGGCGCCCTTTCTTTAGTTTTGCAACGAGTTCCTCCTCCGGCAAAACCTCTACGGCGCCGCGCTTTATGACTTCCAACTGCGTGCCGATATCCTTCATGTTCGGTGAGCGGGCTCCCATGCCAGCCTCAATCGTCGGATGTCGCTCGCCCGCCCACTCTTTTCATCGACATCTACGACCACGCCTTGAAGCACAACGTTCGCCTCCGCAACCTCAAATTTCCGGGGAAGCTGGCTCAAAAAACCTTCGATCACCAATTCCCGTTCGATGCCAATGATAGAATCGAAGGGGCCGCACATTCCGACGTCGGTAATAAACGCCGTACCCCCAGGGAGAATCCGCTCATCGGCCGTCTGAATATGAGTGTGCGTACCGAATACCGCAGACGCTCTGCCGTCAAGATACCAACCCATGGCGTTCTTCTCCGATGTCGCCTCGGCATGCATATCCACGATGATAACAGGGGTATGCTGGCCATGCTCTCGCAGAATACGATCAACGCAACGAAATGGATCGTCCACATGATTCGGCATGAAGACCCTTCCCTGCACGTTGATGATCAATGCACTTAGCGCGCGATCGTTGCGCCATTTGTACCACCCGACACCCGGCGCCCCCTCGGGAAAATTCGCCGGCCGCAGGAGGCGGGGCTCGCCATTTAAATAGGAATAAATCTCCTTCTTCTTCCAGATATGATTGCCGGAGGTGAGCACATGAGCGCCGGCGGAGAGTAACTCCTCGGCGCTTTTGACGTCCACTCCCATACCACCCGCAGCATTTTCCGCGTTGGCGATAACCAGGTCGATCCCTTCCTTGTCCACATAGGGCTGCACCAGCTCGCGCACCGCTCGCCGTCCGGGACGGCCAACGACATCCCCCAGGATCAAGACACGCATGGAAAATCAGTTCCTCTATTTATTTTGCGTAGTCAACGGCGCGCATTTCACGTATTACCGTGACCTTGATTTGCCCCGGATAGGTCATTTCGTTTTCAATCTTGCGGGCAATCTCGCGCGACATGCGCGCGGCGTCATCATCGGATACAAGCTCATGCTGCACCATGATTCGAATTTCTCGACCCGCTTGGACCGCATAGGACTTTTCAACGCCTTTAAAGGCGTTGACGATTCGCTCGAGATCCTCCAACCGCCGCGTATAAGTCTCCATCATCTCCCGCCGCGCTCCCGGCCGAGCGCCGGAGAGCGCATCGGCGGCGTCCACCAATGGCGCCAGGATCGTCTCGGCTTTGACATCTTCATGATGCGCCGCAATCGCGTTGACGATTTTCGGCGACTCGCCGTACTTGCGGGCGAGCTCCGCGCCGATGATGGCGTGGGACCCTTCCACCTCGTGGTCCACGGCCTTGCCGATGTCGTGCAGCAGCGCGGCGCGGCGCGCTTGCTTTTCATTCAAACCCAACTCCACCGCCATCGCGCCGCAAATGAACGCCGCTTCGATGGAGTGCAGTAATACATTCTGCGCGTAGCTGTAGCGGTACTTGAGCCGGCCGAGAAGCTTGATCAGCTCCGGGTGTACGCCGTGCACCCCGACGTCAAAGATCGCCTTCTGGCCGGCCTCGCGAATGGCTTCGTCGATCTCCTGTTCGGATTTACGCACCACCTCTTCAATTCTTCCGGGATGAATACGACCGTCCGATACCAGCTTCTCCAAAGACAAGCGCGCAATTTCACGACGGATCGGATTATGTCCTGAAATGATCACCGTCTCCGGGGTGTCATCGACGATCAAATCGATTCCGGTGGCCGCTTCCAGAGCGCGGATATTGCGCCCTTCGCGCCCGATGATCTTCCCTTTGAGTTCGTCGTTGGGCAACGGAAACACCGTCACCGACCGCTCGGCGACAAAATCACCGGCAAGCCGCTCGATGGCTAAAGCGATGATTTTCTGGCTCTTGCGAACCGATTCCTCTTTGGCCTCCTCTTCGATGACCCGGATGCGTTTAGCCGAATCGTGCTTGGCCTCTTCGACCATTTCATCGATGAGACTCTTTTTTGCCTCCTCGCGGGTCATCCCTGCGACCTTTTCAAGTTGCCCTCTCGCTTCATCGACTCGCCGGTCACATTCCGCTCCTTTTTCCTCGATATTTTTTTCCCGCCCTTTGAGCGAAGCCTCCCTTCTCGCCAACTCGCTTTCCCGTTTATCGAGGGACTCGGCGCGCTTGTCGATGTTTTCTTCTTTACCGATCAAACGTCGCTCTTGATTCTGTTGCTCGCGGCGGGCTTCGCGCACCTCCTTTTCCAAATCAGCCCGCTCTTTGAGCACAACGTCTTTGGCTTGAATTTCGGCCTCTTTTTTAATGGACGCGGCGTCTTTTTTCGCCTCTTCGACGATCCGAGCCGCAATGTTTTTCGCCGACTCGATCTGTTCGTGCCGTTGTTTGCCGCGGACCCAGGCAACGACTGCCATCAGCAGCGCGCCGCCCATTAATCCGCCGACAGCGAATAATAACTCTTGATTCAATGGCAACACCCCCTTTCTTTATAAATAAATGGACCTAAAACATTCGCCTCGACTGCGCCGATGCAGTGCCGCAGTCGACTACTCTCTTTTCGGTAATAACGTAATCGACTTTTTGGTCCCCTGGGCCGGCGGGAACCGCGTCGACGATTTGAAATTCATAAGCCAGACCCACGATGGCCGCACGTTCGCCAGCCCGCTGCAGCAACCGATCATACCAGCCTTGTCCCCTTCCCAAGCGATTGCCCAGCACGTCGAAGGCTACGCCGGGAACAAATATTGTCAGTGCTTCAAATTCCGCTTCCGCCAGGCGCGTCGTACCGGTTGGCTCGAGAATGCCGTACCGGCCGGCTCGCAGCTCATCCGCCGCTAACACTCGAAAGAACCCAGCGCTATCATCCTCGCCGACGCGCGGATAGAAAACTTTCCTGCCGCTCTGAAGCGCGTGCGCCAGGAGATTGTCCGTGCGAACCTCATGTTGTATCGCGCTGTAGAGAGCCACGGTGCGGCAGGCGAGGTAGCAATGCAATTGGAGCACCCGAGCCTGAATCGCCCGGCTGAGCAACTGGCAGTCCGCCTCGGCAAGCGCGGCTCGGCGGGTTAACCCCGCAGACCGCAGTGCCTGCTTTGCCTCTCGCGTTGAAACTCCCCGCATAACCGATTCCAAACCGCGGGGGAGAGATGAAGTAAATACCTGGCGGGAAAAGAAAACCTATAAGTCCGATCTGCGGGTCAAAGAGGTTGGCCCCCGGGAGAACCGCCCGCCGCTCCATCGATGAACGGCGGGAACAGCAAATTCACAATCCGATGGAATGTCGATTCGAATATTCCGGCTTATCGAAAGGGGCCGCCACATTCTGACAATATCAAACAATGAAAATACCCGACAGATCAGATCCATTATCAGTTCTTTTCTCCAATCCCTCATCTTTCCACACCGCCTCATTTTAAGGTTTCCCCCGCATCGTGCCGTTTCAACGGATCAACTTGAACCGGTTCACCAGGTGGGCGCCATGATACCGTGTTAGCCTACCTCATGATCGAGGCTTGACTGCTGCGGCAAGAAACAGCCCCCGTCTTCTATAGCGTTGGTTCCAAGTCGCCTCCGCTGGTGACGCACACAGCAGGGGAAATGGATCACCTTAAGATTGTTAGCCCTCCTCGGTCAAAGTCATTGATAATTTTTTGGACAATTGATTCAGTCTGCTCACAACCGCTTCATGGGTATCCTTGAGCCGGTGATATTCGTCGGCGATGTTGAGCGCCGCCAGCATGCCGATATTGGACCGGGTAACGGATTTCGTCGACTCCAACAACTCCTGCATCTTCTCATCGACGTAGCCGGCCACTTTTAGCATGTAACCTTCTTCGGCATCGCTGCTGATAGTAAATTTTTGCCCCAAAATTTCGATATCCAAGGCTCTTTTCATCGCAACATTCCCATCCTAATCGGGAAGATCCAAGGCCGCGAACTGGCCGATGATCTTGTCGAGTTTCTCGCGCAATTCGCTTCGCTCACGTTCGAATTGCCGCATCTGTCCTCTCAAGTGATGCCACTCGCTTTCTTTTTGCTCGAGCTTTTTTTCGATCGTTTCCTTTTCCTTTTTTACCCGCTCGTGCCGGTCGATTAAGCGATCGATCTTTGCTTCCAGCTGTTCAATATTATCGAGCGCCATGCCGTGCCGCACCGTTCAAATATCAGGTTCGAGTTTAGTTTTAAGCCATTCCCTTGTCAAGTTATAATGCTAATTGCACCATCGATTGAATCCGGCCGCTAACTCCGCCCGGGAGCCCGTCACCGGCCTGAGGCTGCTCAACTTGACAAGCGTTCAGCCGATTAGAATCTCGCGACAGAAGTCTTGAAGGTGTTTTACCGGCCTTTCCCATCAGGGGGATCGTCGTAACCCAGCACGCTTTCCCACGGGATGCTGCAATGCGCCGCAATCAAGGTATCGTATTTTTCCCACCAAGCCAGATCTCTCCCCTCGCGGCTAAGGAAACGCACCATTTGCAGCAGATCGTTGATCTCAGCCGGGCGCAGGGCTGGATCGAATGCCGGCATGACCCCTCGTCCATCTGCGATAATTCTCCTGATTTGGTTGGTGCTTTTCCGTTGAACCGTCTCCCGAAAATCCGGCGTCCCAACCGGCAACTCTAAGGCCGTCGGCCCATCGCCCCGGCCACCGGGACCGTGACAATTAAGACAGCGCTGGGCGTACAGCAAATCCATCCGCTCATTGCGCCCGCAACCGATGATAGCGAGCAGGAACAAGAGAAACACCGTGATGCCGGTCCGATCCATGATATATGCCTAACATATGCCCCAGGTCCTGCCAAGAATCTGAACGTCTTATTTGACACGAACAATTATTTCGTGTTACCAATCGAACCGGACAAGAGACTTATGGCTCAATTATCGCGCTTCGGCGTTTCGCTCGAAGACGACCTCCTCGAAGCGTTCGATAAAAGCATCGGCGGTCAGGGGTATCAAAACCGCTCCGAGGCGATCCGCGACTTGATTCGTGATCACCTCATTCAAAAGAAGGTCGGCAAAGCAAACGAGGAAGTCGTCGGCGTCATCAGTCTTTTGTACGACCACCGGACACACCACTTGAGCGATGTATTGGCCGATATGCAGCACAAAGCCAGCGTTCTGGTGAACGCGAGTCTGCACATTCATCTCGACGCGCATAATTGTCTGGAGGTCATCGTCGTTCGCGGAGCCGCCGACAAGGTACATGAAGTCGCGGGCAAGCTAATTGCAACTAAGGGAGTCCAGAACGGCCGGTTGATTACCACGACGACCGAGATAAAGAACTAAATTTTTTTGTCTGGGAGTAACACGAATTCTATATTCATATTACCGGAGGCGATTTCGCATGTCACGCATCTTGGCAACATTTCTCTTTTGGACTCTTCTTTTAACGCTTCCTCGCGGAGCCAAAGCTGCCGACGCAGCCGATCCGGTCGAAGTCTACGTCTGGGGCCAGCAGCCGACCTCGGCAGCGACGGAACAGACAATCCGATCTAAAGACTTGGAACTTCGCCCGTCATCCACACCAAGCGACATTCTTCGGCTCGTTCCCGGCCTGGTCATCGCGCAACACGCTGGCGGGGGAAAAGCGAACCAAATTTTCCTGCGCGGCTTTGACGCGGATCATGGAACAGATGTCGCGATCTTCGTTGACGGTATTCCCGTAAACATGGTTACGCACGGTCATGGCCAAGGTTATGCCGACCTCCACTGGCTTATTCCGGAGACCGTCGACCGAGTGGAGGTTTTTAAGGGACCTTACTTTGTTCAGTTCGGTAACTTTGCGACCGCTGGTGCTGTAAACATCATTACGAAAAGACGAGATAAGGACAGCACCCTTACTCTAATCGGAGGGAGTTACAACACCCAACGCTACGTTGGAATACTTTCACCGCCCGAGGGAACTGCTCTGACGCCATATCTCGCTTTCGAAGGCTATTATAACGACGGGCCTTTTCAGAGTGAGAACAACTACAATCGCTATAACCTTTTCACTAAATTCACGCTGCTTTCCACAGCTTCCTCCAATCTGAGTTTTCTCGGAACATTTCTCAAGAGTTATTGGGACGCCTCTGGACAAATTCCTGCGCGTGAGGTGAGAGCCGGTCGCCTTGGGCGCTTCGGCTCTATCGATCCAAGCGAAGGCGGTAAAACAGAACGGCAGAATCTTAATCTCGTTTATAACTATGCTGATTCAGCTCAGTCTTTTAACGCACAGGCGTGGACCTCTTGGTATCGACTCAATCTTTTCTCAGACTTTACCTTTTTTCTCAGGGACCCGATAAATGGCGACGGAATCGAACATACCGACAAGCGCTTTCTCGGTGGGACATATCTCAACTATCGGCGGAATTATCGGGTCTTCGAACTCCCGATGGAAACTCTCGTAGGGTTTTCAAGTCGAAGCGATCGCGCCACGGTGGAACTGTTTAACCAGAGAAAACGCCAGCGCCTGAGTACGGTTACAGACTCAAGCATCAAGGAGTCAAACCTCGCCTGGTACGCTCAACAAGAGATAAGACCCACCTCGTGGCTAAGAACTCAAGTCGGAGTTAGGATGGATAAGTTCTTCTTTGATGTGGACGATAACCGAACGGGCGTCAATAAACATTCCGGTAACGACGAAGGGTTTATCGCCAACCCCAAAGTTAACATCATTGTTTCTCCCTTTTCGGACACGGCCTGGGCCAAACGCTCAGAGATCTACGTTAATTTCGGGGGAGGTTACCACAGCAACGATGCTCGTGACGTCATCGCGAATCCCGGGAAAAAGACGCTTCCGAGAGCGTTGGGGGGCGAGCTCGGCTTTCGCACGAAGCTATTGGACCGTTTGGACATGGCTGTTAACTATTGGCGCCTCCATCTCGATAGCGAGTTAGTGTTGGTTGGAGACGAAGGCACGACCGAGCCCCGCGGAAAAACTCAGCGTCAGGGAGTCGAAGGAGAATTTCGCTATCAGATCCTAGACTGGCTCAGTGCCGACCTCGATATTTCTTACACTTGGTCCAAGTTTGTGAAAACCGGCGAGGCGATTCCCCTGGCGCCTCGATTTTTGGCTCTGACGGGCTTAACCGCGCGTCACCCGTCCGGCCTTGAAGGAAGGATCCAGTTGCGCAGCGTCGGCGACCGATACGGCATCGAAGATCGCTCGGTCAATATTCGCGGCTACAATGTCATTGATCTAAACCTGAAGTATAAATGGAACCGATACGAATTCCTTTTCGCGATCGACAACATCGCGAATAAGAAGTGGCGTGCGGCGCAGTTCGTCCACGAATCGCAACTTCCGGGTGAACCCGCGCCAGTCCTCGACCGGCACTTTACTCCCGGCGATCCTTTTACCGTCAGAGCCGGCGTCACTGTCCATCTCTGGTAACAGGGGTTTAACAACAGTGAGGATGGTAAGTGGAGAGTTTCTCTGTGCATGACGTTTTAAACTTTCTAATCAAAGGCGGACCTGTCATGGCGCCTCTTTTTGTCTGCTCGATCATCGCACTTGCGGTGGTCATCGAGCGCTTTCTTTTTTGGCGGCGCATCAGCTCGCGGCAAGCGGAGGAGGAATTGCTCGCGCTTGTCGAACGCGGAGAAATCAACAAAGCCTCGGATTTGGCTCGTCAGGCTGATTCTCCGCTCGCTCGCGTCCTGGCATCGGGCCTCGCGCATCGCAACCCGGCGCCGACAAAAGCGATGGAAGTCACCGCGCAAAAAGAGGTTTCGATTCTGAAAAAACGGCTGACGATCTTAGACACGATCATCACCCTGGCGCCGCTTCTAGGCCTGCTCGGCACCGTCGTCGGCATGATCGGCTCTTTCGACATCATGTCGGCCAGCGGCATGGGCCAGCCGCACGCGGTCACCGGCGGCGTCGCCGAAGCCTTGATCGCCACCGCGACCGGATTGCTGATTGCGATTCTCACATTGATTCCCTATAACTACTTCTCTAATCGCGCCGAGCACGAAATGGAGCAGATCGAGTACTTCGCCTCGCGCTTGGAGCTACTGCTCGGCGCATCGGAAGAGAGAAAGTAATGCGCCTGGCGCGAAGACAATGCAAGAAAGCGCGCATCGAGATCATCCCGATGATCGATACGATTTTCTTTCTTCTAGTGTTTTTCATGATCTCGACCTTGTCGATGTCGCATTACAGCGGCTTGCCGGTGAATCTACCGAAGGCCGCCACCGGACAGCAGCCGCCGAACGAAAGCACCGCCGTAACCATCGGCGCCGACGGCAAAATCACCATCGACAAACAAACAGTGGCACGCGACCAGATTCGTGAGGCGCTGCAGAAACGGCTTGAAAAGAATTCCGAACTGCTCGTGCTCATCAACGCAGACGAACACGTCGAGCATGGAGTCGTGGTCGAGGTCATGGACGCGGCCCGACAAGCTGGTGTCGCAAAGATGGCCATTGCGGTGAAACCGAAGGAAGGCCGCAATGAGAAATGATGCGCTCGGCATTTCCCTTCTTTCTTCCTTCGCCGTCCACGTCTTGGTGCTCCTGATCGGCTCGGTTTTCATTCACAACAACAGCTTACGCCGCCAGGATTTTCTGCCGATCGGTCTGGTCGACGTGCCGCAGCCGGAAGCACCGCCTAAAAAACTCGAGGCGCTACCCGAGATAAAAAAGCCCATGCCTCCACCACCCAATGTGGAAAAACCTAAAGAGACCCAGACGGTCGCCAAAACCCCAGTCGTCAAGCCGGAACAGGCGGCGACGATAAAGGAAGATCCGGCAAAGGCGATCGAGACAAAACCTGCCGCGCCGATGAAAACGGAGCCCTCCCCAAGCGCCCCTTTAGGTGCCCGTATCGAAGGCGGCGGCAGCGAAGCGGGCGCGGGTAAGTTGTTCGGCAAAGGCGATATTGGAGTCGCTCCGGGATCGGGAACCGCAGGCGGAGGCGGAGGCACGGCTGCTTTCGGCCTGGGTCGCGGCTCCGGCGCACCGGGCCTACCCGCGCAGCCAATTCTTAAAACCAACCGTGAAGCCAAACCGATTCAAACCGCTCGTGCTTCGTACCCGCCGATGGCGCTGCGCTTGGGAATGGAAAGCGACGTGACGTTAAGAATCGAAGTCGATTCCGACGGCAAAGTGACCAGAGCGGAGATCACCAAGAGCGGCGGCGCTGGCTTCGATGACGAAGCGCTGAAAGCGGTGAAGCAATCGCGCTTCGAGCCAGCGCAAAAGGACGGGCATAATATCCCCGCTGAGTTCACGTATATTTACCGGTTTCGCCTTCAGCGTTAATTCGGTGAAAGCTTCTTTGGACCAGCCGTTTTAAAATTTCTCATGAATGCATTCGTCTAATCTGTTGGAAGCTCGACGCTTTCGACCGCGTCGAATTTATGGTGATATGCTTGGGTAAGGAGGAAAAGATATGAGACTTAGCAGTTTAGCTGTCACAATCGCGTTAACGCTCTTTACACCGCCGCTCGTCTCGGCACAGCACGATCATTCCAAGGGACGTGAACCGACCACAAAACCGGCACCGGCAAAAACCACTCTGAAACCCGCGGAAGGGGCCAGCATCAAAATCATTGGGCCAAAGAAAGACCAAGTTTTCAAAGGCGACAGCGTTCCTCTCGAATTCAAGCTCACCAAGGGGAAACGAGGTCACCACGCGCACGCGTACGTGGACGGAGAGTTGATGGGCATGTTCGAGAGCGAGAAAGGAACCTTGAACGGCATCAAGCCGGGAAAGCACATCCTGGAGCTGCGCGTCGTCGCCGAAGATCACAAGACCGAGCTTGATGCCACGGACAAGGTCACCTTCACGATCAAGTAGAAGCTGCGCGCTTCCGCGCCAAATCGAGCATGGCGGCTGAAATCGCAATTGTGCCATGGCGCGAGACGCTATGGTGGTAAGACTCTCGACGATCGATCCGCTGTCTCTGGTTGGAGGGATTCTTATCCTTCTTGCCTCGTGCTCTCCGGCTCCCGGCAAAGGAACCCTGGAGATTCGCGTCAAAGACCACCGCGCGGCGATTGACGACTTTGCGCGGCTCGAAGTTCCCGTGGAATCGATTCGCCTTAAACCCAGGGAAGGCTGGATTGATCTAAAGCCGGAACCAGCGAGTTTTGACCTCACCCTATATAAGAAGAGCAACTCTGTTACTTTGTTTAAGGGCGAAATCGAATCCGGCTCCTTCGAAGGGTTTCACCTCAAACTCGGCAAGATCGGCGGAACGCTCAAGAAAGAGAAAAGTCCGGTCGAGGTGAAAAACGGCGTCGGCCCCATCCAGCTCTCATTTTCGGTGGAGCCGAACAAGCCGACGCTTTTGATCATCGATTTAGAGGTGCTGGACTTGACCGATCACATAGGGCGCGGCTACGAGCTCCATATGAACGGCTACGAGTATAATAAGGACGGCAAGTTGATCGACCGGGTGCCGCCGGGTTAAAGCTGAAGAGTACGCATTTGTCGTAAGCAAACCCCTGGGCTCCCCTGCGGTCGTGCAAAAGCATCCGACGAGCGGTATGATTTATTCTATGCGAACCCGCAACCTAGCCTTTGTGGCAACCGTTTTTTCACTATTAACGCTGGCTCGGTTCTCCGTCGATCTTTCTGCATATGGAGCCAGTTCTCCTCACGCGCATGAAACCGGCTCTCAGCAAAAGACGCCGAAGGCCGCGGTGTCAAACGTAAAGGCCCCTGAATTTATCCTCATCGATCAGGACGGAAAACAATTTCTTTCGACGAATCTGCGCGGCAAGATCGTCGTGCTGGATTTCATCTATACGACCTGTACGGATGTTTGCCCTTTGTTCACGGTGAATTTCCTTCGGCTGCAGAACCAGCTCAAGCCTGAACACAAGAGCGGCGTTTTTTTTGTCAGCATCACCACCGACCCGGAAATCGACGCGCCGAAAATCCTTAAAGCCTACGCGCAACGCTATGGAGCGGATTTCAGTAGCTGGGCGTTTTTGACGGGAGCGGAAGCGCAGCTCAAAGAGGTCTGGAAAGGTTTTGGGATCAGAGTCATTCGCAAGGGACGCGGGCTTGTCCAGCATGACAGCGTGACCACACTGATCGACCGTCAAGGGTTGCGCCGGTTCAATCATTTCGGCGAGAAATGGCGGCTCGAAGATGTCGAAAGAGATCTCCTTTTCCTGCTCGCCGAAAAAGCCAAACTCAATCGCTGAGGACGCCTGGCGGCATCGGCGAATTTGTGATTTAGTATTTGAGCGTTCAATCAATCCACCGAACGGAAACCAAAGGAGTAAGCAGAGCAATGAAACGACGGGCAATATTCTCGCTATATCGCATGGGCGTTCTCGCCGCCGCCTTGGTCATTTCGACCGGCGCCGCCTATTCCCAGGATACCGAAGGCAAAAAAATCGTCCCGTTCGTGCCGACGCCGCAAGAGGTCGTCGATAAGATGATCGAGCTGGCCGGGGTCAAAAAAGGCGACGTGGTGTACGATCTCGGCTCGGGGGATGGCCGCATCGTGATCACGGCGGCCAAAATGGGCGCCCGAGCTGTGGGCTTCGACATCGACGGCGACTTGGTCAAGGAATCGCGCGAGAATATTCGAAAAGCCGGCGTTCAAGATTCTGCCGAAATTCGCCAGCAGGATCTCCTCACCGTCGACCTGTCCCCGGCCACGGTGATTACCATGTACTTGCTGCCCGACGTCAACCTGATGCTCCGGCCAAAACTGCTGAGCCAGTTAAAGCCCGGCTCCCGGGTCGTCTCCCACGCCTTCGACATGGGCGATTGGAAGCCCGACAAGACCGAACGGTTCAATGGCCGCACCGTCTACCTCTGGATCATCCCCGCCAAGGGCCGGTAAGACCTACACCTGAATATGCCTCCGGATTTCAATGCATTCTTCGCGGCCTTGGCGCGATGAAAGACGCCCGGCGTTCAAGAGTTCAACGTTCAACGCTCGCTTTGCGAGCTGTTCAAGGTTTAAGGTTCCGAGTTCAACGTTGAACTTTGAACCTGGAACCCGGAACCGTTTGAACCCGGAACCTTGAACTGAGAGAGGCCAGAAAGATGTTCGACCGTGAGAACCACCGCTTCATAAGCTTGAACTGATCGCCGAGTACTCCCATGGGCAAAAAACTATTTCTCGCTGCCGCGGCGGTAGTGTTGCTCTCGCTGCCGTGCGCGTACCTGCTCCAGGCGGAGCGCCAGACTCCGGACGGTGAGCCGCTGAGAACTCTCACCGCGTATATTAGAGCGGCCTACGCCCATGATCTGCGCAAGGCGTATCGCTATATCGCCGCCGAGGATCGCCGGCTAAAAAGCGAAGCGGTCTACCTGCGCGAAAAAGGCCCGTTCAACGGTTTCACCCTGGACGTTGCGCGCAAACTCGCCGAGCTGATCGAGGCACGGCTGCTCCATACGTCGAACGAAGAATCGCGCATGCGCGTCAATCTGAGCGTTAGGTTGCCCGACGCCAACAGTCTTTCATCGCTGCTGCTCGACTGGGAGGAAGACCGTCTCAACGCGCTGCCTGCCGGCGCGCAGCATCGGATACTCGCCGCCATCGATGACTTGATTCGCGGGGGCAAGCTCCAGATGCTCGAAGGGGAAGAAGAGTTTGTCGTGATCAAAGAGGGCAACTCATGGCGCGTGCTCTTCGACTGGGCCACCGGCCTGCGGATCGCCTTCGGCGCCAGGGTGCCGGCCGCCGAAACAATCGAAGCCGTGCCGGTCGCTAAGGAAACCAACGTCCAACCCAATGAGCTTTTTACCGTGACCTACCGGGTTAAAAACCGCACCGGCCAGCCGATTGTCACTCGGATCATACACCGGGTCGAACCGGAGGAACTCAAGCGGCATTTGGAAATCGTCCAGTGCGGTCTGCTGTTGCCGGTCAAGTTGCCGCCGCAAAAGGAGTTGGAGTTTACCAGCACCTACATGGTGCGCGGCGACCTCCCGGAAGGCGCCAAAAATCTGAACATCACCTATGAGTTTCAAGCGGCAGAGTAAACTTTGGCTCGCCGGATTCATGATCACGACCGGTCTGCCTACCTTCGCCGCGCTGGCGCACCTGCCGATACCGCCGAAAAAAGGCGAAATTGGCCGCAGGGAGGTGAAGACGCCCGCGCCTAGTTTTACGCTCACTGACCAAAACGGAAAACCGTTCCACTTCAAACCGGCAGGCGGCAAGCTGGTGTTGGTGAATTTCATTTACACGACTTGCCCGGATGTATGCCCGCTTTTCACCGCCAAACTTGCCGCCATCCAACGATCCTTGGAAAAAGAGCAGCGCGACAACTATTTACTCTTGAGCATTACGACCGACCAGGCGCGCGACACGCCGGTTAAGATGAAAGAGTACGCGGAAGCTTTCAAACCGGACTTCCGCCGCTGGCATTTTCTTACCGGCTCGGCAAAAGAGCTCGCCCAGGTCTGGAAAGACTTCGGCGTCAGAGTGCAAGACCTGGGCAACGGCCAAATCCAACACACCAATCTCACCGCTTTGATCGACGGAAAGGGCCTCCGCCGCGTGGATTACTACGGCGACAAATGGCTGGAGAAAGAAGTTTTAAAGGACCTGCGCCGGCTGGCGGGAGGGAAATAAGGCCGCAGCACAAAATCGAAGGCGAAACGTTGCCCGCCATTTTGCCTCCCAGCCCTTCACCTCTACACAAACCGCGAAATTGTCGCTAGAATCTTTCCTGGTTCAAGGCTCTTCGTTATGAATCTCTCAAAAGCACGCTTTTTCTTGCTCGGCGTGGCCGTGATCGGCTCGGGGATCGTCCTGGGCACTTTACTCTGGCTCATGCACGCGCCGAGACCGCAGGCCGGGGGGTGGAACACCAGGCCGTTGGAAGGCTTGAGCCGCCAGGGCCAGGTGCCGGAGTTTTCGCTCACGGAGCGAAGCGGCAAGAACATCGGCCTTGCGGCGCTGCGCGGGAAAATTTGGATTGCCGACTTCATTTACACGAGTTGCACCGATACCTGCCCGCTTCAGACCGCGGAGATGGCGAAGCTTCAAGAGCAGTGGAGCGACCGGCCTGAGCTAAGACTCGTTTCAATTACCGTCGATCCGGCGCGCGATACGCCGCAGGTCCTTGCCGGTTACGCTAACAAGTTTAAGGCCGACGCGGAGCGCTGGTTGTTCCTGACCGGCGAAAAAGAGCAGATCGCACAACTCATTCAAGCGGGCTTTCACCTGAGCGCCGCGCCATTGACCGAGGACGGCACGCAGGCAAGCGTCATACTGCATAGTCCGAGGTTTGTTTTGGTCGATCGGGAAGCACAGATTCGAGGTTATTATGACAGCCGAGACGGAGAAGCGATAAAACGCCTCAAGGCGGATGTTGCAACTTTACTAAACAGGAAAAAGGAGTAGCTCATATGGCACAAGCAGCCAAGAAGAAACCAGCGAACACGAAAGCGGCGGCGCGGGCTCCGGTAAAGAGTGGCCCCAATTGGCCGTTGTTCGCCCTGGCATGCATCGGGATTCTTTTATCCGGCTATCTCACCTACACCGCCTGGCAGGAAAAGCTCGTGGCCGGATGCGCCGTGGGCAGCGGCTGCGACCTGGTTTTGAACAGCCGCTGGTCAACTCTGTTCGGCATGCCGACATCTTTCTGGGGTTTGCTTACCTACGCGGCGCTGGCGGCCATCGCCTGGAACAAAGCGGCGGACTTGCCGTGGAAGGCCGCTTGGCTGCTCTCGCTCTTCGGGCTGTTCTACAGCCTCTATCTGACCGCTGTTTCGTTCATTGCCCTCGACTCCGCCTGCCCCTATTGTCTAACTTCGCTGGGGCTCATGACGCTGATTTTCATTACCGTCACGTTGCAGCGGCCGGCAAATCTACCAGGCTTTGCGTGGGGACCCTGGCTGGCCAAGACTGTCGGCGGCGTTCTGATTGCCGTGCTCGCGCTGCATCTTTACTACGCCGGCTATTGGGGCAAGGCTCCGGGGCCGGAAGATCCATGGGTGCGCGGCCTGGCTGAGCATTTGACCAAGACGAACGCCAAGTTTTACGGCGCCTATTGGTGCTCGCATTGTAACGATCAGAAAGACCTGTTCGGCGCATCCGTCAAGCGCATTCCCTATATCGAGTGCAGCCCGGGCGGCCCCAAGGCGCCACAGGCAACGGAGTGCAAAGAGAAAGACATTAAAGGTTATCCCACCTGGGTTATCAATGGCACGCGCTACTCTGGTACGTTGAGCTTAGATGCTTTGGCGCAGCACAGCAATTACAAGTATCCTCAAGGGGGAACCCCATGAAACGCGCCGGCTTAATTCACATAAATTCTCTCGCCGTCGTCGCGCTCCTGGTGGCGCTATTTTCAGTTGGCCCCTCGGCCCAAGCGGACCCATCGCGTTATCCTGAGTTCGCTCAGCAATCTCTCCCGGCAAACGTCGCGCTGTCATTTATTTCTATCGATGAGCTCGTGAAAGACGTTAAAGCGGGCAAGAAACCGCTGATCATCGACGTACGCTCTGAGGAGGAATTCCGCGAGGTGCATATTCTGAGCGCACTGTCTGCACCGCTTGCCCAGTTCAAGGCCCATTTGCCAAGCATCCCCAGGGACCGGCCAGTCGTGCTGTATTGAGCTTGTCCACATCACCTGGCCGGTCTGGCCTATGGCATTCTCCACGAAAATGGCTACCGCAACATGAAAGTCCTCGACGAGGGCATCGTCGGCTGGTACGAAAAGCGCTACCCCGTGGAAGGCACAAAAGTCTCGCAATCGACACAATGACGGACAAGCGGGCGGTGATTCTCCTGAGTGGCGGAATCGACTCCGCCACCGCCGCGGCGATCGCGAAGCGGCAAGGTTTCGCGCTTCACGCTCTTAGCTTTCGCTACGGCCAGCGGCACCAGCAGGAAATCGAAGCGGCCAAGAAGGTCGCCGCCTTTCTCGAAGCGAAAGCTCATTTGGTGTTGGATTTCGATTTGCGCGCAATCGGCGGCTCGGCCTTAACCGACCGCATCGAAGTGCCGAAGGGACGAAGCGCGGCGGAAATCGCCCAGGGCATCCCGGTCACCTACGTGCCGGCGCGCAATACAATTTTTCTCTCTTTCGGCTTGGCTTTAGCGGAGCGGATCGGGGCGGTGGACATATTTTTCGGCGCCAACCAGCTCGACTATAGCGGCTACCCGGACTGCCGGGAAGAATACATTCAGGCCTTCGAACAGATGGCAAATCTCGCCACCAAGGCGGGAGTCGAAGGCAAGAGCAAATTGAAAATTCACACTCCCTTGATTCACATGACCAAGGCGGAGATCATAACAGAAGGCGTAGCTCTGGGGGTCGATTACGGCCTTACCTGGAGCTGCTACGACCCCCAACCGGACGAGCGCGCCTGTGGCCTGTGCGACAGTTGCCAGCTCAGGTTGAAGGGATTCGAAGAGGCAGGGTTCAAAGATCCGATAATCTATGCCAGATAAGGTTTTCGGCTCTGCCTACACGACGTCGCTGAGGTCTTCTAAGGTTACCACTCTCTTGATGCGCCTTTCCGAGTCTACGACGGGGATCATCTGCAGAGTGTATTGGGTCAAGAGTCGGCGGAGCGCTTCTTGATCCAAGTGCTCGGGCGCTGTGATCACGTCGGTGCGCATAACGTCCTGCACTGTTTTGTCGCCAGGCGTTATTAGCAAATCTCTGAAAGTAACTATCCCTAACAGCCGTTCTTCAGAATCCGTCACGTAGGCGTAGTATATGGTCCGCGGCCGATCCCGCGCATCTCTGCGAAGGAAGCTGACAGCCTCATCGACGCTCATTTGAGGGCGCAAGCGGGCATAGCGCGGGTTCATCAGGCCTCCGGCTTGCGCCTCCGCATAATCCAGAAGCCCTTTAACTTCCCTGCGGGTCTTGTCGTCGAGCAGCGACAACAGTCCCTCGCGTTCTTCGCCAGGGGCTTCCTGAATTACCTCCACCGCTTCCTCAGCCGCAAGCAGCCGCATCCACAGTTTCCGTTCTCCAGGTAACAAGGCTAAAGTCAGTTGAGCTTTATCCCGGACACTGAGGTGCAGAAAGAAATCCTCCGCGTTATCCAGCTGCAGCAACTTGAAGCCCTCGACTCGCTCCTGCTTGGAAAGGACCGGCCAGGCCTCATACAGCTCCGCCAGAGCAAAGCTTTTCTCAGCAACGTTTCCCTCATCGCTTTCAAGATATAATTCCTCAGTGTCGGCGTCGTAGGCGAACAGTTCAGCGTGGCGTCCCCAACTAATGGCGATATCCAGCTGTTTTTCAGCCTTGTCGCCAAAGTCGGCTTGCAGCTTGTCATAAAAATAGTCCCACGCCACTCGTTGGTTGTCGTCCTGTTGGAGGGTTTCATAGATCCACGCCATAATCGGCAACCGCAGAACCCGCCCCGTGGTTATTGCCTTGCGAGCGAGAATACTGGCAACAGCGTATGCTCGTCCAAGCGGCGTGAGTAACAGGTCGCCTTCATGCACTGTGATGAAACCCAGCAGGTCTCCCGCCTCCACGATAGGCAAGAGGTCGTCGAGTTCCAGAACTAATTCACCACCCATTCGGTAAAGATCGACCCGTCCTCCCTCGTTCTCAAGCTTCTCCACTAGGCCAGCGACTGCATTGAGCTGTGAGTTCGGTAGCGGACGAGTTGCCCCAGGTTGTCCAGGCCGAGTTCCAAACGCCTCGTCCTTAGGCTTGGATTGACCAGCAACGGCCCCGTACACTTTATCTACGAGACCCTGAAATGCAGTATCCTTGCGTTGCCGGGGCTGATGAAGCGTGACGGCAATCTCGGTTACGATGTGACCAGGGTCTTTGCCCATGATTACGATGCGATCGGCCATAAGCACGGCTTCTTCAATGTTGTGCGTAACCATCAAGATCGCCTTGGTGGGGATTTTCTTTTTCAGCCATAGTTCCATCAGTTCGCCGCGCAAAGCTTCCGCGGAAAGCACGTCCAACGCCGAAAAAGGTTCATCCAAACACAACAGTTCCGGCTCGACGGCCATCGCGCGGGCGAAGCCGACCTTCTGCCGCATGCCTCCGGAAAGTTCGCGCGGGTAGGCGGATTCGAATCCATCTAAACCGACAGTATCGATGAGCTTTAAGGCGCGTTCCGTGCGCTCAGCGATCGGCACGCCGCGCGGTTTCAATGCAATTTCCACGTTCTCCTGCACGGTCAACCAGGGGTAAAGCGCAAAGGTTTGAAAAACAATCGTCGTGTATGGATTGACGCCTTTCAACAGCTGACCGTGATATGAGACCACGCCGGAAGTGGCGGCGTTCAATCCTGCGATAATTCGCAGCAGCGTCGATTTTCCGCATCCAGATGGCCCCAGCAAGCAGACAAATTCACCCGGCTTGATCTGGAGATCTATGTCTTTGACGGCGAGAAATTGTTTGGTTTCCAGCCTATAGGCCTTGGTGACGCTTTGAAGATCCAACAAATTATCAATGTCATTGGCTGCCGTTGCGCTAATCATCGGGATTCCTCCGGCGCAGATTATTCCATGCGATAACGCTCTTCGGCCACGCGATACAGTCGCCGCCAGATTGTTCGGTTGATAAAAACGACAGTGAGAACTAGAGCCAAGGTGGATGCCAGCAGCAGGGCATAGTCGCCAGTGGCGGTAGCCTGTGCAATAAGTGCCCCGGCTCCGGTCGTAGCATGCGTTTGGCCGCCGAATTCGACGTGTTCGGCCACAATACTTGCATTCCATGCGCCGCCACTCGCGGTGATAGCTCCGGTGATGATGTATGGAAAGAGCGCGGGCAGGATCAAAGTCCGCCAGCGGTCGAGCGATGAAAGGCGGAGCAGGTCCGTAGTGTACAGTAGGTCCTGCGGAATGGCCGCCGCTCCGGCAATTACGTTGAACAGGAGATACCACTGCGTTCCCATCAGCATAAGAAGCACAGCGGCGATGTTCAAACCGCCTGGCACTTGCAACAGCGCCAGCAGCACGACGGAAAAAAGCGCGGTAGCCGGAATCGATGCAACGACTTGCACGATCGGTTGGAGAACGGAGGCGAGGCGACGGTTCGTTCCAATAAACACGCCGACAGGGATGGTCCAGATCAAGGTAATCGCCAGTGCAACGGTCACCCGGAGGAAAGTAGCGAGAATCCCCTTTCCTAATTCCGCCCATGCCGAACCGGGAAGGGCAACCAACAGGGCTGCCGCCCGATAACTTCCGTATAACGCCACAAACAAGAAAACAGTTAGGATTCCAATCGCCAAGCGGGAATGCCCCGCCTCGGCGGACGGTTCCGGTGAAGCAATGACTCCGCTCGTGCGGCGCTGAAACCCTCGGTCTACCCATTCACTGAAGGGACGCCAGACGCGGGTGCCAAATTGCTCTACAAGCCACGCACGTGAAAGCAGATCGAGAAACCACGACCTGGGTGACTCGTCCCCTTCGACCATGTCTACTTTGAATCGATCGGTCCAAGCGATGAGGGGCCTCCAGACGAATTGGTCGAGCAAAACGATCACCAAGACCAGGGTGATCACGCCCAGAAGAACAGCGTGCAGATTTCCCTCGTTAGCGGCGGTTTGCAAATACGAACCGAGCCCAGGCAAGCGAAAATCACGACTCCCGACATTGAAAATTTCCGCGGCCATAAGGAAAAACCAACCCCCCGACCAACTCATCATGCTATTCCAGAGCAATCCGATCGCAGCGAATGGCAGCTCCACCGCTTTAAACCGAAGCCATGGGTCAAAGCGAAACACGGCCGCGACCTCACGCAATTCACTCGGAATCGTGGTCATGGACTGATAAAAACTAAAGGTCATATTCCACGCTTGCGACGTGAAGATAAGCACGATGGCCGCAACCTCGGCGGCGAATGCCTGAGGCAGAATGGCGCTGAGACTAAGCAAAACAATCGGAAGGAATGAAAGAATAGGCACGCTCTGCAGCACATCCAGCAAGGGCATAAGCAGAGTTCGCGCAGTGCGATTGCGGGCGGCGGCGTACCCGTAGAATAAGCTAAACAGCAACGACAAAAAATACGCCGTCGCCATGCGCCCAACGGAAAGCAAAGCGTACCATGGCAAAGCGAAGGGAGAGAGAGAAATATCGGGGCCGGCAATGACGGCCGGGACACGGAAGGCCAAGCGGGTGTCCGCGTAAAGCAGGGTGGCGATGCCCAGCAAAATGACTGCATCGCCCATCGTGAAAACTGGTTTTTCGAGAAAAGCGGGACTGAAACGAAATTGCCGCACGCTGACCTCCACGCTCAAGGACCGTCCCGTGCTCAGGAATGACGGCCAAGCCGTTGAGGCGTGCGGCGTCAGGTGTTAGGCGGGACGATAGTTGCTACGTAAGTGTGGATTATCCGACGAATCCATCATTTTCTGGGAGAACAATAAGCCCGCCTCACACGCGAGTCAAGGCGAACGCAAAGACTTGAGTGCTTCGACATTTAATTTAATTCCCAATAATTTGGCCAGCGAATGTGATTCAGAAAACGTTTTCTATCTCGTCAAATGCTTTGCGGCCAGGCAATCATGACGATTAACAGAGCGGTGAACAGCGGGGCGAACGGATTGCCCTGGCCGGTGACGACCTGGTGCAGAGCAAAGAGAGTCGCGCCCAGAGCCACGCCAACGTGAGCGAGTTGGCCAGCAAGGTTCCGACGAAAACAGTCATCATGCTGCGCCTTCCAGTGAGAGAGTCTATTGAAGAAGGATGGACGAAGCAAATATCAGCCCCGCCTCCCATTATCGATCGACGCCAGCCAACTATAACATCTCGATCCGGAATCATCAGGCGCTTTGGTATTCTTTCTGCTTAACCTATAATATGTCTTCGTTATTGTAGATTGAGAAAACCACTTGATTTGTATGTTGCCCGAACCGTTCACCCCACGCTTTCTCACGCAACTGGAAACCCTCCGGCTGCGCACGAGAAAGGAATTCCTCGGCAGCCACACGGGGAGCTATTCCTCGCCGCGCCGGGGTACCAGTTTAGAATTCGCCGATTACCGCCGATATTCTCCAGGCGACGATCTGCGCTATCTCGACTGGGGCATCTACGCGCGCACTGACCGGCTTTATATCAAACTGTTCCGCGAGGAAGTCGACCTCTTCGCCTACGTTTTCATCGACGCCAGCGCATCGATGCTGTTTCCCTCGCGCGCGGAAAAGTTCTTACCCGCGACCCACGTCGCTTTAGCGTTGGCCTATGTGGTGCTCGCCAATCACGACCACGTGAAGTTCCATTTATTGCAGGACCCACCGCCCAGCGCCGCTTCGCCCTTTTATCGCGGCCGGCGGCGCATGGCGGACTGTGTGGAGTTTGCCGCATCGGCCAAACCCGCCGGGCAACTCGATTTGGCGCCGGCTCTCGGAGAACACTTGAAGCGGCTGCGCCGCCCGGGCAAAGCGATCTTAATCTCCGATTTTTTGATGCCCGCGCCGTCCTATCAACGCGGGTTGAATCTTTTGCGCGGTTTCAATCTCGATATCGTGACGATCCAGGTTTTGTCTCGACAGGAAGTGGACCCGCCGTTCTCGAACGGCAATCTGGCCCTGGTCGACAGCGAATCCCAGGCTGAATGCCAATACCGCTGGGATGAGGCAGCGCGGCGAAACTACCAGGCCCGACTGGCGCACCACAATTCGGAAATTCGCAGCTTCTGCCACCAGAGCGGCATTCATTATTCGCTTTACGTGACCGACCGCGATCTCGCCGATTTCGTCTTCGCCACGCTGCCAGCCATCGGCCTTTTCAAATAGCCCATGGAGTTTTTAAATCCCTCGGCTCTGTACGGACTCTTAGCGCTGCCGCTGCTGCTGATTCCCTATTTAATCAGACGAAAACCCCAGCGAATCATCTTTTCGAGCCTGCTTTTGTTGACGGAATTCGACGCCAGCGCGCGCCGCCGGCCCTGGGGGCGGTTCCGTTTGCCGCCGGCATTCTTCCTTCAACTGCTGTTGCTCACGCTGCTCGTCCTGGCGCTCGCCGAGCCCGTGCTATCGGTGCGCCCGACGCATATCGCCATCGTCCTCGACAATTCCGCGAGCATGCAAACACTTGAAGACGGCAGGACACGCTTTGCGCTGGCGCAAGAGCAAGCTCGCTCGCTCGTCGCCGATCTCGGCGTCAACGGCAGAGTGGAACTTTACCGCACCGTCCCCCGGCTCGAAAAAATCCGCGCGACGCCGTTGTCACCCTCCGAAGCGGCCGGCGCCATCGGCGCTCTCGAACCCTACGATCTCGGGGATCATACGATCGACTACGACCAGTCCTTAACTGAGATGATACGCGAGCAAAAACATGAAAGGGCTTATCTGATCACCGACCACCCCGTGAGCGGCCAGGGCGAAAAGATCCGTGCGGTCTCCGTGGGATCGCCACAAGGGAATATGGCGCTGCTCGCGTTCCAGGTCAGGCGCGCCTCATTGGCCAACGCTCAGCTGGAAGCCACCGTCGAGGTCGGTAATTTTTCGGCCAAGGAGCAGAAGGTCAAAGTCCTGCTCAGGGGCAGCGGCACGCTGCTGCAAAGCCGCGAGCTGGTAACCGGTGCCGGTAAAACTGCCGAGTTGAGTTTTTCGGGATTTGCCGCGCATCCTTACTATGAAGCGGAGATCGACGTGCGCGACGCCTTATCGCTCGACAACCGCGCCTTCGCCGTGGCGCCCACGGCCGCGAACCTGCGCATCCTCGCGGTGTCGCCGCGCCCCCAGGCGCTCGCCAGCCTCGGCGCCATTCCCGGAGTCAAATTAGATCTCATTGCTCCAGCCGACTACGAAAAAGCCGCGCGCAGCGGTTACGGCCTGGAGATCTTCCATTTCGCGACTCCCGCCAGTCTACCGCAGACGCCCGCGCTCTTCGTGCTGCCTCCTGACGCCAACGCTTTAGTCGATCTTGGAAGGCCCCTCGCGCGAACCGTGGTATCCGGCTGGCGCGATCCTCATATCCTGACCCGCTATGTGAATTTTACACTTTTTCGGCCGGCCTACGCCCGGCCGGTGAGGCCGCAGGCCGCGGGCGATGTGATCATCGAGAGTCCGCAGGGCGCCTTGGCCTTCGCCATCGAGCGCCTGGGAGTGCGCCATCTGGTCCTCGGCTTCGATCCATTTCCCTATTTGGGCCGGGGAAATCTGCCGATGTCGATCTTCACATTGAACTTCTTGGATTGGTTCTTCGAGAGCGGCAGCCGGCGCGGCACCGCCGGCGGCGAGCCGCTGGCCCTTGGCGTAGCAGGGCAAGGCGGCCTGCTGACCACGCCGCTGGGCGAAAAAATTGCCCTCGATGCCGGCGCCAGCCATTTTGCCGGAACTTATCGCCAGGGCATCTATCAACTCAGGCGCGGCGGCGAGAACCAGCTCTTCGCCGTCAATCTTCAGGATGCCAATGAATCGGACCTGCGCGCGCCCGCGCCAATCGCCATGAAAGGCGCAACCCAGGGTGGCGACGCGACGGCGGCGCTCTTTTCCTACTGGCCTTACTTGCTGCTCGCCGCCCTGCTCGGGCTGATCATCGAGTGGTTCGTCTTTCCGCGCATGGCGCCCTTGCGCGCGCGGGTACGATCCCGCCGGGTTGCGTGATTTTATGGCGCAACTGCTGAGCCAGATTGAGTTCCTGAAACCGCTGTTTTTCTGGTTTCTGATCCTCCTTCCCTTCCTCTGGTTCCGCTTTCGCGACCGGCGCTTGGCGATCATCGTTAGCCGCACGGTGATTCTCCTGCTGCTTATTCTAAGCGGCGCCGATCCGCAGTTTGTGACGCAACAATCGACCGAGGAGGGGCGCATCTTCGCCTATGATTTATCCCGCAGCATCGCTCCGGCCATGCGCCGTTGGATGGAAAAAGCGACTGAGGAGAGCCTCGCCCCGAAGCGCGGCGACCGCATTTTTATCTTCGGCGCGGAGAGCGAAGAGGCGGCAGACTGGCGCGAACGGGTCAAAGGAGAGAATTCGCGGCAAGACTCGATCCGTCCCGAGAAGACAAGTCTAGAAAATCTTTTCACAAAGCTCCTCACCCTGCCGCCCACGCCCCGAAATTTGTTTCTATTCACCGACGGCTGGGAAACCCAGGGAAACGTGGAGCGATTGCTGCCGGCCATCGCCGCCGCCGGTCTCAAGATTTACCCGATGGTGCCGGCGGAGCCGCAGAGCATCGCCAACGTCGCGGTGACGAAGCTCCTTGCCCCAAGCTACGCGAAGAGCGGCGAGGCGGTCAGTCTCAAAATCGTCCTGGAGAATCAGAACGACCGGGCGGTCGATGGGACGCTAACCCTGAGCCGCAACGGCCAGACCTTCAAGACCGACGCGGTTACGTTGAACCCGGGAAGCCATATTTTTACCTACCAGACCACGCTCTCCGAAGAACCGACGGTCACCTATCGCGCCAGCTTTGCCGCCCGCCAGTCCGAGTTGGACCGTTACCCCGCCGACAATAAAGCCGTTGCGTGGATCTCGGTCCGCACCAAAGCCAAGGTATTACTGATAAACGGCCAGAAAGGGGGCGGCCGTTATCTGGAAGAAATTCTCAAGCGCCAGGGCTTCGAGGTTGCCTCGCGCAGCGCCGACTCACCGCCCGCCCCGACGGAATTTAAAGTCGTCATCTTCAACAACATCGAGCGCGAAAGGTTTTCTCCGAGTTATCTCGCCGCCGTCGAGCGGCATGTGGCCGACGGCAACGGCTTTCTGATGCTCGGCGGGGAAGCGAGTTTTTCGCCCGACGGTTACGCGCGCACCCCCATTGAAGCTCTTCTGCCCGTGGAGCCCAAAGAGCCCAAGCGCGAGGAAAAGAACCGCGCGGTGGTGCTGGTCATCGACAAGTCCGGCAGCATGCGCGAAGAGAACCGGATTCTTTACGCCCAGGAAGCCGCCAAGGCGGTCGCCCGCCAGCTCAAGGACAACGATTTTCTCGGCATCGTCGGTTTCGACGTGAGCGCCTTCGTGCTCGTCCCCCTCGAGCCGGTGGGAAAATTGCGCCGGATCATCGATGCGCAGATCGACCGCTTGAAGCCCGGCGGTCGAACTTACTTCTACCCCGCCCTAATGGAAGCCAAACGGCAACTGGAAAAGGCCAACGCGAGCCGCAAACACTTGATCTTCTTAAGCGATGGCGAGGCCGGTCTACGCGGCGGCAACCAGGGTGAATTGGTGGACCTGGTCGGCGTCATGAAAAACGAGATGAAGATTACCGTCTCAGCCGTCGCCATCGGCTCGGAAACCGAGATCGGGATCATGAAACGGATCAGCCAGTACGGCGGCGGCTTGTTTCATCACGTCATCGACCCGACCACCCTGCCCCAGATCGTCCTGCAGCAGCTTCAGGACACCACCAAGGATGATCCCAAGAGCGAGAAGGATTTGATTCCTATTCAAGACAGAGGTTCGGAAGTGCTCGGGGGATCGGGCGTCAAAGCCTATCCCGCGGTTTTGGGATTCATGGAAACGGAGCTGAAACGGGGCGCGCGCTTGGATTTGGTGATTCCCCGAGAAGATCGCAGCGTCCCACTGCTGGCGTCTTGGCGCTACGGGCGGGGAAAGTCCATCGCCCTAACCATGGACATGGAGAGTCGCTGGAGCAGAAACTGGATTTCCTGGGGCGGGCTGCAAGGTTTCTGGGAGAAGGTTTTGACCTGGCTCAGACCGGTGGAAGAGCCGATCCCGCTCCATGAGGCGAGGGTAAGCCTCTCAGGCAACCGGCCGGTATTAGAGTTATTCGCCTACGAGGAAGCGAGCGCTGCAAGCCGGTTCCGGTTTTCCATCCAGGGCAAGGGAGGTAAGACCGAAGGAGCTTTGAGCAAGCTGGCTCCAGGCCATTACCAAACGGCCCTACCGATCTCCTCCCCCGGAGACTTTCGCATAGAGCTTTTCGAGGAGCGCCAGGGTCGCCGGATCACCCTGCCACCGATCGGCTACACCCTTCCTTATGAATTGTCCGCCGAACAACCCCGGCCGGAATTCAATACCGGCTTGCTTCTAAAGCTGGCCCAGGCCGGCGGCGGAGAAATCAATCCACGGTCGCCCGACTCATTAAAAAAACAAATTGTTACAAAGGTTTACGCGCCGCATCGACAAGCCTTGATGCTGCTTGCCTTGGTTCTCTTTCTCGCCGAGGTGGCCGCAAGAAAACTGTGGTTTTCCGAGCCGGATTGACCTCTCTTTGAAGCTGATTCAAGGGTCGATTTTTGGCGGCATTTTTTGTTTGACATGAGGAGGAAAACGGTTTAACTTTGGCAGAATTGTTTACCATGTACCCGAGGTATCTTCATAGGCAGACTGCGGAGACTTTGCCCCTAACGGCTGGGCAGTTATTACTGCTATACATCTTTAAGGGCTTAGCATGGTTCCTGCTTCTCGCTACTTCAATCTCGATTAGCTCGGGAAAGGCCCATGCCGTTAAGCAGGAGTCTATTGGCAAACGATCCCCAAATAACAAAGAACCAGCGCCGCCTGCCCGCAAGCCGGTCCGCACACAAGCGCGTAACGCGTTGCTCAAGCAACCAAGTCCCCCTCCGATAGATCCACTGGAAAAGCGAGATCTGGTACGCTATCGAGTGCGAACCGGAGATAAGTTACCCGATGTGTTAAACCGAGTCTCTATCTCACCGGCGGAAAGGCAGTTTTGGATTCGCGCGATTAAGCGGGACGTTGGTGTACGGCCTTTGCCGGCCGGTAAAGAGGTCCAGTTCCATTTCGCCAAACCCTTAAGGCCAGGCCGGGTTCAGACTGGGCCGAGACAGCTAAAGGCGTTGGAAGTGGACTATAACGATTCTTCGACGCTCACCTGGGAAAAGGGCATCCGCGGCATTCTTTTTCAGCAGCGCGAAAAGCCCTATGATGTCGAGCTGAAGACCGCCAGCGCGGTTGTGGATGAGTCGCTATTCGAGGATGGCCGAAAGGCAGGCATCCACTCTGCCCTGCTTTCTCAGCTGATGGACATATTCACCTGGGATATCGATCTAGAAAAGGAAATCCGCAAAGGCGACAGTTTTAAAATTTTATACGAGCAGCGCACCCGGAAAGGTCAGGAATCGCGCCCATCGCTCCGCATCGTGGCAGCCGAGCTCGTAAACGCGGGGCAGAAATTTACGGCCATCTATTTCGAAAAGCAAAAAGGGCAAGGGAATTATTATAATCCCGAAGGAAGAAGCTTAGCCAGGGCGTTTCTCCGGTTCCCCCTGGAATTCTCCACCATTTCATCCCAATTCGCACATTCCCGTTTTCACCCTCTCTTAAAGGTCAATCTGCCTCATACGGGCGTCGACTTCGCCGCCGCGAGGGGAACCCCGGTTCGCGCTGTGGGCGACGGCGTCATCACTCTCGCCGGATGGAATGGAAATTACGGCAAGGCCATCGATATCCAGCACGACGCGACTTACACAAGCCGCTACGCGCATTTGAATGGATTCGCGGAAGGGATTCACAACGGCTCTTCGGTGCGGAAGGGCCAGGTTATCGGATACGTAGGCTCCACCGGACGCAGCACCGGCCCGCATCTTCACTTCGAGCTCTACAAAGATCAACAGTACATCGACCCGCTCAGCGTAGATTTTCCGGCGGACGAGAGCATCGATCCCGCCCTGGAGAAACTTTTCGATAGCCAGAAACGAATCTATCTCGTCGAACTGTCTTCCGCGCCCCAATCCTAACTCTGTATCAGCCAATCGCGCCAAGCGCAGTTTAAAACCGCGCCGATTTCGGATACTAATCTTCCCCTGGGTAATTTCCTTCTCGTTCTGCCCAGCTTTCTTACTTTTCGACGGCGAGAGGCATCACCAATCAATTGAGCGGGATCTCCCCTAGAATCATGCTGCTTTTCGCCACTGGCTTCGGCGTAGGGTATTTTCCGCGGCTGCCGGGAACAGCCGGGACGCTTTTAGCCGTGCCGCTATCGCTCGGCTTAAATGCGCTCGCATCGATTTCCCTGCCAATTGCCATTTTGACTTTAGCTGCCGCGATCTGCTGTGCTATATGGCTATCAACTAGGGCTGCGCTGATTCTGGAACAGAAGGATCCGCCGGTGATCGTCATCGATGAAATCGTCGGCTTTATGGTCGCCAACTTTATGGCGCCTCAGAGCGTGACGCTTCTGGGCGTCACGTTTCTCTTGTTTCGCTTCTTCGACATCGCAAAAGTCTATCCTTCGTCCAGGCTGGAGAATCTGCCGGGCGGCGCCGGGATCGTGCTCGACGACGTGATGGCCGGCCTGTATACCTTTGCCATTATGCGCCTGCTTCCTTCATGGGGTCTCTTATGATCGATAAGGCCGTGATCCTAAGCACCGGTGACGAACTGACCACCGGCCGGGTCGTCGACACAAACTCGGCGACCCTAGCCGATCGTTTATTTGCTGTCGGCGTCGAAGTCGCGGCCGTGCTCAAAGTCAGCGATGACCGGGAAAAGCTGCTCTGGGCCTTTGGCCAGGCACGGGATCTAGGGGACCTAATCATCGGTACCGGGGGTCTTGGGCCCACCGCGGACGACTTGACCACCGAATTGGTGGGCGAGTTCCTTGGCCGCAAACTGGAACAGGACGAAGCGGTGGCGACTGCGCTCAAACAACGCTTCGCGGCACGTAGCATTGCTTGGACGGAGAACAATCTCAAGCAGGCTCTATTCCCGGAAGGCGCGACGATCATCGCCAACCCGGTGGGAACGGCGCCGGGTTTTCGGGTTGAACTGGAGCACGGCAAAACTTTGATTTGGCTCTCCGGTGTGCCCCGTGAAATGGCCGCCATGTTGAACGAAACCGTCCTGCCTTGGATCGTCGAGCAAAAAGGCGATGCCGCCAAGATTGCGGCATGCATGTTCAAGATTCATGGTCTCACGGAGTCCAAGCTCGATGAGCTGGTCAAGCCGGTAACCCTAGGGACCCATGCAAAACTTTCTTTTCGCGCTCATTTTCCCGACCTGACACTGCGCTTGACCGTGAGTGGAGGCGCCGCGCGAGAGAAAAGCTTCACCGAAATCCGGCAGCAGCTCCGCCAGATTCTGAGCCATTACATTTACGCCGAAGGCGACGCAACGTTGGAGGAGGTGGTGGGCCAGTTGCTCCTCAAACGCGGTCAATCGCTGGCGCTCGCCGAATCTTGCACCGGCGGCCTGATCAGCCGGCGAATCACGCGCATCGCCGGCAGCTCGGCCTACTACCTCGGCGGCGCCGTGACCTATTCCAACGACACCAAGGTGCTCTTCCTCGGTGTGAAACCGACGACGCTGGAAAAGCATGGCGCGGTAAGCCGGGAAACCGCTCTGGAGATGTCCCAAGGCATCAGGGAAAAAACCGGCGCTGATATCGGCCTGAGCGTCACCGGCATCGCCGGACCTTCCGGCGGCAGCGCGGCAAAGCCGGTGGGGACGGTCTGGATCAGCGTCGCTATGGACAATCTTCATGAAGCGCGCCTGTTTCAGTTTCACGGCGAGCGCGAGCGCGTGATTCTCGGCGCCTCCCAGGCCGCGCTCAACTGGCTGCGCACCACTCTTGTTGAACAAACCACCGAGCAACGCCCGTGATACGCGCATTCGTCGCTGTTGATCTGGAGCCCCAAACCGTTCAAAAGATCGCCGAGGCCATCGTCCAGCTCCGCCCGCGTCTACCCGGCATTCGCTGGCTGCCTCCAGCCAATTTTCATCTGACGCTAAAATTCCTCGGCGATATCGATGAGGCCAGGGTTGAGCCCATCGCCGCCGCGCTGGAACGTGATCTTTGCCCCTTTTCGTGCTTCACCATAAATGCTAAAGGTCTAGGGGTATTTCCCGACCTGAAGCGACCACGCATCCTGTGGGTGGGGCTTGTGGGCGACGAGCTGAACGTGCTGGCCTCAAGAGTGGAAAAGACTTTAATCCCGTTCGGTTTCGCGGCGGAGAGAAGAGCATTCGCGCCGCACTTGACCGTCGGCCGCTGGCGGGAGTTCAATGGCTCGTCAAAAGAACTGGGGGATGAAGTTGAAAAATGGCAAGGCCATGATTTCGGCCGATCCAACGTGGATGAAGTGATTTTATTTCAGAGCGTGCTTAAGCCGGAAGGCGCCGTGTACCGCCGGTTGAAAACCGTCGCGTTGACGAAAAAAGCGCCGCAGCCATGACTGGCGCAGCGATCGAAGGAGGCAGTAGATGGACTTGAATCGAGAGAAGGCGATCGACCTCGCCGTAAGCCAGATCGAGCGACAGTTCGGCAAAGGGGCGATCATGAAGCTCGGCGAGGGCGGAGTGATGAAAGACATCGCCGTCATTTCAACCGGCTCCCTCGGACTCGATATCGCTCTGGGGATCGGCGGCGTGCCGCGCGGCCGGGTCATCGAGATTTATGGTCCTGAAGCCTCGGGCAAGACAACGCTGGCGCTGCAAATTGTCGCCGAAGCCATGAAGCATGGCGGCATGGCGGCTTTTATCGACGCGGAACATGCGTTGGACCTGGGTTATGCGAAGAAAATCGGCGTCAAGACCGACGACCTTCTGGTCTCGCAACCGGACCATGGCGAGCAGGCCCTGGAAATCGGCGAAACTCTGGTGCGCAGCGGCGCCATCGACGTGCTCGTCATCGATTCCGTAGCGGCCCTGGTTCCGAAGGCGGAGATCGAAGGCGAGATGGGCGATTCGCATATGGGACTCCAGGCCCGCCTGATGTCTCAGGCTTTGCGAAAGCTCACCGCGACGATCGCCCGTTCCCACACCGTAGTGATTTTCATCAACCAGATCCGCATGAAGATCGGCGTGATGTTCGGCAACCCCGAAACCACAACCGGCGGCAACGCGCTCAAATTCTATGCTTCGGTGCGCATGGATATCCGCCGCATCGGAGCGTTGAAAGACGGCGACAATATCGTCGGCGGGCGCACGCGGGTGAAAGTCGTAAAGAACAAGATGGCCCCTCCTTTCAGGGAAGCGGAATTCGATCTTCTCTACGGCACCGGGATTTCCCGCGACGGGGAGATCGTCGATCTCGGCAGCGAGATGGGCATCGTCGAGAAAAGCGGCGCGTGGTATTCATACGGCGGGGAAAGAATCGGCCAGGGACGAGAGGCCGCCAAACAATTTTTGAAGGAACACCCCGAAACCGCCGAACAGATCATGGCAAAAGTGATGGAGAAGGTGGGTTTGAAACGGCCCGCAGCCGAGGCTGAAGGCCCGGTCGCGGATAAGAAAGAGAAAGGCAAAGGCAGGTAGATTCAAAAGGTCTTGATCGACGCTGAAAACCCCAAGATCCAGCTCCAAGCCGAAAGGCGCGCCGGAAGATGCGCTGCCGCGCGCGGTCCGTTTTCTCGGCTATCGGCCGCGCAGCGAAGCAGAAGTTCGCGGCCATCTAACACAGATGGACTACTCGTCCACCGACATCGAGCAGGCGGTGGAAAAACTCCGTTCGCTGAATTACCTTAACGATGAAACGTTTGCGCGCAACTGGGCGCGCTCCCAGGCTCAGAGCCGGGGATACGGGCCAAATCGAATCGAACAGGAGCTAAGAGCCAAGGGGATCGCGCCAACGTTGCTGCGTGAGGTCGTGAGCGAACTGTTTGCCGACATGGACGAGGCCGCAAATGCCCGGAGAGTTTTGGCAAAGAGATTCAAAGGGCAAGATCTCAGCGAGCCCAAGGTGCGCACCAGAGCGGCGGCTTTTTTGCACCGACACGGCTATCGCAGTCAAGTCATCTTTGACCTGCTGCGTTATTCAATTGAAGAAGACTGAAACCTCATGATCACTGGGAACGAAATCCGCAAATCTTTTTTGGATTACTTCGTCAAGCAAGGGCATAGCGTCGTCAAAAGCTCCGGCCTGGTGCCGGACAAAGACCCGACCTTGCTCTTCACCAACGCCGGGATGGTGCAATTTAAAAATATCTTTCTCGGTGTGGAGAAACCCTCTTACGTGCGCGCCGCCAGCTCGCAGAAATGTCTGCGCATCAGCGGCAAGCACAACGACCTGGAAGCGGTGGGCCGCGACACCTACCATCACACTTTTTTCGAGATGCTCGGCAACTGGTCCTTCGGCGATTACTACAAAGCCGAGGCGATCGAATGGGCGTGGGAGCTGTTGACGAAAGAATGGGGCCTGCCCAAGGACAAACTCTGGGCCACCGTCTATCTCGACGACGATGACGCGGAACGGCTCTGGGCGAAAATCAGCGGCCTGCCGGCCGAACGCATCCGCCGCTTCGGCGAGAAAGAAAATTTTTGGGAGATGGGCGAGACCGGCCCCTGCGGCCCGTGCAGTGAGATTCACCTCGACCGCGGCCCCGCCGCCTGCGACATGAAAGGCGAGGCGGGTCATGAATGCCGCGTCAACGGCGACTGCGCCCGCTACATTGAACTGTGGAATCTGGTTTTCATCCAGTACAACCGCCAAGAAGACCGGACTTTGGAAGATCTGCCGTCCAAACATGTCGATACCGGCATGGGATTGGAGCGCATCACTGCGGTG